>SXGT01042793.1_pt1 | contig 16933 bp, 10 predicted proteins | sample 3176221 | NCBI WGS metagenome assembly SXGT01 (sample SAMN11356862, study PRJNA531348) | freshwater metagenome | isolation source: freshwater sample F1-120 | place: China: Fuxian Lake, Yuxi | collected 2017-12-25 | reverse complement strand
TCGCTGCCGGAGGCGCAGCTCGACCGTTTCATGTTCCTCATCCACGTCGAATATCCGAGCGTGGAAGAGGAGCGCCGCATCGCGCGTGAGACCACGGGCGCGGCGCAGGCCAAGCCGCACAAGCTCATCAGCGGCGAGAAGGTGATCGCCTTTCAAGACCTCGTCCGCCGCGTGCCGGTCCCGGACCATGTGTATGACACGTGCGTGGATCTCGTGCGCCTCTCGCGCCCGAAGGCGAAGGACGCGCCGGATTGGGTCCGCCGCTATGTCACATGGGGTGCCGGTCCGCGCGCCGTTCAATATCTCATCCGCGGTGCCAAGGCCCACGCGGTGTTGCACGGCCGGTACATGGTCGGAATGGAAGACGTGGAAGCGGTGGCGCAGCCGGTTCTGTCGCACCGCATCCTCACCAACTTCCAAGCGCAGTCCGAAGGGTTGACCAGCGAGCACATCATCGTCCGGTTGTTGGAAGCCATCCGAGGGGCCGCGCCGCGTGGATGAGCGTCCGCAAAACCCCTACCTCGAACCCGAGGTGCTCAGTCGGCTCGCGCACCAGTTTCTTTACGCGCGCGCGCCGATGGTCGGCAACGTGACCGGCCTGCACAAGAGCCCGCACCGCGGTTCCTCCGTCGAGTTCGCCGAGTATCGGAAATACACTCCGGGCGACGACATTCGCCGGCTCGACTGGCGCGTGTTCGGTCGCACCGACCGTTTCTACATCCGCGAATTCGAGGCGGACACAAACCTCCGTTGCTACTGCGTCCTCGATTGCAGCGCTTCGATGGGGTTTGGCCCGGAGGGCAAGACGAAGCTTGATTACGCCAAGCGCCTCATTGCCTCGCTCGCGTATCTCACCGTGCAGCAGGGCGACGCCGTGGGTTTGCAATGCTACGCGGACAAAGTGCTGCATGATGTGCCACCACGCCGCAACCCCGCGCATCTGCGGAACATCTTCGACACGCTGGGCGCGGCCGTGCCGACCGGCGAGACGGCGCTGGTGCCGACGCTGCACGATTTCGCCGAGAAGGTGCGGTCGCGCGCGCTGGTGATCATCTTCTCCGATTGCTTCTGCGATGTGGGCGCGTTGCTCGACGCCTTCCAGCACCTGCGTTTCCGGAATCACGACCTCGCGGTGTTCCACCTGCTCGACCCGCAGGAGGTGGACTTCAAGTTCGACCGGCCGATCCGTTTCCTCGATATGGAGATGGCCGACAGCCTGCTGGCCGAGCCGGCGGTGATCCGTACGCAGTACCTCGCCGCGCTGGACGAATACCTCGTGCGCCTGCGCGAGGGCTGCAACCGCTTCAATGCCGACTATCGCCGCGTGCTGACGAACCAGAGCTACGAGCAGGTGCTCGCCGATTTCCTCGTCGAGCGCGAGCAGTTGATGAAGTGAGATGACTTTTCTCCAGCCATTCATCCTCTGGGGCCTGCCGCTCATTTTGCTGCCGGTCCTCATCCATCTTTTCAACCGGCTTCGCCATCGGCCGATGCCGTGGGCGGCGATGCAGTTCCTCCGTTCGGCCACGCGCAAATCGACCCGCTACGCCAAGCTCCGCCAGTTGCTCGTGCTGCTCTTCCGCGTGCTCGCTGTGCTCGCGTTCATCCTCGCACTGAGCCGCCCGCTGGCTGGCGGCTGGGCCGGTGGCGTGCTGGGCGGCGCCCCCGACGTGGTGCTGCTGCTGCTGGATCGTTCTGCCAGCATGGAGGTGAAAGATTCCGGCAACCAGCAGACCAAGCGCGAAACGGCGCTCAAAGCGCTCGCCGATGCGGCGAAGGGGCTCGAGGAGAAGAGTCGTTTCGTGCTGATCGACAGCGCGGTGAACTCGCCGCAAGAACTCGCCGGCACGGCCACGCTCACGGATCTTTCCACCACCGCGCCGACGGACACCGCGGCCGATCTGCCCGCGCTGTTGCAGGGTGCCCTCGATTGGTTGGCGCAGAACAAACCCGGTTCCGCCGAAATCTGGATTGCCTCCGATCTGCAGCGCAGCAACTGGCAGCCGCAGAGCGACCGCTGGTCCGCGCTGGCCAGCGGCCTTGCCGCCTTGCCGCAAAATGTCCGCGTGCGCCTGCTCGCGCTGAACAAGGAAGCCGAGGCGAACACCAGCGTGGCGTTGCGCGAGGTGACCCGTCATATCCGCGGCGCGGGTGCGGAACTGGAATTGGTGGTCGAGTTGGAGCGCAACAGCATCAGCGCCACGCCGGTGCCGCTGGTTTTCAACGTCGGCGGCATCCAATCACAGGTGGAACTGAAGCTCGACGGCCAGTCGCTACGCTATCGCCATCGGATCGCCCTCGAAGACAAGACTGCCAGCGGGTTTGGTTACATCGAGCTGCCGGCGGACGCCAATCTGCGCGACAACCGGGTTTACTTCATCCACAGCCCGCCGCCGCTGCTGCGCGTGGCGGTGGTCGGCGGCGATTTGCAGAGCACCCGCATGCTCCAGTTCGCCGCCGCGCCGGACCGCAAGAACACGAATCAGGTCAGCGAAGTGCTGCGGGCGGATAATCTCGCGAAGGTCGAATGGAAGGATTATGCCGCCGTGCTGTGGCAGTCGAAATTGCCCGAAGGCGACACGGCGAAGCAGCTTCAGACGTTCGTCGAGATGGGCGGCGTGGTGCTATTTCTCCCGAACGGCGACGCGGGCAAGTTCGGCGATCAAGGCTGGGGCGAGTTGCAGAACGCCGCCGCAGATAAGGATTATCCCGTTGCGCGCTGGGAGGAGAGGGACGGGCCGCTGGCGAAGACGGACGAAGGGCTGAGTCTGCCGGTGAACGAGTTGATTGTTATCCGGCGCCAAAGCATCACGGGCGATGCGGTGCCGCTGGCGACCTTTTCCGACGGCGCAGCGCTGCTCACACGTCGCAACGTGGGCAAGGGGCAGGTGTTCTTTTGCGCCACATTGCCGAATCTCGACTGGTCCGACTTGAGCGATGGCGGCGTGCTGGTGCCGATGTTGCAGCGGGTGGTGCAGGCCGGCGGCCGCCGTTTCACGCAGGGCGCGCAGCTTGCCTGCGGTGATCTTCCCGCGCGTTCGAACGAGCGGTGGGAGGCGGTCCTCTCCAGCGGCGGCACGGCGGCGGATGCCCGCTTGCACACCGGTGTTTTCCGCGTGGCCAACCAGATCGTGGCCGTGAACCGGCCGGCGCGCGAAGACGAGAACGAAGTGCTCGACGCCCCCAAAGCGAAGGAGCTGTTCGCGGGCGTGCCGGTCCAGCTCTTTGAAGAGAAGGAGGGCGCGGCTGACAAGAAACAGACGGAGGTCTGGCGCCTGCTGTTAGCTGGGATGCTTCTCTTCCTCGTGGTCGAAGGCATCCTGATTTTACCTGAACCTAACGAGTCGGTCGCACGGGCCGCGGCACCGGCGGGCGCTTCCGCCGCTTTCACGAACGCATGACTTCGCACTGGGACATTTCCGCGCCGCCGCTGGTGTTGATCTTCGCCGTTGTCGTGTGGTGCGTCTCGGCCTGGCTCTGCTGGCAGAACTGGCGTCGCCGCGGCGGGCGCGGCGTGGCGCTGCTCGAAGGGTTCCGGTTCGCCATCATCTCCCTCATTCTTTTCACGCTGCTCAAGCCGGAGCAGGTGCGGCGCACGGAGCGGACGGAGCAGCCGGAAGTGGTCGTGCTCACGGACGCCACGGGCAGCATGAAGACGCGTGACGTGGTGCTGGAGGGGAATCAAGTGGTGCGCCGCGAGGAATGGCTGGCCGACCGGCATCGCACGAATTTCTGGAAGCCGCTGACGAAGACGGCGAAGGTGGTCGTCGAGGAGTTCGGCAAGCCTTCAACCAACGCCACGGCGAATGCCGAGGAAGGTTCGGACCTCAGCGCGGCGCTGGATGCGGTGCTGGCGCGGCAGAAAAACCTGAAAGCCGTGATGCTGCTTTCCGACGGTGACTGGAATCTCGGCGCGTCGCCGCTCAGCGCGGCGACGAAATACCGCACGCAAAAGGTGCCGGTGTACACTATCAACGTCGGCAGCGAGCGATCATTGCCGGACCTCGTGGTGGAGGCGGTATCGCTGCCTTCCTTCGGTTTGCTGGGCGAGCAGATTTCGATCCCCTTCAAGATCACCAGCCATCTGCCGCAGGAGGTGAAAACGTTTGTGACGCTGGCCAGCGGCGCCGAGGTGGATGCGCGCAAGCCGATCACCGTGCCGCCCTTCGGCCAGGTGCAGGGCAACATCGTCTGGGCGCCGCGCTCTCTCGGTAATTACGCCTTCCGGCTCAGCGTGCCGGTGCAGACCGCCGAGTATCTCGCTGACAACAACGAGCAGAATTTCAACATCGCCATCCGCACCGAAAAGCTCCGCGTGCTGGTGGTCGAGTCGCTGCCGCGTTGGGAATACCGTTACTTGCGCAACGCGCTCGTGCGTGATCCGGGAGTGGAGGCGAGCACGCTACTCTTCCATCCAGGAATGGATCCGGGGCAGGGGACGGGATACCTCGCCAAATTCCCCGCGACGCGCGAGGAGTTGGCGAAGTACGACGTGATCTTCCTCGGCGACGTGGGACTCGGTGGCAACGAGCTGACGGCGAAGGATTGTGATCTAATCAAAGGGCTCGTCGAACAGCAGTCCAGCGGCCTCGTTTTCCTGCCCGGCGAGCGCGGGCGGCAGGCGACTTTCTCGCAACATCCCATCGGCGACATGAATCCCGTGCTGTACGACGATCAAAAAGTGCAGGGCATTTCCGTGGCGAATGAGTCCAACCTCCATCTGACGGCGACGGGCAAAGGGCATTTCCTGACGATGCTCGCACCGGATGAGAACCGGAATGACTCGATCTGGAAAAATCTGCCGGGCTTCTACTGGTGCGCCGGCGTGGCCAAGGCCAAACCCGGCTCCGACGTGCTGGCGGTCCATTCCGGGTTGCGCAATTCCGGCGGCCGCTTGCCGTTGCTGGTCACCCGCTCCTACGGCGGCGGCGAGGTGTTGTTCATGGGCACGGACAGCGCGTGGCGTTGGCGCCGCGGCGTGGAGGATCGCTACCATTACCGTTTCTGGGGCCAAGTCGTGCGATGGATGGCCCACAAACGCCACATGGCCGGCGGGGACGGGTTGCGCCTTTCTTACAGTCCGGAAAATCCGAAGATGGACGAAAGCATCTTCCTGCAAGCCACCGCGCTGGATCTCGGTGGCAGCGGAAAGGAGACCGTGAGCGCGACCATTACCTCGGCCACCGGCAATATGGAGAAGCTCGATTTCACACCCGTCGAGGGTGGTTGGGGTGTGTTCAAGGCAAACTTCGTCCCGCGCGAAGGCGGCAAATACCGCATCTCGCTCACTGGTCAGAGCGGCAAGCGCAAGCTCGATACGGACGTGCTCGTGACCAGGCCGATGCGGGAGAAACTCGGCCAACCGGCGAACCCCGCCATCCTGCGCGAGGTCAGCGATCTGACCCGCGGCATGAGCGGGTCGGTGGGGGAATTAGAGCGCATCGTGCGCGCCATTTCGGCTCTGCCGGAGAAGGAACCGGCCGAGGAGCGACTGCGGCTTTGGGCCAATGCGTGGTGGGGCGGCGCGATGCTTTTGCTCCTTGCGATTTACTGGACGTTGCGTAAAGTGCTCGGGCTCATCTAAGGGGAACTCATTATGACAAATCCTGCTCCGAACTCGGTGGAGTTGCCGGCCGCGTTGCGGCAACAGTTTGAGGTGCTCGAGCGCCGTCTCTGGCGCGTGGATACCATCATCGCCGTGTGCGGTGCGCTGGGCGGGTTGGTGCTTTCCTACACGCTGCTGTTCATCTCCGACCGTTTCTGGGACACGCCGGCCGCGTTGCGCGCGCTTTTCACGGCCCTCGGTTTGGGTGTGGCCGCGTATTTCATTCTCTTCTGGGTGCGCCATTGGGTCTGGAACCGCCGCGATTCGCGGGCGCTGGCCACGCTCGTCCAGCGCCATTATCCGCGGCTCGGGGATAATCTGCTCGGCATCGTGGAACTTGCCGATGGAGAGAAACGCCCCGCCAACGTCTCCGAGGAACTCTGCCGCGCGGCGATCGAGCAGGTCTCCGGACAGGCGATCCGCTACGATTTCAAGTCCGTCATCAGCCTGCGCAAAGCGAACCTCTGTTTCGCGGCGGCGACCCTTCTGGCGGCGGTCATCACGCTCTCCGCGGTGCGCGTGCCTGATGCGAGCTGGAACGCTTTCGTGCGATGGATCTGGCCCGGTTCGAAGGTCGAGCGCTTCACATTCGTGAGCATTGACAAGCTCCCGTCGAACCTCGTCGTGCCGCACGGTGAGCCGTTCGAGATCGCATTCCAAGTCGGCCTGCACGAGTTCTGGAAACCGCAGGGGGCGACCGCCCAGTACGATCAGCAGCCGGCTCTTCAATCGCCCATCGAAAAGGGCGGCGTTATCTTCCGGATCCCGGGCCAGACGAAATCGGGCGCGCTTCGCCTGCGTATCGGTGATGTCGCCAAGCGCATCGCCGTCCAGCCCGAATTCCGCCCCGCGCTCAAACAGCAAGTTGCGCAGGTGAAGTTTCCTGATTACCTGGAGCATCCGCCGGCCAGCGAGGAGATTCGCACCGCCACTTTCACTTTTCTCGAAGGGAGCCGTGTCTCTTTCAAGGGCAAGACCAGCCGTGAATTGAAGGAAGCCAAACTCGAGGTCGTCGGCTTGCGTGGAGCGGAGGCGAAGCCCGAGGCCGCCAGCGTGAAAGCGGACGAATTCCACAGCGCGCCGCTCGCGCTCGATGGCCTTGCGCAGATCTCGTTCACATGGCGGGACCGGTTGAACCTCGCCAGTGCGGCACCGTGGAAGCTCTCGCTGCAATCGAAGAAAGATCTCGCGCCCGAGGCCGATTGCCCCGAGCAGGCAGCCGTCATCGCCATTCTTCCCGAGGAGGTCGTCGAGATCAAAACCGCCGCGCAGGATGACTTCGGTCTGCGCCAACTGAGCGTGGTGTGGGATGTCACCAAGCGCAACGAGACTAACACGCTCAAGACCGGCGCGGTGAAATTGACCGACGGTGCGCCTCAAAGCAAAGCGCTCAACTCCACCTTCAAGTTTTCGCCGATCGTGTTCGGCATCCCAGCCGACTCCGTGGTGAACCTTCGCGCCGCGGCGGCCGATTATTTCCCCGGCCGTCGCCCCACGGAGTCCCCTTCCTACCGCATCTATGTGCTCAGCCGCGAGGAGCACGCGCGGCTTGTGCAGCAGCAGTTCGAGAAGTTGATGGGTGAACTGGACGACATCGCCCGCCGTGAAGAGGGATTGGTCGAGGCCGGCAAAGAACTCAAGGAGATGAAGCCCGAGCAGCTTCAGGGTGAAGAGGCCGCCAAGAAACTCGAGCGCCAGGCCAACGAGCAGAACAACATCGCCGAGAAGCTCAACGACATCGCCAAGCAGGGCAACGAAACTTTGCGCGAGGCGATGCGCAACAATTCCATCCCCACCGATCAGCTCAAGGAATGGGCCAAGGCGATGGAGCAGATGAAGAGCCTCGCGAACCAGAAGATGGCGCAGGCTTCCAAATCGCTGAACAACGCCCAGCAACAGCCCGGCCAGCGTTCCGAGAAAGTGGACGAAGCGGTTAAGACCGAGCAGGAGATTCTCAACGAACTGCAGGAGATGCAGAAGAAGGGCGGCAAGAACATCGACGCGATGCAGGCGAACACGCTCGCGCTGCGCCTGCGCAAGATCGCTGGCTACGAGAACGAGGTCGCCGGCACGTTAACGAAGGCTTTCCCCGAGATGGCCGGCACGGTGCCTGACAAGCTGCCTGAGAAGCACAAGAACACGATTCAGAGTTTTGCCAACGGCCAGACGCAGAACAGCAAGGAATCCTTCGAGATCCAGACCGAGATCAGCCGTTTCTTCGATCGCACCAGCGTCACCAACTACGGCAACGTGGCCAAGGAGATGAAGGAATCCGACGTGGTTGAGAACCTCAATAAGAACTCCGACTTGATCCGGCAGAATGTCGCGATGAAAGCGATCAAGGAAGCCGAGACGATGGGCACGCAGTTCACCAAGTGGGCCGAGCAGCTCGAAGCCATCAACGAATCAGGCGGGGGCGGGGGTGGTGGAGGCGGGGGCGGGGGTGGCGAAGACAAAGCCCTCGAACGCCTCATGGGAATCCTTCGCGCGCGCCAAGCCGAAGACGCTCTTCGCAAGCAGACGGAGACCCTGGAACAACAGCGCGCTCAAAAGCCGCCGGCGAAGCCCGAGGAGCAGGAGAAGTTCACCGGCGAAAGTGGCAAGCTTTCCGATCAGCAACTCAAAGTGATGCGCGACGTGCAGATCCTCAAGGACGAGGATCCCGGCGAGTTCCTTGGTGACGCGCAGAAGGCGATGAGCGATGCTGAACAACTTCTCGGCAAATCCGAGACCGGCAAGAAAACCGTGGCCTCCGAGACTGACGCCATCAATCTGCTCGACGCCGAGGTTGCTTCGATGATGAAGAAGGGCAAGGCCTCGCCGCAGATGGTGCAGATGATGATGCAGATGATGGGCATGGGGCAGCAGCCGGGCCAGCAACCCGCCCCCGGCCAGGGCAATTCGCCCGGCATGAGTTCCGCCGGTGGCACCACCGATAAGCCGAACGTCAACGTCCCCGGCAGCCCGAACGGCGCCAAGGGAGATCCGCGCACGACCAAGAAAGTCGCCGGCCGCGCCCGCACTCTGCCGACCGAGTACCGCGATGCTTTGCAGGATTACTTCAAGGCCATCGAGCAGAAGCCGTGAGAAACACCATGATGAACGAAGCGATGCGAAAGACTTGGGCTCTGCTGTTGACGGCGATGTTCACCCTCGCTGTCGTGCCGCGTTCGGCCGCGCAGGAACTATTCGAAGGCGCGACGGACTTCATCTCCCCCGACGTCGAGGCGATGTACAAGAAGGGGATTGATTACCTGGCCAAATCCCAGAAACCCGACGGCTCATTCGGCGGACAGGCGAACGACTACTACGGCAATCAGCCGGCCGTGGTCGGGCTCTGCGTGGTGGCGTTGCTCGCGCACGGCGAAGATCCGAATCGCGGTCCTTACAGTCAGGCCATCAAGCGCGGATTGGAGTTCGTCCTCGCTCAGCAGAACAAATCCACTGGTTACATCGGCAACTCGATGTACAACCACGGCTTCGCCACGCTCGCGCTGGCCGAAGCCTACGGGATGGTGAAGGATGCGCGCCTCGGCGCCGCACTGGAGAGTGCCACCAAGCTTATTTTGAATTCGCAGGAGCGGAACGGATTTGGCGCGTGGCGTTATTCGCCCGAGAGCCGCGATGCCGATTCGACTGTGAGCGGCGCGAACCTCGTCGCGCTTTTCGCCGCCCGCAACGCCGGCCTCGCTGTCCCTGAGGAATCCATCCAGAAGGCGCTCAAGTTCTTCGCTCTTTGCCAAGGTGCCGACGGCGGCATCGGCTACACTAGCGCCGGCGGTTCGAACGGTCCGCGCACGGCCATCGGCGCTCTCTGCTGGGCGCTCGGCAAGCAGAAGGACTCCCCGCGTTTCAAGGCCTCCTTCGACTTCCTGAACAGCAAAGGTGCCGGCAGCGCCCGTTCCGAGGGGTACTTCCACTACTTCCTTTACTACGCCGCGCAGGCCTATTTTCACGCCTCGCCGCAGGCGTGGAAGGAATGGAACGCCGCCAACATCACCATGCTCAAGGAAGCGCAGAAGCCCGACGGAAGCTGGGATGGTAACTTCGGCGCGACCTTCGCCACCAGCGCCTCGTTGCTTTCGCTGGCGCTGAACTACCGCTTCCTGCCGATCTACGAACGTTGAGTGGAAATGATCTTATGAAAACGATTTCCTCCACCGCGTTTCTCCTGCTCGCGGTCACCCGACTTTCCGCCGAGGGTGTCGTTCGCATCGAGGTCCAAGCCCCACCGCAACCGGCGGTGGAGGTGAAGGCTGTGATTCTTCCGGCCGAAGTCGTGAAGCCGTCACTCCCGGCGCCGATCCTCAGACCTCCTGTCGCCGGGCCGCTGCCCACGCCGGTTCCCGCAGGTCCGCGCCCCGAAACGCTCACGCTGCTCAGCGGCGATAATTTCCGTGGCAACTTCCTCACGTTCGACGCCAAGAGCGGTCTGCACTGGAAGCATCCGGCCATCAAGGAGCCGTTGGTGGTGGATGCCGAAAGTCTTTCACTCATTCGTGTCGAGCGTCCGAAAGCCAAAGCTGCCAACCAGCGGCACACGTTCGCTGTGAAGTTCATCAACGACGACGAGTTGCTCGGAGAAGTGCTGGAGATGGACGCCGAGAAACTGCTGCTCAAGACTTGGTACGCCGGCACGCTCACCATCCCGCGCAAGGCGGTGCGTCTCATCACGCCGGGGCAATCGAGTGTGACGGCCGTCTATGAAGGCCCGACCGGCATGGAAGGTTGGTCCACCGGCAATCGCAACACGGTCGGCCGCGCCATTCCATTCGGTGCTATCAATGGCGTGGCGGAGGGCGCTGTGCAGATTCTCGGAGGCAACGTGATCGTCAACGGCGTGCCAGTCGCCGCCAATCCCGTCGCCCCGGGCGTTGCCTCTCCTAGTGGCTGGCAGTTCAACAACGACGGCTTTGTCAGCAGCACCAGCGGCGCGACCATCGGCCGCAAGGTGGACTTCCCGAAGCTCGCGAACATCGAGTTCGACCTCGCGTGGCGCGGTTATCCCAATATCGCCATCCACCTTTTCACCGACAAGCTCGAGCAGTATCAGGGCAACGCCTACGTGCTGAACCTCAACCAGAGCAACGCGTACCTTTACCGCATGTCGCCCGAGACGGGCCAGACGCGCCTCGGCAACGCCGCCTCGCGCATGCAAGGGCCCAAGACCAGCGCACAGGTTTCTCTCCGCGTGAACAAAGAGCAGAAGACCTTCGCTGTCCTGGTTGATGGCGTGCTCGTCGGCCAGTGGAACGACCGCGACGCCTTCGCCGGCAAAGGCAACGGCCTCATGTTCATCTCGCAGGGCAGCGGGGGGCTGAAGGTCAGCGGCATCCGTGTCTGTGAATGGGACGGTCGCTTGCCGCTCGCGAACGCTGCCGCGAGCGCGGCCAAGCTCACTGAAGATTACGCGCGCCTCGCGAACAACGACGGCATCTCGGGCGTGTTCAAGGGAATCAAGGACGGCAAGGCGGCTTTCTCCACCAGCTTCGCGCCGAGCCTTGAGATCCCGCTCGATCGTGTGGGGCAGATTGAACTGGCCGCGCCCGAGAAACCCGCGCTGGCGCCCGGTTTCGTCCGCGCGGCCTTCAAAGGGCGGGGGCTTCTCACCTTCAAACTTGAAAGCTGGACGGATCAAGAAGTGAAGGTCAGCAGCCCGAACTTTGGCAGCGCGACTTTCACGCCGGACATTTTCTCACTACTCGAGTTCAACCTCGACAAGCCGCGCACCTCCGTCAATGACCCGCTAGGTTTCTGAAATGACCCCATCAAAACACTGAAGACTTACCCGCCATGAAACAGCTTTTCGCTTTCCTCCTCCTTACCGCCGCGGTCGCCAACGCCTTCGCGGAAATCGTCATCACCCCTGTTCGCCCCGCCGATGCGCCGAAGGACAAGCCCGGCATCATCGTGCCCGGCCCGAAGGATTCGACGACTGCTGCTGCCGAGAAGCGTCCGGAGACCATCGTGCTGGTGAACGGCGACACGCTGCAGGGCGCGTTCCTTGCCTTCGACGCCAAAAGTGGCGCGCGCTGGCAGCATCCGGCCGTGAAAATGCCGATCGAGCTGGATGGTTCGAGCATCTCCAAGGTGAAGCTTGAGCGGGCGAAAGTCGGCGAGGCGGCGGCGAAACAAAATTGCAGCGTGAAACTTCACAACGGCGATGAACTGGTCGGCGAGTTGATGACGATGGATGAAGAGAAGCTGACGCTCGACACGTGGTACGGCGGCACGCTCACCATCCTGCGGAAATCCGTGCGCCAAATTTCTCCCGGCCTCGCCAAGATGAGCACCATTTACGAGGGGCCGACTGGGATGGACGGTTGGAGCGGTCGCAATCCCAACGTTCCCAACGTCGAGGGGGGCGCCATTCGCGCTGTGGGTCGGATAGTCGTCGGCGGGATCAGGGCCGGCAACGCGGCCACCGGATGGCAGTATCAGAACGAGTCGTTCGTCACCTCGAGCAGCGGCGCGCAAATCGGCCGGAACATCAAGCTCTCGCCGCAATCCAACATTGAGTTCGATGTTGCGTGGCGCGGCTACTTCCAACTCGCCATTCATTTCTACACCGACAAGCTCGAGCAGTACTCCGGCAACGCCTACATTCTCGGCCTCAACCCGAACAACATCTATCTTCAGCGGATGACGGCCGAGGAAGGTCAGAACAACCTCGGTAATTCCCAACTCCAGTCGCTCCAGCAGAAAACCAGCGCCCACATCTCCATCCGCGTGAACAAAGAGCAGAAGACCATCTCGCTGCTGGTGGACAACGTCCTCGTTCAGCAATGGAAAGACAATCAGGCTTTCGCCGGCAAAGGCAACGGCTTGATGTTCGTCTCGCAGGGACAGGGCGCGGTGAAGATCAGCAGCATCCGTGTGACCGAATGGGACGGGAAGATTCCGGCCAATCTGCCCGCCGCCAGCGGCAAACTCAGCGAGGACCTCGCCCGCCTCGTGAACAACGACAGCGTCTCCGGCTCGCTCAAAGCCATCAAGGAAGGCAAGATTGCCTTCACCACTAGCTTCGCCAATCTCGACATCCCGCTTGAACGGGTCGGTCAGATTGAGTTAGCGCAGGCCAAGCCCGAGAAACCGGCTCTCGTCCCCGGCGAAGTGCGCGCCACCTTCGCTGGCCGCGGCTCCGTCACCTTCACGCTGGAGAGTTGGGATGCCAATCAGGTCTCCGGCTACAGTCCGAATCTGGGTCGCGTGAAGTTCTTGCCCGCGGCCTTCTCTCAAGTCGAGTTCAACTTGGAGAAGCAGAAGGCGGCCAACGACGACCCGTTCGGTTTCTGACCGGTTTTTGGGGTGCAGCTGCCTTGGCGCTGCGTCGCCCGCTCGCCCGTTTTTTCGGGTTTACTTCCAGTCGTCTGTGCGGAAGGTCTGTGCCGGCAGGCCATCTTTGTTGAACAGGTTCGCCCAGGGATGTTGCGAGGCCCATGCGTAGCGCGCTGCGACGGGCTTGGCCACTTGATCGCTGGAGACCAACACCGTGTCCCCCTCAATCACCGCCGTGGCCCAGTGGAATTTCCTCTCTTCACCAGCGATGGCGAAGCCCTGCAGTTTGTCACCATGCTTGAAGGCCAGTCCTTGGCCGACATGCGTGAAACGAATGCGAATCTTCCCGCCATCCACCTGGTGTGATTCGTAGAGCGGGCCGTAATACTCGACCTTCTTTCCATATGCCACACCGAGCGCCACGCTCGCCGCGCGTTCGCCGTAACCGGACTTGTTCGTGGGATGCACGCCGGATCCGAGGTCGCTGCTCGTCACCATCGCGGTCTGCGGATAACGCAGGATGCGGATGTGCAACTCGCGATAGGAACCGTCGGCATTTCCGGGCACTTGCGCCGGCAGCGCGGCGAACTTATTTGCCTGTTTTGTCACGGGATTCTCTGGATCCCACGCGGGGCCGCCGCCGCTGGGTTTTTGCACATAGAGAAATGGGAAATCGCCCTGACCCCAATCCTTCCGCCAGCCGCGGATCAGCGCTCCCATCAAGGTGTATTGATCTACGCCCGTGATCGCCGTGCCGCTCTCGCCCTGATCCCAAAGCACGCCGCGGATGCCGTAGCCGACAAAGCTCCGGATATGCGACTCGAACAGATTGCCGATCTTGCCGCCCGTCGTCTCGCCGGGTTTGCCGGGGGGCGAGGGTTTGCGGGGTGCGTTTTTCTTTTCAAGTTTCGCAACTGCGACGGCCTTCTCCCACGCGGCGAGATCTGTGACATATTTTTTCTGCAAAGGTTCGGGTTGATACGTGGCGGCAAATTTCTCAACCACAGTTTTGCAAGCTGCATCCGCGTGGAACATCTCCTCGCTCAGCCAGTAGCCCGACGGCGTGCCGCCCACGGCCCCGAGCAGTAATCCCACGGGCACGTCGAGTTCCTGCTGCAGGCGCAGGCCGAAGGGAAGGAGCAACGCACCGAAGCTGGGCATCGTCTGCGGTGTGGCTTCCTGCCAGCCGTTGTTGCGGCTGCTGAGGTGACGGATCTTCGGATACGGACCGCTCGCCAGAATTTTCGTCAACCCGTCGTCGGACTTCGAATAACCGCCCGCACGTCCGTCCATGTTCGATTGTCCGGATCCGAGCCACACTTCGCCGACCAACACATCCTTGATCGTGAGAGTGTTTTTGCCCTTCACGATCAGGGTGAGCGCGGGGCCGACCTTCAGCGGATCGAGCTTCACCCGCCAGAGCCCTTTGGCATCGGCCTTCGCGGTCTTCGATTGGCCCGCGATGGTGACGGTGATTTCCTCATCGGGCGCGGCGGTGCCCCAGATGGGGGCGGGCAAGTCGCGTTGCAAAACCATGTGGTCGGAAAAGACCGGCGGCAGCTTCACGTCGGCGTGCAATGCGGACGCACACAGAATGAGGGCCGCCAGCAACGCGGCGGGAACGAGACGAGGCGGGATGTTCATGTGATTTGTGCGGATTCTTTGCAACATTGGGTCACGAGGTCGGTCATAAAGCGATGCCAATTTGCGTTCCGATCGAAGAAGACGTGCGGTGCGCTCGTTTTTACTTTTCGCCCAGCAGCTTCACCAGCAGCGGTTCGATGGACTCGGCCCAAATCTGGTAACCCTTGGCGCTGGGATGCAGGAAATCGCCCATCATCTCGCGCGTGATCGTGCCGTCGGGCTGGAGGAACTTCGCGCCGATGTCGAGGAAGATGACGTCCCCGCGCGCGTCGAGTGCGAACTGGGCGAGAAGTTTGTTCGTCGTGTCGAGTTTAGCGCGCATGGCGTCGGGTTTTGGACCGCGCGGGAAGATGGCCATGAGGATGGTCTTCGCGCCCGGCTGGCGTTCTCGGATTTCTTTGAGCAACGCGCTGACGCCGGCGGTAATTTCTTCGGGCGTGTTTTTGCCGGCATTGTTGGTGCCGATATGCATGACGATAACCTTGGCCTTCGCGCCATCGAGTTCGCCGTGTTGCAGGCGCCAGAGGGTGTTTTCGAGGTAGTCGTAGCCGAAACCCAGATTTGCGACGTTGCGTTTGCCGTAGAATTTCTCCCACACATCCTTGCCCGGTTGGCCGCGGTCGTGCGGCTCGCCGCCGAACATCTGCGTGATGGAATCGCCGATGAAGACAAGCGAGGCCTTCCGATCTGCCGCGATTTTCGTGACCGCCGCGTGGCGCTTGGCCCAGTCGTAAATCGGCCAATCGCGGTCTTGTGTGCAGGGCACGAGCGTGGAGGGCAGCCCCTTCGCGCCGGGCAACGCATCGAACTTCGCATCGAACAGCTCGCTCTTCTGCTTGCGGTCCTCACTGTAAGCGCGTGCCTTTACTGTGCCGCCCGCGGGCAGCGCGATGGGGGCGAGATATGGCCCGCCCTTTGGTCCGGGATCGGAACCATCAATGCTGTAACGGATGACCGCGCCCGACGTGGGGTAGGTGAGTACGACGTTGCCGGCTGAATCGCGTTTGCCCATGGGGGCGGCAAGCGGAGCGGCGGTTTGAGCGTGTGCGTTGGTGCGTGCCACGGAGACGGCGATGAGGCTGAAGATGAAAATTCGAAGGGCGATGTTCATGCGGGCGATTCTGCCAAGGAGTTGAGAGATCGCAATCTTCGTTGCGCCATCGGAGTCCATGAATCGGGTGCTTGCTGTTGAACGAGGCATTGATGTAGGAATTATGCAATAAAGCCGGTGTGGCGAAATGGCAGACGCACAGGACTTAAAATCCTGGGACCTTAAAAAGTCGTGTGGGTTCAAGTCCCACCACCGGCACCAAACACTATGAGCGCCGAAAAACGCATTACTGAACTCAAACTCGAATTGCCCCCGGCCCCGAAGCCGGTGGCTGTGTACAAACCGCTGGTCATCACCGGCAATCTCGCTTTCGTCTCGGGCCACGGCCCGCTTCGAGTGGATAAGACGCTTATCACGGGCCGCGTCGGTGCCGATCTTGATGTCGCCGCTGGCAAGGCCGCCGCGCGGCAGGTCGGTCTCGCCATCCTCGCCACGCTTCGTTCGGAACTGGGCAGCCTCGACCGTGTGAAGCGTGTCATCAAGGTGCTGGGGATGGTGAATAGCACGCCGGACTTTCGCGAACACCCCGCCGTCATCAACGGTTGCAGCGAGCTGTTCGCCGAGATTTGGGGCGCGGAACACGGGATCGGCTCGCGCAGTGCGGTCGGAATGGGGTCGTTACCCGGCAACATCGCCGTCGAGATCGAGGCGACATTCGAGGTGGCGTGAGCAAAGTGGAGGGCAACAACGCGTGGTGGAGCGTGGCGAACGTGGCGGAAATCCCTTCGCCCGCACTGCTCGTTTATCCCGCCCGCATTGATGTGAATCTGCGCCGGATGCTCGCCATTGCGGGCGGTCCCGGGCGGCTTCGGCCGCATGTGAAGACGCACAAGATGCCCGAGCTGGTCCGGCGCCAGCGCGCGTTGGGCATCGCCAAGTTCAAGTGTTCCACCATTGCCGAGGCGGAGATGACCGCCGCGGCCGGGGCGCTCGATGTATTGCTCGCCTACCAAGCGACCGGTCCGAACGCAGCGCGGTTGGCAAAATTGGCCAAGAAGTTTCCAAACATAGCCTTCTCCACCATCGCGGACGATGCGGACACGATCACGCTTCTCTCAAAGGCGGCCATCGCCGCAGGCGTCCGGATCGGGGTCTATCTCGATGTGGATTGCGGGATGCAGCGCACGGGGATCGCGCCCGGTCCGCGTGCCATCGAGTTGTACGCGCAAATCGCGAATGCCAATGGTCTCCGTGCCGCCGGCCTTCATGTTTATGACGGCCACAATCACGAGCCTGATTTAGCCGCCCGCGCCGCCCGGTGTGAAGCTGACTTTTTTCCTGTGGCGGAGTTGCGC
>SXGT01177242.1_pt1 | contig 16935 bp, 9 predicted proteins | sample 3176221 | NCBI WGS metagenome assembly SXGT01 (sample SAMN11356862, study PRJNA531348) | freshwater metagenome | isolation source: freshwater sample F1-120 | place: China: Fuxian Lake, Yuxi | collected 2017-12-25 | reverse complement strand
GGCGTCCGGCGTGGTCAGCACCTCGGCCTCACCGCCGCCCCCTGACACCCGGGACAGGCCCCCGCTCACGTCGGGCCCTCCCGTGCCGAAGACGATCTGGTCGTCCGCGCCCCAGCTGGCGCCGCGGATCGGAGTCGGCGACTCGATCAGCGTGACCGGCGGACCGCCGACGGTCGAGACCTTCTTCAGCGTCGTGCCCGGGACCTCCACGAAGCCGACCCACGCGCCGTCGGGCGAGAAGAACGGACCAACCCCACCATCCGCACACCGCAGGGGCGTCCCGATCACCTGGTCCATCGGCCGGAGATGGAGCTGTGGCCCACCACCCCCGGGAGCCGCGCCCGTGTACACCACCAGCGTGCCATCCGGGGAGATCGCGAGATCGGGGAAGTTGCCCGCGAAGTTCATGGGGGCATCGTCGGGGGGGACGATGACCAACCGGATGAGGTCGGCCGGGACCACGGCAGGCCGCGTGAACGCCCACGCCGCCAGCGCCGCCAGGAGCACCCCGACGAGCAGTGCCGTCGCGGCGACAGGTACGGGCTGGCGCCACGCGGGCGCGGGCGCGGCAGTGGCAGCCGAGGCGTCCACCGCTGGCGCCGCCGTCTCGAACGCGCCCTCGAGCGCCAAACGGACATCGCGAATGTCACCCACGCGCTGTTTCGGGTCCTTGCGCAGGCACACGCGCAACGCCTGACGCACCCGCGGGGGCACCGTCGCCGGCAGCGCGGCAAAGTCCGGCTCCTTGCTGATCACCGACACGATCGTGTCGGTGACGTCCTCGCCGCCGAACGCGCGCTTCCCCGTGAGCATCTCAAGCAGCACGCACCCGAACGCCCAGATGTCGGCGCGGCCGTCCACGACCTTCCCCCGCGCCTGCTCCGGCGACATGTAGGCCGCCGTGCCCAGAATCATCCCGGCCTGCGTCATCGCCGGCGTTGTGATGGTCGGCACCTGCGACAGCCCAGGCGACAACGCACGGGTCGGCTCCAGTGCCTTGGCCAGTCCGAAGTCGAGGGTCTTGGCTTCGCGGGTGAACCTGGCGAGACGTTCGGAATCCTTGGCGAACGACTCGGGGACGACCTTGATCGCGACATCACGATCAAGCTTCGTGTCGCGGGCTCGATAGACTTCCCCCATCCCCCCGACGCCAAGGAGCGCGGTGATCTCGTAGACGCCGAGCCGGGTGCCGGGAGTGACGGACATGTGTGACCGAGTATACGCGCGGGAGAGGCGGCGGACGACAGTCAGTTCCTGCCTGACCGGCCAGTGGCGACCGCTGCCAGGGACGGCCCCGCCGCACGACCCATCGCGATCGGTTGGACGTCAGCGCAAGCTGAAGTGACCGCCTCAAGCGCTGGACGATCGGGTGACGAACAGATTTCTTGTGCGCTTGGCGGCCCTCGGGTATATGGTAGAGCTACGCAGGACAGGCACAATGAAAGCCCCGGCCCGAGGCAGGATATGAGGACGACACTCCTTCGCTCGCTGACCCTCTTCGCGCTTCTTGCGCTGGTGCTTGGCGGACATGGCTCTCGCGATCTCCGCGCCGCGCCGGTGCAGGAACCCGCTCAGCCCCTCGAGTTCAACCGGGACGTTCGACCGATCCTCGCCGAGGCGTGCGGCGCCTGTCACGGGGCGTCGGAGATTACCCGTCAAGCGGGGTTGCGGCTGGACACGCCGGACTTCATCCGCAACCTCGTGGTGCCGGGCCGTGCCGAGGAGAGTCGACTGTTTCAGCGCCTGACGTCTGAGGACCGGGTCATTCGTATGCCGCCGGTCTCGTCCGGCCGAACGGTGCCGCCCGACCAGATCGAGGTTGTGCGCCGGTGGATCGACAGCGGGGCCGAGTGGGGCAGTGATCTGGTGGCCGATGCCGGCGGCATCCCGGTCGCAGCCCGCACCGTCGACTTTGCGCGGGAAGTGCGTCCGATCCTATCGGAGAACTGCTTCGTCTGTCATGGACCGGACGAGCAGGCCCGCCAGCGCGGGTTACGGCTGGACGTCGCGGAAGGTCCCTTCGTCGATCGCGGCGAGTTTGGTGGTCCTGTCATCATCCCTGGGAGCGCCGCCGACAGCCTGCTCGTTCATCGCGTCACCGCACCCGACCTCTCGGTGCGCATGCCCTTCCAGCGGGGCCTGGCCTCCTCCGTGATGCCGGGTGACGAGGAAGATGCCCTGACCGACGCCGAGGTCAAGACGCTGCGTCTGTGGATCGACCAGGGCGCCGCATGGCAGTCACACTGGGCGTTCATTCCACCCCAGCGCCCCGTGCTGCCGCCGGTCGCCGCCACCGACTGGCCCCGCAGTCCGATCGACACCTTCGTCCTGGCCCGGCTCGAACGCGACGGGTTGAGCCCGGCCCCTGAGGCGGACCGCAACACCCTGCTGCGGCGCGTCACGCTCGACCTGACCGGGTTGCCGCCGACCCAGGCCGAGCTTGCCGACTTCCTCAATGACGACTCCCCGGACGCCTACGAGAAGGCGGTAGACCGGCTGCTCGCTTCGTCGGGCTACGGGGAGCGGATGGCGACCGAGTGGCTGGACGGCGCCCGGTACGCCGACACGAGCGGGTATCAGACGGACGCCGAGCGGACTATGTGGCGCTGGCGCGATTGGGTGATCGACGCCTACAACGACAACATGCCGTTCGATCAGTTCACCATCGAGCAGCTCGCTGGCGATCTGCTGCCAGACGCCACGCTCGATCAGCGTATCGCCACCGCGTTCAACCGGAACCACAGTCAGAACGGCGAGGGTGGCATCATCGAGAACGAGTTCCAGGTCGAGAACGTGGTCGACCGTGTATCGACCACCTCGACGATGTGGCTGGGCCTGACCCTGGGGTGCGCCCGATGTCACGACCACAAGTTCGACCCGATTACGCAGAAAGAGTTCTACGAGGTCTTCGCCTACTTCAACAACGTGCCGGAGCGTGACAAGGCCTTCAAGTACGGGAACTCGCCGCCGTATCTCACCGCGCCCACCGCGGCACAGGACGCGGAGCTGGCCGCGCTCGATGTCACGCTCGACGAGGCAATCGAGGCGTTCTCCGCTCTCGCCACCGAGACCGCCGCCGCACAGAGGCGGTGGGAAGACTCGCTCGCCGTGGCCGGCCGCGTCGACTGGATCCTGCGCGACCAGCTGCTCGTGCATCACCCGCTCGACGGCGACATCGGTGGTGTCTACGCCGGGGGCGGGGTGCCCCCCTCCCCATCGGAAGCGTCCGGTATGCGAGTGGTCACCACGCCGCCGGAGATCGCCACGTTCCAGGCCGACGTCACGCTGGAAGAGGGCGAGCCGCGGTTCGGCCCCGGGAGGGTGGGCGAAGCGGCCAGCTTCGATGGACGCCGGTTCATCAACGCGGGGAACGTCGCGGATTTCACGTACAACGACCCGTTCACCGTATCGGCTTGGATCCGTCCGATAGCGCCAGACGGGGTGATCGTGTCGCGCGCGCTGGCCGACGACGAGGGCGAGCGCGGCTGGGGGCTGTATCTCGCGGCGGGCAAGCTCCTGTTCAACATGTCCAACCGCTGGCTGGACGACGGGGTGCGGGTCGAAGCCCAAGAGGTGTTGCCGCTCGAGCAGTGGCGGCACGTGCTCGTGACCTACGACGGAAAGAAGATGCCGGCCAGCTTCCGGGTGTACGTCGATGGCCGGTCACAGCCCCTCACGACCCAGATCGACGGGATCAACAACCCGATCAGAACAGGGGAGCCGCTGCGGATCGGGGCCAGCGGGCCGCCACCGGAGAACTCCGGCGCCGCTGACAGCACGAACCAACGCCCACGGTTTCAAGGGGACATCGACGATGTCCGCGTCTATGCGACCGTGCTGACCCCGGCCCACGCCGCGGTCGTGGCCACCGGTGAGTCGCTGAGCGAGATAGCCCGCATCGCTCCCGCCAACCGCACAACCGGCCAGACGGAGAAGCTCCGCCTGGCGTTTCTCGACCAGTACGCGCCGCCCGCGATCAAGCAGGCGCGGCGCCTCGTCGCCGACCTCGAGCGCCAGCGCGCCGAGCTCTGGGACAGCTTCCCGACCGTGATGGTGATGGAGGAGATGGACCCGCCGCGCGAGACGTTCCGACTGATTCGCGGGGCCTACGACGTCCCTGGGGAGCAGGTTCGCCCGGGCGTCCCGGCCGTGCTGCCTCCCATGGCCGACGGGCGACCAGCCAACCGCCTGACGTTCGCCCAGTGGTTGGTCGAGCCGGGCCATCCCTTGACGGCGCGCGTCACCGTGAACCGCTTCTGGCAGCGGTACTTCGGGACCGGGCTCGTGAAGACGACCGAGAACTTCGGGCTGCAGGGGGAGTTCCCAAGCCATCCGGAGCTGCTGGACTGGCTGGCGACGAGCTTCGTCGATTCCGGCTGGGACGTGAAGGCGATGCAACGGGCGATCGTGACCAGCGCCACTTATCGGCAAGACTCCACGATTGCGCCGGACGCGCTGGAGCGGGATCCGGAGAACCGGCTCCTGGCGCGTGGCCCACGCCAGCGTCTGCCGGGGCAGGTGATTCGGGACCAGGCGCTCTCGATCGCCGGTCTGCTCGTCGACGAGATCGGCGGCCCGTCGGTCAAGCCGTATCAGCCTGAGGGCCTCTGGGACCAGGCGAGCCAGCAATACCAGCAGGCTGAGGGCGACGACCTCTATCGCCGAAGCCTCTACACGTTCTGGAAGCGCACACTGGGGCCGCCCGCGATGCTGACGTTCGACTCCTCCACTCGCGAGACGTGCATCGTGCGTTCGAGCCGGACGAACACGCCGCTGCAGGCGCTCAACCTGATGAACGACGTCACCTACGTCGAGGCGGCGCGCCGGTTGGCGGAGCGGATGATGACCGAAGGCGGCACGACACCGGATGAACGCATCGCGTATGCGTACCGTCTGGCGACGGCGCACCGACCCCAGCCAGAGGCACACTCGCTGCTGCTCGAGGGCTACGGCCATCACCTGGACCGTTTCCGCTCCGATCGGTCAGCGGCGCTGCAGCTCGTCAGCATGGGGGAATCCCTGCGCGACGAGACGCTGGACATCGCCGAGCTGGCGTCGTACACGATGGTGGCCAATCTGATCTTGAACCTCGACCGGACCATCACCAAGGACTGACCATGAACCCGAAGCCTGACCCGCTGCTGCCGTTCACCCGGCGGCGATTTCTCGAGTTGTCGAGCACCGGGATCGGGGCCGCCGCCCTGTCGACGTTGTTGAATGACGACCTCTTGGCCCAGGCGGCCGGCGGCGCGTCAACGGCGACCGGCGCGCTACCGGGGTTGCCCCACTTCGCGCCCAAAGCCAAACGGGTCATCTATCTGTTCCAGGAGGGCGCGCCCTCGCAGTACGAACTGTGGGACTACAAACCGAAGCTCGCGGGGCTGCGCGGGACCGAGCTGCCGTCGTCGGTTCGCGGCGACGCGCGCCTCACGGGCATGACGGCGACGCAGGAGAGTTTCCCCGTCATCCCGTCCTACTACTCGTTTGCCCAGCATGGCCAGTCGGGGGCCTGGATCAGCGAGCTGATGCCGCACACCGCCAAGGTGGCCGACGAGCTGTGCTTCATCAAGACGATGTACACCGAGGCGATCAACCATGACCCTGGGGTGACCTTCCTCCAGACGGGCGCCCAGCTGGCGGGCCGACCGAGCATCGGCGCGTGGCTGTCCTACGGACTCGGGAGCATGAACGACAACCTGCCGACGTTTGTCGCCATGGTGTCGAACCGGGATGGGAACCCGATCTACGACCGGCTCTGGGGCAGCGGGTTTCTGCCCGGCCAATACCAGGGCGTCAGGTTCCTGTCGACCGGCGATCCGGTCCTGTATCTGTCGGACCCGCCGGGCGTCACGCGTAGCGCGCGGCGTCGCTTTCTCGACGACCTGGGCGCGCTCAACCGGCTGGATTACGAGGCGGGCGGTGACCCCGAGACGAACACCCGTATTTCGCAGTACGAGATGGCGTATCGCATGCAGGCCTCCGTGCCGGAGCTGACCGACCTGTCCGGTGAACCCGACAGCGTCTTCGAACGCTACGGACCCGATGCCCGCACGCCGGGGACGTTCGCCGCCAACTGCCTGTTGGCCCGCCGGCTCGCGGAACGCGATGTGCGTTTCATCGAGGTCTTCCACCGCGGGTGGGACATGCATACTCAGCTCCCGCGACGCATCCAAACGCAGGCCACGGATGTCGACCAGCCGCAAGCGGCCCTGATCCACGAGTTGAAGGAGCGCGGGATGCTGGACGAGACGCTGGTCGTCTGGGGCGGCGAGTTCGGCCGCACCGTCTTCTGTCAGGGCCGGCTCACCGCAGAGACCTACGGACGCGACCACCATCCGAGGTGCTTCACGATCTGGATGGCCGGTGGCGGGGTCAAACCGGGCCTCACCTACGGCGAAAGCGACGACTTCGGCTTCAACATCACCAAGAACCCCGTGCACATCCACGATCTGCACGCAACCATGCTGCAGTTGCTCGGGGTCGACCACACCAGGCTGACGTTCCCGTTTCAGGGCCGCAACTTCCGCTTGACGGACGTCCATGGGCAGGTCGTGCACGACATTCTCACGTAAGGGCACTGGTTAACGGGTGTACGGCCTGCGCCAGTCGGCGCGCTGTCTCTCCACCGCGCGACCGCGTACTTCGCGAACGCGCCGCCGGCCCACTGGAGGGAGTTTGGTCCCTCGGCGGCAAACACTTTGCCATCGGCATCGACCGCGACGCCTTCCCCCGCCGCACCCTGATACGGCCGCGTGTCCTCGTCGAACGGCGGAATGATGGCGTAGACCTCTGGTCCGGGGTGATGAAGATGCCGCTGATACGCCCGTAACTGTACCGGGAGTCGAGATCGTTGCCCTCCTGGTCGAAAATCTCGATGCGATGAAGTTGAAGAAGCCCAACCATCCGGAAACCGGGCGTCCTTGTCCTCGGCCTCGATCATGACCCGATCTGTTTGAAAACGTCCGGTGCGAGGATGGGTTCACGAACACTTTCTGAAAAAGCTGGGGACCAGGAGCCGCACCGGCCCATACGGCAGATTGCCCGACCGGTAAACGAAAAGGGCTCCACGCACGTATTATTCCCGTGCCTATGCGTATTGCGACGATCTCTGCCGCCACCCTTGCATGTCTCGTCGCGAGCTCAGTCGCGCAGTCACAACCCACGCCGGCGCCGGCGATCGGGTCCGCAGAGACGCCAGCGCAGTCGATGCGTCTCGCGCCGGCCGCCGTCACAGTCGAGCGGTTCACCAACATCAGCGGATCGTCCGACGACGAATGGATGGGCACCGGTATCGCCGAGACGCTCGCCACGGATCTTGCGGACGGCGGCCTGACGGTCATCCTCAGCCAGAGCGCGGCGGAGACGAGCGGCCCACCCGCCCGCTGGATTGTCAGCGGAGGCTACCAGCGGCTGGGCGATGCGCTTCGCATCACGGCCCGCGTGGTCGACACGTCCTCTGGCGTCACCGTGCATAGCGTCCGGCTCGACGGTCAGATCAGCGATTTCTTCACGCTCCAGGACGAGCTATCGGCCGACATCGTGTCGGGCCTGCCGGCGGACGCACCCGGTCAGACGGCGATCGCGTCACCACCGCCGTCACCCCCGCCGTCACCGCGTCCGTCGCCTCCCACGGCGCCCTCGTCTGGGCCGTTGTCTGGGCCCTCTCCTGAGCCGCGGTCCGGCGGTGGTGGCGGTCTGGCGGTCACCGCCGGTATCGACGGTCCACCGCCGCCGGTCGCCCCAGCCACTGTCTCGCGGAACGCGTCTGGCGATGCCACCGTCCGCGCGGTTCGGATCATGGAGCCGCTGACACTCGATGGCGCGCTGGACGAATCGGCCTACTCGACGGTGACACCGATAGACGGGTTCATCCAGCAACTCCCGGTGGAGGGCGCACCGACCACGGAACGAACCGAGGCCTGGGTGTTCTTCGACGACCAGAACATCTACGTCTCCGCCCGACTCTGGGATACGTCGCCGGAGTCGGAATGGGTCGCGAACGAGATGCGACGGGACTCGTTCCAGCTCATCAACAACGAGACGTTCAGCGTCGCACTGGACACGTTCTACGACCGGCGCAATGGGTATGCCTTCCAAGTCAACCCCATTGGGGGAATCTTCGACTTCCAGCTCACAGACGAAGGCAACCCCAACAGCGATTGGAATCCGATCTGGAATGTCCGCACCGGACGATTCGACGGCGGCTGGACTGCCGAAATGCAGATTCCGTTCAAGTCACTTCGCTATCGACCGGGAAGCGAGCAACTGTGGGGCCTCCAGCTCGGACGACGCATCTACCACAAGAACGAGTCGACCTACCTGACCCCGGTGCCCATTTCCGGCGGTCCCGGTCTGTTTCGTATTTCAGCCGCAGGCACCGTCACGGGCATCGAGGTCCCGGCGGGCAACCGGACGTTCGAGATCAAACCGTATGGGATCGGGTCGGTCGGCACGGATCTCACGGCCAACCCGCAGGTGCGCAACGACGGCGACGGCGATTTCGGGGTCGACGTCAAGTACGGCGTGACCCAGAATCTCACCGCCGACTTCACCTACAACACCGATTTCGCCCAGGTCGAGGTGGACGAACAGCAGGTCAATCTGACCCGTTTCAGTTTGTTCTTCCCTGAAAAGCGGGAATTCTTCCTGGAGGGGCGCGGCACGTTTGACTTTGGCCGTGGCGCGATCTTCGGTGGGCTCGGCGGTCCCGGCGGCGGTGGTCGGCCCGGCTCCGGAGGGTTTGGCGGCGGTGACGCACCCACCGTGTTTTTCAGCCGCCGGATCGGCCTAGAGTCGGGCAGCACCGTGCCGATTATTGCGGGTGGACGCATGACCGGCAAGGTCGGCGACTTCAGCGTCGGCGCCGTGAACATCCAGACGGACGATGTCCAGGCCGACGCTGTCTCCAATTCCGGGATCCGTGGCACCAACTTCACGGTGCTCCGGGTCAAGCGCGACATTCTTCGCCGCAGTAGCATTGGCGGCATCTTCACCAATCGGTCCGTCTCGGTCCAGGGTGACGACTCCAACCGGGCGCTCGGCGTCGATGGCGCCTTCTCCTTCTACGAGAACGTCAACTTCAACGGCTACTACGCCCGCACCCAGACGCCAACGGCGGATGGCGCGTTGGACGAGCACAACGACAGCTACCAGACCGCGTTCGTCTACAACGGCGACCTGTATGCCCTGGGCGTCGACCACCTGCTCGTAGGAGAAAACTTCAATCCGGAGGTCGGTTTCCTCCGGCGCACCGATTTCAGACGCACGTTCGTGCAGGGACATTTCAGCCCGCGGCCGGCGATGGCGCTCGTCCGCCAGTTCAAGTTTGGCGGCAGCATGGACTACATCGAAAACGTGGCCGGCGTGGTGGAATCGCGCATTGCCAGAGGCAGTTTCGAGACGGAGTTCGAGAACAGCGATCGCTTCGTAGCGGACGTGCAGCGCAGCTACGAGTTTCTGTTCGACCCGTTCAGAATCGCGCGTGGTGTCACCATTCCGGTCGGCGGGTACGACTTTCAGGACTACTTCGTCTCCTACTCGATGGGGGCACAGCGACGCCTGTCCGGAACATTGTCACTGCAACGGGGCGACTTCTTCGGGGGGACGATCACCACGGCCGGGTATACACGTGGACGCATCGAAATCACGCCGCGGTTCTCATTCGAACCGAGCGTGTCGGTCAATCGCGTCGAGCTGCCCCAAGGTGCGTTCACGGCCAAACTGGCCACCACCCGAATCACCTTCACGTTGACGCCACGGATGTTCTTCGGCGGCCTCCTGCAGTACAACTCCACCCGCAATACGCTCAGCACCAATCTTCGATTGCGGTGGGAATATCAACCCGGCAGCGAACTGTTCGTCGTGTACAACGACCAACGCGACACGGAACTGATGAGCGCGCGCGGATTTCCAATGCTGGAGAACCGCGCGTTCGTCGTCAAGTTTACGCGGCTGTTTCGTTTCTAAACGGCGCGTCCAGGGCGCGCACGTCAGGGGATGGCGGCCAGCGCCAGCGATTCCCACGCTGGTCAGCCAGCCTCACTCGAGAACACGCAAGACGGTAGAATCCTCGAGCATGAGCGCGCCTAGCCGTACTGCCGTTGATACCCTCGTCGCTGAATGTCCCAGCGTCGTCTCGTTCCCGGTGTTGTGGGGCGACATGGACGCCTTTCAGCATGTGAACAACACCGCGTCTATACGGTGGTTCGAGTCGTCGCGCATCCGGTTGATTGAGCACCCGTTGTTCGCAGCCCGGTTGACGATCGAGGGCGTGGCGCCGATTCTAGCCGCCGTGTCCTGCAACTATCGGCGACAACTGCGGTACCCGGATACGGTCCATGTCGGCTCGAAAGTGACCAGAATGGGCAACACCAGCTTGACGCTCGCGCATACGCTCGTCAGCGAGCACTTGAACGAGGTGGCCTCCGAGGGGGAGTCGGTCGTCGTCTGCTTCGACTACAGCACCCAGCGCCCGATGCAGATTTCGGCCGAACTCCGCGAGGCCATTGAGCGCATTCAGGGTGCGGTCCCGTCGCGCTGACGCGGCACTGTCCGATCTCCGACCATGCCGACGACCGAGCCACCGCGCATCGAGTTGGCTCGCCTGCCTACCCCGCTCGAACGGTGCGACCACCTGCTCGACTCACCGCCCCTCCTCGTCAAGCGGGACGACCTGACAGGCACGGCGCTCACGGGAAACAAGGTTCGGAAGCTGGAGTATCTGTTGGCCGATGCCCAGGCACGCGGCGCCCGCCGGGTGGTGACGTGCGGCGGCATCCAGAGCAACCACTGCCGCGCCACTGCCATCGCGTCGGCGCGGATCGGACTGGGCTGTGTCCTGTTCCTCAGAACCGACCAGCCGGAGCCCGCCACGCCCACGGGCAACCTCCGACTCGACCGTCTGGTCGGGGCCGACGTGCGGTTCGTGACGCCGGAACAATACCGGGACCGCGACGGGCGCATGCGCGAGGCCGCGGGCGCGGACGGCTACGTGATTCCGGAGGGCGGGAGCAACGCGCTCGGGTCCTGGGGCTACATCCGGGCCGTCGATGAAATGGCCACGCAGTGGGATGCCCCCCCGACGTCGGTGGTGTGCGCGACCGGCAGCGGGGGCACCCTGGCAGGGCTGATGATTGGACTCCGGCGGCGGGCGCTCGACATTCCCGTGTACGGCGTTGCCGTGTGCGATGACGCCGCCTATTTCACCGGCGTCGTCGAGCGCATCAGTGCGGAGGCCACCCACCGGTGGCCCACATTGCCGCAGGTGGACGCAGCCGACGTGCGGATCATTGAAGGATTCAAAGGCCGAGGCTACGCGCTGTCGACGCCGGAGGAAATGGCAGATATCGCCACGGTCGCTCGGCGCAGCGGCCTGCTACTCGACCCGGTCTACACCGGCAAGGCGTTTCGCCCGCTCCTCCACGACCGTGCTCAATTCGGTGCGCGCCCGCTCTTCGTCCACACCGGTGGCATCTTCGGGTTGCTGGCCTAGAGTACTAGAGTACTGGTCCCGCGGATCCGCTCCAATCCTCGACCTCGTGCACGCGCCACATGTACCACGCGACGACGGAGCGGTAGGGGCGGTAGGGCTCACCCAGGGGGATGAGCGCCTTGGCCGTCGGCGGCGGACCGCCCTGGAACTTCGCCCACCCGTTGCGCACGCCGAGGTCGAGCACTGGCCACACATCGAGACGGCCCAGCGAGAACATGAGGTGCATCTGGGCGCTCCACTCGCCGATACCCCACACCTGCGTCAAGGCGTCCGTGACATCCTCGTTTGATTGCTCGTGGAAGTCGGCCGGATCGAGGTCGCCCCGCGTGATGTGCCGCGCCAGGTCCTTGATGCACTTCGTCTTGGCCCCTGAGAGACCAACCTTCCGATAGGTGCTGTCGCGCTTGCGGAGGAACGCGGCGGGGTCGAGTGGCTCGCCGTCCGGGAAGAGCGCCAGGACACGGCCCCAAATGGCCGACGCGGCCGCTCCGGCGAGTTGCTGATGCGCGATGGCGCGGGCGATCGCGCCGAACGTGGACTCGCTCAGCTCAACGGAGGGCTGACCCACCTTGGCCACCAATGCGGCAAAGCGGGGGTCTCGCCGACTGAGTTCGCGAACGGCCGTGCGCGGCCGCCAATATCGTTTCGCCACCGGGCCTCCTCCGTCATCGGCGCACGGCCGGACGCGGCCCTACAGCGCCTCCAGAAACGCCGCGAACTGCGGGTTGAACAGCGCGCCCGGTCGTCGCTCACGCAGGCGCGTGACGACATCAGGCCCCGGCATGCCCAGCTTGTGCAGCGTCAGGCCGGCCACCAACGCCGACCGGTTCAAACCCATGCCGCAGTGCGTCAACACGCGATGCCGATGGCCGACGAGCGACGCGCACAGGGATGCGACGCTGTGCAATTTATTGAGGTTCGGCAACCGCTCATCAAAGATCGGGAAATACACATACAGTAACTCGTTCGGCGCGGTGGGCACCCCAACGTCGAGTCCGCCCTCCAGGTCGATGACCGTATCGATGCGACGCCCGGTCACGACGCTCCAATCGTGAATCACGGGCGAAATGAACAGGGAGCCCATGTCATCGACGGGCACCGGTGTCAAGTCGACCACATCCCCGAAACACAAGTCCGCGTCCGTCATGCATCGCCTCCAGCCGCCGTCTGTGGCACTGCTTCAGCGCCCTCGAACCAAATCGGTTCCCAGACTGCTCGTCTCGGACCATACTATGCACGCACAGCCGCGCGAGGACCAGCCATGACGATGCCCCTTCACGATGCACGTGTCTCACGCCGCGAAGCGCTCACCCTGCTCGGCACCGCGGCCGGTGCCGGCGTCGTCGCGGCCGGTACCGGTCGTCTCCCCCTTCTTGCACAGCAGCGCTTCACGAGCGCTGAGGCACCGACCTTCGCGGCTGGCGCCATCATCCGGACCCAGCAGGGGGACATCGACCCGAGTGCCCTGGCGAACGGTGCGACGCTCTTTCATGAGCATGTCGGCCGGGCAGATATCGACCTGGCCGTCAATGAGCTGCGCGAATGCGCGTTCAACGGTCTGGGCTGCATCGTCGATGCCGCCACTGGTCGCCGCACGGCGGATCAGGTCCGCAATCTGAGTGCGATCGCCGCCCGGAGCGATGTACCCATCGTCATGGCTGGCGGCTACTTCGAAGACATCGGATTCTCGATCTACCCCGTTCGCGTAGCGGAGATGTCCGAAGACGATCTCGTAGAGGAACTGGTCGCTGACGCCACCGCGCAGCGATGGGGTGCGTTCGGCGAGATCGCGTCGTCCCTCGACATGCGACCAGACGAGCGCAAGGTGCACCGCGCCGTGGCGCGGGCGCATCTGCGTACGGGTCTGCCGATCTTCACCCACACGCCACACGAAAGTTGTCCGACGTGCGCCATGGAGCAAATGGACATCATCGCCGGGCAAGGGGTGGATTTTTCGCACGTGGTCATCGGGCACATGGCCACCCTCAAGCCGGAGCACGATCCGCTGGGAACCCACAAGGAGGTCGCGCGGCGTGGCGCGTTCATCGGCCTCGACACGGTGGGCCACGAAATGGGCCGCTCCAACATCCCGGAGCACGACAAAGTACGCATGGTCCAGGACCTCCTCGACGCGGGCCTGGAAGATCACATTCTGCTCTCCTCCGACCAGGGGAATGAACGGCAATTCAACCGGTACTACGGTCACGGCTGGGCCTCGGTGTTGATGCAGTTCGTGCCGAAGCTGCGCTTCGCCGGTGTGCCCGAACGTACGATCCAGAAGATCCTCGTCGACAACCCCCGCAGGTTCCTGGCTTTCGTGCCGCGCGGCTAGCGAACCGGTTCGTCATTCCAACACCGCTGACACGCTCCGACCCGTAGTGCCACCTCCGACGACCCGCATCATCCTGACCACGATGGTGGCGGCGCTCTCCGTGACGGTCGTCCACGCGTGGGCCCAGCCAACGCGATCAACCGAACGTGCCCCGGCCCTCGTCGTCGTCACGTTCGCCAACGTCGGCGGTGCTGACGAAGATGACTGGATCGGCGCCGGTATCGCGGAGAGCCTGGCCGCCACGTTGGGTGATGGCGTGCACGTAGCGTCGGTGCTGGCGGCGGAACAGCGAGGAGCCGCACGCATCGCGCAGGGCACGCACGAGCGGATCGGGTCCCGACTCCGTATCACCGCCTTGCTGACCGATACCGCGTCCGGCGCCGTTCTGAGTTCCGCGCTGGTCGATGGCGAATTCAGCGATCTCTTTGGCCTGCAGGACGAACTGGCGCAGCAGTTGGCGCGACCGCTGGAGTTGATGCCCGCACCACCGTCAGACGCGGCCGGCCCGTCCCCCTCCCAACCCCAGACCGGTGGTCGAGCCGTGGAGGAGACAGCGGCCGGCCGGACACCCGGCGCGGCGGGTCTCGCGCTGGCAACGCGCGGCGTCATCGATGGGCCGTTGCCCCCCGAGCTGCCCGCCATGGTGGCCCGCAACGCCCAGGGACAGGCCACGATGCGGGCGACACGCCTCACAGCAGCCCTTGACCTGGATGGCCGGCTCGACGAGGCGGTCTACGCCAAAGTGCACGCGGTCAGCGACTTCATCCAGCAGGAACCGAGCGAGGGCGCACCGGCGACCGAGCGCACCGACGCCTGGATCTTCTTCGACGACGACACGATCTACATCGCGGCGCGGTGCTGGGATTCGCAGCCGGAGCGCATGGTCGCGAACGAGATGCGGCGCGACAACCTCGGCATCTTCCAGAACGAGAACTTCGCGGTGGTCCTCGATACGTTCTACGACCGGCGCAACTCGTATCTCTTTCATACCAACCCGCTCGGTGGGCTGTTCGACGGGGAAATCACGGCGGGCAACATCAACCGTGACTGGAACGGCGTGTGGGACGTTCGGACGGGCCGATTCGCGGAGGGATGGACGGTTGAGATCGCCATCCCCTTCAAAACGGTCCGTTACAGCCCCGGTTCCGAACAAACCTGGGGCGTCAACCTGCGGCGGATCGTCAAGTGGAAGAACGAAATCTCGTACCTGACGGCGGTCCCGGCGGCCTACGGCCTGGCCGGCATCATGCAGCTGGCCGTCGCCGGTACCGTGGTTGGCATCGAGGCACCGGCAAGCGGCGGCAACCTGGAGCTCAAACCATACGCAATCGCCGACCTGACCACCGACCGGGTGGCGGCTCCGCCGTTTACGAATGTGGCCGACGGTGACGCCGGGTTCGACGTGAAATACGGCGTCACCCAAGGCCTGACCGCTGACTTCACCTACAACACCGATTTCGCGCAGGTCGAGGTGGACGAGCAGCAGGTCAACCTCACCCGTTTCAGCCTGTTCTTTCCGGAGAAACGCGAGTTCTTTCTCGAAGGCCAGGGTATTTTCGATTTTGGCGGCGGCCGCGGCTTCAGCGGCGGCGGACCGGGCGGTCTCCGGGTCGGTGACTCGGGTGGCGGTGCCAGCAACACCCCCATCCTGTTCTTCAGTCGACGCATCGGGCTGGACGGCGGGCTCCCGGTCCCGATCGAGGCCGGGGGACGACTCACCGGCAAGATCGGCGCCTACAGCGTGGGCCTGCTCGACATCCGTACCGGCCCTGAGGGCGCCCGTGCCGCCCGGCCCACGAATTTCGGCGTGGTGCGCGTCAAGCGAGATATCCTGCGCCGGAGCAGTATCGGGGCGTTGGCCACTCATCGCTCAGTCGCCGTCTCGGGTGACGGGTCCAATCAGCTGTACGGCATGGACGCAACGTTTGGGTTCTACGACAACCTCGACCTGAACACGTTCGTGGCGCGGACCGAGACACCGGGCCGCGCCGGCGACGCCATGAGCTACCGCAGTCAGTTCGACTACAACGGCGATCGCTACGGCTTGCAGCTCGAGCGGCTGGTCGTCGATGAGGATTTCAACCCCGAAGTGGGTTTCCTGAGACGAACCGACTTTCAGCGCGGTTTCGCCTCGGGCCGGTTCAGTCCGCGTCCAGGGGGCATGCCTGCGGTACGGAAACTGAGGTTCGAGGGCAGTTTCGACTACATCACGAACGGAGCCGGCCGGGTGGATACACGCATCGCGAGTGGGGCGTTCGGGGCCGAACTCGAAAACAGCGACCAGTTCTTGGTCGAAACATCCCACAACTACGAGTTTCTGGCTGACCCCTTCGACATTGCCACCGGCGTCTCCATTCCGGTGGCCGGCTATACGTTCACCGACACCCGCGTGTCCTATGCGTTCGGATCGCAGCGCGCGATCTCTGGCAACATCTCGGTCTCACATGGCAGCTTTTTTGGCGGCACACGAACCAGTGCGGGTTTCAGCCGCGGTCGCGTCGCCCTGTCGCCGCAGCTCTCGGTGGAGCCGGGCCTGGAGATCAACCGCGTCGATGTGCCGGCAGGGCGATTCACGACCGCACTCATCACGAGTCGGGCCACGTTCACCCTCAACCCGCGAGCCTTCGTCAGCGCCCTCCTGCAATACAATTCAAGCGCGGAGTCGCTGTCGACCAACGTCCGGCTGCGATGGGAATACCAGCCAGGCAGCGAGGTGTTCGTGGTGTACACCGATCTGCGGGATACATTCGGCCCTCATTTTCCAGAACTCGAAAACCGGGCATTGGTGGTGAAGGTCAACCGACTGTTTCGGTTCTGAGTGGTCCGCGTACCGGCTGAAAACGATCAGGGATGAGGGCCTTCCGAGGGTATCCTGTAGGGAGTCATGAAACTGCTGCTTGCGAATCCGCGCTGTTATTGCGCCGGCGTTGATCGCGCGATTCAAATCGTTGACCTGGCGCTCGAGCGATTCGGAGCGCCAGTTTACGTGCGCAAGGAGATTGTCCACAATCGACACGTCGTGGGCTGGCTTCGAGAACGCGGTGCCATCTTCGTCGACGAACTGAGCGACGTGCCCGATGGTGGTCTTGTGGTGTTCAGCGCGCACGGGGTG
>SXGT01852186.1_pt1 | contig 16942 bp, 8 predicted proteins | sample 3176221 | NCBI WGS metagenome assembly SXGT01 (sample SAMN11356862, study PRJNA531348) | freshwater metagenome | isolation source: freshwater sample F1-120 | place: China: Fuxian Lake, Yuxi | collected 2017-12-25 | reverse complement strand
TGATATCTGACAGACCAAATAACCCGGAAAGAATGTTAGCTTGATTGGAACAAACCCGTCTGTTCAGTACTTTGCCCCGGATCTCGTCGTTTGCCGAATTGAGATAATCGATTGCCTTCTTGGCGGATGATATATCATCAAGTTCAAGAGCGGTTTCTAGGATACGGCAAACGGATTGATACGTTGGAGGTTGATCTAAATACAGGCGAAAAGCCTCGTCGAAATTACCTTCGTTGTACCGAATGGTTGCCAATTCGCATGTAATTAATTCTTCCCTTTTTGAAGCGTTGGCTTTTGAATTTGAAACCTGTGACAAAAGGGAATGACACCAAGCGGAATCTTGGTCCGTGAAATTATTTTTTATAAGGCTTTTTGCAAGATCCTGATTTGGGGGTTCGGTTCCAACAGAAGCAAGTACAGCAAATTTCAATGCATCAGGGCATAGAATGCCTTCCGTGGACCGCAATAGTTTTTCAAACCTGATGCCCTCATTTCGAAAGGAATTGATTGCTCCTACTGGATCATTCAATTCTTCATACTTGATAAATAAATGCCTATAAACCGCAACAGCAATCTGTACCGTAATGCTCTTCGGCCTTCTAACATTTAGTAAATCGCTAAGGTTCGGCAAAAGCATTATCTCGGTCCATCGATCAAATGCCGCTAGAATACGAATACGCAAAAATGCAATATTTGTTGCGCTCAAGCGTCCTCGACCACGGATTTCATTATAAATCCTGTTTGCAGAATCCTCATTCTTTGTAATAATCGCCATTTCGAGATCGCGAATCAGACGACCAATAGGTTTTGCCGCCACAAGCAATCGCAAATTATCCCTTTCTCGGAATTCTATCATGGTCTTTAAAAGTAAAATAACTTTTGCGCGGTCCTTTCCATCCAAAATACAAAGTCGAAAAACTAACTGCCCAAAGGCTTGCTGACACAGTTGCTCGATAGGATCGCTTGGGGATAGCGTCGCAAGTTCGCCATTGAAATTAGCGTACGTTGAGCCTATGAACGATTGAAGCGTCTCTCGGACGGAGCGAGTTTGTCGCGCATCCGTACACAGCACGTACCACGATGTCTGCTGAGAGGTAGCGTCCACGCGAGGTAAACAATAAGGACTCTGTTGCTGTTGAAATCGAACGATCCAGGGTTCCAGTGAGACACGAATGGCATCGGTTGGTGAACTTGCGGCATATCGTGACCATTTAATGGCATTGCCGTTGCCGAAGAAGTTTTCCAAGAACTGCTGCGGATCGGAATGCATTATTGACTACCCCCGTAGTTTTCTTGGAAGTGAATTCTCGCTTCAGAAATAGTGGCGGGCGAACGGTCAAGGGACACCCCCTCGTGATTCACCTCGACTCCATTGTACGTCAGATTCATAGAACCCTTGAGATCGTAATCCTGTCCGAGCAACCCTTTGATGTGGAGTGTGTCGCGAATAACGACCTGTAAATTGCCTGGTGAGTTAGAACCCCTGCTTAGGTCACGCATCTTTTGCAGGAATGAATCATTATGCGAATCCGGACGTGCAACGATATGAACCCGCGCTCGTTCCATGATATTTGCAAATACTTCACTCAGTCGAATGCGTTTTAATCCCCATGTGGGCACTAGAGACGAAAATTGACCAGCACGATTATCCAAGATGTCGATGTCAGAAATCCATGGAGAAACAAGCCAGAGTGAATCACTGGGAACGAGCAACTCAGCGACAAAAATGGCTTCGAGCATTTCACGGATTTCGGCTCGGCTCGTTGTCTGTGTCGTGAATGTATTTCTTTGTTCCGATGACTTATTACTCATTGCATGCCCTCCGGCAGAGTCAAGATGATTTCGACAGACTCCGCAAAGCGATTAACACGATTCACTTTGGGATGGAGCAATAAAAATCCTGAGTCAATTGGCGTGGTCATGATAGTCATCAACGCTTCTCGAAGTGCAGGAAGTTGACCAGGTTTCGCGACGAGAATTACCTCGCTATCTTGAACTAAAAACTCGCTAGAAATTCTTCGCCAGTGTTCCTCCTCTACTGAGACCCGCTGAGGTTCCCTGCCTAGAAAAAGTCGAACGAGATCGTGTTCCGTTTCTAGCAGCGGACTGAATGGGTTGTAGGTCGCCAGTCTCGCGCTCCGCGAAACACCGCCTCGTGGCCACAGGAGACTGAACAGCGTATTAAAGCGCCATTGGCGGCGATTCACTTCAATTGCATTATCGTCAGGTTCTCGAATAACATTATCAATTGAATCATTTGCAGATTCTAGATATGCTAGAATGCGCGGGTCGATCTCGATCTGTAACTGATCCTCCAATGATCGCCAGCGTGTAATCATTCGGTGAAGCAAAGCGTCAGTGGTATCAGTACTTCCGGGACGCAGGATTCTGTTGGCGATGGCGGCAACCACTCCGTGGCAAGTGAATAGTCCTCGCTTTGAAAGGGTTTTTCGCAAAGATTCAAACGCAGTCGCGTGAGCCTCGTGGTTCAGTGTCGTCGCGTTCCGATAGGCATTGATCTGATCGCGTATTTCGACTTCAGTTGGTGATGATATCCAGTCGAGCAGCAATGTAAGTTGCTGATCGACGATCTCATAATCTGTCGGACGCAGTGCGCCCTCAACAAGTTCAAAGAAGCGTCTGGGGTCTTCGCCGTAGCGAATCAAAAAAGCCTCTACAATACCGCCACCGCCGACAGTTCTTTCCGTAATCCAAACTTCTTCTAGGTCGATGGGTTTCGGTACTGAGAACGATGGCCGAGGTCCCCCATCTACATCCAGCAGCAAATCAGTCGCGTCAAGATCACTGCATACCTGCTGTATTCCATCAAGAACTGCAGCACCGAGGGTGGTTTTGAATTTCCGAGTCAGCCAGGGTGTCCAAGTCGCTTCAGGTAACTGCCATAGCGTTGGCGCATTGCGATGAAGTGCATTTAGAACCAGAGGTTCATTTAGTAAATGGGCGAGATCGATTTGTAGTTTCTGCTGAGCTTCCTCCAAAGACTCAGCATCTGGATGGTCGCCATCCTGCGGCGACGAAACGGCGATACTTTGAAAGATAACTCCGAGCACTCCGTGGAAATCAAGAATTCTACGGCTAGATTCTGATTCTTGCCAAACCTGCTCAATAGTGGCACCACGTTCAATAGCGAGGGTTGCCAATGCAGAAAGATAAACTTGCGACAACCAACGTCGCTGAAAAACGTTGGCCACGCCATCAAGAGTCCGTTCGTCGGCAAGCGAGTCTCGGAACTTGGACACTCTCAAACAACGGAGCATGGCGGGATTGGATGTCAAAACGTCAGTAAAATTGCTCGGAGTCCTGAACCGGATGACGATGCCATCCACGTCGATTGCAAATCCGATCCCTACCGGATTGGGTTGCGGTGCTTCTACTCCAGAAACTGTCTCTTGCCGATCTTCGATGAAATTAAGAGTGGTCTCGGTCGACTGGCCGTTGTCCAAATTAATGGTTGCCTTGGATTGACTCGCGAATCTACGAACTTCGAGTGGATTATTCAGGTTGTGCGAAAAGAATTCGATACCATGCAACAAACCCTCCCATCGTGAAGGATTTGGTAGATCGACTGGAGTGCCAGGCACTTGAGGGTTAACCTGCGTATTCCAAGTGAGTGATGCATTTGTGCTGTCCATGACTCTGATCGGCGGGACAACCAACTGGATTTCACGAGGACGTACACAGCGAATCGGAACCTCCTTTCCGTTTTCGTCACGGAGGTCAAAGTGGCCAAGTTCGTCGTAGCGACTTACAATACTGCGAATTTCAAGCGTTTGCTCGCCACCAATTGTGAGATCACCGGGTTGAACCCAGTGGCGAGCATAAGCATTCATCACCCCAAATCGGCGTGATACACGTCCTGGCGCAAACTCCCGCATTGCCTGCAAGATCGGTAGAACGTCGATTCGTTCCTCCGAGTTGTTTTGCTGCGCCGGAGATCGTAGTGAAACTTCAGGAAGATTGAGGTCACCGAAAAGATTGCCGGGGACGAACTCTGGTAAGGGATTGTTGCTAACGAAATTGTCGAAACTATGTGAATCGCTACCCGCTCGCCGCCAATTTGATTGCAGTCTGCGGAGGAGCGTCGGTAGCGCGGCGTTCATCAACGCTCGTGGAGGATGCCACAGCAGTGCTTCAATCACATCTTCGGATTGCTGTAGGGCTTTCGTAAGGAATCCAACGAGTTCATGGTATTGTTCATCGCGGAGCAATAGCCCCTCGATAATACGTGCAGCAGATTGCTGACGAGTTTGCATGCTCTTGATTTTGATCTGATTGCTAAGAACCTTTTCCGCTGGGCCCGAGAAGTCTCGATAGACGCTCCCCAGGGGGAGTCCAACTTGTGTACGTAGTTGCGTTGCAATCCAATCGAAGAACGCGAAGACCACCTGCATACGAAGGACGTAACGATTTCGAACAGGCAATTCGCGAGGCGGAAGTTCTGGATCGAAAAGCAAATCAAAACTCTCCCAAGCGAGCCGATCACGCCCGAAGTCTGATAGCGTCACGATCGTCCAGGGACGCATTTCGATAAGTCGACCAGCGCGTCCTTTACGCTGTAGAAACTGAGCAGGATCGCGAGGCGCTTTGTGTTGCAGAACTACGTTAACTTCTGGGTCATTGAAACCGACTTCAAGTGATGCCGTCGCAACGATAATGTCGGCATTTGTAGCCACGCCGGAGTCTTGTGAGCTTGTCCGATCAACGACGATTGGCGTTCCTTGCAAGCGATGTCCCAGCCATTCACACATGGCCCATGACTGGCCAAAGCGGTTTCTAAGACGTTCTTCGGGCAGTTGAGAGCTTCGCAAATTGGCCAGCGATCCGCCGGGGTGCTTATTCAAATCCGGGAACCCCCAACTGTTCAGCCCTTCTGCATCTCGCAGGTTATAAAACATTCGATTCGTGACATCGAGATCATCGGTGAACACAAATTCCTTCGATCCGTAGACTTGCGAGTCTATTGCTGTGTTGTTGTTCATCGCATCAAGCGTTCGACGCATCAACATCGCTGTTTGAATCGATGTTGATAGCAATGAGCTTTGGCTGGCTGGATCGCCACGCAGTGCGATCAAATATTCCATTCCAACTCGCTTCAACTCAGTCGAATGTGGTGAAATTTCCTCCACCCTTGAGTCTTGTTCGCCAATTAATGAAGCGAAGAAAGTTCGGGCGTCAGCGAGTGTCGCTGATAGTCCCACAAAATGTGGTGAGACCGATGCGAGATGCTTCCAACGTCGAAGCAACATCGCCGTTTGAGCACCAGGAACGCCCGAGTATGTGTGAACTTCGTCAAGCAAAACCATCGTCGGCTTCTTGTTTCTCGGCGTTCCGATACCGAACACATGGGAGATCTCCGAGTCTCCCATTCGTTGATTGAGCATCTCAGTTGTTGTAAACAGAATATCTGCTGGCGTGGACTTGAGACGCTCGCGGGTGAGAATGAGTTCATCATGTTCTATTCGACAACTACATCGTCTGCAGTAAAGTCGCTGAAGCTTGCTTTCCCGATCTGCCGTTCGCCAAACCATTTCTCCTTCGCACGCCCTGTTGGGACAAGAAAGATACGGACAGACATGACCGCCATTTGTTACCGACCAACCTCTGGGGGGCTGGTCGTAGCCGAAGTCTCGTTCGCCCTCTGGCGTTGCTCCAAAGAGGGTAGCAATTGTAAGCTTTCGTTTTCCGCTGGATTTTAGCAGAGAATCCAGTTTCCGGGCCTGCGAGTAAGCCTCAGCGAGTTGATCTTTTAGTAACTCATTTCGCGGGTAGATGGCAAGGCATCTAGTCCAGTTGTTGGAGTCGATCGACTCAACAATTGTTAGAAATGCAGGAAGGTAAAATGACAGGGTCTTTCCGCTTCCAGTACCCGCACAAACAATTGTTCCTGACCTTCGTCCTAGTTGCACTTGCCTAAGGATGTTCTCAGTCGCCCTGGATTGGAAGACTGCCATCCGCATGGACTCGCCGTTAGATAACGAGAGAATGGCATGAATGGCATCCCTTTGCAGCGAGCTAAGAGGTCCGGTTGCCTCAATCCGTGAAAGAACTTCGCTTGCTTCAAGATCGCGTTGCGGTACCGAACGCGCACGCAACATAAATCTAAAATCGCCGACCAGCGGTTTCGCAATTTGCCACCTTCGATTCACTCCCTGTAGATGCTTGGGAAAGAGTTGACGCAAACGCGCGAGCAGACGAACGGTCTCACCCATCCGGGTTCGATATCTCGAATGCATCCCATCGTTTGCCTCAAATAACAAACCGGCGTCCTCCATCGCTTCTTGGAATACGCCCTCGTCCTCGTAAGTGCTCCAGAGATTATGTTTTCCAAGGTACTGTTCGCAATGGTTAGCAATCTCGTCAGAACTAAACGAACCATCGACGAGTCCCCAGGCCAATAACTTAGATTCAGTGCGTTCGAGAAAATTCAGGAACTCAAGTCGGTGATCGTCAACTTTCATACAGATTCCTTTTTTACGAATTGATGATGCGGTATTTCTCGTAGGTATTGTTTTCCCGTAGCCAGACAATAACTTCTTCCGTCAGCAGATCGATTGACGCTCCCTTGGGTGAGTTTGCTGCTTTAAGAAAATCACGGACCTTTGGGTCATTGGTTACTGCTGGTAACGCTTCGAGAAGTTCTCGGATGTCTTCCCAGACCGCTTCTAATTCAACAAACTCGGTTTCTGTCAACGGTGGGTGTTTACTAGTTAGCTCAGCATGCTTCACACGAATTTTTAGCTGAATCGCTTTAGTCTTGAAAGCTTCCTGTTGTTCGGCCTGTGCAATTCGATTCGCATCAACATTTGGGCGAGTACGAGGTAGGTATTGGTCCCAGGTCAATTCTATTATTTTAGAAGTTTCATCTGCGAATTTCTCAAACGCACTCGTCATGTAGGTCAGATCTCGTCCCTTCGTGATAGACTGTGGATCGCTCTTCAAAGCTTGTCGCAGTTTCTGGACACGATCCAACGCTTTGGTGCCATCCAATTTTCCAACAATGGATGTCCGTTTTTCCAGTGCTTGCAACGAAACGACAGCAACAACAACCTTCTCTTTCAATTTGAGTAAATCCTTTCGCCGTTGGCTCAATTGATTAACAATTTGCTCATTAAGCTCGGCTTTGGAGACCTGCTCAAGTTGTAACCGTAGTGACTTACAGTCATCCGCAATCATGATTTTGACTCCGTGTACGGTATCGCTGCATTTTCGAGATCGGCCAACAAGGCATCTATTTCGGCCTTGGAAGACGCAACCACATCGTCTGTCCAGTTCATTATCTGCCCCGTTGCTTTGCCTGACCTTTCTTTCAAAAATTGGGCGCACGTTCCCGTAAATGTTTTCAGGAATGCCAATGTCCCGTTGTCAAGCTTAGCGATTGCGGATATTCGTGTGCCAATGTCTTCGCTACTGATGATTGCCTGGACTTGCTCTCCGACCTCTTTCGCTTTCGTTGTCCTGAATTCCTCCGAAAGTTTACGAACTAGCCCAGTCTGCACAGTACCGCCGAGTCCATGCTTCTCCGATAAATCGCAGACTTCCGTTAAATCGCGAATCAGATCGTTCTTGTCGTAGTCTGTACCGAGTTCGGCAACAATCTGTTTCGAATATTCAGCGATTCTTTTCCGACGATCGTCGATCTTGGATATGCCGAAACGAGAAAGCTGGGTTATGTGCTCATAGATTTGCTTGAGTTCATCTGTTGCACTCGAGGTCGGTTTGGGGAACGCCTCGCTTACAACAAAAATCTTTCGGAAAACCTGTGCAGTTTCGATCAACTGATTTACATCAATCGCGTGCGGTGTCTTCCCCTTTCCTTGATATGCTCCCACTCGTTCCAAAAGCTCGTTAATGAGTAGTTTCCGTTTATCTAACAACTGGTCAATAAAAGAATTCCAAGCGGAATCATCGTCTCTGAAAATAACAGAAGGAGGAGTCGCGAAGATCGCATTCACTAGACTGGCATCGTCATTTCGATGCGCAGATTCAACATTCAGAACACGGGCCTGCCACAGCAATGCTTGTGCTAGTGCAGGAACGGGATTTCCATCCAGATTCTTATAACGAGTGCGTACCCAGTTGGTCGCATTTGCCACAAATGGTTCAATGAAATTCGATAGTTCGATGTAGTCTCCATCGGATTCCGCATAATCCCATCCGTTATAGTGATCGTATCGAACCATTGCTCTTGCTGCTCTAAATATGCGATTGGCTACGTCAGCATCGGCAAATGCCTCGTCTGTGCAGACGACAACAAAGGCATTTTCAATGTCAGGTGGATTCCCCTGCTTAACGTTTGGCAGGTGGATACGTCGAGCATAAGTATCCACTGCTGGTGTAACGGAACGAAGTAGTTCAACTTCCCAATTCACGGAGTTGAGAACATGTGCATTGATCCATTGTCGAACGCGATTAGCGTCGTTTTGACTAAGCGTTCCGCCAGATCGCCATGAATTTAGACGTTCGAGGATTTCTCTTATGGGTTGAGGTTCTCGATCTGCTGCAGGCTTTTCATCAGTGGGCTTATCACGTTCATTGTTGGTGTCAGTGTTCGCAGATTGCGTACTGCTCCAGTCGGAAATAATCGGCGTCAACTCAACTGGTTTGATTTTCGCCGCTTGTCCATCCAACGAATCGAGCCCGAAGACTTTAAAAATCGCTGCTGTTACTTTGGCGTCTCGGACCTTTTTGGGACGATCACCCCAAAATTCAAGCACATACAGATACTGTGCGCGCTTCTCGGAATCGCTGACAAGTTTTCCCACCTCAGCATTTAGGTCACCATCAATTAGATTTCTTGGGTATCCGATAAACTGTTCTGGTGGAAATCGACTTCGCTCGTAGTCGGTACGGTAATCCTTCAGTACTGGCAGGATAACCTCGCTAATGATGCTACGTGGATGAAACCTTAGACGATCATTTCTTCGCAGTTTCCAATGCGCGATAGTTCGAATCGCCGCTTGATTAAAAGGAAACATCGCATAGCCGTTCGCAGATTTTCCAAACCCGTCCAAGAGCAAGGCTTCGTCCTCCTCAACACCGATGATGTCGACAGCGTTTGGTGCCCGCTTTCCGGCATTTGCAGATTTTGCATAAAATTCTTCGAGCCGTTTCGCGCCCATTCGCGCTGCGTTGACATAGGTGGCGACGAAATCGCCGATCTGATTCTCAACAGTGGTTTCGTCGTCGTTCTCCCCGCTTTCGATCCACCATCCGTGAACAGCACGTGTCTTTACGGTTTCCAAATTGCCGAAGTAACCATCGGTTACAGCTAGTGTTGTTCGAATCATGCATGCTTCAGGCTTGCCACCGACTTCACCTTCCCTAATGATGGCATCGAGCAACGCTTTCTGGACACCGGCAAGAACAGCGAAGTCCTCAACCAACAAAACTAATTCGCGACCATCCGCGAGCAATTGTCGGCGAACATCGTAAAATAAATCCGCCAAAGAGGTGTCTTGTGGGGTGGCCAATGGAGCGATTGCATCATCCACAATACTGTTCAATAGTTCGACGGCTTCCTCGAGAGTCTTCGAACTCGTAGTCTTCAGCAGATGATTTCGCAAGTAACTGGAAGCAATCACGCCTGCCTCAGATACGTCCTTTTCCAAAGCCTTCGGAATCTCAAAGTCCGCAGCCTCGAATTGCCGACGGGGCGCGTTAGCTTCGGATGTATCCTTTGTCACGTGCCTTGCGAGTTCCGCAATGATACCTGGACGCTCTTTAGTGCCAACGAGAAACAGTTTCTGTGTTGCTGGATCATCGAACAATGCTGGCAGTTTTCGAGGATCACCATGCTTAAGCCATAGCGTATCAGTGTGGCCAAGCTTATCGCCGGATTCCCTTGTTTTGGCTTGCCTAGCTGCTGCAGTTTCGTAGTTGCGATGTATTGCCGAGAGCAATTCTGCGCGAACACGCTGTTTGGCGCTAATGTCGTCCATCTGTTCGCGCGCTAACTTGAGTTTATCACGAATTTGCTGATAGCGAGGTCCTTCCAACCCATCCAGAATTCGTCCAAGTACCGATTTAAGGCTCGAGCTCTTTGGGATTCGAATAACGTGACGCTTCTCAGTGTCGTCTCGCTGGCGTAATTGAACGTCTAGCCACCGAACCAAATGTGACTTGCCGATACCAGACTCGCCTAAGATTGGAACGATGACGCGCCCACTTGGATCATCCTTGAGAAAGTCATTGAGAAATTGACGCTGACTCTTCTTCTCGGGCACACTCGAATCCGAACTAAAACTCTTGCGTAGCAGTCGCATCTCTTGATGAACCGCCAAGAACACCCCGTCCGATGGGTTTTCTGCTTCTGGTTTGATGCACGCAAGGCAGTCAGCTTCAGTGGGCCAAAATTTTAGCAGATTCATTTCGCGTCTCCTCGTCGCACGTGCGTTACGGATTCGACAATACGACCATTGCGACCGATAAGCTTCACTTGTCCACTGGCGTCGGAACGAGATTCAAAACGAATGTCGCCTGCTTCGCGAAGTCGTAAGATTGCCCGCGAGAGCGATGTCGAAAGCTCACCATCCTTTGGCTTCATCCATTTCTCCGGTTTCAATTTTGATTCGACCTCGGCTCGATAACTTCCTCCATCTAGCACGGGAATCGCTGATGACAAACCGCCGATAAAGTCCTTAATCGCTATTTCTCCGCGCTTCGGTACCAAGTCTTGAAGATGAAAGCGAACGACCGGAGTTACATCGGTGATAAAGCCTCCAGACGCTTTGCCGGTTTCCGAGCGCCCCAATCCAAGAAAAGTTGCCCACGACACATAACCAGCCCAGCGAGTGTCGTTTTGAAGCAGAATAATCTCAGGGGCGGCCTGATCGTTGCACAGTTTTTCAACGACAGAGTGCGATGAGGGCATGAATGAGTGAACATCTTGTGCGAGCATCCATGCTGCGGCACGCGTAAAGTCTGCCGATTTATTTTCAGTATCGCTCCAGAAGTACTTGTTGTTGTCTGCATTTAACACTATTTGGCGTACCACATTAGCGATTGACGCAGGCGTGATATCTTCCTTCTTTAATTGCGATCGGTACTCGTCTGCGAGTCTCAATTCGCCCTTTTCAGTGGGAGCAAAAAGCCCGAGTTCCTGCCAGCGATTTAGCGTCTTCCTTGCCATGTCTTGATCGTTTTGCCCATCGTTGAGTGAAGTCGGACTGGCAATGTCCAAAAGCTTCTCTTTAGACGCAGTACCGATGGCGACGCTAGTTCGCACAAGAGAAACAAGTACGCTAACCAATCCGTCACTTGGTCGATTCAGTATGCTCATTACTCTCCCAACCTCCGAACTAAGTCGTAATCGCGAATGTGCCGCGGATGGAGATCAAAAAAACGACGATTTGAGCCTGTTTCAATCGCATCCTCCGGCGCAAAAATGAGGTGGAACGGTCGATTCATATTGATTAAGGACTGAGGAATGACTGGTTTCTCAATGTCTAACAAGAAGGTTGCCCGCGGAAGTAAGAGATCGTTACCATGTGGGTCGTAATTGTTTAGTTCGCTGTTAACTACGAATCCAAAAGCAGATGAAGCGTGAATTGTTTTCCATTCACGCTTCTCTTTCCAATCGGATGGAACAGCGAACTCAGCTACACCTTTTCCTGCTAATCGTTGTATGAACCAAAGTCCGCGTTTGACTAATTCACGAGGACTTAGCGAACTATCGACACGGACATAAATAACTTCTGCATTCGTTTTTAAGATGCTTCGAAGGACCCCGATGTCTGCATAGGCGATACATGTCACTCGGTCAGGTTCGGGGTATCTAAAGCGATGGCCAGAGTTCGAAAGGTTTGCTCGGCACTCGGGGCAACCCGCGCAGAAGTGTTCCGGTGACACTCCGCCATTAGCTGTACTGATCGAGTACGTTTCTTGCAGCAATCTTCCAATTTCCACGTTACCTCGCAGCAATCGTTCCATACGATCAAACGCCTGGTTACTGGCCATAAACATTCGTTTACGCTCTGCCATTACTTCCGCTTCCCAAACTGCGGCATCAAGATGGCCGCCAGACTCGCGGATTGTAAAGTTGGCGGTAGCGAAAAACTGTTCCATCGCTTTCTCACGGCGCTTTTCAAATGCGCTTTCTAGCTCACCTTCGGTAGGTCGAACGTCAGGCGGGCGAGATGACTCGAGTCGGATGATACCTGCACGATTCAACAGCACGAGAGTCCTCAGATTCCAAGCGACATTTGCGTCACTGTCTTGTTGGATGTGCTTAGGCCGTGTATTGAGATCGACCTGCCATACTCCATTTCTTCGTACAGCCTTTTCTGATTTAATTAAATCAGACCATCGCTCAAATCCCTTCTCAAGTGATATGATCCGCTCACTACTGATGGACTTTGCCGTTGAGGTATCAGCTTCCGCACTAGGTAAAAGGAAAGACACGGACGCTTTGCCATCGCGTCCAGAACGGCCAACCTCTTGATAATAACGATCTATAGATTCAGGGATGCAAGCGTGTATTACCGCTCGGATATTACTTTTGTCCATTCCAAGGCCAAAAGCGGAGGTCGCGACAACACAATCAATTTCGCCGGCACGCCAGAGACCGATCACTCGCTTCCGCTCGTCGTTCGAAGTGCTCCCGTGAACACAACCTGTTCGCTTGATCCCCATTTGTCGCACACGACAAGACCATTCATCAGCATCATACTGTGTCGTAACGTAGAGCAAGAATGGACGCGGCACCAACCGCAACAGTTCAGTGACCTTCCGATCGCGTTCCTGCTTAGAATTCGATGGAGATATCCAATACTCGGGTTCTGGTCGTAGAGAAACTGCATTGACAGAATCGAAGGCTCCGTCCGAAAACAGTGTTTCGAGTACGTCGAAACATTCTTGGGTCAGTGTCGCGGATAATAGCAACGTCCGAAACTCCGTTCCTTTGGGACATTGTCTCAGCAAATCCCGTCGCATTCCGCTCATTGCTTGAAACTCAGGGCGAAAGTCATTTCCCCATTGCGCCACCAAGTGTGCTTCATCAATCACAAAGTATTTCAGAAGTCCCCTCTCCGCAGTCTCGTATAGCACACGACTAAGCGGACCGACAAAACTCTCTGGTGACGTGATCAATATACGCTGGTTGCCGTATCGCACTCGGCTACGAATGACCCTACGCGCATCCTCACTCAGGCCGCTATGCCAAGCGAGTTCTTGCGGCAGTCCGCCAGGGATTTGAGGGTATTTTTCCTGCAGTTGTCGTTCTTGGTCAATCGCCAATGCAATTGTTGGAGTGATCATTACAGTCAAAGCATTCTGTTCCGAAAGCAATGCCGGTGCCCAAGCGACCAGACTCTTCCCCGTGCCTGTCGGGAGATTTACAACGAGTGTTCCGCCGGGGCGGAGAAAGAAAGCGGCACGGACGGCCAAACGTTGTCCTGGTCCTTGGTATCCAGTGAATGGTAATTGCAGGCCGTATTGAAGTGCTGTGTCGAGTGGAAGGTGAGGAGACGAAGGCCAAACAACACGACGGGCGGTTTCACGGTATGCTGCTTCGAACGGATCGAACTCGTTGCTATTTGCAAGCCAGGTTGCGGACCATGATTTACTTGCTTTCAGACGGAAGGATTGTTGGTCTTCCGCAATTACCTCTATTTGAGAGTCTATCCAAAGGTCTTTTGAGGGCCAAGGGGCAGACTTGGGAACAGTCCAAACGGTTTGTGAATCGTTAGTTTCAAGAGCTGCTCGTCGCATCACATGCCGAGTTAGTCCGGCCAGATCTCCCGAACCAACTGCCGACTGATTCTCATGCAGCGCAACAATTGCTTTACGCAATTGCTCACAGCTACGATCACTGAATCGCTGGGTTAAGTCTTTTGTGTCGGGGAGAACACGCAGGGTTTCGTGAAGTCGATCAAAGTCGCTCATTCCTCATCCCTCCCACTGCGATTCATATTCTCATCGGAAAACGGATTTAGGCTGGACAAGAACACGGCACCTATGGAGTCCACCCGTAATGCTGGCCGATTAAAGGACTCGATTTGGGCATCTAAAAAAGCTCTTTCGAATTGTTGCTCTTTCCGTAATGACGCCAACAATTCACCACTTGCCATCGACATCCGAGAGCGAAACTGTTGATCTACCCGGTAAGCGTTCTCTTTCGCATCTTCAACACACCGGTTGCAAAGTTCCGGTAACTTTGAATGCTCCCGAAGTAGCATCTCTGACTTACGACGTACTGCAAAGCAAAGTTCACGCCAAATTGACATGTCATAGTGTTTTGCAGCAATGCTCCAACGATCACTATTGAGGTTGTAATCTCTGCCCCACGAATGAACAGATTTCCTGAAAGGTGTGGCTATTTGAACTCCGAAAGGCACTTCTTTTGGGTTTACTCTTTTGAGATTCGCATCAAGCCAAAATGTTGTGTATGTTGGCTTCAATATCGCCATACTTCTCCGCATCAGTGCACTTAGGTTGACGCCAACCTGCCGCTTGCAGAGTTCATTAAATGGATGCGGATCTGGCGAAAAAACGTAGTCGATTCGAAAAAACACATCAGGGTCTTCACCTGTTTGGTACAGTGGGCAGTGCCTCCAAAACGCGAAACAAATTCCGCGATCATCCCATCTAGTGTATTCGTCAAAACTGTCGACCAAAGGATCACCAACCCGTAGCAAGCGGGATGATCTTTTTTGAGCGACTACCCGATCAAAAGTCAACGGAACAGTGATATACCGAGTCGGTGGTTCACAGGGAAGGTTGTCTATTGAATGAATGAAACGCTTCTCAAATTCATCCTGAGGCATAAGTGTGTCTTCGTTGCCTCGAAAAAAATGGGTGTCAATTTTCCTGCAGAATCGATAGGAAAATACCTTATCCAATTGATTTTCTTCACCTAATCTTTGGAACTTCAGGCCGTTTTCCAGCCAATTTGAAAAGATCACAGGTGACTCCAGCGACAATTGAAAGTCTTCTGACTCCAAGTTGTCCGCAATTTGCTGTGTGATCTGGTCGGGTTCAAATGCATCCAGATTGTCTTGAGCGCGAATGCGTTTGATCTCTGAAACAACACTCCCTTCTTCACCGCAAAGTCGCTTGCTAGCATCTTCAATAGCATCAGCACCTAGATCAAGGAAATTATCCCAAATACGAATTAACTCATCTTCAATTACATACTGTAGTATTGCGATTGATCTTTTAAAGACTCCGAGGGTTTTGTTAACCAATTCAAACCAGTTTTGCTGGATCCTTGATGCTAAACTTAGGAACACCACAGAGTGGACAGGTTTCCCCGGACCAAAACGATCGAGGCGCCCCATTCGCTGTTCTATGCGATTAGGCGAGAAAGGAAGGTCAAAATGAATAGCAACGGTCCCTGGCCTTTGAAGATTCAAACCCTCTTCTGCATCCCGATCGCATATCAATACCCCCCCACCGGCACAAAAGCGAAATGAGCGCCAATTACTATTGTTAATCGAATGCCTGAAGATATATCCATTCGGCAGACGCAATTTCAAGAAATTGAAGATAAGGTCGGCAGTAACCTTTGAGCTTGCAAATAAAACATATCGCAAGTTTTCCATGCCCCTGATCAAAGAGAGTAATTTTTGCAATTTCTCATTATAATTGCATTCTTTTGCTGCATTGATGATCTGGTTCAAATGGCATCTTTCGTCTTCATTAACAAAGCCATTAAGGCGTTTACTTCCCCAGGCGATTAACTCTTCAGGGGCAGTTACTGCAAGCTCTTCGGCAACTTTCACTGATTCATTTGCAAAACGCCTCGCCTCATCTGACGCAGAAATGCACGATACCGAAAGGTTCAATCGCCAATTTTCGAGTGCTTCAAACAATCCATTCTCGGCATCGCAATTGTATTCAACAATCTCTGCCCCACCTCGCCCTGGCAAATAGATTGAAGTTTGCTCCGTCCTCCTGTTTCTAATTATTCGTCGATGAAGTTGCCAAACGTCTCTGACGTGCGCACGTATTGATCGAATTAACGCATTGCGATTTGAATCATCTTCGGCGATTCCTTGATCAATAATTACTGAGAGTTTGTTTCTAAGTTCCTGGAATTCGCTATCGGAAACTAGAAGATTTTTAAGTACCTCCAGTGCATCCGAAATAAAGTAATTTGATTCGCTTTCCGAAATCGATAGCATGCATTCCGCAATTTCCTGGCGCATTCGCACTCGTGCTTTAAATCCTTCCAAACTATTTAACGGATAGACTTGAGGATCCAGCAAATGTAGCATTGCCAAAAAGGACTTCTCGTTATGCAAAACTGGTGTCGCGGATAGCAGGAGCACTTTGCGTTCAAGGTCACTGACTGCGTCACATACTATATGGAAGGTTTCATGTTCAATCGAATCAGAAGACCAAGCCCATGATGAAAGATGATGGGCTTCGTCGATTACTATCATCTTTGCCGTGGATGCGTAGTTACGAATATCCGAAAGATTTCGACTATTTACGATGTTGATGGAGTTTCCGATTTGAGGCCCAAGATGTAACCGATGGGTTAGTTCCTGGTCCCACTGGATTAGCAATGCCTCTGGGACAATTACTAGTACCTTATGGTCCAACGGGTGGTCCAAACAGAATTGTTTAATCAGGATGCCAGCTTCGATTGTCTTGCCCAATCCGACTTCGTCTGCCAGGAGGTAACGTTGAAATGGATCTAGAAGGATTTTCTGCACTACAGACATCTGATGAGCGACCAACTCAACCGATGAAGACACAAGTGCTGTAAGTCCTAAATTGGATGATCGTTGCTTGAGAATGTTTTTGACAAAATCCGATCTCATGGAGTGCCAAAATGCTGTCTCGTTCAGTTGAAATGCAAGATAATCAGTTGGCAGCAGCCCAAGCAAATCAACTGCTTAATGGTTATTTGGATATGATTCAATCTGCTAATCAACGTGCTGCTGCTGTTAGCGGGAATAGGTACTAACAATCGGGA
>SXGT01596716.1_pt1 | contig 16942 bp, 11 predicted proteins | sample 3176221 | NCBI WGS metagenome assembly SXGT01 (sample SAMN11356862, study PRJNA531348) | freshwater metagenome | isolation source: freshwater sample F1-120 | place: China: Fuxian Lake, Yuxi | collected 2017-12-25 | reverse complement strand
CTTCAGCTCCCCTTGAGTCAGAATGCGATGCAGCTTGGACCGGCTCAGGCGGCTCACGCTGGGATGCCCGGTCGCGACGGCTTCCTTTCGAATGTGGCGCTGCAAAAGATCGTAGGTCCACAGTTCATAAGAGTAGCCGAGCTCCTTGGGCTTCTGACAGGCGAGGTGTCGCACCCAAGCCATTGCCTCGTCGGTAATCCGTCTGGCTTGGCCGGGTCGAGGCAGTTCTCCCAACGCGACTTCAAGACCGAACTGAAGGAACTTCCGAGCACACAAGGCCGCGGTGTGCCGGTTGACCATGTTGGCTGCGGCCACGGCACTGTCGCTCATTCCATTGGCGCAGTCCAAAAGTATGGCGGCGCGAAGAACCCGCTGCTTTTCTTCGCAGCGAGAGCGACGCAGGGCCTCGAGTTTCGCCCGCTGCTCTTCAGACAAAGTCAAAGGTGCTCGCTTTGTGACAAATGGCATAAACCATTCTGCCACAGAACGCTCGCATCGTATAGCAATCAACAGAACGTCTGTCTAGTCCACGAAGAGAAACTCATTTGCCGCCAGCAGCGTATGGCAAAGGCTTTGCCAGGCCTTCTCCCTCGCCTGCTCGCCTCCCAATGCTGTCTCAAGGCGCTGAACGTAGCTTAGGCCTTCATCGATCTCCAGAGGCGCAGGCCGCCGCGTCAATACGCGCAGGTAGATGCTTTCCACTTTCTGCCCGTCGCTCAACGACGCTTCCTTGAACGCCTGCCGGGCCAGCCCCAGCGCCCGATCCAACACAAATTGGCTGTTCAGAAGGAACAATGCCTGCGGCGCGACATTCGTCCTGTTCCGGCCCCCGCTCGACGTGGTTGCATCCCCGAAATCAAAAATGCCCAGCAGATTCGGGATGCTTCCCCGCCGGACTGGCAGATAGACAGTGCGCCGCCGGATCTCCTCCGGGTCTGCCTTCTGCCGCTTGCCTTTACTCTCCGCGAGCAAAGTCCCGCCCATGGTCTGATCCAGGCTTCCGTCCAAAGCGAGCAGAGAATCCCGCAGTTGCTCGATCGACATCCGCTGCCTCGGGTAGCGCGCCAGCAGCCGGTTGTCCGGGTCCGCCTCGATCAGTTCCCTGGATGCCGTGGCGCTGCGCTGGTAGGCCTCCGACAGCAGGATGAGCCGGTGCAGCCGCTTCACCGACCAGCCGTTCTCGACGAATCGCGACGCAAGGAAATCCAGCAGTTCCGGATGCGAGGGCTTCTCGCCCGTTCGTCCCCAGTTGTTCGACGTCCGGACAAGCCCCTCCCCGAAATGTCCCTGCCAAATGCGATTCACCATCACGCGGGCCGTCAGTGGATTCTCCGCGCTCGCCAGCCATCCGGCCAGTTCCAGCCGTCCGCTCCCTTGCGTAATCGCCGTCTGTTCTTCTCCGGCTAGAACAACCGGAAACCGCCGGGACACGAGTTCGCCCGGATTTCCGATTTGCCCTCGCAGGAACACACGCTGCTCCACGGCTGGGCCTTCCGCCACCGCGCTAATCAACTGCGGCTCCGGAGGCAGTGTCTGTTTCAACCGCTCGTACTCCTGCCGCAGATAGGTTACTCGAGGCGATTCCGGGATGTCCATGGGCCCGCCATTGAATCGCACGGCCGCCAGAAAAGCAGACTCGTCTTTGTTGGGCTTGGGCTTCTCGGGCAGGTTCCGGTCCTGAAGGACCTCTCGCGCCATGCGCTCGCGCCAAGTCTCCATTGCCTGTTCCCACTTTCGGATCTCTTCCTCGTAGCGCTTCTGATAAGCCTGCGACACTCCGTGGATCGTTGCGGGCGCCGCCCCCAGCCAGTCCTTCAAGTAGCCCGCGCGTGCCTTCTCGTCGGCATTGCGTAGAAACGTGACCCAGTGGTCGAGGTGCTTGCGGTCGGTCGCGGGGCTCTCGGCGCCCTCATGAATCACTCGCCAGGCTGTCTCCAGCGTCGAGGCCAACCGGCTCCGGTAAGGCGCCTCGTCCCGGCCGAAATCCTCGGCGTAGGCGTCCTCCATCTCCAGCATCTTGGCGTACATCCGGGTGCGGTGGAGTTCGTACCGCGCGCGGGCGTCTTCATCGACCGGCGCGTAGTACATGAAGCCAATCGAGCCCGGCCTTCCGTGATTGCGGAACTGGGTCGTGTTGGCGAATATGCCCGCCATGGCGTAGTAGTCGCCCGTCAACAGCGGATCAAACTTGTGGTCGTGGCAGCGGGCGCAGGCCAAGGTCAGCCCCAGGAACGCCTTGGAGGTCGTGTCGATCTGCTCATCGATGATGTCGTAGACCGCCTGCAGCCGGTCCTGCTGTGCCAGCGGGCGCGGGCCCAGCGCCAGAAATCCGGTGGCCGTCAGGTTTCTCACGCGCTCGGCCTTGGTGGTGGCTGGCAGCAAATCCCCGGCGATCTGCTCGCGGATGAACCGGTCATAGGGAACGTCGTTGTTAAACGACTCAATCACGTAATCCCGATAGCGCCAGGCATGGGGATACAAGTTGTCCTCATCCATTCCGGTGGAATCCGCCAGCCTTGCGACGTCCAGCCAGTGGCGGCCCCATCGTTCGCCGTAGCGCGGCGAGGCGAGGAGCCGGTCCACCACCTTTGCGAACGCCGCCGGACTTCGATCCGCTTCAAATGAATTGACCTCTTCCACCGACGGCAGCAGTCCCGTGAGGTCGAGTGTGGCGCGCCGTAGCAGCTTCAAACGTTCGGCACGCGGGGCGGGCTTTAGCCCTTTGTCTCCCAGCTGCCGGGACAAAAACCTGTCGATCGGATTTGCCGCATCGCCCTCCGGAACCGCGGGCTTGGTTACCGGCCGAAACGCCCAGTGGTTGCGGTCTGCGCCAGTGATTCGCGAGTCCCTTGCTGTGATGATGTTCGGCCACTTGGCCCCGCCATCCACCCAGGCCCGGACATCGGCGATCTCTCCGGCTTCCAGTTTTCCGGCGGGAGGCATTTTGTACTTGCCGCCATAGTGAAGCGCCTCCAGCAGCCGCGCGCCCTCCACGCCCGCGCCGGTCGCCAGGTTCACGCCGCCCATCTGCATCGTTGCGCCGTGGCACTGATGGCACTTGGCCGCAAACAGAGGGCGCACTCGCTTCTCAAAATGCTCAGCGGTGTCGGCGGCGGTAGCGATGCCGGCCCAAACGAAACCGAAAAACGCGGCGCGCCTCACGCGAAGATTCCCTCGTGCACGGCGCCGGCAACGTCAGTCAGCCGGAAGTCTCTTCCCGCGGAACGGTAGGTGAGCCGCAGGTGATCGATCCCCATTAGACGCAGCACCGTCGCATGCAGGTCGTGAATGTGCATCCGATTTTCCGCCGCGTGATAGCCGAAGTCGTCGGTGGAACCGTAGATAAAGCCAGGCTTCACGCCCGCTCCGGCCATCCACATCGTGTAGCCGTAAGGGTTGTGATCCCGCCCGTCGGCGCCCTGTGCCCAAGGCGTCCGCCCGAATTCACCGCCCCAGATCACCAGCGTGTCCTTCAGCATGCCGCGGGCCTTCAGGTCCTTCAGCAGTCCCGCGATTGGCTTGTCCACCTCCGCCGCGTTTTTGGTGTGAAGCTTGAACAGTTCCGCATGTTGATCCCACTTATAGGAATGCGATGCCTGCACCACTCTGACGCCTCGCTCCGACAGCCGCCGCGCGAGCAGGCATTGCCATCCGAAGTCACGAGTGGTTTCATCATCCAGCCCGTAGAGCTTTTTGGTTGCCTCGGATTCCCTCCCAACCTCGAACGCTTCCGGCGCTTCGACTTGCATCCGGAAGGCCAGTTCCAGCGCGCCGATCCTCGCCTCCAACTCCGAGTCATGATCATTGGAGGCTGCGTGGCGCCGATTCATCTTCTGGATCATCTCCAGCTCGTACCGTTGATGCTCGGCAGGCAGGCCCTTGGAAGCCAGGTACGGCACAGGCTCCTTGGCGACCTCCTCCACCTTCATGCCGGAATTGCCGATTGCGGTGCCCTGAAACTCTCCGGGAAGAAAGCTGGACGCGAAATTGTTTGCTCCGCCGTGGCCGAGAGTCGGCTTGATCGTGATGAAGCCGGGAAGGTTGTGGTTTTCCGTGCCCAGTCCATACAGAATCCAACTTCCCATGCTGGGCCGCTTGAACTGGAAAACTCCCGTGTGGAGCTGAAGCAACGCTGCTCCGTGGTCGACTCCGTCGCCCACCATCGACCGTAGTACGCAGAGATCATCCACGCACGCGGCGACGTTTGGAAACAGCGCACTCACCGGAATTCCGCTCTGCCCGTGCTGCTTGTATTCCCAAAGGGGCTTCATCAGTCCGCGAACGGCGCCCTCGCCGAACGTCAGCCCGCGCTTGAACGGAACCGGCTTGCCATGGTCCTGCACGAGCCGCGGTTTCGGATCGAAGGTGTCAATCGAAGATGGCCCGCCGTGCATGAACAGAAATATGATTCGCTTGGCTTTCGGAGCAAAATGCGGCGCTCGGCCTTCCGCTCCCGCGAGCAGCGACTGCAGCCCCAGCAGTCCGAATCCAGCCGCCGACTGTCGCAGTACTGCCCGTCTCGAGAGTGCCCGGCTGCCAAGGTTCATAGGACTTATTCTCTATAAATCGGCGAAGGGTTTCCGGGACTGCTCGCGGCTGCCAAAACTGAGCAGTATTGCGCATAACCGCCGTCGCCAGGGCGAGTCACGCCGCTTGAATCGCAGCGTTCTGCGCGATATACTTCCCCAGTGAAAATCCGTTGCCGCGCGCTCCTGCTCGCCCTCTCCTGCTGCGCTGCCGCGCATGCCCAGAGCGTGGGTGTGGTGACGGGCCTGGTCACCGATTCCAGCGGCGCGGTGGTTCCTTCGGGCAAGGTAAGCTTAAAGGCCGTCACCGCTGGTATCGTGTCAACGCAAACGGCGAATCAGGTTGGCTCCTACCACTTTCCTTCCGTTCTATACGGCCCGTATGAGCTTTCCGTGGAAGCGGCGGGTTTCAAAACCTACCTTCGTACGGGCCTCGCCGTCGAGACCGGCGTCACGTTGCGCATAGACGTCGCGCTCGAGGTCGGCGCGGTGCAGGATAGCGTCCGCGTCACTGCCGAGGCGCTACTGTTGAATCAGGAGACCTCCTCAGTAGGCACGCAGGTCAACCAGCAGATGCTCAACACCCTGCCATTCCAGTTGAGCGGCGCAATGCGCAATCCCTTCGCCTTCCTGCGGCTCACGCCCGGCGCGCAAGGCAACTCAAGCTCCGCGGGCGATACCCGCATCGCCGGCGGACGCGCCCTGGCGAGCGAGGTGTTCGTCGACGGCGTGCAGATGACCTACAACGCGTCGCAAAGCGTGGCCGATGTCGCGCATCCTCCTTACGACACCATCGCCGAATTCCGCGTGGAGGCCGTGCTGCCGCCCGCCGAATACGGCCGGACCTCCGGCGGCGTGGTGCTCACCACGTCGCGCTCGGGCGCCAACAATTTCCACGGCAACGCGTTGCTCCTGCTCCGCAACGGCATCCTCGACGCCCGTCGTTACAACGCGCGGACGGCCGACATCACGCGGCAAGGCGAGTTTTCCGGCTCACTCGGCGGGCCGGTCTGGATTCCCAAGCTCTACAACGGGCGCAACCGCACGTTCTTCTTCACCAACTACACCGGCTTCCGCCGCGCCAGCCTCGTGCAAGGCGCCACTTCCACCGTGGCCACGGAGGCTATGCGCCGCGGCGATTTCTCCGCGAACAGCCAGCGCACCTTCGACCCGTTGACCGCCGATGCCAACGGCCAGCGCACGCAGTTTCCCGGCAACGTGATTCCCGCGGCGCGGCTTTCCGCGCACGCCGGCAAGATCAACGCCGTCACGCCGCTCCCCAATGCGCCCGGGTTTGCCACCAACTATCTCGGGCAGAACCGCACGGGTGAGGATTCTGACTCCGGCTTCGTGCGCCTTGACCATCAACTCGCCGAACCGCACCGCCTCAGCGGCACCTACCGCCATCAGAACCGCCTGCGCCTCGCCACCAACGGGCCGCTCCCCGCGCTGGACGAGATCATCGACGGACCCAACACGCGCAACGCCTCGCTCGGCCACGATTGGATCGTCAAGCCGACGCTCGTGAACCGCTTCAACTTCGGCTTCACCTGGTTCCAGAACAATCGCCGCGAGACCATCGCCGACATCGGATTGAAGGTGCCCGGCGCGTTCAGTGCCGGCTTGCCGGCCTCCACCTTCGCCGGCCAGGGGATGTCGCAACTCGGCTACGATTCAGACCGCACGCCCACCAACTTCAACTGGAACATTCAGGAAGCGCTCTCCTGGTCCAAGGGCAAACACAACTTTAAGTTCGGCGGCCGCTATGATCGCTACACCACCAACTTTCGGCCGCGCACCAATGAAGAGGGCACTTACAACTTCTCGCAATTCGGCACCTCCCAACCCCAGGTGAACGGCACCGGGCATTCCTACGCCAGTTTCATGCTGGGCCTGGTGAACAGCGCCACCGTGGTCAAGGCGCTCGCGCAGAAGGATTAGTCGCGCTACGGGGCCGTTTTTGCGCAGGACGACTGGAAGATCGCCCGCAAACTGACGCTCAACTACGGCCTGCGCTACGAGGCGCAGGCGCCGTGGTTTGAGCCCTACGGGCGCGTCAGCGTCATGGATCCCACCGTGCCGAATCCGGCGGCCGCGGGGCTTCCCGGCGCGCTCATTTTTGCCGGCGACGGTCCCGGCCGTATCGGCGGCAAGCGCTTCATGCTCACCGATCTCAATAACATCTCGCCGCGCTTCGGCTTCGCCTGGCAGCTCACTCCGAAAACTGTGATCCGCGGCGGCTACGGCATCATGTTCGCGCCGCTCATCGGGCAGGATCTGAATCGCCAGGGCTTCAATACCAACGTCAGCATCGCTTCCACCGACGGCGGCCTCTCGCCGGTCTTTCAGATCGACCGCGGCTGGCCGGAAGGGCGTGTGTTGCCTCCACCCTTCATTGATCCCACCATCGCCAACGGCACCGCCATCTCCATGATCGAAAAACGCCGTGGAGGTTCGGGATCCATGCCGCGCACGCAGCAATGGCAGATGAACGTGCAGCGCACACTCGGCGGCATTCTGCTCGATGGCTCGTATGTCGCTACCATCGGCCACGGCGTCACCACCGGCTCGGCCGTGCAGAGGAATCAACTCACGCCGGATCGCCTCGCGCTCGGCGCGCTGCTCCAGCGCAACATTGCCGACGCAACCGTCGTCGCCCAGGGTTTCCGGCGTCCGTATCCTTCGTTTAACGGCACGCTGGCGCAGGCGTTGCGCTTGTTCCCGCAGTATCAGGGCGTGAACGTGCTCGACGCACCCGTGGGTAACTCCACTTATCACGCCTTCCTGTTCAAGGCCGAGCGCCGCTTTGCCAACGGCCTCCAGTTCCTCGTCTCCTACGCCTACTCGAAGACCCTCACCGATGTTGCCTTCAACGGCGGTGATCTCACGGCGCCGCAGGATACCTACAATCGCCGCGCCGAGAAGTCGGTGGCCAATACCGATGTGCCGAACCGCCTGGTGCTGAGCTATGGCTACGATCTGCCCTTCGGCAAAACCGGCCGCTGGCGCTGGGCCCTCGGCGGCTGGAATGTGGCCGGCATCCAGACTTACGCGCGGGGCGTTCCGCTCCGCATCACCGTGCCGAATTCGCTGCCCATTTTCAACGGTCACCTGCGGCCGAACCGTGTCGGAGGCGTACCCATTCGCATCGGTCCCGGCTTCGGCAGTTTTGAGCCCTTGAACGCCTTGTCCGGGCAAGCCGGCGATCTTTTTCTGGACCGCAACGCCTTCGCCACGCCCCAGCCGTTCACCTTCGGCAACCTCGGCGTCTTTCTCCCGGACGTGCGTGGCTTCTCCTCGCGCAGCGAGGATCTGTCGCTGGTCAAGAAGTTCCGGCTGCGCGAAAAACTCTCCACCGAACTCCGCGCCGACTTCTTCAATGCTTTCAACCGCCGCAACCTCAACGACCCTGTGACGGATCTCACCAACCCCAACTTCGGGCGCATCAACGGCTCCGGCGCCGCGCGCACCATCCAGCTTGGGTGGAGAATGGACTTCTGATGACTCGACGCGATCTCCTCCGGCGCGGCTCGCTCGCCGCCGTTGCCACCGCCGTCAACGCGCAAACGCCCGCCCGGCCCAACATCGTCTTCGTCCTCGCTGACGACATGGGCTGGGGTGACCCGAGTTGCTACGGCAACCCGCGTATGAAGACGCCCAACCTGGACCGTCTCGCAGCCGAAGGCACGCTCTTCACGCAGTTCTACGTGAACGGCTCGGTGTGCAGCCCCACGCGGTCCGCGTTCATGACCGGCATGTTCCCGGCGCGCAATCGCATGCACGGCCACCTCGCCACTGAAGAGATGAACCAGAGGCGGGCGATGCCGAATTTCCTTGACCCGGCGCGCCCCAACGTGGCCGCGGCTTTGCGGTCCGCAGGCTATCGCACGGCGCACTTCGGCAAATGGCATCTCGGTAGTGGCCCAGACGCTCAGCTTCCCGATGCCTATGGGTTTGACGAGCACCAGTCGGTGACGTCCAACGACAAGCGGAACGTCGAAAACGGCGGCGGCTTTCGCGCAAAGTCTTCGCAGTGGATCGTCGACAATGCCATCGAATTCATTCGTTCCACGCCGGCGGACAAGCCGTTCTACGCCCAGTTGTGGACGCTGTTGCCGCATGCTCCGCTCGCGCCTACGCCCGAGCAACTCGAGCCGTTCAAGAACCAGCAGCCCGGGCCGCACGTGCCGTGGCCCGGCGCGCAGCAAATTTACAACGCCTCTCTGCGCGACCTCGATACCCAAATCGGCCGGCTCCTTGATGCGCTCGAAAAGGATGGCCGCGCGGAGAATACGTTGATTCTGTTTTCCTCCGACAACGGACCGGAAGACATCCACATCGGCAACGCCAGCCATTCCGCCTTCGGCTCGCCCGGCCCGTTTCGCGGTCGCAAGCGGAGCTTGTACGAAGGCGGCGTGCGCGTGCCGGGCATCGTGCGCTGGCCGGGCCGCGTGCCCGCGGGCCGGGTGGAATCGCGCGCGGTGGTCTCGGGCGTCGATTGGTTTCCCACGCTGGTGAAGCTGGCGGGCGCTACGCTCCCTGCGAGCGCATCGGTTGATGGCGAGGATGTCAGCGATATCTTCCTCGGCGCGTCGCGCGCGCGCCGCACGCCGCTACATTGGGAGTGGCGCTTCAACGTCGCGGGCTACACCGTGAATCGCAGCCCGATTCTGTCGATGCGCGACGGCGATTGGAAGCTGTTGATGAACCCGGATCGCAGCCGCGTGGAACTCTACCGGATTCCCGAGGACCCGATGGAGATGACCAACGTCGCGCCTGCCAACCCCGGCGTCGTCCAGCGCATGAGCGAGAAGATGCTCGCCTGGCAGAAGACGCTGCCCGAAGGGCCGATGGACCCCACCGCCGGGAAAAACGACTGGAAATGGCCATCTGGCCGGTGATTCCGCCGACCCTCTGAGGAACAAACTTTCAAACCGCCCAGAATGAACAGTTTCCAAATCGCGAAATTCTGACGAAGATCATCGTCGACCCGGCGTTCCTTGCCTGCACTGACTACCGCGCCTGTGCCTGGCGATACTCTAACTTTGCCGCAACAGCCAGCGGACCGCGTTCTTGTGTAGCTTGATCAACTCGGGATTCCACAACACCGTCAGCAGGTGCCCGGGCGACAGGTAGCAGATACGGCCCTTTCCGTAGTCATAGGCCCAGCCGCCTGGCGCCGTTGCACCTTGGCCACGATAGTCAAGGCCTTCGGCGTTGACCGTCTCCATAAAGATGTGCTTCCGATCCTTGTCGTACACCATGTAGTGCTGCTCATCGGTAACAACGAAATCATTCACGCCTTTGGTGATTGGATGGTCCCGGTTGATGATTTTCGCCTTGTAAGTGCGAATCGGAGGATGTCCCGCGTAGCCTGCCCCCAGGACGCTGCGAAAGTTGGGGTCCGTGAGACCGACATGGGTAACGTTGTGGAGGAACAGTGCACTGCCGCCGTTCTCGACGAAGTCGCGGACTGCTTTTCCCTGGTCTGGTTTCATCCAGAATTCCGGTTCCGGTTGTCCAAGATTTACCGGTGGATCGGAAACTAACTTTGGCTTTCCGCCATTGACCCAGGCGGCATTCGTAGTCTCGTCGTTATATCCGTTCGGCCAGCTCATGCCGTCCCGAAGAATGATGAGAAGCTTGTAGCCCTTCAACGTCTCCGCGGTCAGCATGGTCGTATCGTCCGTGAAGTCGACTGACACGCCGGCTTCCTTGGTGATGGTGCGGGTGAGCCCAACGCGGGCGTAGTCCGAGTTGTGGTACTTGTCGCCGATGAGACCGAATGCCGTAGCCTTTTCTCTGGCAAACACCGCCGAAGACGCAGCAAGCGCCGTGCCCCAAAGGGCTGATCGTCTGGTAATGTCCTTCACGATTTTCTCCCTGTAACTGCTACTTGGCGGTCAAGAACTCCAAGGACACGGGCGCTTCCAATTTGACGACCCTGCCGGCCGGCGCCAGACGGCCTGTGTTTTGGTCGATTCTGTACTGAACGATGTTGCCGGTCTCCTGGTTGGCGACGAAGAGGAACTGTCCCGATGGATCAACCACGAAGTTCCTGGGAATCTTTCCTTGTGTCGGCGTGTGCTCGACGAATTTGAGCATTCCGGTGCCGGGATTCACCTCAAATACGGCGATCGAGTCGTGGCCCCGGTTCGAGACGTAGAGAAATCGCCCGTTCGGATGAACGCCGATTTCAGCGGTGTTGTTCTCCGCGGCGAAATCCGTGGGAATCGTCGAGTTCACCTGAATCTGAGTCAGAGCGCCGTTCTGGGAGTCATAAGAAAACGCCGTCACCAACGACCCCATTTCGCTATTCACGTAGGCGAAGCGGCCGTTTGGATGAAAGGCCATGTGGCGCGGACCCGATCCTTCGGTGACTTTGACGAATCGCTGCGCTGTTGGCGTGAGCCCTCCGTTGGTCGCATCGAGCGCATAGGAAACCACCTGATCGAGACCGAGGTCAGGGACGAAGAGGAAGCGATGATCCGGTGACAACACCACGGCGTGCGCGCGAGGCCCTTGCTGGCGGCGGCCAATGCTCTTGCCGGAGTGCTGTATCAGCGCGGCCACCTCACCCAAACTGCCGTTTTCTCTTATCGGAAACGAAGCCACGCTTCCATTTCCATAGTTGGCGACCATCAAGTATTTCCCTGTCTTCTCCAAGGCCAGATGGCACGGACTGCTCCCTCCGGCGGGGACCTGATTGAGCAGAGTCAACTGACCGGTCTTCGCATCGATCGAAAAGGCGCTGATCGCGCGCTCGCTCTCATTCGCCGCATAAAGGAAGCGTCCGTTGGGATGCGTAAGCAGCCATGAAGGATTTACGGACCTCGCAGCCAAGCCAATCGGCGTTAGCTCTCCGCTCGCCGCGGCATACCGGTAGACATAGATCCCCTTGCTCTCTTGCCTCGTGTAAGGGCCGACATACATCAGAACACTCGATGAGGATGCCTGCCTATCCACTTGCGGAGCGGCGGCCGCCGGCAGTATGGCCACAGTGATCGCGATAAGAAATAAAGATGTTTGTCGAGCGAGTTCCATGTCAGTCCTCCCACGTGTCCGGGCCCAAGATATCCTCTTTGGGCATCCCCAAGGAAGAAGATATTATCGCGCATCCACTCTTCTCAAGGAAGTGCTTAGTCTCCCAAATCGGGGGCGGCTGCGCTGATAGGATCGGCTACCGACGAGCGCCACAAGTGGGCTCGTTTCTGCCTGCGGTCCCCGAAATGCGACTCTAGCCACGTGCTGTTAGGGGCGTACGAACGTTCCGTCGATCTTGCGGTCGGATGGATAATAGCGGGTCATCCTGCCGCCTGGCGTGGAACTGAGTAATTTTCCAGCCAGTTGCTCATTGATGTCGATACCGAGACCGGGCTTGGCGGTGGGATAGAGATACCCGCGCTCGACAATCGGCGTGCCTGGAAACGCCTCCACTTCCTCCGGCCGGAAGTGATTCTCTTCCTGAATGCCGAAGTTCACGATGGCGGTATCGATGTGCATCGAGGCGGCCAGGCTCACCGGGTCATTGTCAGCGCCTTCCTGAAAAGCGGTGCGCACGCCATAAAGCTCCGCCATCGCCGCGATTTTGCGCGCCGGGGTGATTCCACCGACCTTGGCCACACGGAAGCGGATGAAGTCCACCAGGCGTTCGGATATCAGGGGGATGTACTCTGTTGGGCTGGTGAGCTTCTCATGCGCCGCCTGGGGCGTGACGGTTGACTGGCGCATCATACGGTACCAGGGAAGTTGCTCCAGATTCAGAACGTCCTCCAGGAAGAACAATCGCGAGGGCTCAAGCAGTTTGGCTAACTGGATTGCCTTGAGCGGCGAGAAGTGTTCCTGAGCGTCATGCAGCAGTTTGGGACCGAACCCCACCTTGTTGCGAAGATGCTCGAACAGCTTGGGAATCGTTTCGATGTACAGTTCTTCGTCGAATACGCGCCCCTGGGGTCCGCCACGGGGCCGCTCTCCCTGCCCCGGCTCCAGAAAGCCGCCGCCACCGTAGCCGCCCAGTTGCACACGAATGTGCGCGAACCCTTTCTCCATCGACGCGCGAACGCCTTCCTCGACACTCTCGAAGGTCTTTCCTTCGTGCGCGTGATCATACACCGGTACGGCCACGCGGCACTTGCCGCCAAGAAGCTGATAGACAGGCATGTTCGCCCGCTTGCCCTTGATGTCCCACAACGCGGTGTCCAGCCCGGCGAGCGCCACGTTCATGGTCGCGTTGTTGCGCCAGAGCGAACTCATGTAGCTGGTCTGCCAGATGTCCTCGGTTTCATCGGGATCACGGCCCACTACGCCCTCTGCCAGCACCTCCACGGCTGGAGGCACGCTGCCCGGACGGAACAGGTCGGAAGCGGAGCCGATTCCATAAAGGCCGGGCTCGCTGGTTTCCACCTTGACGATGGTCCAAGCCGAGTTCGCACGGGTCTGGATGGTCCTGACTTTCGTGATCTTGAGCGGCGGCATACCGCGCCGGGCCTGCTGTTCCTGCGCGGTTAGATGGCGGGTGCCGGTTGGAGAAAAGATGGCTGCTGCACCGAAGCAACGGGCGGCGGCAGTGCGGACGAAGTCGCGACGATCCATTGGTCCTCAACGAAACCCGCCCTTTGCCGGACAGGCCTAGTCCAACCATCTTAACTATATTCGTCGGACCAGCGCCGCGCAGAGTTGGCCGGCGGACATTGCCGATCAGGCGCGTAAGCTGTCGGCTCGGGCGTTCGCCACGCCGAAGCCCGCTCTACCCTCTGGGTGCCGTACGGCGAATCGGATATCCGCGCTTCCTTCCAGCATCCCATTCTGCCGTTTCAACCTGCATGACCCGTCGGCGTCGACCTTCATCTGGTGGGTCGGCTGCGGCCCGTGCCTTGTCTGAAAAGATGTCTCAAAAAGGAATGGCGAGCCGCTGTAGTGCAGCGAGATCGACGGGCCGTTAACTCATCGTGCGACGCTCCACTGCGCCGCCCCGAATTTGATCAAGCGTCAGTTGCTCACGATCGATCCGTTGGAAAACCGCTTCGGACCGAAATTGCCGTCTTCCAACGACGCAGGATACCTCGCCGCCGCCTTCTCATCCAGGTCCACGCCCAGGCCGGGCGCCTCATTGAGGAACAGGTATCCCTCCCGCACCACGGGAGTCCCCGGGAACACCTCACGCAGCGCGTCACCCGCCACGAAGGCGCCTTCCTGGATGCCGAAGTTCGGGGTGGCGAGGTCGAGGTGCCCGTTGGCTGCATGACCCACCGGTGAAAGATCGCCGGGGGCGTGCCATGCCGTCCTCACGTTAAACCACTCACCCAGCGCTGCCACCTTGTAGGCCATCGTCAAGCCGCCGATCGCAGTAATATGGATGCGAATGAAGTCGATCAACTGGTCCGTAATGAGCGAAGCATATTCATTGCGGTTTACGAATTTCTCGCCCAGCGCGATTGGAACCCCGCACTGAGAACGGAGAGTCTTCATGTACCCTACATCTTCCGGATAGAACGGATCTTCGAAGAAGTATGGCCGGTACGGTTCCAGGCGTTTGATCATCTGGATCGTCTGAATGGGAGGCAACTGCCCGTGCAGATGCTGCATGAGTTCGATCTTTTCGCCCGACACCTTGCGCACGTGTTCCCAAATGGCCGGAATCTCGCGCGCCCATTCATCGGGGTCGATGACCGGCCCCGAGCCAAGGGACATGCCGAGGGCCATGCCCCGCACCCCGTGGGTTGGCTTCACCTCGCGTGGCCGGTAGTTGAGGCGCACGTGACGAAAGCCGCGCTCCACCGCCTTGGCGATGCTCTCCGCCATCTCCGGCCCCGTATTGCCGGCCGCGTCGCCATAACACTCAACCGCGTTGCGGGTCTTGCCGCCAAGCAACTGGTAAACCGGCATGTTTGCCCGCTTGGCCTTGATGTCCCACAATGCCATGTCGATTCCGCTGATGGCGTAGTTTTCCACCGGGCCCCCGCGCCACAGCCCGCTCGCGTTCATCGAATGATACAGATCCTCGATCTGATCGGGATCCTTGCCAATAACGAATGGCTTGAGGTAGCGATCCACATACGCCATCACCGCGCCCGGGCGAAATACGAAAGACGCACACCCCAGCCCATACAACCCGGCTTCACTGGTCTCCACCTTTACGATCACTAGCCGCTGCATCGAGGACAAGGTCCCATCGGCGTAGGGCGGGTTGGTTACAATCGACCGGACGCCGGTAATCTTGAGCGGCTTCTGCCCGCGCGTCGCTTGTGCGTAGGCCTGGGCCATCGAGGCCGCGGGCAAGGCAAACAGTTCGCGCCGCCTCATCAGTTTGCCACCACTCCGCCTTCGCGGCGCCGCTTGGGCTCGAAATTGCCTGGCTCATCCGGCAGCGGGAATTTCGCCGCCAGCTTCTCATTGACGTCGATCCCCAGGCCCGGCTTGTCGTTGCCGAACATCATGCCTTTGCGGATCTGCGGCGACCCCGGAAAGATCTCCTCCACGGTTTCTCCGAACACGATCCGTTCCTGAATGCCGAAGTTCGGAATCGCGAGATCCAGATGCAGATTCGCCGCATGGCCGATCGGCGAGGTGTCGCGCGGGCCGTGCCATGCGCTGCGCACCCCATGCCATTCACACAACACCGCCAGCCGTCTGGCCCGCGTAATGCCGCCGATATAGGATTGGTGCACGCGAATGAAGTCGATCAGCCGGTCTTTGATCAGCCCCACATACTCGTGTTTGTTCACGAATTTTTCTCCGATCGCAATCGGCGCCGTCGTCGCCTGACGCAACCTCGGCATGAAGCCGATCTCTTCGGGATAGAAAGGATCTTCGATGAAATAGGGCCGGAAAGGCTCGATCCGTTTGATCATGTCGATGCATTCAGCCGGGTGCAATTCGCCATGGATGTCGTGCAGCAGTTCGATTTCCTCGCCGAAGCGCTTGCGCATATATTCAAAGAGCCTGGGCGTCTCGCGAACATAACGCGATCCATCCTGCATCTGCGAAGTCGCCATGCCGCGGGTCGCCTCTGTCAGGGTCGCCGCGGATGCCGGAACGGTCGTGTTCGACAGTTCGATGCGGATGTGCCGGAATCCCTCAGCCATCAGCCGCTGTACGCTATCGCCGCATTCCTTCGCATCCCGGCCCGAGGCGTGCGCGTAGCATTGCGCGGCCGATCGCATCTTTCCGCCCAGCAACTGATAGACGGGCATGCCGGCCCGTTTTCCCTTGATGTCCCACAGCGCCATGTCCACGCCGCTGATGGCGTTGTGCAGCACCGGTCCGCTGCGCCACAGCGAACTCGCATTCATCGCTCCCCAAAGGTCTTCGATGTTGTCCGCGCTTTTTCCGATCACAAACGGCCGTATCGAGTCCTCAATCGCCCGCGCCACCGACTCCGGCCGGAACGTGAACGTCGCGCACCCGACACCGTAAAGGCCCGGCTCGGAAGTCTCCACCTTGGTGACCACCAGCCTTTGCTGCGCCTTATTCTGAAAGCCGGGAAACGGCGGGCATGTCAGGATCACTCGCACTCCGGTGATCTTCAGCGGCGGAAGTCCGCGGACCGCTTGCGCGTAAGCGGACGCGCCGGCGCCTACTAACCCCGCGGCCGCCGCGGCCTGAAAGCTATCCCTTCGCGTCATCATGATGCCTTGCCCTCTCAGTGTCTAATTCGCGGTTGCCGCCCGCGGAAGAAGCTTCGTCAACTCCTCCTCCGCTTCACTGTACTCCAATTGGCCGTGGACGTTGCTGAGTTCCCAGGGGTCCCGCTTCAGATCGTAAAACTCCACTTCGCCGTTGGAATCGGTGATGATCTTGTGCGCCCCGGTCCGGACCATCCGCAGATGGCCGGCGCGCTCACGCCTTTCCAGGTGAGCCAACTCCGTGGGTGTCTTCAGAGCATAGTCGCCCAAACGCGCTGCCGGACCCACCGCCTTCGCCTCCGCCCAGTCATAGGCAGCCTCGCCGCTGCCGTACTCGGAGTAGACGGACCGCCGCCGTGGTGACTCGGCCTGGAATGGCAGCAGCCATGGCCGCGCGGCGCCAAGCGGAGGCAGCCCGCAAAGATCCAATAGCGTGGGCGCGATATCCACTTGATTGACCAGTGCGGATTCGCGGCGGCCGGCGGGCACCACGCCTGGCCACGAGATCGCCAGCGGCATGCGCACCATCGAATCCACCAGGCTGCCCGTCTTCACCATAAGATGATGTGCGCCGGCGAAGTCGCCGTTATCGGATGTGAACAGGACGATCGTCTCCCCAAGCCCCTTGGCCTGCAAGGCGTCCAGCATGGCGCCTAGTACCTAGTTGCATAAGTCAAAGTACTTGGCTTTGGGGCCGGAAGGGAACACGACTGCCTTCTTCCATTCAAACGGCGCTGCCTTTTCGTTGTAGACTTCAACAAAGTCGTCGATCGCTTGCCGCACTTGCCGCGG
>SXGT01566379.1_pt1 | contig 16942 bp, 10 predicted proteins | sample 3176221 | NCBI WGS metagenome assembly SXGT01 (sample SAMN11356862, study PRJNA531348) | freshwater metagenome | isolation source: freshwater sample F1-120 | place: China: Fuxian Lake, Yuxi | collected 2017-12-25 | reverse complement strand
GCGCAACATGGTCACCGGCGCCTCCACCGCCGACCTCGCCATCATCCTCGTCGACGCCCGCTACGGCGTCCTGGACCAGACCAGGCGCCACAGCTTCATCGCCTCTCTGCTGGGCATCAAGCACCTCCTGGTCGCCGTCAACAAGATGGACCTGGTCGCCTACAGCCAGGAGGTCTTCGACCGCATCAGCGACGACTTCGTCGCCTTCGCCACCCGGATGGACATCCCGGATCTGCGCTTCGTGCCCATCTCCGCCCTCCTCGGCGACAACGTCGTCCACCGCAGCGAGGCCATGCCCTGGTACAAGCGCGCGACATTGCTGGAGATTCTTGAGACGGTCCACATCGGCTCGGACCGCAACATGATCGACTTCCGCTTCCCCGTCCAGCGCGTCCAGCGCCCCAACCTCGACTTTCGGGGCTTCTCCGGCACCGTCGCATCGGGGGTCGTGCGCGTCGGCGACGAGGTCATGGCCCTGCCCTCCGGCGCGCGCAGCGCCGTCGAGCGGATCGTGACCTTCGACGGCGATCTCCAGGAGGCCTTCGCCCCCCAGGCCGTCACGCTGACCCTGACCGACGAGATCGACGTCAGCCGCGGCGACATGCTCGTGCGGCTCAACAACGTCCCGCGCCTTGAGCGCCTCTTCGAAGCCATGCTCGTGTGGATGAACGAGGAGCCCCTGCGCCAGGGCCGCCCCTACCTGATCAAGTGCGGCAACCAGCTCGTCCAGGCCGAGATCCCCCTGGTCCGCTACCGCTTTGACATCAACTCGCTGGCCAAGGTCGACCCCCGCGAGATCGACGGGATAACCGGGCTGGCGCTCAACGAGGTCGGCCGCGCGCTGATCCAGGCCGCCCGCCCCATCCTCTTTGACCCCTACAGCCGCAACAGGGCCACGGGCAGCTTCATCCTCATCGACCGGCTGACCAACGCCACCGTCGGCGCCGGCATGATCCTCGACCAGCGCCCCAACGCCCTGGTCCACGCCGTCCGCCGCCGCGATCAGGAGGCCCTGGAGCTGCTCAAGTCCACGCGCGGGCAGGTCACCGCCGCCCAGCGCCGCGAGCGCTTCGGCCACAAGGCCGGCACCCTCTGGATCACCGGGCTGCCGCGCGCCGGCAAGAGCACCGTCGCCTACGCCCTCGAAGAGCGCCTCTGGGCCCTGGGCTGCGGCGTCCACGTCCTCGACGGCGTCAACATGCGCCTGGGCCTGAGCCGCGACCTCGGCTTCAGCGCCGACGACCGCTCCGAGGCCAGCCGCCGCGCCGCCGAGACCGCCCGCGTCCTCAACGAGGCCGGCCTGATGGCCATCGCCGGCTCCGTCTCCCCCTACGCCTCCGACCGCGACTACGCCCGCGGCATCATCGGCGCCGACGACTTCATCGAGATCTGGCTCAACGCCTCCGTCGCCACCTGCGAGGCCCGCGATCACCAACTCCACCCCGAAGGCGACGGCCTCTACGCCCGCGCCCGCCGCGGCGACATCAAGCACTTCACCGGCGTCAGCGCACCCTACGAGCGCCCCGAGAGCCCCGACCTCTCCCTCGACACCGAGGCCCTCGACGTCCAATCCTGCGTCGACCAGATCGTCGCGCTCCTCAAGGAGCGCGGCTGGATCGGCTGATCACCCCCGCGCCGACCCGACGCCCCTGACAGGGAGGCGACCTTGGCCCACCCCAGCGTGACCCTGGCCCGCCGCGCAGCCCGCTGCTGCGCCCACGCCGCGCTGCTCCCCCGCCTCGATGCCGCCGGCTGGCGCCTGGACTCCGACCTCCTGATCCCCGACCCGACCGCCGAGCGCTGGCCCCTCATCCCCCTGGTCATCTCCTCCCTCGAAGAGTCCACCCTCGTCGACCTCGCCCCCGCCCACCTCGCCGAGCAGGCCCTCGCCGATCTCAAGGACAAGGCCAACGCCCTGCGCCACCACCACAAGGCCCAGGGCGGCGGGCAGGCGCCCCGCTTCGCCCGCGCCGTCGTCGCCCTCCCCGACCTCGCGCTGCTCGCGCCGGTCGATATGGGATTGTCAAGTCAGATCAAGCACTTCGAGTCGGGCTTCGGGCTTCGCGAGCGGCTCTCTCGCCTGCGCCCCTCGGGATCGGGGCCGACGCGGGGGCTGGACGGCGTGATCCCGATCGAGGGGCTCATCGGCGACCTCCCCGCGACGCCGCTGGCCATCCTTGAGGCCCTGCTCGACAGGCTGGACCTGCGGCGCCCGCCCCTGCTCGACGGCCACAGCGTGATCCTGGGGCGGCCGATGGAGCGCCTGCACGAGACCCTGGACGGGCTGGCGCGCGTCGACACGATCGCGCTGCGAAGCGGCGAGGTCGTGTGGGGGGAGATCGCCAGCGCGACGGTCGCGGGCTGGGGGGTGCAGCGGCCCGATGTCCGCGCGCTGATCTTCTCGGAGGTGCGAAACCGCCTCCGCGCCGCGCTGCGCCGCGAGGGCGTCGAGGCGATACTCCATCCACGGCGGGGGTTTGCGCGTCGGATCAGGCTGCCCGACGGGCCCATTCATGTCGAGCTTGACGGCGAGGGCGGGCGGCGCTTGATCGAGGCGAGGGAGGTGGCGGCGATCTGGCTGGCGCTGGGGCGCCGAGAGCGGCCGCGGCTGGGCTGGGAGGCGCTGTCGGCGGGCATGGAGGTCGATGGCAGGGCGATCGGCCTTGCCCGCTCGGTGCTGCGGGTCGAGATCGGCGCGCCGGCCGCCGCGCTGGTGCCCTTGTCCTCGCTGGCGGGCGGCGAGGATCGGGAGGGGCTTGAGGCCCGCTTCGAGGCGGGTCAGGCGGTCCGGGTGCGGCTCGTGGCCGTGGACCCCGACAGAGCGCGGATCGAGGCGGAGATTATTGCGCCCGCAGCGCCCGAAGCTGGCCCTTGAAGTCCGCCAGCGTGAGGGCCGGCGGGCGCCTTGTGGGGTGTTTGAGGGGCTGGCCCTTTGAGCCCACCAAGGTCAGGTCGTGCAGATCGCGGGTGACGGTGGCCTCGGCGCCGCGCCGATCGACGGCGTACTTGCCCTGGGCCATTCCCACCACGTAATGCACCGCGCCGCCTTCGTCGCGGTCCAGGAAGACGATCACCTCCTCGCCGGGGTGCAGCCTGGCATTGCCGGCCACGAGGATGGCCTCGTCGCCGATCTCGCCGCCGATCTGCCGGATGATCAGCCGCTCGCGCACCTTGGCCGGGCCCTTGAGCGGGTCGACGACCTCCACCTCCGTCAGCGTGTAGATCAGCTTCTTCGAGTCGTCCCAGACGACCTCCTGGCGCTCGACGGTGGCCTGGACGATCAGGTCGGCCTCGGCCGTCAGCTCCGCGAGCGAGAGCGCGCGGACGACCGTGGCGGCGCCCTGGACGGCCACCAGGAGGATCAAGAGCGAAACACAGCCTGCGAGCCAGCGCGTCTTCATCGGCGGATCCTCCGGTCGGTGGTGCGGTTGTCGCAAACAAGGGCCCGCGCCGCCGCGAGCGCGGCGAGCAGGAGCAGCAGCGGCCAGAGCGCGCCCGTCGAGCCCGGCGCGCTCTGGCAGCCGGGCTTCGGCGCCGCGTCAGCGCCGCCGCCAGCGACGAAGCCGCCCTCGGGCTCTTCGTCGCCGTCGTTGATGAAGCCGCCGGGGCCTGGCTCGCCTTCGGGGGTGCCCTCGGGGGTCCCCTCCGGAGTCCCCTCCGGGTTCCCCTCCGGCTCGGGGTTGGGGTCTGGGCCGATCTCGGGCTCCGGGTCCGGGTTGGGGTCGGGGCCGACCTCGTCCTCGGGGAAGCAGAGCCGGTCGCCGCTCTGCGTGTTGGCGCAGACCCAGCCCTCCTCAGGGCAGGTGTCCTGGCAGGGCTGCGTGCAGCTGCCGCCGTCCCCGTCGGCCACGCAGATGAACGAGCGGCACTCCAGGCTGGTGGCGCAAGGCTCCCCGAAGCCCCCCGCGCCCGGCGAGCAGATCCCCAGGTTGCCTGCGTCCTCGTCGATGTCGAGGCAGGCCACGTCGCCGCCGCAGAAGTCGGCGTCGCCGTCGTCGCAGGGCCGGACGCACACCCCATTGCCCTGGTCGTCCAAGGGCAGGCACAGCAGGCCGCCGCGGCAGTCGGTCGCGTCCGGATCGCAGTCGTCGCCCTCGGCGACGGCGCCCGAGGGCAGGCAGAACCAGCTGTCGCTGCTGAAGGGCGTGCACCCTCGGCCCTGGCGGCAGCTCCCGAAGGGCTCGCAGGACGCGCGGCAGATGCCGGCGTCCTCCTGCTCAAGGATGCAGGTCAGCCCCGGCCCGCAGCGCTCGGCGCCGCAAGCGCCGCCCTCGGGCACGTCGCCGGGCGGCACGCAGAGGCCGTCGAGGTCCTCGACGTCCTCCAGCGGCACGCACTCGGCCTGGGCCGGGCAGCGCGGCGCGCGAGGGTCGCAGGCCTCCATGCAGAGGTTGGTGGTGTCGTCCAGCGGCACGCACAGCAGCGAGGCGCAGTCGAGGTTGTTCTGGCACGGGTCGCCGAAGACCCCGTCGCCGCCGGTCAGGCAGAAGCCGCTGGCGCAGCGCGTGCCGTTGGTGCACTGCGCGTCGCTGGTGCAGGCGCGCGAGCAGAGCGCGGGGCCGTCCGGGATCGGCAGGCAATCCAGCCCCGGCCCGCACTGGGCCGCGCCCCAGCAGTAATCGCCCAGCGCCAGCCCCGTGCCGCCGTCGTCGGAGCAGAACTGAATGGTGGGCAGGCATTGCGAGGGGGCGTTCTGCAGTTCGAAGCAGGTCGTGCCCTCGGGGCAGCCGCCCGTGCAAGGCCGGCCGCAGAAGGACATCGAGGGCTCAAGCTGGACGCAGACGCCGCCCGTGGCGCAGTCGGAGGCCGCCAGGCAGGTGTCGCACATGAAGCTCTGGCCGGCCCGGCTGCCGTAGAGGAAGCGCGCGCCGCGCTGATCGTCGGGCTGGAGCGCGCGCAGCTCCACCCCGCTGCCCGACCAGTACATCACCGCCTCGCGCTCGTAGGTGTGCCCCAGGCCGATGGCGTGCCCGACCTCGTGGGTGGTCACCCCCTGGACGTCGGCGTCGTCGCCGTTGTTGGTCGTCGTCCAGTCGAAGTGCTGGTTGTTGATCGAGATCTGCGCCGACGAGATCACCCCCCGCGAGCGCCGCGTGAAGGTCACGCCCGCAGCCGAGGCCCCGATCTCCTGCGGCCACTGCGTCAAGAACTCGACGCTGATGTCCTCGCCGCTGCTGACCTCCCGGAACGAGAGGCTCGATCCCTGCACGCCCTGCCACGCGGCGAAGGAGTCGCGGATCGCGCGGTCGTCGCTCGTGTCCGGTATGTCTGGAGAACCATTGAGGATTCTGAAGGTGGGGTTGCGCGTCCACTTCGTGCCGTCGCCGTCGAGGGTGACGAAGCCCCCGGCGCTGGCGGCCACAAGCAGGACCCCGACCCCCGCCCCCAGGAGCGCCGCGCGGCGCCCCCCGATGTTGCGATGCTTCATCCCGTCGCCTCGATCCTCTCGATCCTTGTCTGGCCCCGCGCTCGACGCGCAGCCATCCCGCCTGGGGACGCCGCGCCCCGAATCCGGCTCAAGGATGTAGCAGCCGACCCTCGGCCGGTCAAACGCCCGGCCTCGCCGCCCGCGCGGTCAGGCCTTCAAGAGGAGGAGGGTGGAGGGGAGAGGGTGTGTCGCGGGGCCGCCCCGACGGAGGCGATGGACGACGCGCTGTGCTGGCGCGGCCCCGCGACGAGCCCCTCAATCAGCCCCGCGTTCTAGGGGCTGAGGCGATGGAGGTCCCTGGGGAAGAGGGTCGTGGCCCTCAGGTTGCTCTCGCCGGTCAGCTGCATCAGGAAGCGCTCCAGCCCGATGGCGAAGCCTCCATGAGGCGGCATCCCGAAGCGGAAGGCCTCCAGGTAGTGCTCAAAGGGGGCCTGCGGCATCCCGGCCCGCTTGAGCGCCTCGACGTAGCTCTCGAAGAGGTGCAGCCGCTGCCCTCCCGTGACCAGCTCCATCCCCCGGAAGAGGAGGTCGAAGGAGTTGGACCACCGCGAGTCGCCCGCCTCGGGGTGGGTGTAGAAGGGCCGCTTGACCATCGGGTAGCCCGTGACGAAGAGGAAGTCGCTCCCCCACTGCCGCTGCGCCCACTGACCCAGCCAGCGCTCCTCGCCAGGAGAGAGGTCGGGCTCTTCGCGCGTGTCCTCCCCCGTGGCCTCGAACAAGAGCGCCTTGGCCTCCTGGAAGTGGACGTGCGGGATGCGCTCGGGCACCTGCGGCACGATCGCCCCGCTCAAGGCCAGCTCCGCCCCGCAGGTCTCCTCAAGCCGCCCGAGCATCCCGGCCAGCACGCCGCGCAGCACCGCCATGACCGAGAAGTGGTTCTCGATGAACCCCATCTCGATGTCGAGGCTGACGTACTCGTTGATATGGCGAGGCGTCGCGTGGGGCTCGGCGCGGAAGACCGGCCCGACCTCGAAGACCCGCTCGAAGACCCCCACCATGATCTGCTTGTAGAACTGGGGGCTCTGCGCCAGATAGGCCCGCGTGCCGAAGTAGTCGATCCCGAAGACGTTGGCGCCGCTCTCGGTGGCCGACGCCACGATCTTGGGGGACTGGATCTCGGTGAAGCCCTGCGCGCCGAGCGTCGCCCGGAAGCCCGCCATGGCCTCGGCGGACATCCGGAAGATCGCTCGCCGGGCCGGGTGGCGCAGCGTCAGCGGCGCGTGATCGAGGATCGCGGCCTGCCCCGCCTGGATCGTCGGCTTGTTGATCGTCACCGGCGCGGCCTCGCGCACCGGGCTGATCACGGTCAGCGCGGGCTCGATGAGCTCGACGCCGCCCGGCGCGCGGCTCTGGGCCGCGGGCGTGCCCTCGACCTCGACGACCGACTCGACGCCGGCCCCGGCCCGCTCCAGCGCCTCGATGGCCTCGCCGCTGGCGCAGACGGCCTGGATCGTGCCCCAGCCGTCCCGAAGAATGAGGAAGGTGACGCCGCCCATCCGGCGCCGCGCGTGCAGCCAGCCCTTGAGCTTGACGCGCTGGCCGATGTGCTCGGCGGTCTGTGTCGTGCGTATGTGTGTCGTCATCATGGAGTTGTCCTCTTGTCCAATGGTTTCAGGGGGTTGGAGGCGCGACCCTGAAACGGCGGACCAACTCCAGCCGCTACAAGAGGCGCCTCCTCACGTCGTCGTCGTTGTCGTCCATGGGTGCCTCCGTGCGGCATCAAGCGACCTCGGGCGAGGCCGGGAGCGAAGGTATTCAGCCCTGGCGGATGCGCAAGGGGGCTCGGCACTCCACCCCCTGTCCCGCACACTCCACCCCCTGTCCCCCTCCTCCCTCCGGAAGGAGGGGGGACGCTCGTATTACGGCTTCGGGTGGATCGGGCCCCGCCACGGCGACCTCGCCACCCGCCCCAGACGGCCAGTGATCCCGGCGATGGCTCCTGCGGCCCACCCACCGATTCATCGTGCCCACCCAACGGGCCCCCCCCGATCCATCTTGCCCGTAATACGAGCGTTCCCCCTCCTTGCGCCGCGAGGGAGGCAGTGCCTCTCGGGGGACAGGGGGTGGAGTGCGATCCACCTTGCCCGTAATACGAGCGTCCCCCCTCCTTGCGCAGCGAGGAGGGGGACAGGGGGTGGAGTGTGCGGGACAGGGGGTGGAGTGGGCGCAATGGACATGGATTGGGTGCGCTTGTAGACTGTGGGCAGAATCAATCCGAGGATGAGCGTCCATGAGCAGGGCTGTGGTGCGCAAGTTGTGGTGGGGCTGCCTGATCGTCGCCCTCCTGGCCCAGGTCGCGTGCGGCGAGCCCGCCGTCGAGGGCGAGGGCGGCCCCGACGCGGAGGCCCCCAACCCCTTCGATGAGCTCGACGATCCACCCGTGGAAGATGAGGAGTCCTGCGCCGCGCAGCTCCTCGACGGCGTCTGCATGCCTGCGACCCCGGTGATGACGCCCGCCGAGGAGTGTCCCGGCGGCCTCTTCGACGAGGACGGGATCTGCGCGCCATTGCCCCCGCGCCTCCTGCCCGCGGAGGGCTGCCCCGAGGGCGCCGCCCCAGGCTCCGATGGGATCTGCGCCCCCGCGGCCCCTCGCCTGCGCGACTGGACTTGCCCTGAGGGCTGGCTCTCGGTGCCCGTCTTCGTCGACGGCGACGGCCAGGAGGACGCCCCGGCGGAGATCGGGCAGATCGCGGCCTGCGAGCCGCCGCCGCTGGCGCAGGGCTGCGCGCCGGGGACGATGTCGGCGCTCGGCCAGAGCGCGTGCGTGCCCCAGGGCGCGGCCTGCCCGCCCGAGGGCGAGCGCTGGCGCGACGAGGCGTCCATCCGAGCCAGCGCCGAGGGCTTCGAGGGGCCGATCCTCTACGTCAGCCCCGAGGGCGACGGGGACGGGACGCGGCAGGCTCCGGCGGCGTGGGCCGGGGCCATCGAGCGGGTCGGGGAGGGCGGGATCGTGGCGCTGGCCGTCGGCACCTACGCCGAGCCGGTGGAGGTCTTGAGGCGCGCGGCGCTCGTCGGGGCCTGCGTCGAGGGGACGATCCTCTCCCCGTCGGCGCCCAGCAGCACCTCCCCGACGATCAAGTTCAGCGGCGGCGGCCAGGGGCTCGTCAGCGACCTGACGGTCACCGGCCCGCGCCCCGGCGTGCGCTTCATCGGACACACGGGTCAAAGCCGCCTGAAGGGCGTGCGCGTCGATCAGGCGACCGTCTACGGCGTCGAGGTGGTCGACTCGCCAGGGCCCGTCGAGCTCATCGACGTGATCGTCCGCGACACGCAGCCCAAGGCCAGCGACAGGGCCGAGGGCGGCGGGCTGCGCGTGCTCAACCGCGGCGAGGTGAGCCTGAGTCGGTCGATCCTGGAGGGCAACCGCTACCTCGGGGTGGAGCTCCTGGGTCGAAACGCGCGCCTCTCCATGGCCGACGTGGCCGTCGTCGACACCCAGCCGCGCGCCTCGGATCGCACCGCCGGGCTCGCCATGCAGGGGTCGAGCGGCGCCCAGGTGGACATCGAGCGCGCGCTCTTTGATGGCAACCATGGGCAATCATTGGTCTTTTTCAGGCCAGACACCGAGGCGCGCTTGATCGACGTCGTCGTCCGGCGCACCCAGCCCGACGCGGCGACGCGGGGCTTCGGGCGCGGCCTGAGCGCCGAGGGGGGCGCGCACGTGGTGGTCGAGCGGGGGCTCTTTGACGCCAACCGGGAGGTGGCGATCTCGTCGCAGCAGGAGGGCTCGCTGATCGAGCTGCGCGACGTGCTCGTGCGCGACACCCAGTCCCAGCACAGCGACTTCACCTTCGGCATCGGGCTCAACGCCATCGAGGGCGGGCGGCTCGTCGCCGAGCGCGCCGTCCTGCTGCGCAACCGGGCCTACGGGGCGCTGGCGATCGAAGGCGGCGTCCTGGAGCTTGACGACGTCGTCGTGATCGACACCCGCGAGCAGGAGCAGGGCAAGGACTTCGGGCGCGGGATCGGCGCCCAGAGCGCCGGTCGGATCACGCTGCGCCGGGGCCTGATGGTCGGCAACCGCCTCCACGGCGTCTTCGGCACCCACCGCACGTCGCTCGACATCGAGGATCTGATCGTGCGCGACACCCGCCCGCGCGCCAGCGACGGCGCGCTGGGCATCGGCCTGGGCCTCTCCGACGGGGCCAGCCTGACCTTGAGCCGCGCCCGCTTCGAGCGCAACCGCTTCGGCGCCATCGTCGTCGAGCACGGCCCCGAGGACACCGCCATGCCGCCGACCCAGGCGCGCATGAGCGACGTGCTCGCCCTCGACACGCTGCCCCAGGACAGCGACGCGCGCTTCGGCCGCGGGCTCTTTGTCCAGAAGGGCGCCTCGGTGGCGCTGTCGCGGGCGCGGATCGTCGGCAGCCACTACATCGGCGCCCACGCCATCGACCCCGGCACGACCTTGACCCTGGAGGACGTGATCGTCGAAGGCACCCAGCCCCGGCAGACCGACCTCAAGTTCGGCCAGGGCCTCCGGGCCGAGGACGGGGCCGTCGTCAGCGCCACCCGCGTCGAGCTGAACAACAACCACGAGATCGGCCTGATGGCGCTCGTCGGGGCGCAGGTGACGCTTGAGGACGTGGTCATCCGGGGCACCCGGCCCCAGCAGAGCGGAGGTCTGGCCGGCCGCGGGCTCTACGTCGAGCAGGGGTCGCGGGTCCAGGGCCGGCGCCTGGCGCTGCTGGAGAACCACGAGATCGCCATCTACGCCGTCGACGCCGACACCGAGGTGTCCCTGACCGACCTGCGCGTGGCCGACACCCTCTCCCAGCCCTTCGCCGGGATCTTTGGCCGCGGCCTCAACGCCGAGTTCCACGCCCGCGTCACGCTCCACCGGGCGGCCTTCGTCCAGAACCGCGAGATCGCCGTCTTCGCCTCGCAGTGGAGCCATCTGGAGCTGAGCGACCTCGTCGTGCGCGACACCCAGCCCCGCAGCGGCGATCAGATCGGCGGCCGCGCCCTGAACCTCCAGGATGGCGCCACGGGCTCCGTGCGCCGCGCCCTGATCCGCGACAACCTCGACTACGGCGTCGTGCTGCTCGACGACGAAACGGCCCTTGAGGCCGAGGACCTCACGATCCTCGACACGAAGGAGGCCCGCTGCGAGTCCATCGCCTGCCCCTGGGGCAAGGCTGGCACGGGCATGTCGGTCGTCCTGGGCGCGACGGCCTCGCTGGATCGCTTCTTCATCGCCGGCAGCGATCAGGTCGGCCTCCAGCTCGCCCTCGACGCCAGCCTCGACAGCCGGCATGGGGCGATCACCTCCAACAACATCGGCGTCAACCTCCAGATCGAGGAGTTCAACATCCAGGAGGCCTTCGAGGACGTGCGCTCCTTTGACAACGGCGTCGACTTCGACGCCCAGGACATCGCGCCCCCCAACGCCGCCGCCGCCCTCGACGCCCTCGAATCCGCCGAGGACGCCGAGGCTGCCGCCCCATGACGGCCAGCCGATGCGGCGAGGCGATCCCATGACAAGCGACGAGGTGATCCCACGACGATCGGCGAGGCGCTCCCATGACCAGAGAAGAGGTGATGCTCCCATGACAAGCTCACGAGGACGCCGCCGCGATCGCCCCGGCGCGTCGCGGCCAGCGCAGGGGCTCCGAGCCGCGCTCGTCGGCGCGTGCCTGACGCTGGCCGCCTGCGGCCAGGACGCGGCCGAGCCGCCCGACGGCGGCGGCGGCCTTCAGCCCCCCGCGTCGGCGCTCTTCTCCGGCCAGTTCGAGACCATCGAGGTCGAGGTCGACTACATGGCCGGCGCCGAGCCCTTCACCGGCTCGGCCGGCGCCCTCGGGGATCTGTGGCAGATCTTCGGCGACAACGCCGCGCGCCTCTTCGAAGGGACCGGATCTGTGGTGAAATTCCCCAGCAACATCAACGAGATGGAGGAGGTCGACGTCGCGCCAGCCGAGTCCTTCACCGCCAGCGCCATCCTCGCCATCGCCCAGGACCACCGCGACCTGCTCAACACCCCCGAGCGCGCCACCTTCTACGCCCTCTGGCTCGACGGCTTCTTCAAGGACAACGAGGGGGCCGTGCGCCAGGACGTCCTGGGCGTTTCGATCGGCGACACCGGCGTCATCGCCATGTTCAAGCCCGTGATCGAGAGCGCCAGCTCGCCGCGCTTCGACGGCGTGGCCCGCTTCGTCGAGCAGACCACCCTCGTGCACGAGTTCGGCCACGCCGCCGGGCTCGTCAACCGCGGCGTGCCCCTGACCAGCGACCACCACGACGCCGAGCACGGCGCCCATTGCGACGACGACCGCTGCGTGATGTTCTTCGCCAACGAGGGGGTCGCGGACCTGCGCGACTTCGTCCTGGACTTCGTCGTCAACGGCGACACCGTCGTCTTCGGCGACGAGTGCCTCGCCGACGCCCGCGCCCTCATCGACGCCGCCCGCTGACCGCCCCCCTCATCCGGCGCGCCTCACCGCCCGCAATAGAAGGCCTCGCCGCCAGCGCAAGCCAGCCCGTAGAGCTCCTTGACCCGCCCCGCGTTCCCAGCCTGCTGCTCCCCGACCCCCAGCAGATCCCCGAGCAGCCCGCAGCCGCGGCCGTGACCCCCGCTGCAGGCCCGCTCGAAGAGCGCCTCGGCGCCCTTGACGTCCTTCGGCACCCCCAGCCCGTCCCGGCGCAGCGCCCCGAGGCTCGTGCAGCCCGCCAGCACGTCCTTCGAACAGGCGATCTCGTGCAGGCGCGCGGCCTCGTCGGGGTCCTTCTGCGCGCCTCCACGGCCAGCCTCGACCATCAACCCCAGGTTGTGGCAGGCGTAGGGGCTGCCCAGGTCGCACCCGCGCATGTAGAGGGCCGCGGCCTTGACATCGTCCTTCTCGACCCCCTTGCCCACCTCCATCGCCCAACCCAGGCTCGCGCAGGCCGCCTCGGCGTTCTGATCGCAGGCCCTCGTCAGCAATTCCACCGAGCGCTCCAGATCCTCGGGGACACCATCGCCCATCTGGAGCATCCACCCCTCGTTGTTGCAGCCCAGCGGCAACCCCAGATCGCAGCTCTTCTTGAACAACTCCAGGGCCTTGGGCTTGTCCTGGGCGACGGTCGACGGCCGAACCTGGCCGCTCTCGCCGTCGAGCATCTCCATTTTGATCGCCGGGGCCGGGCCCCCCTGGAGGGCGAGCCACCCGAGGTTGTTGCACGCGGTGGGGTTGTCCTTCCCACAAGCGTCCTCGTAGATCCCGACCGCCCTGGCGACGTCGCGCTCGACGCCGAGCCCTTGCTCAAGCTGCCACGCCATGTTGACGCAGGCGTCCAGCACCGTACGGGTCGCGCAGGCCCTCTCAAACAAGGCCATGGAGCGCACAGGGTCCTTGGGGGTGCCCTCGCCGTTGAGGATCATCAGGCCGAGGTTCCGACAGGCGCCATCGAGGCCCGAGTCGCAGGCCATTTGATAGGCCGAGACCGCCTCGGGCAGCGCGTCGTGGTGTCGCTTGTCGCTGTGGATCAGCCAACCGGATCGGAAGCAGCCATGGGGATCGCCGAAGGCGCAGCCGGAGCGCGCGAACTTCAGCGATTGGTCCATGTCCCCTGGGGTGAGCTTGCCCTCCTCGATCCGGAAGGAGAGCAGCGTGCACGAATAGGCGTCGGCCAGCGCGCAGGCGCGTTCGAAGAGGGCGTTCGCGCGCTTGAGATCAACATCAACGCCATCACCGTTATCGTAAATGACAGCAAGTTCGCGACAGTCGACGGCGTCGGACTGGTTGCAGCCGCGCAGGCCCGCGCGGATCGGATCGTAGAAGTCGATCACCAGCCAGAACAGGCCAGCCAGCGCGATCTCGACGAGGCCCAGCAGGAGCAGCAGGCCGCTCTGGCGGGCCTGGCGGACGCTGGCTCGCCGGGGGATCGAGGCTGGCTTCTGATCGCTCGGTGAGGCGATGCCGGCGAGGGGTCGGCCGTGGAGGTTGAGGTGCCATTGGAGGATGGCCCAGAGTTGATCGAAGTCGGCTGGAGAGAGCTCGGGCAGATCAGGGGCCTGGAGGATGGGGAGCTGGCGGCTGACGCGGTGTTGAGGCAGCACGGCGCAGAGCGAGATGGCCTCCTCGCGGGGGGTTCCGGGGTTGCGGATCTGGAGTTGGACCCGGACGCGGCCGAGCTGCTCCAACCAGGCGCTCACCTGGACTGACGGGGCCGGGCTCAAGGGCACCGAGCGGGTCGGCAGCCCCTCGATCTCCTGGCGGATGTGCGCCCCGTCGATCGTCAGCCGCCCGCGGCTGATGCGGAGCTTGCGAAGGGCCGGCGGCTCACTGGCCGGCGGCGACGTTGGGACGTGATCGGGGCGTTGGTCCTCGATGGGGTCGAAGCGGATCCCGAAGAGGCCGGGGGCGACCTGGGTGTTGAGGTGTCTGGGGTGGGCGATGATCAGGAGCGGATCGCCGATCTTCAGGCTCGCGGGTTCGGGCTGACCGAAGACGGGCAACTGGGCGCTCCCCTCGCGGTTGAGCCCGGCGGAGGTCTTGAAGGAGTAGCGCAGGTTGACGTGTTGGGGCGCGCTGACGGGCGCCGCGAGCGGATGCTGGGTCGCCTCGATGCGCCCGAGCACCACCTCCCCGCGCTCGAGCATCTGGTGCCTCCTGCGGCGCTCGATCCCGATGGCCAGGAGCGCCGCGAGGGTGAGCAGGGCCACGGCGGCCGGGCAAAGGAGGCTGGCCCACTTGCCGGTCTCAAGGGAGGTGGCCGTCGCGATGGTCATGGCCGCGAGGGTCATCCCCGCGCAGATCCAGAGCGCGGCGCCGGCCTTGGTGCTCCGGGGCCAGCGCCCCAGGCTGATCACCGTGCGGGGGGTCTGGACGGGGACGGGCCAGGCGTCGAGCCTGGGCTCCTGCTGGGGCTCAGGGTTCAAGGTCGTCATGGCCGAGGCCCTCGATCCTGCGCAGGCCCCCCTCGGGGGCGGCGATCCCGAGCACCACGGCCGCGGCGCCGGCCTCGCCGGCGCGGATCTCCTGGATGGTGCCCGAGCGGGCCTCGGGGTCGATCCCGAGGCGCTCGGCGGCCTGGAGGGTGAGGGCGGCGTGCTGGCCGGGGTTGAGGTGGCCTCCGGGCGGCGGGACGACCTGCTTGCCGCCCTGGGCCAGCCAGGAGCCGAGGCCGCCGACCATCGACCAGGCGTCGTCGAGGCCCTGGCCGCGCAGGTACTGGGAGATCTGGAGGCTGCGGGCACCAGCGGCGCAGTACACCACCACCCGCTGATCCCGCGGCAGCTCCTTGTGGCGGCGGGCGACCTGGCCCATGGGCATCAGGTGAGCGCCCTCGACGTGGCCGGCGCGCATCTCGACCAGCTCGCGCACGTCGAGGAAGGTCAGCGGGCGGCCCTCGGCGAGCCACTCGGCCACCATCGCGCTGTCGACCTCGATGTCGGCCTCGTCGTCGTCCCTGACGAGGTCTGCGGCGCGGCTGGGCGCCGTGGCGCTCGCGGGCGGCCTGGCCGGGGGGCGCTGCTGGGGCTCGGGGCGGCCGAGCAGCATTCGTGCTGCGCGCTTGAGTCGATCTCGGATCACGCCTTGTCCCTCCTTCGGTGCGGGCTCCATCGCCCCTGGAGTCAGCATGAGCAAAGCCGCCTCGCCGGTCAAGGTGGCCTCTTGCCGAACCTTGCCTTGGGGGCGTCGACGGGCGCAGAATCAGGCCCACAGCGCGTCGACCCAGGAGTGATCTCGTGAACGAGCAGCAGATATTTGCCATCGAGCGACCCCACCCGAACTTGATCAAGCTCTACCTGCTTCGCACGGTGCTCTCGGGGCCTTTTTCCGTTTTTGTCTTGCCTTTGCTCTATTTCCGCTACCAGACCTTGCGCTACAGCTTCGACGATGAGGGCGTCAGCATGCGCTGGGGGCTGCTCTTTCGGCGCGAGATCAACCTGACCTACTCGCGCATCCAGGACATCCACCTGACCTCGGGGATCCTCCAGCGCTGGCTGGGGCTGGCCGACATCCAGATCCAGACGGCCTCGGGCAGCGCGATGGCGGAGATGACCATCGAGGGCGTGCTTGAGTTCGAGGCCGTCCGCGACTTCCTCTACACCCGGATGCGCGGCAACCGCGACAAGGTGAAGGCGGCCGCAGGGGTCCAGCGCGAGGCGGGCGCGGCGCTGGGCAACCCGGAGGCGCTGGCGCTCTTGCGCGAGATCCACGGCGAGCTCAAGGCCACCCGCGAGGCGCTCCAGCGCGCCCCTTCGGAGAAGAAGGAGGGGGGTCATGTTTGAGCCGCTCAAGAAGCTCGTGGTCAAGGTGCTCAAGGTGCCCCCGGAGCCGGAGGCCCCCAGCGGCGCCGAGGGCAGCCTGAAGGTCTTCCGCGCCGCGCCGAACTTCTACCGCTACAACCTCTACCTCTGGATGTTCCGGCAGGCCTTCCTGGTCCTGGTGCTGGGCTCGGCGAGCGTCGGGTTGCTCCTGGCGGCCTTGGGGAAGTTCGGCGAGGATCCGATCAAGGCGGCGATCGCAGGGGGCGCCGGGGTGCTGGCCGGCCTCCTGCTCCTGGGGCTGATGTCGATGAGCTACGCCACCTTGCGGCTCGACTACGAGATGCGGTGGTACAAGGTCACCGACAGGAGCCTGCGGATCCGCGAGGGCGTCGTCTTCGTGCGCGAGATGACCATGACCTTCGCCAACATCCAGAACATCTCGATCTCGCAGGGGCCCGTGCAGCGCTTCTTCAAGATCGCCGACCTCAAGGTCGAGACCGCCGGCGGCGGCGGCGGCCACGCCGGGGCGCAGCAGAACCAGGAGCACGCCTTCAACATGCACGTCGGCTTCTTCCGCGGGGTCGACAACGCCGAGGCGATCCGCGATCTGATGATGGATCGCCTCAAGCGGCTGCGCGACGCGGGCCTGGGCGATGCCGACGACAGCCACGGCGAGCGCTCGCCTGGTCAGGAGGTCGTCGAGGCCCCCGAGGTCGATGTCCTGCGGGCGATCCTCGACGAGGCGCGGCAGATGAGGGCGCAGGCCGAGGCGCGGCGCTGAGGCAGTTTCACGTGGAACAAGACCACCCTGGTCGACGAGAAGAGGCGGATGGAAGCATACCTTGAGTTGATGAGGCGCGTTCTTGAGCGGGGCGCGCGCAAGGAGGATCGAACGGGCACGGGGACTCTGAGCGTCTTCGGCCACCAGATGCGCTTTGATCTTCAGGCGGGCTTTCCGGCGGTCACGACCAAGAAGCTGCACCTGCGCTCCATCTTCTGCGAGCTGCTCTGGTTCCTCAAGGGCGACACCAACGTGGCCGCGCTCAACGCCCAGGGCGTGACGATCTGGGATGAGTGGGCGGACGAGCGAGGCGACCTCGGCCCCGTCTACGGCAAGCAGTGGAGGTCGTGGTCGGCGCCGGATGGGCAGACCATCGATCAGATCGCGGCGGTGATCGATCAGATCCGCCGCAACCCCGACTCGCGCCGGCTCGTGGTGACGGCCTGGAACCCGGCCGACCTGCCGCAGATGGCGCTCTCTCCCTGCCATTGCCTCTTTCAGTTCTATGTGGCCCAGGGCAGGCTCTCGTGCCAGCTCT
>SXGT01507179.1_pt1 | contig 16943 bp, 12 predicted proteins | sample 3176221 | NCBI WGS metagenome assembly SXGT01 (sample SAMN11356862, study PRJNA531348) | freshwater metagenome | isolation source: freshwater sample F1-120 | place: China: Fuxian Lake, Yuxi | collected 2017-12-25 | reverse complement strand
CTACAACCTCCGATGTGTCTACAACATCCAATGCTTCTACAACCTCCGATGCTTCTACAACCTCCGATGCTTCTACAACCTCCGATGTATCTACAACCTCCGATGTGTCTACAACATCCAATGCTTCTACAACCTCCGATGCTTCTACAACCTCCGATGCTTCTACAACCTCCGATGTATCTACAACCTCCGATGCTTCTATAACATTCGATGATTCTACAACCTCCGATGTGTCTACAACATCCAATGCTCCTACAACCTCCGATGTGTCTACAACATCCAATGCTCCTACAACCTCCGATGCTCCTACAACCTCCGTTGATCCTACAACCTCTGATGCTCCTACAACCTCCATTGCTCCTACAACCTCCGATGCTCCTACAACCCCTGATGCTCCTACAACCTCCGATGCTCCTACAACCTCCGATGATTCTTGTTCCATTGTATCAACTTGTGTATTATTTATCCCTTGTTCTAAAAATTCTGTATTTTTAATGTTAGATTTATTCAATGTATGTGTTTTATGTTTATTTTTCATATTATATAAAAATAAGTATAAATAAAATTATTAATAAAAACACATATAGATTAATTTTATTTTAATATTTTTTTATATTAATAATATTATATAATATAATGCGTATTTTAGAGGATTGGAAATGTTCATTAACTACTGCACTTCTTACTGTTTTAGTATTTTTATTTTTATCTCAGTTATTTGAAGTTAAAGGAGAGCCTGTTGGTGATTTTGGTGTTTCTGGTACAAAAGAAGGTGACTTCTTTAATAACACCGAACTTATTTTAATATTATCTGTGTTTATTGGTTATTTACTCAATGTAACCTTATTTAAAGATTGTGCACCCGCAAGAAGATAAAACATAAATATATGTAATAACTATTTTGTTTTTTAATTATAAATCAATTATATTAGGTGATTTAAGATATAAATGAATATAGATTTTTTTAAAGAAGTATCTGCAACAGAACTATACATAACAAAAAACATATTAACATTAATTAAAAGTAAAAAATTTGTAAAAGAACTTGGAAATAATACAATAATATTAGGTTTAAATAATAAAATTGGAAAAAATGCTTTAATAGTATTATTAGAAAATAGATGCTATGAACATATTAAAAAAATTATAAGTTTAAATAGTGATGTTTTAAATTACAAAAATTCAAATGAAAGAAACTTATTACAATCTATGTTATATCATGATAATATGCATGATTATATATATAATATTATTACAACAACAAAAAATATATCTAAAATCATTGAAAATAAAGATATTAGTGATATGGCTTTTATAGACAATTGTATACATATTATCAGTAATAATGATGATGTAAAACATATTATAAAAATATTAAAATGTATGTCTTATATTTATCACAAATATTATGAAAAATGTAATATAAAAGGCGATATAATTAATAAACTATGTTTTAATATAAGTAATAATAAATATTTAATAGATATTCTTGAATATATAAATATAGAAAATCAGGAATATATATGCAATATAAATGAATGTATAACCTATTTGTTGGATAATAAAAAGTTTTCTATTGTTGATTACATATTTAATAAGGTTATATATATCAAATTTATAAATAATGGTATGAATTCAATATTTAACCTTGTTTCCTATATGGGTGGTAACGGTGGGGTTAATGAAGGTAACGGTGTTATAATGAATATATTAATTAACACTATGACAAAAAGTAATATATTTAAAATAAGAGATATTTACAATAATAATTTGCTATTACTAATTTTAGAAAAATATAAATTAGAACCATCTATTCTTAAAAATATTATTAATAATTATAATTTTGATATTCATGATAACAATATTTATAACAAAAACATATATTTATTAATAAAGGAGAAATACACTGATTTACCAATAAAAATTACTAACCAAATTAATAATAATAAGAGTGTAAATGTACGTAGCATTAGTTTAAAAAATATTTTAAAAAAAACTGTTGTTGGTATTTTTAATAGTAACCTTTTGCATAATATGATTTATACCACTATACTTGTTAAAAAATACAAGAGATTAATATTGCCACGTATAGAAAATAATAAAAGTAGAAAGATTAATGATATAAATTTTATTAAATGTAGTAATAATAATAGTAGCATATTAAATACGTTAGAATGGTATAAGAGTAATTATTATGATTTTTCAAATCATGTTATTGTGTGGAATAGTGAAGATAATTACATAATAGATACTGAATTATTTCCATTTATACATAACAACATTAAAAAAAGTGGTATAATATATGTAAAAATTTCAATTATACTTAGTAAAATAAATATTCGTCATGCAAATTTACTAATTATTGATACAGATAAAAAAACGGTTGAACGCTTTGAACCATATGGAGAAATATATTATGATTCTATCCTAAAATTAGATGATGTACTTAAAAAAGAAATATGTGATAAATTAGAAGGTTATAATTATATTATTACACAATCATATCCAGGATTTCAATCTAAAAGTGATGAATTAAATGAAATGCATATTGCATATGGTGATCCTGAAGGTTATTGTTTAGCATGGTGCTACTTATATTTAGAATTACGTTTAATATATAGTGATAGTAATAGTACTAGTAATATAGATGTTATAACAGTAATAAATAATTATATTTGTAATAATTTTGAAAAAGATTTTAAATTTAATAAAAATGATAATAAGTATATGATTTTCATACGTTATTATAGTAATAGATTAGATACTTTGAAAAATAATTTATTAAAAGAATATAATATTAAATATGATGATATTTATAAAGATGATATAGGTAATGTAAATACTAATATTATTATTACTAATACTAATAAAGACATATGTAAACATTACATATAAATTATAATTTTATAAATTTATTATAATTTATAAATTTATATTACAGATATTTCTAATGTACAAATATAATAATATAGAATGTGTAAATTATATACATGCAATGCATAATAATGTAGAAAAATATAATATAAATAGCGATGATGATAACATTGATAAGAAATGCAAGAAGGCAGTAGATATATCAAAAAATAGTAAAAAGATAGAGGAAGTTTTAATAAATAATATAACAAAGCAAATAAATAAAATAGAATTAATAACTGGAAATCAAAATAGGATAAACACTAATAACCAAAATAAAGTATTCAGTGCGCAATGTAATACATATAAAATATGTAACCCGCAAATTGGTAATATAAAGGCAAATAAAAAATATGTTGGATTAGTATTTTTAAATAATGAGGTTAAGAGTTCATTTATTACATTATCTAAGAATGTATATATAATAAACTACTATATAACTATAACCACAAACACAAATGAACGTTATAATACAAACTTTTGTTCATTAGGGATTAAAAATAGTAATATGAATAAAATATCAATAATCAAAGGAAGTAAAAATTTTATAAATATTAAAAATAATTTGTATTCTGAAACTATTATTATAAAAGATACAATAATACATGATGCCCCTATAACCCAAGAACTATGTTTAATTACTGATTTTAATAAAAAATATAACATAGTTGAAGATAAATCAATTATTAAAATTGTTGCTTTGTAAGCATGTATCTTAATTTTTACCTTTTATTAGGGGGAACATATTTAAGGAGCATATTATTAAATATATCTGTTTCTGAATTTATATCAATACGCTTATCTTTTTTAAAAAGTCCATATTCATTCAACTTCATACCTAAATTTTTTGCATGTACTCGCATCATTTGATTAAATTCACCAGACCCTGTAAAATGCATTAATGCTGTATAAAAAGAGTCATATGGAACAATAATAAAATCAACACGTATAATTTTATTAATATCAAAATCACATTTAGGTATATCTTTAATATATTTATGATTAATAGAAGCAAAACCTTGAAAATGTGAAACATATTTTTCAGTAAGATTATCAATAATGAACAAACTATTCATACTTAACTTTTCAATAACATTTTGTAGATATTTTTGTGTTTGAATTTTATTAGATCCAAGTTGTTTATGAGTAATTAGTATATCTATATCAGAAGAATATTCTTTCTCTCTTCTATAAGAGCCACAAATAACAGATACATAATCATTATCTATACTGTTTATAGTATCTTGAATAAAAAATTCAATTCTTGTTATTAGTATGCGTGGTATATGATTAGAAAGAAGATTTTTATATTTAATACCTAATTCTATTTGCTTTGTTATTTTTATCTTACCATTTTTAATTAATAATATAAAGTCATCAATTGTTTTTACATTATATTTTTCATAATAATAAGATGCTTTAACAGGTCCAATACCATATATATTAGATAATTCCGATGTATAAATAGTTTCCTCTTTTATTTCTGCCAAATGACCATTTTGAATAATTTCTTTTACACGTGCAACAGTTTTTTCACCAAAACCCTTTAATTTTGATAATTCTGGTACAATATTAATCGTTATATCTTTTTTAAATTTTATTAAAATATCTATAATTTTTTTAATGGCTATTAACTTATAATAAATTATTTTTTTATCTTTAGCATACTTACCAGAATTATATTGAGAATAAATAAACATATAATATTTTATAAACTCATCAATAATATATTTATTCTTAATATTAACAATTTTTAATTTTGTTAAATCTTCTAACTTATTCATTAAAACTATTATAAACTATTATAACAAAATTATAATTATAAATATAAAAATTGAATAATTATGTATAACACAATAACATTAAAATCATTGTTAATATATAAAGTTTATAATTATTATAAATTTCATATACATAGTTTATAATTAAAGATGGATATAGAACCAAGTGGATTACATAATATCGGAAATACGTGTTATATGAATTCTGTATTACAATTACTACTCCAATCACCTGTATTTGTATCATTCTTATTAAAAAAAGGTGATAAAAGCAATTGTGATGCTTACTTATATAAAGCATCAATAAGTAAAGTTGCACAAAGAGAAAGAAAAAGGTTAAAGTTGTTTGATGATGATATTATAAGTATAAATAAATCAGATATTGAAAGAAATATTAGAAAAAGTATTACAACGGAACTTTCTAATATTATAACTGAATGTTGTAATAATAATGAAATTATAAGACCATCAAAATTCAAAAAAAGATGTGATAAATTATTACCAACATTTAAAGGATATAGACAACATGATGCACATGAATTTTTAATTCAATTACTTGATTTAATTATTGAAGAAACAGGTATAGAAACAGATTCTAAATTATCTAATATGTCTAAACCAATTAAAAAATATTTTAAAATAAAAAGCATAATTATGGAATTGGATGATAATGACCCACAAAAAGTAGAATTAACAAATAGACTTGTAGAATATTGCAATAAAAATAACAGTATTTTAAATAAGATTGATGGAATAAATTATTATATAGAATTATATAAAAATAAGTATAATCCATTATCATATTCACTTTATATAATATATAACACATGTTTTAAATGTAGCAATTGTAATAATATAATAAATAAATATGAAAGTAATACAATTCTTACGTTAGAACTATGTGAAGATTTATATGAAAGTTTTAACACTTTTACAGAAAAAGAAATAATTCCTGATTTTAATTGTAGTAATTGTAAAGAAAATCATCCAAATATTAAAAAATGTTCTTTATGGCGGTTTCCAATTACATTATTTATTCATTTAAAACGATTTAAATATACTTCAAGGGGTAAATATATTAAAGATAATTCACCAATAAAAATACCAAAAATCTTAGATTTATCAAAATATTGTGATAAATTAAACGTTTTTAATGATTCAGTTATTCCAATGTATGAACTTGGAGGAATTTCACACCATTATGGTAGTATAAATGGTGGCCATTATGCAGCAGATTGTAAAGCAATTAATTCAAATGAATGGTATAATCTTAATGATTCATTTGTTAAAAAATATAACCAATCCCCGTTTACACAATCCCATACTATACAATCAGAATCTGCATATATTTTACGTTATGACCAATTAGTAATATAATTATGAAGGTTATAAGTGAGATAATGTTAAAACATGGATATATTCACATACAATTATAATCATTTTATTTAGTATGTATAAATACAAGTCAACAAAGTAATTATTTTTTTTAGGATATTTTTTAATATGATTATAAAATAGTTCAATATCAAAATTTTTAGGTAATTTTAATACAATAAACCGATTATTATAATCTTTATACTCATTGATTAATAAATTAAACTTATCTAATATATCAGCAACTAAATCTTCAATGTACATATCATCTAATTTAATTTTTAAATTATCAACGTTCTTATAATCATTACCACCCCAAGGAGGATCAATAAAAACAACCATTGGGTTATCATGATAAAAACCTTCTTCTCCATTTACCAAACTATGACCTATATTATTATAAGCAATTGATGAATTATTAATAACTGTTACGTTTTTACAATTGTAAACATTTAAATTATTTAATAAATATTCTGCACGTGTCTTATTAATTTCTACTGCATAGACATGATTAAAAAACTTTGAAAATGATATAACATTTCCACCAACACCTGCACAATAATCTACAATATTTACTTTTAAAGGATTTATATCATGCTTACTTAAATGATTGCAAATAATTTTAGATGTTAAATATGCAATTTCTCTTATTGTTATGAAACTAAATGATTCATCATCTATTAATAATTTATTGTAATTTAAACAATTTTTTAATACTGGAAATATACGCATAATTTTATTCTTAATAATAAACTTATTATCATTTATTGCATTATCCCATGGATCTTCAACGGCCGCCACACCCCCCTTCTCCCCCTTCTCCACCGCCACGTCCACACCCCCCTCCACGTCCACCGCCACACCCCCCTTCTCCACCACCGCCTCGTCCACACCCCCCTCCACGTCCACCGCCACGCCCCCCTTCTCCTCCGCCACGTCCACACCCCCCTTCTCCTCCGCCACGTCCACCGCCTCCACACCCCCCTTCTCCTCCATTTTTATCAAAGAGTCAACAATGCATTTTTTATTATCATCATTTATGTCCATTAATATTATAAATATATATACAAAAGTACTATTAATGATATATATTAAATTGTATTTATATGTATTAAATTGTATTTTTACAACAATATCAATTTATAAATAATAATTGAAAAAACATGCTAAAGATATATATACATATTATAGTTTATATATACAATGGATATATGCTTTCAAATAATAGATTGGTCTCAGGACCATGAACCAGAACAGAAACAAGATCAGGGAAGTAGTGATGGAGAAAGCGGGGATAGTAATGAGGAGGGTAGCAGTACAGAGTTATTATGCATAAGATTATTTGGAAAGACGGATGATAATAAATCAATATGTTTAAATACAAATTTTACGCCTCACTTTTACATTAAAATTCCGTCAACATGGAACAATACAAAAGCACAGATGTTAGTATCATATATTAAATCAAATATATCAAATAAAATTGCATTAGATGGTTTAATATCATTTGAAGTTATCATTAAAAAAGAATTTAGAGGTTTTACTGCAGGTACAGATTTTAAATATATAAGATTTGTGTTTAAGAATATGAAGTCATACAAATGTTTTGAATATTGGATAGAAAAGAATAAGATTAAGAATAAATTCTTATATCCGAGAGATACCAAACTTGTGTTATACGAATCAAATATCCAACCATTAATTAGATGTATGCATATTAGAAAATTAAATGCATGTGGATGGGTAAAAGTAAGTAAATATACTCATTACAAAGATCCATTATCATTTTGTGATATAAACATTAGAACAAAATGGACAGAACTAAATCCACATGAATCTAATATGATACAGAAATTTGTAATAGCATCTTTTGATATTGAATGTATGAGTGAATCGGGTAATTTTCCAGAAGCAAAGAATGACAATGATCCAATTATACAAATAGGTACAGTATTTTCATATTATGGAGAATCAGAACCATTTTATAAACATATAATAACATTAAATGGATGTACAAAAATACCTGCACTTGAAGATGTTGAAATTGTATCATATAAAAGTGAAAAAAATGTATTACTTGCATGGACAAAATTAATTCAAGAAATGAATCCTGATATTATAACAGGATATAATATAAATGGTTTTGATTTTGGTTATATGAAAGGAAGAGCAGAAAAATTCAATATACTCAATTCATTTAGTAAATTGTCAAGAATTATTGGTGAAACAGCACCATGGGAAGAAAAAGTATTATCATCATCTGCAATGGGTGATAATTTATTAAAATACTTTAATATGAATGGTCGTATTATTATAGATCTTATGAAAGTATTGCAAAGAGATGCAAAATTAGATTCATACAAATTAGATTCTGTATCTGCATTTTATATTAAAGATCCAATTAAAAAGACTGTTTATATAAAAGAAAGAGATGAAACTGATATAACTACAACGAGTATTTACGGCATCAAAGATGATCAATATATTAGTATTCTGTATAATGATGGATTAACTGATAATAAATTAGAACAAAAGTTTAAGATTAGCAGTATAAATAAAGAAAGTAAGATAATTTCAATTAAAGGCCAAATTGAAGAACAAGACATTTTTACGACAGGAAATAAAGTTTATTGGTGTCATGCAAAAGATGATATAACACCAAATGAATTGTTCAAATTATTTAAAGGTAATGATAATGATAGAGCAATAATTGCCAAATATTGTTTACAAGATTGTATATTAGTAATAAAATTATTAGAAAAACTCCAAGTTATTAATAATAATATAGGTATGTCAAATGTATGTCATGTACCATTATCATATATTTTCATGAGAGGACAAGGTATAAAAATCTTTTCTCTTGTATCAAAGAAATGCCGAGAATTAAATCATCTTATGCCAAAATTAAAATATATTGAAAAAAAGAAAGATGGAGACGGAGATGAAGGGGGTGATGAAGACGGAGACGTTGGTTATGAGGGTGCAACCGTATTTCCACCAATTACTGGAGTTCATTACGAGCCTATACCTGTATTAGATTATGCATCACTATATCCTCGTTCAATGATTTATAAAAATATTTCTCATGAATGTATTGTATTAGAACCAAAATATGACAACCTACCAGATTATACATATCAGACAGTATCATATAAAAATAATGATAATACAACAACAACTTGTAGATATGCAAAGAGTAAAAACGGTACAATGGGAATTTTGCCTTTAATTTTAGTAGAACTGTTAGATAAGAGAAGTGCAACTAAAAAATTAATGGATAAAACAGAATCAGCATTTACTAAGAATATTTTAGACGGTTTACAATTAGCATATAAAGTCACAGCAAATAGTTTATATGGTCAAGTCGGTGCTCCAACATCGCCTATTTATATGAAAGAGTTGGCAGCATCAACAACATCAACGGGAAGAGAAATGTTAGAATTTTCGCGTGATTTTATTCAGGGACCATTTGGAGATATAATTAATCTTGCATTAGAAAATAAGCAAAAATATATTGAGGAATGTGATAAAGTATTTAGTGTTATAGATGCATTACCTAAAAAATTTATTAATCCAAAAGCAGGATATAATAACAAGGAGGAGTATATAGAGTATTTCTACAATAAAATTAATGCATGTTTAAAACCATGTTATAGAGTAAGTCCTGTGGTTATATATGGGGATTCGGTTACTGGTGATACTCCTATATTATTATTAAATCCTAAAAATCAAGTTGAAATTAAAACAATAGAAACAATTGGTGATTATTGGGAAGATTATAAACAGTTTAAATGTGATGTTGAAGGTCTTACTGAAAAACAACAAGATCATAAAATAGATTATAAAGTATGGACAGATAAAGGATGGGCTAATATTAAAAGAGTTATAAGACATAAAACAAATAAACAAATTTATGAAATATTAACACACACAGGATGTGTAAGAGTTACAGAAGATCATTCTTTATTAGATATTTATGAAAATCAAATTAAACCAGAAGAATGTAAAATAGGAACAGAATTATTACATGCATTTCCAGAGATAGTTAATAGCAATATTAGTACAATAAGTAAAGAAAAAGCATATATTTATGGATTTTTCTTTGGAGATGGATCATGTGGGAAGTATGGGGATAAAAGTACTTGGGATTTAAATAATAAGGACGTAGAACTAAATAAATTGTTATTAGATAAATTACATAATATTTACCCCGATTCTAAGTTTATAACGGTGGATACATTAGAATCCAGCGGTGTTTATAAAATTGTACCGAATTGTGGCAATATAAAAAAATTTGTAGAAGAATATAGACCACTATTCTATGATAAAGATAAGAATAAAATAATTCCAAACTTTATTTTAAATGGTTCTTTTGAAGAGAAGGAGGGCTTTTTAGAAGGTTATTATGCATCGGGTTGGGATGGTTGTAGAACTGATACTGCAAAATGTAATTGTCACAGGTTTGACACAAAAAGTCAAATTAGTGCACTTAATTTATATTATTTAGTAAAATCACTTGGATTTAATGCATCTATAAATAAAAGAGAAGATAAACCAGAAATATTTAGAATAACTTATTCCAAAAATAAATTTAGAAAATCAGAAAATGCGATTAAAAAAATAAGAAATTTAGGATACATTGATGATTATGTTTATGATTTAGAAACTGATGTAGGACATTTTCATGCAGGTGTGGGTTGTATGATAGTTAAAAATACCGATTCTGTCTTCTTTAGCCCAAAAATTAGAGATATAAATACAGACATAGTTAAAACGGATAAAGATGCATTAATTATGTGTATTGAAATAGGACAATTGGCAGGTGAAGCAATATGTAAAATATTACCAGAACCAGAAGAACAAGTTTATGAAAAAACATTGTGGCCATTTATTATCCTATCTAAAAAACGTTATGTTGGAAATTTATATGAATCAGATCCAAATAATGCAAAGCAAAAAAGTATGGGTATTGTTCTAAAAAGAAGAGATAATGCTAAAATTGTTAAAATTGTTGTTGGAGGTATTGTTAATAAAATTTTAAATGAACGTAGTAATGATGGTGCAATTGAATACACTAAACAATCATTAAAAAAAATTCTTAAAAATGAATTCCCTATTGATAAATTTATTATATCAAAAACATTGAAGGGTACTTATAAAGATAGAACACGTATTGTTCATGCAATATTAGCAGATAGAATTGCAAAAAGAGACCCAGGTAATAAGCCAGATGTTAATGATAGAGTACCCTGGGTATACATAATTACAAAGGGAAAAGTAGAATTACAAGGTGATAGAGTTGAAGACCCTGGATATGTTATTAAAAATAAATTGGAAATTGATTACTTGTTCTATATAACTAACCAAATTATGAAACCAAGTTTACAATTTTTAGAACTAATATCTAAAAATCCAGAAAAGATATTTGATAGTCTTATTAATAAAGAAATTAATAGACGTAAAAATGTTTCATCAGTATTTCACTATTTTCATTCCAAAGATGGGGAGGATGAGGAATGCGAGGAGGAGGATGAGGAGAACGATAAAGTTAATAAAAGCAGTAATGTGCCTGTATTAAATAAAAAAAAATCAATCTTAACTTTGGAACTGTAACCTGTTTTTGTTTGTATATATTATGTATATATTCATTTCTTACGTCTATTAAGTCTATAGTTTTTACTGGATACGTCTGAACTGTTAAAGGGGAATACTGATAAACCGTTATTGCTATGTCTTGCACCGTCTTCAGAGGAGGAGGAGGAATCGTCATCAGAGGAGGAGGAGTTTTCCTTGTTTCTATAAGATGATTCATATCCCTTACCTTTCTTGCTACTTTTCTTTTTCTTACCATATTCGCATTTATTGCTATGCTTACCATCTTCATTGCCTCCACAACCACAAGCATCGGTATTACTGTCAGAAATATTGTTTTTAGCACCACCTTTTAATTCTTGTTCTTTTAATTCATTAACAATTACTTCTTTAATTCTGTTCATAGCATCACTAACATCACTTTCATTTCCATTAACGGGAGCAGTATAACCGCCTTTAATAACAGTTTCTTGGTTATTAAGGATACCTTGGCTCTTCATGTTATTTAAATGATATTCTTGAATTTCAGTATCGTGAATTAGGTTAAAGATTCTACTTCTATTCATTTCATTAATAAATTGATTACTATGTTTATTGGCAACAGGTAAAGTAGTTTTAGTGCCTCCTAAATAAGTTAAATTTGATACTCTAATAACAGGAATTTTTGAACCACCGTTTCTACTATTACTATTTTCAGTCATATTTAAAGAATCTACATTATTTTGTTCAAATAATTTATTTATTAAATCATTACTTTTACCCATGTTAGTAGAACTTGTTTTTGATTGTAAACTGGATGAATTATTTCCCATTATTTATATAATATAATTATATAAATAAAAAAAGATTTTATATATAATAAATTCATTTATAAATAATAAGTTTATATATTTCTTACTTTCTATAAACCATACTTTTTAAGTTTATAAGTAAATTTTAATTTATATTTTGTAGCAATATTATTATAAATGGTAATATTATTATAAATGGTAATATTATTATAAATGGTAATTATAAGTATAAATAATATTCATACATGTTAGAGTTAATAGTTATAATATTAGCATTTGTATTAATGTATATATTTTTTTTATCGGAATATAAGAGTGATGGAATAATATTGGAAGAATCATTTATAGATGGTAAAAAATATTGGGTTAGAGATTTAGAAGATAAATCGAGTGCAGCCAATACACTTGCAAATATTAAAATAAATATGGAAAAACTTATTAATTATTTGAAAGAAAATATGGATAAATATAAAGATAATGAAAATTATGAATATGTTAAAAATTTAATAAATAGAACAAAAGAAATACATATTATGGAAACACCAAGTGATGAAAAGTATACAAGTTATACAGTTAATAAAGGAGAAAAAATATATTTTTGTTTACGTTCAAAAGTTTTAAATGAAATTCATGATATGAATACATTATTATACGTTGTTATTCATGAAATGTCTCATATAGCATGTCCTGAATATGGTCATACGCCACTATTTTATAGTATATTTAGATTTTTACTTAGGGTTAGTATTGATATAGGTATTTATAAAGATGTTGATTATAGATATAAACCCCAAGATTATTGTGGTATGACTATAAATGAGTATATACTCTAACCACTTATAACCACCCATAACCACTTATAACCACTTATAACCACTTATAACCACTTATAACCACTTATAACCACCCATAACCACAAATAACCACTTATAACCACTTATAACCACCCATAACCACAAATAATCACAAATAACCATCCATAACCACCGAAAAGCCCAAAGGCCTATAAATAATAAAATTGATTATATTTTTGTATATATACGTATACAAAATAAGTTAGAATTTTCTTAATAGTAAAAGATAATGGATATTATATTAAGTAATGAGCAAAGTAAAGTGAATAAGGAGTTAGAATCATATATTTTAAATGATACAATAAACCGAGAGATATTATTAATAGGTTATGCTGGAACAGGTAAAACTACATTAATAACAAAATTTTTAAGTGATATGATATATAATAAAAAATGTAAACGTATTGCAATAGCAGCGCCGACACATAAGGCAGTAAATATTATTAAAAACAAGTTGTATAATAATTTGAAAGAGGTTAAATGTATTAATAAGTACGTTGAAATAACTACAATACATCGTCTTCTTAATTATCAAAATTATATAAATTCAAGCGGTGAAAGATATTTTGCAAGAGGTAAAACAGATCCATTATGGAAAATATATGATATAATTATAATAGATGAATGCTCAATGTTAAGCGACCAGATAATAGATGATATGCAAGATATTATAAAAAAACCTCAAAATAAGAATGTAAAAATTATTTATGTAGGTGACCCTGCACAATTACCACCTGTAAATCAACAATCAAGTAAAATATTTAAAGAAAATATGAAGAAGTTATATTTAGAAAAGATTATTAGAACAAATTGCAATGATATAATTGAAATTTCACGTTCACAAAGAAAATGGATTACAACATGCAATGATGATTATATGCCACAATTAGAAGATAACAATAATGTAAAATTGTATCATAATACAGAAACAGAATCATGGTTAAAACATTTTATAAAAAGTTATAGTAATAAAAGTAGTGATAAATCTGTTATATTAACATGGACAAATGGTAAATGTAATAAATATAATGAATATATTAGACAACATATTTTTAATAAGAGTAAGTTAAATAAATATGAAGTAGGAGAATTGTTAATTTTTAATGATTATTATAAAAAATGGATAAATGAAACATGTATAAATTTTTACACATCAGAGCAAGTTATACTTCATAGTGTAAGAGAAGATGTTCATATATTTGATAAAATTAAACTTGTTAAAATAAATTTTGATAAATGCAATGAATGTAATAATATTGTAAATAAAACAATAGACAAACTTAATAAGTTATTAGAAAAACCAATAAAAGTATATGTTTTAAATGTTAAAAAAAATGTTTCAAATAATGTTAAAAATATTAATGAACTTTATGACAAATATAATAAGAAAATATATAGGGCATTGGAATCTATAACTACCAATTTAGAATCCGATAATTATTTAGATTTAGAGAATTGCAACCAAACAAAAGTTCAAAAACATTTTAGTAATATTGACAAATATATAATAGAACAAATGAAACTTATTGATACATATAAGGATGATATTATAAATAATCAAAAAATGATGTATGTAAAATGTGATGGTAGAAACGGCGATGTTATACCATTGGTTACAATAAATGATGTTAATGCATATGATGATATTATAAAAAATGGATATGATTATTTAACAAGTTTAAAAGACAAATTGTATAAAGAAATTGATAAAATTAATGGAGAAAATATGATTAAATGCGAAATAATATCAGAAATAGAAAATAAAATTAATAGAATATGGAAATTGTGGACAACGAACGTAATTGATATATTTGCTAATCTTAATTATGGATATTGCATAACAGTTCATAAAAGTCAAGGTTCAACATTTATAAACAGTTACATAGATGTTGATGATATTTTAAGTAATAATAATAAAGATGAATCATTAAAATGTTTATATACAGCAATAACAAGAGCATCAAATAAAATAATATTGCACATATAACCCTAACAGCGCTTATAATAAATGCGTTATTTTTTATAATAAGGATTATAATTACAATTATAAGAAGTATAATTAATTTATGAATAATAAAAATGGGATATGTAAAATAGATATGTACAAGAATGCAATATATAAATTTGCAGTTTTAAATAAATATGATTTACAATTATGTGATGAATATCAACAAGTAATTTCAATACATATAGGAATATTATTTTTAACAGAATTAAATCGTTATAATAAAAAAACAAATATTACAATTCACGGTTATTATATTGCATATGGATTTATTAAACTATTTATTGATATGGTTAATCAAGGAGGGGGCGGTATTGGGGCTATATTAAAAATGTATGAATATATATCATTAAATATAGAATATTTCAATTCACGCATTGAACCCACTAATGAAATTAGAATTAAGATTAGTAATAATTTTCATAACTTTACAATACATATAACAAATAAATTTGAAGAAATTATGAAGAATAATAATATAAATGATAAATTGGATACATTTTTTTACATATTATTAATAACTGCAAAATTTATGGGGTATGGTGAATATAATGAACCAAATTTTATAAAGTTGGGGCAATATTATTCACGTGTTTATAGTTTAATATTTCTTAATATATCAAACTTAAAATGTATAAAGAAAATATTTGAAAAACAAAAGAATATTTTAATAGATGCTCTAACAAATCTTAACATGCTTAATGATACAATAAATGAACTTATTACTTACCTTTTCCTTCTTGTAGTATAACCATCTTTCAATTACAGCCCCTATATCCAATTACAGCCCCATTCCTCCAATTACGGCCCCATTCCTCCAATTACGGCCCCTATATCCAATTACGGCCCCTATATCCAATTACGGCCCCTATATCCAATTACGGCCCCATTCCTCCAATTACGGCCCCTATATCCAATTACGGCCCCTATATCCAATTATGACCGCGTTTAATTATATTTTTTATATAATCTAATTTTATAATTATAATTATATTTACAATCATGGCAAAAAAGTTATTAAAAATAAGTGAATACTATGAAAAGAACACATCTAAAAAAGATGGTAGTAAGAAGGGTAAGAAGGAAGGGAAGGGCAAGGACGAGGGCAAGGACGAGGGCAAGGGCAAGGACGGGAAGAAAGGCAGTAAAAAGGACGAGGGCAAGGACGGGAAGAAAGGCAGTAAAAAGGACGGGAAGAAAGGCAGTAAAAAGGACGAGGGCAAGGGCAGTAAAAAAGCAGTTAAGGTATATTGTGGACCTAAGAAGGAAATACCAAAAACATATGATAGAGCAGGAACGATGTTAGAGTGCGCGGAAAAAAGGGGAGGTATATCATTATGGGGTGTTAATAAAGTAGACAGTAAAATATTAAAGATGGTGAATGGTGAAGATGATGTTAATAAGAAGAAGGAAGATTTAATTAAGGAAATAAAATTAAAACAAACGGGTTTACAAGGAAAACTTACTAAATTGCGTAAGGAGTATAATAGTGCAAAAGATGATAAAATAAAAGAAACTATTAAGAAAGAGTTTGAAAAGATAAAGAATGAAATAAATAAATTGCAAGAATCTGTAGATTCCTTAAAAAAATAGATTATAAGTAAATTACTAAAAATTAGAATTATAAAAAAAT
>SXGT01545888.1_pt1 | contig 16945 bp, 12 predicted proteins | sample 3176221 | NCBI WGS metagenome assembly SXGT01 (sample SAMN11356862, study PRJNA531348) | freshwater metagenome | isolation source: freshwater sample F1-120 | place: China: Fuxian Lake, Yuxi | collected 2017-12-25 | reverse complement strand
CAGTCCCGAAGGGACGGCCCTATGTCAGCCCAGGCCTTACCCTCCCCGGCCGCCTGCAAAAAATCGATTTGTAGTGGAAAAATTGGGGGTCGTTTCGTTGCGGCGTAAGCACTTACGTCGACAGTTGGGGAAGTTGGGCTACGCTCGCCACTCGTCAATCAATGAGGCCACCAACGCCGTCCAGCCCGTTTGATGCGAGGCGCCCAAGCCGGCGCCGTTGTCGCCGTGGAAGTACTCGTAGAACAGAAGACAGTCGCGCCAGTGCGGGTCTTCTTGGAATGGTCGCGCACCGCCGAAGATCGGCCGCTTTCCCGAGCTATCACGGGCAAAAATGCGAATCATTCGCTCGGCCAAATCGGCCGACATATGGTTCAGCGTCGTGCGCTCGGCGGTGCGCTGGCACTCGATTTCAAAATCACCTCCCAGCGCCTTGGCCAATTTGCGCAGGGACTCAATGATCAGGAAGCAAGTCGGGAACCAGATCGGTCCGCGCCAGTTCGAGTTGCCTCCTTTGATCTTGGAATCGGACTCGGCCGGCTCGTACCGAACCAGCGATCCGCCAAAATCAAACGGCTTGTGCAAGTGCGCTTTCGATAAGCTGCGAATGCCAAACTCGGAAAGAAACTCTTCCGTGTCCCACATTCGCCCCAGTAGGCGCGCCAGTTGACTGGGGTCACAGATCGTCAGCAGCAGCGTGCATCCGCCGTTGCGATCGAGTTTGTGAACCACATTCTTGGTGAGGTCCTCTCGATTGCGCAAAAACCAATCGAGACAGGCGCGGAATTCCTTGAACGGCTCGAGCCACTGCTCTTCCAGCCGCTCCACCGCGAACAGCGGAATCAGCCCCACCAGCGAGCGCACCCGAAACTTATGAAACCGGCCGTCCGGGTACCGCAGCACGTCGTAGAAGAAACCATCGGTTTCGTCCCACAACTGGTAGTTGCGGCCCCCCATGTGCTTCATCGCGGCGGCCACGTAGATGTAGTGCTGGAAAAACTTGGTGGCGAGGGCCTCGTAGGCGCGATTCTCCTTGGCCAATTCCAGCGCGATCCGCATCATGTTCAGGCAGTACATGCCCATCCAGCCCGACGCGTCCGATTGCTCCAGCACTTCGCCTTGCGTGCAGCGCACGCTGCGATCGACCACCGTTATGTTGTCCAGCCCCAGAAACCCCCCCTCGAAAATGTTGTTGCCCGCGCTGTCCACCCGATTGATCCACCAGGTGAAATTGATCAGCAGCTTGTGAAAACATTTTTCCAGAAACTCCCGGTCCGCCTTGCCCGTGCGAACGCGGGCCATATTGTACACGCGCCACACAGCCCAGGCGTGCACGGGGGGGTTGATGTCGGAAAACTCCCACTCGTACGCCGGAATCTGGCCATTGGGATGTTGGAACTGCTCGAACAACAGAAACCACAACTGCTCCTTCGCAAACCTGGGATCGACCAGCGTCATCGTAACGCAATGAAACGCCAGGTCCCAAGCGGCGAACCACGGATATTCCCATTTGTCGGGCATCGACAGAATCCGCATCGAACGCAAGTGCCGCCAGTGTGCATTGCGAAGTTTGCAGCGCTCGGGCGGAGGAGCGTTCGCCGCGTCATCGCCGTTAAGCCAGCGATCAACATGGAACAGATAGATCTGCTTGGACCACAACAAGCCGGCGAGCGCCTGCCGCTGGATGCGGCGTTCGTCTTCCGTGGCCGAGGCAGGATGAATGGCCTCGTAGAACTGATCGGCTTCCGCGCGGCGCTGTGTGACGATCGCATCCACGTCGCAAAGCGGATCGCCGAGTTCGCGATCAGAGAGCCGCAGACGCAGAACGACCGAACCACCCGCCGGCACGTCACACACGTACTGCACCGCCGCCTTGGTGCCGCACAGTCCCGGGTTGACGCTATCTTCGCCGCCGATAATGTGGCGATGAAATGCGTCCTTGGTGAAGAACGAATCCGACACTCCGAAGCCGCCCATTTCGATATCCGTCTCATTGTTGGTGAACATCGGTCGCCCGCCCGCCGCCGCATACAGCCAGCGGCGTCCAAGCGGATGCTCGCCAGATAGCTCGGGAAGCGGCGGCAGATCGGAGCCATCGGCCATGATTGCGATCGGCTGCTCCCGCCCCCCATCCGCGGGAAAAAGTTGAGATGAGGGCACCATCCCTATCCGCGGCTCGGCTCCACGCGGCGTCGTCCAGGCCCATGTGTTGCGAAACCACAAGTGCGGGATCACGTGCAACGTGGCGCGATCGGGTCCGCGATTGAATGCCTCGATGCGAATGCACAAGTCTTCTGGATCGGCCTTGACGTACTCGATGAAGATGTCGAAATAACGATTGTCGCCAAAGATGCCCGTGTCGAGCAGTTCGTACTCGAAGCCCTTTCCGCCGCGGCGTTGATTTTCCTCGACGAGCCGGTCGTACGGAAACGCGCGTTGCGGATATTTGTAGAGCATCCGCATGTACGAGTGCGTTGGCGTGCTGTCGAGGTAAAAATAATACTCCTTCACATCTTCGCCATGGTTCGCCTGTCTGGGCGTGACGCCGAAGAACCGCTCTTTAAGGATTGGGTCGGCGCCATTCCAGAACGCTGGAGCGAACACGAGCGTTTGATAACGATCGCACACGCCGCCGATACCATCTTCGCCCCAGCGATACGCCTTGCGGTGGGCATGCGCAAACGGCAGGTAATCCCAGGCTTCGCCATCCACGCTGTAGTCTTCACGCACCGTCGCCCAAGAACGATCACTGACGTACGGCCCCCAACGACGCCACCCATGAGCGTCATCGTAGACCTCCGCCAGTCGAAGATGTTCAGGAGTATTCACGGGGATCGGCATGTGTCTGGTAGGATGTCGGCAGCGACCCGGATTCCTTTGATACTAATACTGGGACTTGCACAAAACACAAGAAAGGGGGGGGCCGAGCGGACCCCCAGCAGAGCTGTTTTGCCACCGGCCGAAGCGGAACCGCTGACTGCTCCAGGAGTTCGGGCCTGTTGTGCGCGTCACCCTTCACGGGCGGGGGACTGGCTCATTTTTCCGGCGAATTCACAAGAGGCGCGTCGTCCTGTTGGACGGTCGCCCAACCTGGTTCCCGGGAAAATGTGCCTGTCCCCCTCGCTTGGCCCGCCATACTATCCGCGGATTGGCGATTCTTTTAAGCTGGCGATCATGGCGCATCGAATGCCGAAAAATGACGATCACGAAGCATTGACGCGCTCGGGTGAGACGCGCATGGCCGATGCGCTTACCGTGTTTTGGATGATCACCGTGATGCAGGTACTGCTGTGTGAACTAGTGACCGTGGCGTTCCGCTGGTACTTTCTCACGCATCCCGAGCAACAAACGATTGGGGCACTCGCGGACGTGCTCTATTTGTGCGCGGCGCTGGGCGGATGCATTTCGCTGCTGCTGTTGCCCGTGGTCTGGCGGATGCGGCGGGTAAAGCCGCCGATGGGGATCACGGTGTTTGCCGTCGTGGCCGCGGCGCTACCGATCTTGTTGCTGCTGGCGGGCGTGGGACTGGGACGATAGCGGCAACCGTTTTGGCGACAGCGGTGGAAATTCGTTCGCGGCCGGGGCAACCGGTACGACCGGCGGCACCTTGCATTCAGCAATCCGGAAAATTTTTCCACCTAGGGAGACGGTAGCGCGAAACGGGCGGAATTGCGTCTCGGAGAGAGGCTTTCAGGTAATGGCGATTCACTACGCCGCGTCGTTCTTATCGTGGCCGTGCGTGTGGCACGCCGCGGCTTGCGTTTCGCCCGGTTGCAAGATGCGCAGTCCTCCCAGCGGTTTCGGAACAGCACCGTGGGCCGGCGATTCGGCCGGCTTCAGCAGGGCTTCTTTCTGGGCCATCCAGGTGCGGCCGACGCCGAACGCTCGCAGCCAGGGCCAGGCCAGGTGGGCGTTCGTCTTCAGCCAGCGCCCGCGGAAGTAGTACTTGATGAAACACCTGGCGTGCAGATCTTGCACTTGCTTCGAGGTCAGGTGCTGGTACTTCAACACCGGCGTGTAGACGTTGTATTGAGTGAAGTCGAAATTGGCGATCTGGTCTTTCACGATGTTGAAGAACTCGGTGCCCGGATAGGGCGTGACCACATTGAAATTGGCCCAGGTGGGGTTGACCTGCTTGGCGTATTTGAGCACGTCGAGGATCGAACGCTCGGTGTCCTCCGGGAAGCCAATCATAAAGCCGGCGACCGTGCGGATGCCCATCGCCCGACAGAGCGCTACGAACTCTCGTTGGCGGTCGTCACGGACGGGCGCTCGTTTATATTGCTTCAGCGTGTCTTCCGACGGCGTTTCGATGCCCACGGTGATGCTCACCAGGCCCACGTCGTGAAGCATCTTAAGCGTTTCGGGCCGCAGCAGATCGATGCGGCTCTCGATGCTGAATTGGATCTTGTGCGGCAGCTTGCCGATGAGCTCGGCCATCTTGATGACGCGCTTGCGGTCGAGTCCAAAAAGCGGATCGCGGAATTTGAACGATTGAAAACCGTAGTTGCGGATGCCGAGGCGAATCTCCTCGACGACGCTTTCCGGCTCGCGGAAGCGGGTGGTGTTCTCGACAATAATGTAGGGGCAGTAGTTGCACTTGAAGGTGCAGCCACGGCTCTGCTGCACCAGGCCCGTGGGAAACTTCCAGAAATCGTAGCCAATGCGGAAGCGGTGTGGCTCAAAGGAAGACCAGTCGGGAAAGGGGAGCTTGTCTAAGTCGTCCACGCGGCCGACATCGACGATTCGTTCTTGGGCGCTGTGCACGTCGTCGAACTTCCAGAGCAGTTGTTCCGGTTCGCCTTTGATGAGCGTTACATGCAGGCCGTCGAATGCTTCGGGAATTGCGTAGGCGACCAGACCGGTGACCCAGATTTTGCAGCCGGGGTTTTCGTTGAGGGCGCGGCGCATGGCGCAACGTTCAAGATGCAGTGTGATCAGCGAAGGATTGAAGACGTAAATATCGCCGCCGCGGGGCACGCGGTCTTCGCTGTATTCCACTGTGTGGCCAAGTTTCTTGAAGATGGCCGACATGTAGGCGAAGTTAAGCGCCGTGGGCCGACGATCTCGTTTATAGCCCCAGCGGATAATTCTACCCGCGATACCCCCGCGCCCCTGATACTGGCCGACGCCAAAGCCGCCGGCGAAATCCTTGGCGGCGTCGAGCTGGCGCGTGTCCCAAAGCACGATATGCATGTTAGGCTCCCGATCGTAGGACGGATTTTCAATCCGTCCCGTTGAGTTGAATAAGTGGTTTTGGTTTTCGCGCGGCACGGATTGAACATCCGTCCTACGCTGGTGCCGTCAGCCCGCTTTGCGCAGCGGAGCTGCTGGGGGTGTTTTCAACAAACTTTCCGCGACATCGGTCCGGCGAAGGATGCGAATCCTTCCGCCACGCTCTATCGCGTAGGTAATCGAGCGCCAAGTAATGCCGTTGCCGCAGAGTGATCCGACGAGGCCAATCCAGTTGACGAGGCCGGCCAGAGGGCTGAACCAAATGTCGAACCGTTCCGCAGCCGCCAGCGATCGCGGAGCGTTGGGGAGGAAGTAACTTGCGGCGTCTTGCCTGAGCGCCGCGCGCACCTGGTAAGTTGCGTACATCAGGGCGCTGATCAGTGCGGGAATCAGAAACCAGTCGGCGCGCAGTACGACTGCCACCACGGTTGCCAGCAGACCGCCCCAAAACGCAAGTTGCGACAGCGTGCAAAAGACCAGGGCCAATCGCCACCAGTCGGGCGTGTAAAACCGTGCGACTGTATACTGCCGGCGAACAAATTCGACCATCTGCCGCCACGACACGTCGATTGGTGAGACCGTCATGCAGGCGGGCTCAAACTCAGTCTTCTTGCCGTTGCGGGCGAGCTGGCGCGCGGCAACCAGGTCGTCACTGAGCGTGCCCTGCCAGTGGCCGCGCAGATCGATCGATTCGAACACGTCGCGCCGTATGGCCCACGCACCGCCCCAGACCATGTGATGCCGGCCGGGACCGACGAGCGCCGCGACCGATGCGTTCAGACTGTGCAAAAGCAGGTTAGGCAACGTGTTCTTCAGCGGCACGAACCAGCGGTAGCCTGTTGCCGCGGCGGCGCTGGGGTGATTCAGGTGCTGCACGAGCGTCAACAGCCAATCGCGGCGCGGTCGAGCATCGGAGTCGACAAACGCCAGGACCTCGGCATCTTCAAGCTCGGCAGTGGCCGCCAAAAGGTTGTGTACTTTCTGACCGCAGGTGACGGCCAAACCCGCGACCGTTAGCCGCGAGCGAACGTAGCGATACTCGGCCATCAACTCGCGGATCGGGCCGCACGCCGGATCGTCGGCGCGTTCCACGACCAGCACCAGGCGGTAGTCGCCATGATCTTGCTCGAACAGCGGCCGGAGATTTTCCTTCAGCCCGGCTTCCAACCCCTTGCAAGGCGCGAAAAGAGCGACGCGCTGCGTCGGCGCTTGCTGCTTGGGATGGGCGATGCGGCTGCGCACGAATCGGCGGAACTCCCAAGTTTGCAGCGTGAGCAACAGCGCAGGCACGATCGCCGTCACACCAAGAATCAAGCTTGCGATCACGGGCCAATCCATGGCGTAGGTGAGACTTTCGAGCGCGACGTTGTTGTCAGGTAGGACGGATTTCCATTCCGTCCCCACCGTCAGGGTGGAAAACGCCTTTCAGCCTGACGCCGTCGTTATTCGGACGGATGGAAAATCCGACCCACGGGGGCGGAAAATCGGCGACGGGAGAATATCAGTCGTGGCTCAGAGAAGCAACCGTGAATTGCACCAGCTAGCGGCCTCCCGATTGACGCCGAGTGATTGGCGCGTACATTGCACGGCGTGCTAGCACGTTTCGACCATCAGGAGTTTGCTGCTCGATCCGTAAGCAGGCAGTTGGCATTCACCGGTAACCGTTCATGGGCCAAGAGAGGGGGGATAGGCACGTCTTCCCCGGGAGCAACCGTTCGTGGGCAAAGCGAGGGGGACAGGCACATTTTCCCGAAGACCACGTTGGACGACCTCCTGACGGAACGATGCACCTCTCGCAATTTCGTCGGGAAAACAAGCCAGTCCCCGGCCCGGGAACGGTTGGCATTCGCCGGGAGACGACTCTGGAAGACCATCTCTCAATTCGGCAGTTAGCGGGTTAGCGCCGCACGGGACGGACTGAAAATCCGTCCTACGTGCCGACTACCCGATCGTCGCGCCATCATGGCAATGCCGCTTTTGCCCTGACTCCCGGTCGAGTATACTCACTGGGGGACCGTTATTATGGGGGGCTGCGGCAAGATGAGCACCATTGGCGGCACGACGTTGCTGCTGATGCTTGTGGTCTCGGTCGAAACGGTCTGCGCGGACAATACTACAGCAGCCGCTGACGCAGATTTTGAGCGAACGGTTGCCCCGATCCTCACCAGGCGGTGTCTCGGATGCCATAACACCGCGGAGGCCGTTGGCGAACTGGATTTGAGCTGCGCGGATCGGGCCATGGCGGGGGGCGCCAACGGCCCGGTGATCGTGCCAGGCGACCCGGATGCCAGCTACCTGATCGAGCGGATCGCCGCCGGCGAAATGCCACCCGAAAACAACGGCAAGAAGCAGCCATTGCCGGAGGCCGAAGTGCAGATGCTGCGTGACTGGGTGAGAGCCGGCGCGCCGTGGCCATCGGCAAGAGTTCTCGATCGGTTCGAGCGTACCACGGATGTTCGTGCCGGCCGCGATTGGTGGTCGCTGCAGCCGATCAGACGGCCGGCAGTCCCTGCGGACAGTGCAAATTTTCAATCGCAGAATCCGATCGATTCGTTTATCTCCGCCCGGCTTGCAGAGCAGGGAATGACGGCGGCTCCACCGACCGACAAGCGGACGCTTCTGCGGCGAGTTACTTGCGATCTCGTCGGCCTGCAGCCAACGCCCGAAGACGTCGATGCATTTTTGCACGACGAGTCGCCCGATGCGTATGAACAATTCGTCGATCGGCTGTTTGCATCGCCGCACTTCGGCGAGCGGTGGGCGCGGCACTGGATGGATGTCGTTCGCTTTGCCGAGACCAATGGCTACGAGCGCGACGCCGAGAAGCCGAATGCCTGGAAGTATCGCGACTGGATCGTGGATGCCTTCAATAGCGACAAACCGTTCGATCGCTTTGTGATGGAGCAATTGGCCGGCGACGAATTGCCGGATCGCGATGAATCAACCGTCATCGCCACCGGTTTCAATCGCTTGGGCACGTGGGATGACGAGCCGAATGACGCTCAAGCGTATCAGTACGAGCGTCTGGAAGACATGGTCCATGCCACTTCGACGGCATTCCTCGGATTGACCGTGAAATGCGCGCGCTGCCACGATCACAAGTTTGATCCCATTTTGCAAACCGACTATTTCCGCATGGCGGCGGCGTACTGGCCGGGGCCAATTTACGGCGGAATTCTGGGCGGACCGACCCAAGACCAGCTCGGGTACGACGTGTTGGGCTGGACGGACCTGACGCGCGATCCGGGGCCGATTCACCTGCTGCAAAAAGGGGACCTGCATCGCCCCGGTCCCGAAGTGCCGCCGGGGACGCTCAGTTGCCTGCCGGCGCTCCATCAGGAGTTCGCTCCGCCCCCCGCCGACTCGAAGACCACGCAGCGCCGGCTGCAAATGGCCCAGTGGATCGTGGATCCACGAAACCCGCTGACGGCGAGGGTCATCGTCAATCGCCTCTGGCAGCATCACTTGGGGGAAGGGTTGGTGCGCACGCCGGACAACTTCGGTTTCAACGGCCAGAAACCGACGCATCCCGAACTGCTCGATTGGCTCTCAAGCGAGCTGGTCGAGGGAGGCTGGCGACTGAAGCGGCTGCACAAGCGGATCGTGATGAGCGCGACGTATCGGCAGAGCTCGCTTCATCCGCTCGCGGCCAAGTATGCGGAAAAAGATTCGGCCAACCTGTTTTGGTGGCGGGCGAATCGCCGGCGCCTCGACGCCGAGTCGTTGCGCGATGCAATTCTGCAGACCAGCGGGCAGCTCGACCTGCGGCAAGGCGGCCCAAGTTTCTATCCCCCGATCAGCGCCGAGGCTCTCGAAGGATTGTCGATGAAATCGGGCGGCTACAAGCAATCGCCGCCCGAGGAGACGCGCCGCCGCAGCATTTACATGTTTACCAAGCGAGCGCTCATTGCGCCGCTGATGACGGCCTTCGACGCTTGTGACACCACGCTGCCCAATGGACGCCGAGACGTGACGACCGTCGCACCGCAAGCGCTTGCGCTCCTGAACAACGAATGGGTTCATGCACAGAGCCAGCACTTTGCCAGGCGCGTGGTCGCGGCCGCTTCGGAACCGGCGGGGCGAGTCATTTCCGCGTGGCGATTGGCCTTGGGCCGATTGCCATCGGACGACGAACGCACGATGGCAGTTGCGTTCGTCGATCGCCAACGCCAGCGAAGCACAAGCAACGATGCGGAGTCGCTGGCCTGGGCATCGCTGTGCCATGTGCTGCTGAATACGAACGAGTTTATCTACCTGGACTGATTTAGTTGACAATCTGATGACCACGACGAACCAATTCTTCCCGTGCGGCAACATTCGGCGCGAGTTCATCTGGCAGATGGGAGGGGGCTTTGCGGGGCTGGCGCTGGCCAGCTTGCTCGAGAACGAGGGGTTTTTTACCCAGCCAGGACACGCAAAAACACTCGACGCCGCCAATCCGCTCGCTCCCCGCCCGACACACTTTCCCTCGAAGGTGAAAAGCTGCATCTTCTTGCTCATGAACGGCGGCCCGAGCCAGGTCGATACCTTCGATCCCAAGCCGGAGCTGGAAAAGTACGCCGGCCAGCCGCTGCCACAAGACAAGCAATACATCAACTCCGGCGGGCGAGCCGTCGGCTTTCTCACCCCCGCGGCCCGAAAGTTCAAACCAGGCGGTCAGAGCGGATTGCCGATCAGCGATTTCTTTCCGCATACCCGCAAGCACGCCGACAAGCTGGCGATCATTCGCTCGTGCTTCACCGACACGCACGCGCATGGCTCGGCGCTGGTGCAAATGAACACGGGCAAGCCGATCATCGGTCGGCCGTCGCTCGGTAGCTGGACCGTCTACGGCTTGGGAAGCGAAAACCAGGACTTGCCCGGCTATGTGGTGATGCTCGACAAGCGCGGCGGCCCGATCGGTGGGCAGCCGAACTGGTCGAGCGGGTTCATGCCGGCGACCTATCAAGGGACACTCTTCCGACCTGTGGGCAATCCGATTCTCGACCTGCGCGGACCGGAGCATCTCGGCCGTGAGGCGCAGCGCCAACAGCTCGATTTGCTTGCGCAGCTCAATGAAAAACATCTGGCCGAACGGCCGGGAGGGGCGGAACTGGCGGCGCGCGCGGCAAGTTATGAGCTGGCGTTTCGCATGCAGGCGGAAGCGCCGCAGACCGTGGATCTGACGCGCGAGACCGCGGCCACGCTGGAAGCGTACGGAGTGAATCAAGAACCTACCGCCGAGTTCGGCCGTAACTGCCTGATCGCGCGGCGGCTGGTGGAGCGTGGCGTGCGCTTCGTGCAGCTTTACTCGGGGGGCGGCCACCTCGAAGACACGTGGGACGCGCACGAAAGCGTCGTGAAAAACCACGGTAAGCACGCGTTGGAAACCGATCAACCCATTGCCGCGCTACTGGCGGACCTGGAACAGCGCGGCCTGCTGGAAAGCACGATTGTGGTCTGGGGGGGCGAATTTGGCCGGATGCCGTTTAGCGAAGGCGCCGGCAAGCCTGGCCGTAATCACAACCCGTACGGCTTCTCCATGTGGATGGCGGGCGGCGGAGTGAAGGGGGGCATGGCCTGCGGCGCAACCGACGCGTTTGGTTTTGCCGCCGTTGAAAAACGCACCCATGTGCACGACCTCCACGCCACGATCTTGCACTTGATGGGCATCGACCACACGCGCCTGACGTACTTCCACCAAGGCCGCGACGAACGCCTGACCGATGTGTACGGTAATGTCCTGAAGGAGATTCTGGCGTAGAGCACAATCCCCGTAACTCGAAATTCCAAGTCCGACACTAATTCAAAGCACGAATGACCTGGTTTTCGTCATTCGAATTGCGTGCTTCTTTCGGATTTCGATATTCGAATTTCGAAATTGGCCGGGTTCTTACTTGCGATGGCGGATCCGCGAGCGCATACGTCGCTTCTTGCGACCCAACTTCCGTCGTCCTTTTCCAGATTTCTTGACTCCCACGCTTTACGCCTCCGTCGATGGCTGGTCGTGCCCTCAAGACATCCCGCGCCGCAGCGGGCAAGTTGCGTGATTTAACCAAAATCGCGGCTGGCCGGCAAGAGTGCGATTGTGGCGCTGCCCGGCGGACACCGTTAAGCAGTGGCACGGGAGCCGGCCATTTTGTGACAGACTTCCAGGATTCGCTGTACCGACTCATCAATTTCCGCTTCGGTGGTCGTTGCCCCCAGGCTGAACCGCAGTGAGCTATGGACGACTTCCGGCGGCAATCCCATGGCGCGCAACACGGGCGATGATTCGCTCGATCCGCTCGCACACGCACTGCCCGTCGAACAGCACACGCCGGCCAAATCCAGCGCCAGAAATAGCTGCTGCCGGTCGAGGCCGACAAACGCCAGATTGGATGTGCCAGGCAACCGTTGAGCATTCCGGCCGTTGACGACGAGTCGCGGATAGCCTGCCAGAATCGCCGCTTCCAGTTGGTCACGAAGCCGACGCATCCCTTCGGCACGGGTTGCAGCATGACGCTCCCATTCCCCCAACGCCGCCTGTATGCCGACCGCCATGGCGACGGATTCCGTGCCGGGACGCAATCCTGTCTGTTGAAAACCACCGAGCAATTGCGGCTCAATCTGCACATCATGCCGCACGAGTAGCGCTCCGATGCCAACGGGCCCATGAAACTTGTGCGCCGCAACGGTCATCGCATGAACGGCAAGATTGCGAAAATCAAGCGGCAGCTTTCCGGCGACCTGCGCGGCATCGGTGTGCATGGCAATCCTGGCGTCGCGGCACAAGACCGCCATCTCGCGCACCGGTTGCAACACGCCCGTCTCGTTATTGCCCAGCATCACGCTGACGAACCGCGTGCGTTCATTCAACAACTCACGGAAGTGGTCGACGTTGACAATTCCATCGCGGTTCACGCGCAACCGATGCACCCGCCACCCGCGTCGCTCGAGTTGACCCGCCGGCTGCGCCACGCTCGGATGCTCAATCGAGGAAATAACGGCTTCGTGCGGTGGGGCCCGGGTTGTTTCCGCGGCGCTGGCGAATCCGCACACCGCGAGGTTATTCGCCTCGGTGCCGCCGCTGGTAAAAATCAGGTGGTCGGGAGTTCGCTGGCTGCCAAGATTGGCCCCCAACATGCGGGCCACGTCCTCACGCGCTTGCTCGAGTCGCTGCCGCGCGCGTCGACCCGCGTGATGCAGACTCGCCGGATTTGCCAGTCCCGTGGAATAGCACTCGGCCATCGCCGCAGCCACCTCGGGCAACATCGGCGTGGTCGCGTTATGGTCGAGATACAGGGACGACATTGTTTTGGCCAATCGCACCTCGACGCCCCCGCAAGGAATCCGCGCTATCGAGGCAGCTCCTTGATGTAGATATTCTTGAAGTACAAGGAATTGCCGTGGTTCTGCAGTTCGATCTGTCCCGTGGGGTAAATCGGCTTGTCACGTTCCCAGTAGTTTTCGAGTACGACGTTGTCCACAACCAGAATGTCGTTGAGTTTTATCGTGACTTTATCGCCAACCATCTTGATGAAAAACGTGTTCCATTCGCCGACGGGTTTATCGGCCTTCACCAGAGGATTCTTCGGATGCTTTTCGTTGTTGTACAGCCCGCCCGAGCCGACCTGGGTGCCCGCGGCGGTACGCTCGGCATCCCAGATTTGCACTTGCGGAGTTCCGCGTAGATAAATGCCGCTGTCACCCTCTTTGAGAATCTTCCAGTCGACGAACAATTCAAAGTCGCCGTAATCCTTAGCGGTGCATAGACTTTGGCCCTTGCCGTCAAACACCAGAACCCCGTCTTCCGCCTTCCAATGTTCGCGCATTACCTGGTTCGCTTCCACTTGTGCTTTGGCGAGCTGGTCAGGCGTCATCTTGGCACGTGCGGGCGGATCAGCGACCAGTCCTTTCCAGCCAGAGAGATCCTTGCCGTTGAACAGCGCGGTATAACCGTCGGGTGGCGTGTTGTCCGCCGCTGCGGAAAACGACGTCACCAGGGCGACAACCATGGGTACGAATGTGAAACGTTTCATTGCTGGGTCCCCTTTGTTGGAGTGCGTGAAAATAGCATAACAATTCTTAAATCCGCCTGGCGGCGACCTGCGGCGGCTCGGTGAAATCCTTGGCCATGGCGTCGATTTGCTCTGGGGTCATCTCGCCAGGTTGCAGCCAAATACGGTAGGCCAGCTTAAGTGGCTTGTCGGCTGTGATCGTCAATGGAAAACGGGCCGGCCCGGCGGCAAGTGCGGGCGGCACAAAAACTACGATAGCCAGTATGGCCCCACAGGCGCGGTGGGAAATGGGTCGCATGGCGGCATCTTGGGCAGGCGGGACGTTCCGTTTGAAACCGTAGGTTACACGCTGGACCGCACCGCCTCAAGCGACTCCCAACAGGACAGGGCCAATTGATTATCCACCGCAGGGCCGGCGATCTTTCGTAGGGCCGGCTGTGCCGGCCGGAGTCGTAGGGCCGGCTGTGCCGGCCGGAGTTTGCGTGATTTAGCCCTGCGCCAGGCCAGGCCGGCCCCCTGCCCTGTCGAGCGTTCAACACGGATGGGCTGCGAGACGGGATCCAGGACTACCGGCCCGATTCGGGGGGGCAATCATCCCCTTCGCAGCCTGGCAAAGAGTTGGCGATATTCTTGCTTCCGCACGAGAGGCGGTGGCGCCGCCTGGGTGGCAGCGAGGAAGTCCTCTTCGATGACAATCAGGTCGGCGTCTTCGTCATCGACATGCAGCTCGCAACCGCCGGACTCCAGCGTGGTTGTTCCCGATGTTGGTTCCGCGGAGGCGTCCATCCGTTCCAATGGAACCACGGGTTCAGCCGCCTGCTGCGCATGAGGCGCCAGCAGCTCTCCCAGTTCGCGGCCTTCACGGCTGGCGACCAGGGGTCGGCGGTCGAACACGTCGGACTCCAGCGATGCATAGCGATCGAGGACGACTTCTTCTTCGACGAACTGATCGCCAAACGGATTATTTCCCCCTTGGAAAATCAGTTCGACTTCCGGACGAATGGCGCCGGCCGGCCGAAAGTCTTCTTCCAGCTCATTCAAATGGGATTCGAGCTGGTCGATCTGTTGCTCGGGACCTGCAACCGGCTGGCCAAACTCCATTAGCGATGACTCCCGGGCCGATTCATGGGTCGTCACAGCGGGAAATGGAATCGCCGCGGGACGATCATCTTCAGCATCGTCCAGACCTCCAAACTCAATCACGCGCATTCCCGTGGGCGCGGCTGTCGCCTTGGCGGTCCAAGGCGCCGGAAGCTGTTGCAGATCGGCCCATGCTTCTTCGATTGCCGCGGCCGAGAGCGTGTGATGCCCACCTAAGCTGGAGAGCAGCAGGGCGTGGTCGCACACCTGATTGATCAGGCGTGGAATTCCCTCCGTCGCCCGGTGGACGGCCGCGAACGTGTCGTCGGCCATGATCCGCGACGGGTCGCCCCCCACGGCCTCGATCTGAGACCGCACGTAGCCGGCGGTTTCCTCGCATGAAAACGACTCCAGGTAACAGCGCACCGCAAGCCGCTGTGAAAATGAATCGAGCCTGGGGCTGGCAAAACGTTCTTCCAGTTTGGGATTGCCCGCCAGGACTACACGAACCCGCGGTTGGCCATCATGCACGAGATTGGTAATCATCCTTACTTCTTCGATCAGACGCCATGACATGTTGTGCGCTTCGTCCAGCAGCAGCAGCAAACCCGAGTTTGGGAGTTGCGAGGGGGACAGATGATCCAGCAGAGATAGACGCAGCTCGCTTTCATCCATCTGGCGATACGGAAGGTTCAAGTTAAAGAGAATCGATTGGAACAGGGCGCGGACCGAGTTGAGCCGGCCACTGGCAAGCAGTACGGTCTGAAAGCGGTCGCGGAACTCGTCCGCGAGCAACTGCAAGAGCAACGTCTTGCCCGTGCCCGACGGACCAACGATCAGGCCGGCGCCGTCGGCCCGGCCAATCGCTCGATGCAGCGATTGCCGAGCATGTTCGATATTTGCCGCGGGGAAGTACCGGCTTGGCAGCGGGGCGGCTGAAAAAGGGCGTTCTTTGAGCTTGTAGAAAGTTTCGTACATGACCCGGAAGTCCGTTCGCTCGGTAATCGCCTGCGAGGGCTGCAGTTGTAGCAGGCACACTCCGTGTGCCGTCGCCGCCGACACTCCCTGTGCCGTCGCCGCCGACGAGATGTCTCGTCCTCTCGCGCTTCCGTTACGGCACACGGAGTGTGCCTACTACTTTGCAAGCGCACCGCGTGCGCATTGGGCCCCGTATCTATCGTTCGGCAATCCTTGGCACGCGGCTGAACGAGAATCTCTCGTCGCGGTGGCCTTGGCCGGTTGCTATCACGCACCAGGTGTCCCCCTCGCTTTGGCCGCGGCGTCGGAAGAAACGCGCATCCGAGCGCGTCCTGCTACCGTAGAATATCTCCTGTTCGACATCGTCGAACAGGATGACGAGGCTTGAGTCGGCGAGCCGGGGGCAGCCATAATCGTTAGACTTGCGCGGAGCCCGGCGCTCGAGTTCGGCGCGCTGGAGTTCCACCTTTTTGGCGGCGCGTGAACGGCGCATGGGGGCGGAGCTCCAATGCAATGACTTCCGGCTCCCGGCACGAGGGTGACCAATGTTTCGAATCAAGATTTGTGGTCTCACGAACGCTGAGGATGCTCGCGCTGCGGCTGAGGCCGGAGCGGATGCGATCGGGCTGAACTTTTACGAGAAGAGCGCGCGGTGCGTGTCGCCCGACCGGGCCAGGCAGATTGCAGACACGCTTCCCGAGGGCGTGCAAAGGATCGGTGTTTTCGTCAATGCCACGCTGGCCGATATTCGCGATCGTTACGCGGAGCTGTCGCTTGATTTCGTCCAGCTTCATGGTGACGAGGCGCCGGAATTCCTCGCCGAATTGAGATTGCCCGTGATTCGAGCATTTCGGCCATTCGCCGATTTGACTGCCGTCAGCCAATACCTGACGCACTGCGATCGATTGAAATGCCGGCCCGTGATGGTGTTGCTTGATGCCTTTCGCCAAGGCCAATTCGGAGGCACCGGTGTTACGGCCAATTGGGGCGCGATTCGAGACGGTCGTTCGCTTTTGGGCAGGCTGCCGTTGGTGCTTGCGGGAGGTCTTCGGGCGGAAAATGTCGGTCAGGCAATCGCCGTGGTCGAACCGGATGCCGTGGACACGGCCAGCGGCGTCGAAACGGCGCCGGGTCGTCCATCGGCCGAACTCGTTCGCGCATTCGTGGCCAATGCGCAACGTGCGTTTGAACTGCGGGAGCGGAGTCGCTAATCTGGAGGGGGGATTCGTTCCCACGCCATGCCAGCAGCATCCCCTGCACCACACACCCCCCTAATGGGTTGTTATATCCAACCGTACCTTCGAGGAGATTCCCGTGATTGAAGTTGCCAAGCGTCTGCCATGCAAAGTTGCCGATCTGTCGCTGGCCGACTGGGGCCGTAGGGAAATCATGCTGGCCGAGAACGAAATGCCAGGCCTGATGGCGCTGCGGAAGAAGTACGGCCTGTCGAAGCCGCTGGAGGGCGCGCGGATCGCCGGCTGCCTTCTCATGTCGATCCAGACGGCAGTGCTCATCGAAACCTTGAAGCAACTGGGCGCCGAAGTCACATGGAGTAGCTGCAACATCTTCAGCACGCAAGACCATGCCGCCGCGGCCATCGCCAAGGCCGGTTTCCCAGTCTATGCCTGGAAGGGCATGAACGCCCAGGAGTTTGATTGGTGCATCGAGCAGACTCT
>SXGT01886528.1_pt1 | contig 16949 bp, 14 predicted proteins | sample 3176221 | NCBI WGS metagenome assembly SXGT01 (sample SAMN11356862, study PRJNA531348) | freshwater metagenome | isolation source: freshwater sample F1-120 | place: China: Fuxian Lake, Yuxi | collected 2017-12-25 | reverse complement strand
CCCGAAGGACACCGCGGCGCTGCTCCACATGGCGCACAAGCACGGCTACCCGTTCGAACTGCTCGAGGGCGTGATCGAGGTCAACCGCCAGCAGTACGCGCGCACCGTCGACAAGTTGCGCACGGCGGTCGGCGGCGACTTTGCCGACAAGGTGGTGGGTGCGTGGGGCCTGACCTTCAAGGCCGACACCGACGACCTGCGCGACTCGCCCGCTCTCCACATTCTGCGAAAAGTGCTCGAAGAGGGCGCAACGGTGCGCGCGTACGACCCGGCAGCGGGCGAACGGGCGACCGAACACCTTCCGAGCGTCGAAGTCGGCTCCGATGCCTACGAAGTCGCCGAAGGTGCCGATGTACTCGCGGTGCTGACCGAATGGGACGAGTTCCGCTGGAAGGACTTCGATCGCGTGCGTTCGGCGATGCGTCATCCGGCGATCGTCGACGCTCGAAACCTGCTCGACCCGGCGGCGCTGCGCCGGCGCGGGTTCAGCTACGTCGGAATCGGTCGATGACGATGTCCCCGACACCCGACCGCGCCGGTACCGAGCGCCGGATCGTCGTCACGGGCGGGGCCGGTTTCGTCGGCTCGCACCTGTGCGATGCGCTCGTGGCTCGCGGTGACCGCGTCGTGTGCGTCGACAACCTGTGCACGGGTCGGCGATCGAACATCGAGCATCTGATCGGAAACCCGCACTTCGAGTTCTACGAGATCGACGTCATCGCCGAGCTGCCCGTCGATGGCCCGGTCGACGGGGTCATGCACCTCGCGAGCCCGGCGAGTCCCCCCGAATACTTGCGCATGCCGCTCGAATCGCTCGATGTCGGATCGATCGGTACTCGGCGCGCCCTCGAACTCGCGCGGCGTCATCGGGCGCGTTTCGTGCTCGCCTCGACGAGTGAGGTCTACGGCGATCCGCTCGTGCACCCCCAGACCGAGGAGTACTGGGGCACCGTCAATCCGATCGGCCCTCGGGCGGTCTACGACGAAGCGAAACGATTCGCCGAGACGTTGACGATGACCTACCGACGCCTCTACGACCTGCCGACCGGAATCACTCGGATCTTCAACACCTATGGCCCGCGCTTGCGGCCGGCCGACGGGCGTGTCGTCTCGAACTTCCTCGTGCAGGCGATGGACGGCCGAGCCCTCACCGTCTATGGCGACGGCAGCCAGACTCGGAGCTTTTGTTTCGTCGACGACCAGGTCCGCGGTCAGCTCGCAATGCTCGACAGCGACTGTTCCGGTCCGGTGAACATCGGCAACCCCGTCGAGTTCACGATGCTCGAACTGGCCCAACTGGTCATCGAACTGGTCGATCGCTCGGTCGACATCGTGTTCGAACCCCTGCCCCAGGACGATCCGACCCGCCGTCGCCCCGACATCACCCGGGCCGGCGAACTGCTCGGGTGGGAACCGAGGGTCGATCTGCGCGAAGGTTTACGGCGTACCTACGAGAGCTACCTCGAAGAGCGCGCCGAAGCCGATGCCCGAAACTGACGAACCCACCACTCGCACCGACGCCAGTCCGGGCCGGTACCGCAAACTCTCGATCGTCATCCCGGTCTTCAACGAGCGCAACACCGTCGTCGAGATCGTGCGACGCGTTCGCCAGGTCGAGCTGCCCGGCGACCTCGATCGTGAGCTGATCATCGTCGACGACGGCAGTACCGACGGCACCCGCGAAGTGCTCGACCAGCTCCGAGACTCGACCGTGCGGATCATCAAGAATCCTTCGAACCGCGGCAAGGGTCACGCGCTGCGAACCGGGTTCGCGGCCGCGACCGGCGACCTGGTGATCGTGCAGGACGCGGACCTCGAGTACGACCCCGAGGACTATCCGCGGCTGATCAATCCGGTGCTGCGAGGGAAGGCTCGGGTCGTCTACGGATCGCGCTTCACCGGCGAACGTCGCAACATGTTGTTTCTCCACTGGGTCGGCAATCGGTTCTTGTCGCTGCTGACCAACGTGTTGTACAACTCGACGTTGTCGGACATGGAGACGTGTTACAAGCTGTTCGATCGTGAGCTCCTGAACACGTTGACGTTGGTTTCCGACAGTTTCGAGATCGAGGCCGAGGTCACCGCGAAGTTGTTGAAGCGACGAGTGCGGATCTACGAAGTGCCGATCAGTTACGCGGGTCGCGAGTTCGACGAAGGTAAGAAGATCACGTGGCGCGACGGCATCACGGCCCTGTGGACGCTGCTCAAGTACCGCGTTCGCGATTGATGGCAGAGCCGTTGCCGTCGACACCACCGGTCGACGTTCGCTCGACCGAGGTCGGTTCCGTCGGCTGGTCGGCGGTCGTCGTCAACTACAACGCCGGCCGACATCTCGCGCCGTGTGTCGGGTCGCTGCTGGCCGACGACTCCGCGGGCGCGGTCGAGGTGGTCGTGGTCGACAACGCTTCGACCGACGACTCGTTGTCGACGCTCGCCGGGTTCGACGTGTCGATCGTGCACTCCGGATCGAATCTCGGATACGCCGCCGCGGCCAACCTCGGCATCGCCGCGACGCGGGGCCCGGTCGTCGCCGTCATCAACCCCGACACGCTGCTGGCACCCGGATCCGCGGGCGCGGTGTTCGCGCGGCTGGCGATCGAACCCGACCTGGGTGCGGTCGGGCCGCGCATCTCGAACCCCGACGGGTCGACCTATCCATCGGCACGGCGCGACCCATCGACCGTCGATGCCATCGGACACGCGCTGCTCGGAGCGTGGATCCCTCGGAATCCTTTCACGAGGCGCTACCGCGAACTCGACGTCGACCCGCACCGCGCACGAGATGTCGACTGGCTTTCGGGTGCGGCGATCTGGTTCCGGCGTTCGGCGCTCGACGCGGTCGGCGGCTGGGACGAGCGCTACTTCATGTTCCTCGAAGAAGTCGACCTGTGTCGTCGCCTTCGCCTCGGAGGATGGCGGATCGCCTACGAACCTTCGGCCGAACTCGTTCACGAGGAAGGGGTCAGCCGGGCGCACCACCCGTACCGGATGATCGTCGCCCACCATCGATCGGCGTGGCGCTACGCGCGGCGTTGGTGGTCGGGCCCCCGCCGTGTGCTGTTACCCGCGGTCGCCGTCGGCCTCGCGTTGCGTGCCGCGGCGACGATGATCGCTCGCCGACTCGTCGGGGGGCTGCGCGAGGGGCGTCGGAGACGGCCGCAGGTCGGCGGCTAGCCTCGCCGCCCGATGGGTAAGGCTTCCAGGATCAAGCGCCGCGCGCTCAAGTCGCGCGGTCGGGTGCGTCGCGGCAGCGGCTCCTATGGCTTCTACGGCGCGCTCGCAGCCGTGATCGTCGTCGGGACCGCGCTGGTGGCCGTGAGCAAGGCGAGCGAGAGCAGCGCCAACGACAAGCCACGGGCCAACGAGGACCACTGGCACGCCGCGATCGGCGTCAACGTCTGTGGCACCTGGCTGCCGAACGCGCCCGAGTACCACAACCGAGCCGACAATTCGAGCTTGCAGGCCGGTATCCACAGCCACGGCGACGGCCTCATGCACATCCACCCGTATTCCGGCGACGAAGCCGGCAAACGCGCCACGGTCGGACGCTTCATGGAGTTCGGCGGGTGGAAGGTCGACACCGACACCATCGAGGTGTGGGACGAGACCAAACACGAAGACGGCGACACATGTGCCGAAGGCGACGCTGCGAAGGAAGCCGTGGTGCGCTGGACGGTCGACGGCGAAGAACAGCGGGGGAACCCGGGGTCGTATCGCCCGATCGACGGCGTGGTGATCGGCATCTACTTCGTCTCCGAAGACGAGGACCTCGAAGCGTTGGGCGCGGTTCCGGGCGAGGCCAATCTCGCGAACCCGGTCGACGAGACGACGGTGCCCACCGACTCGACGCCTCCGATCGATCCGACCGACTCGTCGACCGACCCGTCGGCTGCCACGACGACCGTCGCCGGCACCGGGTCGAGCACCTCTGCTCCAGGAGCCTCGACGGCCCCGACCACGGCGACCAACGCCGACACCACGACGACCGCGGCGCCCCCGGCCGATCCGAGTACCTCCGCGCCGTGAAGGCGGTGCTTCTCGTGGGCGGCGAGGGCACTCGCCTCCGCCCACTGACCTACACGAGCCCCAAGGCGCTCGTGCCGATCGGCAACGTCCCCTTTCTCGAACGGCAACTCACCTGGCTCGCCGGACACGGCGTCGACGAGGTCGTGTTGTCGATGGGGTATCTCCCCGAACCGTTTCGGGAACACTTCCCCGACGGGCGATTCGGCGATGTGCGCTTGCGCTACGCCGTCGAGACCGTTCCGCTCGGTACGGCGGGCGGAATCCGCTTCGCGGCCGAGGGCATCGACGAACGCTTCGTCGTGTGCAACGGCGACGTGCTCACCACGCTCGATCTGACCCGAATGGTCGAGTTCCACGAGGCACGCGACGCCGAAGCATCGATCTATCTGTGCGAGGTCGATGACCCGTCGGCGTTCGGCGTCGTGCCGACCCGCGACGACGGCGAGGTCGTCGGATTCATCGAGAAGCCGCCGCGCGACCAGGCACCGACGAACCGGATCAACGCGGGCGTCTACGTGCTCGAACCGAGCGTGCTCGATCGGATCCCGCCCCGAATCAACGTGTCGATCGAACGCGAGACGTTCCCACGCATGGTCGAGAGCCGCAAGGCGCTGTACGCGTTCCACTGGCCGGGCTACTGGCTCGACATCGGCACACCCGAGAAGTACCTCCAGGCCAACCTCGATGTCGTCGCGGGCCGGTTGCCCGGGGCCGAGGACTGCATCGACGGTTCGGCCACGGTTGCCGGGTCGCTCGTCGACTCGGTGGTCGGTGCCCACGTGGTGATCGATGAAGGGGCGATCGTCGAGAACAGTGTCGTCATGGACGGAGCTCGTATCGAGTCTGGCGCACGGGTGGTCGGGTCGGTCGTCGGACCCGGTGCGATCGTGGGCGCCAATGCGAGCATTCTCGATCTCGCGATGATCGGTGCCGGCGTCGAGGTGGCCGCGGGAACGCAGGTGGTCGCGGCGAAGCTCGCGCCGACGGGGTTCGGCGACGCATGAGCGCGAAAGCGGTTGTCACGGGCGGCGCGGGATTCATCGGCTCGACGCTCGTCGATCGATTGCTCGCGGAGGGTTGGCGGGTCGACGTCATCGACGATCTGTCGAGCGGCAACCTGTCGAACCTCGCCGATGCGCGTCAGACCGCCGAGCGACGCTTCTCGTTCACTCGCCTCGATATCCGAAGCGCGGCGGTGACGGATCACATCAAGCGTCAAGCCCCCGACATCGTGTTCCACCTCGCCGCGCAGGCCGACGTGCGAGTCTCGGTCGTCAAGCCGCAGTTCGACGCCGAAGTGAACGTGCTCGGCACACTCAACGTGCTCGAAGCCTGTGTCGCGTCGGGGGTGGCAAAGGTGGTGTTCGCGGCGAGCGGCGGCACGTTGTACGGAACCCCGACCGAACTGCCGACCCGCGAGGCCGCGTCGTGGAAGCCGGAGTCGCCGTACGGCGTGAGCAAGAAGGTCACGCTCGACTACCTGCACTACTACCGCGAGGTGCAGAACCTGGAGTACTCGGCCCTCGCGCTCGCCAATGTGTACGGGCCGCGCCAAGACCCGCACGGTGAAGCCGGGGTGGTGGCGATCTTCGGCGGGCGCCTGTTGGCCCACCAACCCGTGACGATCTTCGGCGATGGGTTGCAGACCCGCGACTTCGTGTACGTCGACGACGTCGTCGACGCGTTCTTCCGAGCGGCGGATCGCGGCGGGGGACTCCTCATGAACATCGGAACGGGTGAGCAGACCTCCGTGAACACGCTGTACGAAACGATGGCGCGCCTCTGCAACGAAAAGGACCTCGCGCGGCACGAGGATGCTCGAGTGGGCGAAATCCGCCAGAGCGCCCTCGATCCCGGCCGAGCCGAGATCCACCTCGGCTGGAAGCCATGGACTCCGCTCGAAGATGGACTGGCGCGCACCCTCGAACACATGAAGGGCCAACGCGCCGGCGCCCGCTGACTCGAGCCCACGATTTTGGGGAAGGGTCAGACGAAGCGGCGGAGGGCGTCGAGTGGGATCGACGGTCGTGGGCGGCCGACGTAGTTCGGGTCGGGTCGACCGAGCACGACCATCGCGTGGGGAAGCCAGTCGCCGGGGAGTGCGAGCGCATCGCGTGCTGCCTCCGGGCAGAAGATCGGCGCCGCCACCCAGCACGAGGCGTAGTCGTCGTGCGCGCAGGCCAGCATGAAGTTCTCGATCGCGGCGCCGAGTGACAGCAGTGCCATGCCGTGCTCGGCGCGTTGCCGCTCCGGATCCGGATAGCGATCGAGTCCGTCCCAGGTCAGACAGCCGAGCACCAAGGCGGGCGCTCCGAGGATCTTCGCGTGCGATCCGGCGACGAGTTCGTCGATGCGGGTCGCTTCCAGCCCGTCGCTCGACAGGTCGGCGCGCCACGCCGCCCCCATGCCGTCGGCCAAGGCCAGTCGTGACTCGGGGCGGTCGACGACCACGAAACGCCACGGACGACTGTGGTGCGGTGCCGGCGCCGAGCACGCGGCGCGAATCCAGGCATCGATGCGGTCACGGGGCACGACCTCGTCGGCGAACGCACGGATCGATCGTCGAGCGTCGATGAACTCGGGGACCGTCATCGGAACAGGTCCTCGCTCGCCGGGCGGACGAGGTCGCGGTACGAGCCTTCGCCGAACCATTCGGGATCGAGCCCGCGCACGATGGCCGCGGGCACGCCGGTCGCCTTGCCCATGACGAGTTCCGCGGTGGCCGCGATCTCGTCGGCGATCGCGACTTCGGTGACGTGGAGGATGCGGCCGTTCGCGTCGGGCGTCTCGCGCAAGTCGACGACCGCTGCGATCCCACTGACTCCGATCGCGACGTCGGTTAGCCCCATGCGCCACGGTCGACCGAAGGTGTCGGAGATGATCACGGCGACTTCGACACCGTGACGGGCGCGAAGCGCGTCGCGGACGTGTTTCGCCGACCGATCGGGATCGACCGGGAGCAGCGCGGCCGTGCCCGCGTCGACGTTCGAGAGGTCGATGCCGGCGTTCGCGCACACGAACCCGTGGCGGGTCTCGCTGATGACGAGATCGCCGCGCTGGCGAACGATGCGCGCCGACTCCGATTCGACGAGCGCCCGCTTCGCCGCGAGATCGTCGGGGTCGAGCGCGACGAGCCGACCTTCGGCCTTCGAGACGACCTTCTGTGTGACGACCAAGCAGTCTCCGTCGGCGAGCGGGGTTCCCTGCGCCTGCGCGGCGTCGGCGATGTGGACCGCGAGTTCGTCGCCCGGGCGGATCTCGCCGATGCCTTCGATCGCGATCGCGGCCAAGCTGCGCGGGCTCACGGCATCGCTCCGATCGTCGTCGCGGCCAGCTTGGTGGCCACGTCGACGTCGACCATCATCGTGTCCGTGACGACGACCCGCACGTCGAGGTCCTCGATCGCCGGCTGGAGCGCCGCGTCGATCTCGTCGATCACGATCGTGGAACAGAACTCTCGGTAGAGGCGAGCGACACCCAGTGCCGATACTTCGATGCCCAGTGGTGCCATCAATCGCTCTGCCGGACCTCGCACCGCCTTGCCGCCGACGATCGGCGACACCGCGACGGTGCGGTCGCGGCGGGCGATGAGCGCGTCTCGAACACCGCGAACGGCGAGGAGTGGTCCGATCGAGATGACGGGGTTCGATGGGCACACGATGAGCGTGTCGGCGCTGCGAATCGAGTCGATGACTGGTCGGGTCGGGCGAGCGTCGTCGACACCGTCGAATCGGACCGATTCGACGAATGGTTCGCAGCGTTCGCGAACGAACCACTCCTGCATGGCGTACTCACGCGACGGATCACCCGCACGGACGATGGTCCGGAGTCGGTCGTCGGTCACCGGCATGATTCGGGTGACGATGCCGAACCCGCGTGCGATGTCGGCCGTCACTTCGGTGAGCGTCTGCCCGCTCGCGAGCCGTTCGGTGCGGAACAGGTGCGTCGCGAGGTCGAGGTCGCCGAGGCGAAACCAGGTTGCTTCGCCGAACCGTGCGAGTTCGTCGACGGTGCGAAAGCTCTCGCCAGCCCGACCCCAGCCCAGTTGGGTGTTGTTCACGCCGCCCAGCGCATAGGTGACCGAATCGAGGTCGGGCGAGACGTGGAGCCCGTGGAACGTCTCGTCGTCGGCGACGTTGACGACGGCCGTGACCTCACCCGGATCGACCGCGCGCACGAGACCGGCGAGGAACTTGGCGGCACCGACTCCGCCGGCGAGCGCAACGATCATTTCGGAGAAACTAGGGGAGGTTTGGCACAACTGGTCCGCCGCAACGATGCAACCTCTCGGCGCGCTCTGTGAGCAACAGTGCGCCGCCCCCCACGTCTGGAGGCGGCGCACCGGTTGCTTCGGGGGATGCAGGGAGAAACTGGCGTTGCGACGGTTCAGGACGCGACGGCGACGACTTGCTTGGCCGCGCGGACCACGGGTGCCGCGGCTCGTGGCAGTGGCTTGGGCAGCTCGCTGACCCGAACCTCGAGCTGGTCGACGACCGGCGCGACGCGCACGCGGGTCGTCTCGCCGATCTCGGTGGCGCGCTGGCGGGCGCTGTCGAGGCGGGCCTTGACGTCAACCGAGAGGTCGATCGAGCTGATCTTGGTCGGGATCGACGACAGCTTGTCGGACTGGGCCTTGGCAAAGTTGCGAACATCGCCGGTCGCGCTGCGAATCTGCTCGTTCAGCTGGTGGCGGCGAGTCTGGGCGTGCTGGACGCTCAGGACGCCGAGGCCGATGGCGATGTAGCCGGCGTCGGCGACGGCCTTGCGGACTGCTGCGGGAACGCCGTCGGCGGTTGCGGCCGCAGCCTTGTTCGCGCTCGTTGCGGGGGAGGACTTGGGGGTTTTGGCAGTGGTCGCCATGTCGATGCTCCTGTTCGAAGATGCGGGTGCTGGTCGGATTCGGGGTGCGGAACTCAAGTGGCCCGCCCCGACCGGCTGCTTGCACCATACATCTTCTTGCTAACTATTGCAAGCAATTGTGCTCGGGAGCACAAAGTCCCGGCGGGTAGCCTGCCGCTTCTCATGGCGACGACCGCGTCCGACGGCGCTGCGAACCCGTCGAAGCCCGGGTCGAGCTCCGACGACGAACCCCGCTCCACTCGACGAGAGACCCTCCCGGTGGTCGTCGCGGTCGTCGCGACGGCCGGAGGATCCCGGCTCCGTCCGTGCCTGGAGGCACTGACCGTCCAGGACTATCCCAGCCTCACCGTCCTCGTGATCGATCACGGCGATGTCGCGGGCCGCGAGGCCCGCAAGGCGGTCATCGCGTCGGCGGCGCCGGCCGCGCTCGTTCGGGCGATCGACGGTGTCGACGATCCGGTAGCTGCTGCCAACGACGTGCTCACGTCGGTCGAGGGGGCCCCGTTCTTGTGCTTCGTCGGTGACGATGTCGAACTCGAACCGAATGCTCTCCGGCTGCTCGTCGAAGAAGCATTTCGTTCGAACGCGGCGATCTGTGGCCCGAAGATCGTCGACCATCACGACCCGGACGTCTTGCTCGAAGTGGGCTTGACCATCGACCATTACGGCGTCACGTTCACCGGTATCGAACCCGGCGAGCGTGACCAGGAGCAACACGACGCCGTGCGCGACGCGTTCTTCGTTTCGACCGCAGTGATGCTCGTCCGATCCGATCTGTTCCGCGAACTCGGTGGATTCGACGTCGAGTGCCTTCCCGGCCACTCCGATCTCGACCTGTGTTGGCGGGCGCGGTCGGCGGGCGCTCGAGTCATGGTCGTGCCCGATGCGCGTGCGCGACGCGATGCGATCTCGGCCCGGCGGGCCGACGTCGTTGCCGATCTCGCTCGCGACGCCACCCGCACTCGAGTGCGGACCTTGTTGAAGAACTACTCGCCGGGTGCGTTGGTCTGGGTGTTGCCCGTCGCGGCCGCGCTCAACGCGATCGAGGCAGTTGGCTACCTCACGCAACGCCGATTCGGCTTGGCGCGGTCCGTCTTCGGGGGTTGGTGGTCGGGCATCACGCAATTCCGTTCGCTGCGCGAGGCACGCCGAACGGTGCAGACACGTCGCACGATCGACGATCGTGATGTTCGCAGCTACATGGTGCGCGGCAGCGCTCGCGCGCGGGTGCTCCTCGCGCGCCGTCGGCACCGCGGGCTGGTGCTCGACGTCGCCGAGGGGCGGTTCCGCTCGAAGTTCGGTGCCGTCGCAACGGCATTGCGAAGCGTCGACGTCTGGTTGGCCATCGTCGTGGTCGGTCTCGTCGCGTTCGGCCTGCGCAACTTCGTTTTCGACGGCGTCGCACCCGCGGCGGGTTTCCAGCGATGGACCTCGACTGGCGACCTGCTCGGAGCTTGGGCGACACGATGGCGATACGTCGGGCTCGGTGCCGACGCGCCGGGGTCGGCGATGTCTGGAGTTGCCGGCGTTTTCAGCGCTTCGTTGATGGGTCACGCCGCGCTGGCGCAGACCGTCGTCGTCGCGGGATCGGTGCCCCTCGGCCTGGTCGGTGCCTATCGCTTGACGCGGCGGTTGTCGCCGCGTGCACTCCCTGCCGCGGCGACGCTGCTGGTGTACGCCGCGAATCCGATCGTCCGGAACGCGTATGCCGGCGCGCATCTCGACGTGCTCGTCGCGTTCGCGCTCGCCCCGTTCGTTCTCACCCGGGTCATCGTGCTCATCGACGGCGCGGAGGGCGCGGTGCGCCGTCGCTCGGTCGCCGGTGTCGTCGTGTTGTGTTCGATCGGGGCCGCGTTCGCACCGACGTTCGCGCTGTTTCCGCTCTTGATCGCCGCATCCGTCGCGGTCGCCCTGCCGATCACGCGCGGCGGACGCGACCTGGTCCGCGCGCTGACGGTCGCGGTCCTTGCACTGGTCGGAGCGATCGTTGCGTTGTCGCCGTGGTCGTTCGAGGCGATCGGTCACGCCAGCGGGCTCGGCCTCGCGCCCCGAACGACCCCATCGTTCGCATCGTTGCTCGCATTCCGCACCGGCCCCGCCGGCGCGGGTGTGTGGCCGTGGGCGATCGGCCTCGCCGCGTTGTTGCCGCTCGTGGTCGCGACCGAACGTCGCTTCGTCTGGGCGCTGCGCATGTGGACGATGGCGCTGCTGAGTCTGGCCGTCACGGTCGGCTTCACTCGCTCGGACTCCCTCGCGATCCCACCGGTCGAACTGGTGCTCGTGCCGGCCGCTTTGGGCCTTGCGGTGGCGATCGGCATCGGACTGAGCGCGTTCTTCAACGAGATTCACTCATTCGTGTTCGGTCTGCGTCAGGGTGTCGCGGTCGCGCTCGCGGTTGCGTCGGCGGTCCCGATCTTCGGGCTGGTGCCCGATGTGTTCGACGGTCGGTTCGACGCGCCGGAAACCTCGTGGGAGTCCACGCTGGCGTTCTTGTCGCGTGAAACTCGCGATCGCGGCGCATTCCGGATTGCGTGGGTCGGCGATCCGACCGTGCTGCCCGTGCATGCGCAAGTGATCGACGGTCGGGTCGGTTATGCGATCACCCGCAATGGCGTCGGCGACGCGCGCGACCTGTTTCCGCCGGCGGCCGACCGACCTGAGTCTGTGCTCGTCGAAGCGATGTCGACCGCACTCGATGATCGAACCGCTCGACTTGGGCACTCGCTTGCCCCGTTGGGCGTGCGCTACATCGTTCTCGTCGATCGCGTCGCGCCCGACGCCACCGACAGTGCGCCGCTCGACGCGCGCATTGCAGGGCAGCTCGACATCCAACTCGACCTGCGACTCAGTCGCCGCGTCGACGGCCTCGCGGTGTACGAGAACGACGCGTGGGTCAGTCCTCGTGCGTTCGTCGACGACGAGACGCTCGGCGGGACGAACGACTACCTGTCACCTGCGGCCGCGGTCGAAGTCGCGACCCGCACCGATCTGGCGGAGCGCACGACGGCGTTGCGCGGACGCGCTTCCGACTTGTCGGTGCCCTCCGCAGGCACGATTCACCTGGCGGAGCGATTCGATCCCGATTGGCAGGTCGCCGACAACGGCGCGGCGCTCGACCATGCCGTTTCGTTCGGGTGGGCGAATCGCTTCGATTCGACCTCGGCCTCGACCGTGTCGATGCGAGTCGAACGTGGCGTGTTGGATTCCCTGCAACGCGCGGCGGTGGTCGCGGTGTGGCTCGTTCTGCTGTTGGTCGCGCTCTGGCGGCCGAGGGGAGCGCCGCGGCTACGCGCACTGGTGATGGATGCGCCCGCCGAACGCGCCGCTCGACGGACGAGGCGCGCCGTCACCCGACGCCAAGCTGTCACCGCATCCGAGATCGACGATCCGCCGAGCGACGACGAGGAGTTCGCGGCGCTCGCGGCGCTCGCGTCCACGCCGATCGCCGCGGATGACGAGGTCGACTGGTCGGTGCTCGAGGCGGGTGCGGAGGACGACGCATGACCGACGAGTCCCTTCCTCCCGTCGCGCCGACGGACGCGGCACCCGAAGCCGTCGATGCCTCCGACGGCCCGCGTCGTCGAGGTCGTCGGCGCGGGTCGACCGATGCTCGGGGGCGTCGAATCGTCGCGGGTGGCGCGATTGCCCTGATGCTCGCCGCGGTCTTCGCGTTCGACGACCGACCCGCGGCTCGACCAATGCCACCGCGCTCGGTCGACGAAGGCGTTGTGCTGCCACCCGACGACGTCGTATCGAGTGCGTGGTATTGCCCCGGCGGCGTGCCCGGAAACGCCAATGCGATCACCGCGTCCACCGACGACGACGCGACGCAGCAGAACGAACTCCTCGACCTCGTCCTCATCACGAACACCACCGATCGGAATGCATCCGTGCGGTTGACGGCGTTCAGTGCCGAGCACGACCCTCGGTCGAGGCCGATGCCCGTATCGGCTGGCGAGTCACTGGCAGTGCCGGTGACGGATCTGTCGGCTGCGCCGGATGCCGCGGTGATGGTCGAGACGTTCGTGGCGGGGATCGTCGTCGAAGAGCAGGTCGGCGCACCCGACCGCGACGATGTTGCTGTCGGACCGTGCGCGACCGAGACCAGTTCGAATTGGTATTTCGCGGCCGGCAGCACGATCCGCGATTCGACGATGTGGCTCTCGTTGCTCAATCCTTTCTCGCAGGACGCGGTGCTCGACATCACGGTGGTCACCAACGACACAGTGCGTCGACCGTCCGAACTCCAGTCGTTGGTCGTTCCAGCTCGATCACGCCGGGCGCTCTTCGTGAACGATGCGGCCGATCGCAAGCAGGTGGTGTCACTCATCGTCTCGTCGTCGGCCGGTTCGCGGGTGATCGCGCAGCAGACAACCGTGCACCGCGGAGCGCAACGACGTTTCGGCGTCTCGTCGACCATCGGGGCGACGACCACCGGTTCGCGTTTCACTTTCGCGGGTGGGTCGGCCCGACCCGATGCGACGCGCCTGCTCTATGTCTTGAACCCGGGCTCGGTCTCGACCGACGTCGATGTCCTCATCGCGGCGGCGGGCGCGACCCCGACGACCATTCGCGTCGCTCCCGAGTCGGTCGAGGTCGTGAACATCAATCAGCTCGCCCCGCGGGGATCTCAGTACGCCGTCATCGTCGAAGCCACGGCCGGATTCGACGCGTCGCGCGGCCGCGGAGTCGTCGTCGAAGACTTCGAGGGTTACCGCATCGACCGCGGGACCCGAAGCGTGTTCGGCGTCGCGGGCGGCATCGGTCTGGTCGCCCCCGCAACCGAATGGCGGTTCGCGGTCAGCCGAATCGATTCCGACACGCGCGGCCAGGCGGTCGTCTACAACCCCAACGATTCTCCGGTGACCGTCGATATTGCCTACGTGCTGGACGGCGAACTCGTGCGACCGGCCGCGCTGCAGGGAATCGAGATCGACGGCTCGACCCAGAAGGACATTCGACTCGACGCCGAGATCGACCAGCGCGTCGGGCTGATCATCACCGGATCGCAACCGATCTACGTCGAGCGACTCCTCGTACGCGAAGAGAGCGTCACTCGCTCGACGGGTGTGCCGCGTCGTTGATCGACCGTTGCTCCGCCTGCTCCGCCTGCTCCGCCTGCATGGCGCGCATCACGGCCTCGAAGATCCGCATCGCGTCGGCGTCGAGGTGGTACTTGGCCCGGTAGAGGACCAGTGCACCGAGGAAGACCGGCGGCGACACGATCAAGAACGCCACGCGTAGGTCGAATTCGTTCGAGAGCGCCCCCACGATGAACGGCGCGGCGGCCACTCCGAACACGATCGACGCGAGGTTGAATGCCCCGAAGCCTGCGCCGCGCAAGTGCGCCGGAACCGCGTCGGCCAATCCGGCGCGCAGCGACGGGATCGCCATGGTGATCGTGAAGACGCCGAGCGTCTGGAGCGCCAGCGACGCATACTTCGGGACGGCGTCGAAGTACGACGTCATCATGAACACGTTGCCGATCCCGAGGCACCATGCCGGGATGACGACCCGGGCGCCGGCGATCTTGGCCATGAAGCGATCGGCGAGCAGACCACCGAGCAGGACACCCGGGACCCCACCGAGGATCAGGACCAACCCGATCGCCGACGTCGCTTGCTGTTCGGTCAGCCCGTTGAATCGCTCGTGGAACTGGGGAAGCCACGCGCCGACTCCCGAAACGGTAAACATGAGTGCACTGACTCCGGCGAGCGCGTAGCGCAGCGTCGTGATCGACCAGATGACCTTGAAGTCGGCGATCAGACCGCGAACGGTGTCACCGACGAAGCGCCCGAAGCCGTGTTCGAACAGGGCGACCTTTTCGACTTCGGGCCATTCGTCGACACCGAGGTGCAGCTTGTCGCCGTATCCGCGCGGCGGCTCCCGCAACGCGTATGCGACGAAGGCGATCACGATGCCGGGAGGGCCGGCGGCGAGAAAGGCCCAACGCCATCCGAACTCGCTCGCAATCGCGCCCCCGGCGATGATCCCGAGCCCGGCGCCGACGAGTCCCATGACTTGTTGATTCGAGAACACGATGCCGCGACGCGACGTCGGGTAGTAGTCCGACAGCGCGCTGGCCGCCGATGGCTCGGTGATCGCCTGGCCGAAGCCGAGCAACCCGCGGAGCAGCAGCAGCGTGGCGAAGTTTCCGGCCGCGGCCGTCGCCATCGTGATGACCGACCAGGCGATGACCGTGTGGCCGATCGTCCGCGTGCGGTTCCAGCGGTCGGCGAGGTAGCCCGCGGGAACGGTCATCAGCCCGTTGACGACGATGAACGCCGACAACAGCGCGCCGATGGCGCCGTCGGAGACGCCGAAGTGTTCTTGGATGTCCTTCGCGGCGCCACGGACGATGCTCTGGTCGAACTGATCGATGAGGATGACGAGACCGAGTGCCCACATCGGCCACGACGTGACCCCGAACGTCGTCGGCGCCGCGAGCCGGGTGGGTGAGGGCGACTCCGGCGGCGCGGCCGGCAGCGGCGGCACCGGGCGGATCGGCGGCTCGGACATCGCAGGATGCTCGCACGCGATCGGTTGAACGTGCGAAGCGCACGGCCTCTACCCTGAAGCCGTGGTGGCGCGTTTGACGATCGCGGGGCTGCTGTTGGCCATCGCGCTGGCGGTTGCCTTCGTGGCCGAGCGCCGGAAACGATCGAGGCTCGTTCCCGCGCACCGCGGCTACGACTACCCGCGCCAAGTCGATCGCCACGATTTCGATGGGCCGGATGCCCCGTGGCTCGTCGTGGTGTTCTCGAGCGAGGCGTGTGCTGGATGTCGTCCGGTGGCCACCAAGGCCGCAGTGCTCGCGAGCGCGGCGGTGGCTGTCAGCGAATGCGAGTACACGGCGATGCGTTCGCTGCATGAGCGGTACGGAATCGAAGGTGTGCCGACGACCGTCATTGCCGATGCCGACGGTGTCGTGCGCCGTGGCTTCATCGGCGCGGTCACCGCAACCGACTTGTGGGCTGCCGTGGCCGACCTCCGCAACCCGCCGATCGAGCCGCGCGTGTGCTCAGGCCACGGGCACGACGACCAGGACTCGGCCGAGCCAGTTCGATGAGCGGTCGCGCTGACCGGCGCGCGGCTCAGTCGCCGACGCTGAACGGTGGCGGGACGGGCGCGGGCGGCGCCGGGGGCGGTGCCTCGCTCGTCGTCCCGTCGGCGTGCACGACCTTGCGGCCGCCGCCGGCTTTGTAACCCATTGCCGAGTCGACCAGGCGCGCGACGTCGTCACCGTCGACCGTTTCTCGCTCGAGGAGGGCCTGCGCGATCGCGTCGAGGCCGGAGCGATGTTCGGCGATCGTCTTGCGCGAACGCTCTTCCTGCTCCCGCAAGATGCGCTCGACTTCTTCGTCGATCACGCGGGCGGTCTCGTCGGAGTAGTCGCGCGTGTGCATCAAATCTTCGCCGAGAAACACCTGTCCTTGCGACGAAAACGCCATCGGTCCGATCCGTTCGCTCATGCCGAACTCGCGGACCATGCGCCGCGCGATCTCGGTGGCGCGCACCAGATCGTTGCTGGCGCCGGTGCTCTGACTCTCGAACACGACGTCTTCGGCGACGCGTCCACCCATCAGTACGACGAGCATGTCGTTCAAGAAGTTGCGGTCGTGGCTGTATCGCTCCTCGGTCGGCAACTGTTGGGTCATGCCCAACGCCATACCAGTCGGCAGGATCGTCACCTTGTGGACCGGATCCGCGTGCTCGAGCACGTAGGCGGTCAACGCGTGTCCCGCCTCGTGGTACGCGGTGTGCTCTTTCTCCTCGTCGTTCATCATGATCGACGGGCGCTTCAGCCCCATGAGCACGCGGTCGCGGGCGTTCTCGAAGTCGTCCTTGTGGACCTCTTGCGCACCGCGGCGCACCGCGTAGAGCGCGGCTTCGTTCACGAGGTTGGCGAGGTCGGCACCGCTCATGCCGGGGGTGCCGCGGGCAATGACGCGGACGTCGACGTCGGGACCGATCCGCTTGTCAGCGAAATGGACCTTCAAGATCTCGAGGCGCTCCTCCTGCGTTGGCAACGGCACGAGGATCTGACGGTCGAATCGACCTGG
>SXGT01005610.1_pt1 | contig 16949 bp, 22 predicted proteins | sample 3176221 | NCBI WGS metagenome assembly SXGT01 (sample SAMN11356862, study PRJNA531348) | freshwater metagenome | isolation source: freshwater sample F1-120 | place: China: Fuxian Lake, Yuxi | collected 2017-12-25 | reverse complement strand
GGACTGAGTGCGCTGGGGGTAAGAGAATGGTGCTGCTCGGCATGCGGAGTCTGGCATGATCGCGATGTCAACGCCGCACGGAACATTCTCCGTACCGGACGTGGTACGCCAACCAAGGGAATCCTCGCCCTTGAGGGCGGGGAGGACGTCAAGACTCCCTGCATAAACTCAGTACAGACATCAGCAAAAACCACGCGGTGATTGTCCTGGAGGACTTGCAGGTCAGAAACATGTCGCGGTCGGCCAAGGGCACAGTGGAGGAGCCAGGGCGCAACGTGGCGGCGAAGTCGGGACTCAACAAAAGTATCCTCGACCAGGGCTGGGGAATGTTTCGCCGGATGCTGGAGTACAAACAACGCTGGCGTGGGGGCGAGGTGATCGCCGTCAACCCGCGGTATACGTCGCAAACGTGCCCCGAATGTGGGCATGTCTCGAAAAATAACCGTCCGCAACAAGCCTTATTTTCCTGTATAGCCTGTGTCTACACATACCACGATGATGTGGTGGCAGCTCGGAATATCCTCGCCCTGGGGCACAGGGAGAGGCTAAACGCTTGCTCGGCCCGTTAGGGACGACAGGAATCCTCGGCCTTCAGGCCGGGGAGGATGTTCAACACCCACGCCGCCAGGCCAACCAGCGGGTCATGAGTCGCTTGACAAGTGGCGTGAGCCGCGTGCGGTTGTAGGCCTCCGCCGTTTTGCGCACCGCCTCTGCTTGCGTGGGATAGGGTTGGATAACCCGTGCCAGCGCTCCCAGCCCCAGACCTTGCGTCATGAGCATCGTATACAAACCGATCATATCCCCCGCATGCCGTGCCACAATGGTGGCACCGACAATCGTCGACGTCCCCTGCTTGACGTGCACTTTGGCAAAGCCATCGGTTTCCCCATCGAGCACCGCGCGGTCCACCGCGGCGAGTGGCTGCACAAACGTGGTGACGGCCACGCCCGTGGCGGCAGCTTGGGCTGGGGTTAACCCCACATGGGCGATTTGGGGATCGGTGTACGTACACCAGGGGATGGTCAAGGCCGAGGCTTTTTGACGTCCCATGAACAGGGCATTGGCCAGGACCAGGCGCGCGGTAGCATCCGCCGCATGGGTAAACTGATAACGTGAGCACACATCCCCAGCCGCAAAGATACGCGGATTCGTCGTACGCAGACGTGCGTCCACCTGAATCCCCAGGCGGCGGTCATAGGCCACCCCGGCCTTTTCCAGTCCCATGTCCCCGACGTTGGGCAGCCGGCCCGCGGCCACCAGCAGCGCATCCACCCCGACAGCGCCATGCTGGCCGGTCGCGTCTGTATAGCGCAGGATATGGAGCCCTTCGTGTGCAGTGACCGCCGTCATGGTCGTGCCGACCATGATGCGCACGCCATCGCGCTCCAGCGCCCGGTGGACGAGCGCCGCGGCTGCCGCATCTTCACGCGGCAAAATGCGCCCCCCAGATTGCAGCACGGTCACTTGTGAGCCGAGACGTTGCAAGGCTTGCGCCAATTCGCAGCCAATGGGACCACCGCCAATCACGCCAACGTGGGCCGGACGCTCGGTTAACGTAAAAATGGTCTCATTGGTATGATAGGCAGTCTCGGCTAAGCCAGGGATAGACGGCACACTGGCCCGGCTCCCGGTGGTGATGACGGCGCGGGCAAACCGCAGGGTCTGGCCCGCAACTTCCAGGGTGCGTGGGCCGGTGAAGCAGCCGTGACCGAGAAAGACGTCCACACCCAAGTGTGTGAAACGCTGCACGCTATCATGGACGCTGAGGTCGGCGCGCAGGCGGCGTAGGCGGGCCATCACGGCGCCAAAATCGACCTGGATCTCCTCGCCCGGGTGTATGCCGTACTCGCTGGCAGCCCGCATATCGGCCACAGCCAGCGCACAGCGTAGCAGAGCCTTACTCGGCACACAGCCATAGTTGAGGCAATCCCCACCCATAAGACGTCGTTCCACCAACGCCACCCGCGCTCCCAGCCCGGCCGCACCAGCTGCAGCGACAAGGCCCGCGGGGCCCGCGCCGACGACCACGAGATTGTAGGGATTGCGTGGTACGGGATTGCGCCAATCCGGCGGATGCGCGGCGGCCAGCAGGCGGGCATTATGCCCATCTTCCGGGAGAACCTGGAACGTACGCACTGTATCGTGGATGCTTTGGGGCATCGGGGCCTCCTAAGGCTTCTTAGGGCTCAGAAGGCGCGTTGGGCAAGAGCGTGCCCCGCTTCCCGCGCCGCCCTGTCCATGTTTTGTACACGACTGGCACCATGGCCAGCCCGGCCAGCCCCACAAGAGCCGTAACGATTTGGGGTGTCAGCACCCCTTGCAGACTGAACGTGCCGCCGGCATCAAACACGCTCCCCAGGCCTGCGCCTACGGTCGCATAGACGAAACTGCCGGGAATAATCCCGACAAACGTGCCCAGCACAAACGTCCATAGCGGTATGCCGAGCAGTGCGGGAACCAGATTGATGATGAAAAAGGGAAAAAGGGGCACGAGACGGAGGACAATCAAATAGCTCAGGGCGTGCTCCCGAAACCCAGCCTCCAGCCTGGGTAACCACGCTCCAGCTCTGGTACGCAAGGCCTGCCCCACGGTACTTTGCGCCAGGCGAAACAACACCGTGGCGCCTACCGTGGCACTGCAGACCACTACCACGGTGCCCCACACCGGACCAAACAGCAACCCACTGGTCACGGTCAGAATCGTTGCCCCTGGTAAAGACAACGCCACCGTCACAATGTAGATGGCCATGAAGACCAGCGTGGCCAGTACACCAGAGGCTTCGACCCAGGCATGGAGCACACCCCGGTGCTGGCGTAACGCTTCAAGACTGAGATAGCGTCCGAGCCCCAGCCCAAAAAAGAGCGCCACACCCGTCAGGAGGAGCACGACGGCTAGCCAGCGACGCCATGTCGCCAGCGCGGCAGATCTCGGCGCTACGTTGGTCTCTGGCCCCTTCATCCTTGCTCCCACAGTGCCTGCGGGCTCGGCACGCGACGCCCCCACCACTCTGGCCCTTCACGCACATAGGCCCACTCTGGATTCTGTGCCACATCGCGTAAGGCCGCCATGACGGCACGGAAGGTCGCCGCGTGCGCGTCGGCAAATTCAAAATAGCCGATGAAATCGTACTGCCCCTCGCGACCGTACCCGTCCGGCGCGTGGACCAGACGCCGGGTAATGCAGGGGATACCCGCCTCGGCGGCGCGGGCATGTCCCTGGGCCACCACGCGTTCCTGAGCGTCATAGCGTGGCAGAAAAAAGCTCTCGCGGTGCATCCAGTCCATCGCCCACCAGGTTGCCGTCTTCTGTTGTGGCAGGACCACGCCGAGAGGGCATTGCGCGCCCGGCTTGGGAGTCCAGGCGGGCGCATAGGCATACTGCGTCATGGCGTGGCTGGTATAACTACGCGGGCGCTGCACCCCACGCAGGGTGTCAACGCTGCCCCCCACCGGGATTAACAACGTCCGTAAGGCCTCCGCGTAAGCAACGAGTGGCTCCAGTGTGGCCGCTTCGAGATAGACCAACGCCGGTGCAGTCAAGAGCGCCGGGTGGGGCAGGGCACCGGCGCGACTCTCGGTCGGCTCGGCGCGGAGCCATTGGAAACGACCGCGACGCAACGCCTCGGCGTTGGGGAGGCCCGTCGCCGTATGCATGTTGTCCATCCCCACCCCAAGACGATCCAGCGCCGCGACGAACGCTGGATCAGGGGCCTCCGGTGGGAGAGCCACGCAGAGAAAATGCCCGTGGCCGGTGACCTGGGTTGTCAGATTGAGATCGGCTGGTTGCATGCCGTTTTCCGTATGGTCTCGCGACCTGAGGGAGCCGTGTGTCGCTGCGCTTCCCAGATGTACTCCTCCAAGGCGTCTCGGGCCTGTGGGGGCTGTGGAAGGGAGCCTGGCGCATGAGGCTCCCCTTGTCCTGCTACTCTACGACGGCAACCGCCTCAATCTCCACCATATAATCCGGGCTGGCCAGCCCCGAGACCACCAGCAGCGTGCTGGTCGGCGGATTGGTGGCAAACAATTCCTCGCGCACCTTACGCACGGCGCCGGCGTGACTGATGTTCGTCACATAGGTTGTCGTCTTCACGACATCCTGTAGTGTCCCACCTATAGACTTGACGGCGGCCTCTATATTGTGCCATATCTGTCGTGCCTGTGCTTCAGGGTCGCCTTTGCCCACCACACTGCCGTCGCGAGTGGCGCTCACCTGGCCAGCGATGTAGGCGGTATGGCCCACCTTGACCACATTGGTAAAGCCACGCGGCTGAGACATGGTGTCAGGATTCAGATAGACTTTGCTGGGCATATGGGCTCCTTGCGGTCATGCGCATGGTTGCAGACGTCGCGGTGGTTCTCGCGACTGGACGTTGCCTATTCTACAGGCAAACGCGGTATGGGAGAAGGAAGGAAAATCATGCAGCTTACGGAACGCCGTCAACGCTATCGTCAGGTTCTCCAGGGTAACGTCTGTGTGCATCCTGCGTCGATCTTCGACGCCATGTCGGCCCGCATGGCGGCATCACTCGGGTTTGAGGTCGGCATGTTCGCTGGCTCGATTGCCTCGGCCACCGTGTTAGGGGCGCCGGATGTCGTCGTGCTCACCCTCACGGAGTTTGCCGAGCAAATTCATCGCATCGCCCGTGGTAGCGACATCCCGCTCATGGTCGATGCCGATCACGGCTATGGCAATGCCCTGAACGTCATGCGCACCGTCGAAGAGTTAGAAACCGCTGGTGTAGCGGCCCTCACTATTGAAGACACCGTCTTGCCCGCCACGTTTGCTGGACAAGGGGAAGGGCTCATCTCCATCGAAGAAATGGTCGGGAAACTGCGCGGTGCCGTGGCCGCCCGGCAAGATCCGTCCCTGGTGGTGTTGGGGCGCACCAGCTCCCTACGCCACAGCGGCATTGCCGAAGCCGAAAAGCGCCTCAAGGCCTACGAGGCCACCGGCATTGATGGCATCTTTCTGGCTGGGGCCAGCACCCGCGCCGAGGTGGAGGCGATGCATCGTGCTACCAGTCTGCCCTTGCTGCTCGGCGGTGGGACGCCGGAACTGTCCGACCGCAACTTCCTGGCGGCCAATGGGGTACGTATTGCTCTGCAAGGGCATCATCCATTCTACGCCGCCGCCAAGGCGGTGTACGACACGCTCAAATATTTCCGCGAGGGCGGCTCGCCGGCAGGGCTGAAAGATCGTGTAGCCTCAGGGGAGCTGTTGGATATCGCGCTGAAACAGAGCGACTACAAGCTGGCCCAGAACACGTACTTGCGCTAAGCGGCCCCGAGCGCCCTGCGACAGCGGCGTGGCAGGGCGCCCAGGCATCAAGAGAAAGGAGAGGAGCCTATGGAGGAGTTCGAGGCTCTCCGTCACGCCATTGAAGCAGGAGACTATGACCAAGCGTTGGGCCTGCTCGATGAGTTGGATGCTATGAGTCGTGATGACAAAATCATCAAGATCATGAGCTACATGCGCGTTCTCCTGCTCCATCTCATCAAACAGGCCGCAGAACAGCGCTCCACGCGCTCCTGGGATGACTCGATTGCGGAAGCGCTCGACCGGATTGTGGCGCTGAACAAACGTCGCAAAGCCGGGGGCCATTATCTCGACAACATGACCCTGCATGAGGCGTTAGCGGAAACGTATCCGAGTGCATTGCGACGTGCCACACGCGAGGCTTTTGAGGGCGTGCGTAGCGTCGAACAACTGGCCGCTCTGGTGGACCGTGCAGGGATACTTGACACGGCCTTGCAGCAGATTCTGCGTGCCCAGGAGTCTGCGTAAAACGGCGCCCCAGCCGTGTATGTCGCGCCCACCCCACACGGCTGTCGCACCACCCTGGATATCCCAACCCAGCTACCCCGCCTGCTGGCGCAGCACCGTACAGATGTGATCCCCCACCGCACTCGTGGTAGCACTGCCACCAAGATCAGGCGTCGCCACGGCACCGCCCTCCACATGGGTCTCTAGAGCGCGTAACAGCCGCGCTGCCGCTTCCGTCTCCCCGAGAAAATCGAGCATCATCTGCCCAGCCCAGATGGTCGCCAGCGGATTGGCCATGCCACGACCTTTAATATCCGGTGCCGAGCCGTGTACGGATTCAAACATAGAGGGATAGGTGCGCTCCGGATTCAGGTTGGCACTCGGGGCAAAGCCCATACCACCCATGATCACGGCGCCCAAATCAGTCAAGATATCGGCAAACAGGTTCGAGGCCACCACCACGTCAAACGTTTCCGGCTGACGGATAAAATTCATCGCCGCGGCATCCACCAGGGTCGAGCGCGTCTCAATGTCCGGGTATTCGGCTGCGACTTCACGAAAAATCTCGTCCCAGAACACCATGCTGTATTTCTGCGCGTTGGATTTGGTCACCGAGGTGACGCGCTTTTTCTTGTTGCGTTTGCGCGCCAGCTCAAAGGCAAAGCGCATGACGCGTTCGCAGCCGGCGCGGGTAAAGATCGACGTCTGAATCGCCACTTCAAACGGCGTGCCGCGGTGCATCCAGCCCCCGGCGTCGGAATACTCCCCCTCGGTGTTTTCGCGGATGACGGCAAAATCTATATCGGCTGGCCCTTTTCCCACCAGCGGGCAGGGAGCGCCCGGCAGCAGTTTGACGGGACGAATGCAGGCGTACTGTTGAAAACTCTTGCGGATGGGCAAAATGAGGCCATTGAGCGTGATGTGATCCGGTACCCGTGCCGGGTCACCCACAGCGCCAAAATAGATGGCGTCGAACTGTTCCAGCGTCTTTAAGCCGCTGTCCGGCATCATCATGCCGTGCGCCAGATAGTAATCACTGTCCCAGCCAAACTCTTCGAATTCGAGGTGCAAGCCGGGGACAATCGCCTGCACCGCCCGCAGGGCTTTGAGGCCCTCCGGTATCACCTCCTGGCCAATGCCATCGCCGGGAATGACTGCAATCTGGTACGTTGCCATGCATGCTCCTTCGTGCGTATCTCCGTGTGCGTGGCGCACGGCGGTATCGCGGCGTTAGCGTCGTAGGGATAGGCTCTCAGTCAGTAAGGGCAGTACAGCCTAGAAGGAAGGCTCGGATCATAGTCAGACCCTCGGGGGAAGTCAAGTCGGAGGCCACCTACCTACCGTCTGCCGCGCCCTCGCGTCAGAGCACTGGACCGCAGATACCGTGGTTTTTCCTACTTGATATATCATGCAGAATCTTCTATAGCACACGCCAGCGCTGTGCTGGAGCAGACATCAGGGGCTGGCATGCCACCGTGCCTGACTCTGTTCCTGCCGGCCGCGTTGACGCAGACGAGACGGCAGCCACCCGTGTGCAACCGTGGCACCACGGCTCTGGCTGGCGCCAGCGCTACAAATGCCGCACCGCGACGCTACGGCGTCCGGTGCTTCCCCTCTCAAGGTGATGCATGGCTGAAATCTACGATATGGTGATCATTGGCGGCGGGGCCGCCGGCTTTACCGCCGGGATGTATGCGGCCCGCGACCGTTGTACGACCCTCGTGCTGGAACGTATGGCGGCTGGGGGACAGGTGCTCAACTGTGAGCACATCGAGAATTACCCCGGATTCCCTGATGGGGTGGCAGGGTATACCCTGGGGCCGCTGTTGCAACAGCAGGCGGTCAAGCTCGGGGTCAAGGTGCAACTGGCCGAGGTGGAATCTGTGCGCCTGGATGGCACGACGACGATCCTGCAGACGAGCACGGGGACGGTGCAGGCCCGGACGCTGATTGTGGCCTGTGGCTCCAGCTTTACGCCGCTGGACGTGCCAGGCGAAGAGGCTTTCATGGGGCGTGGGGTGTCACATTGTGCCCCCTGTGATGGCGCGATGTTTATGGGCCAGCCTGTGGCGGTGATTGGGGGCGGTGATGCGGCGCTTGATGAGGGGTTATATCTGACCCAATATGCCTCGCAGGTGACGGTGGTGCATCGCCGTGAGACCCTGCGTGCCTGTCAGTCGTTGCAAGAGCGCGCCCACGCCAATAGTAAAATGGTCTTCCGCTGGCAGACAGCGGTGCGCGCGATTGAGGGCGGCGACAGCGGCGTGGAGCGCCTCCAGCTTGAGGATCTCCAGACAGGTGCCGTGTCGTCCTTGGCGGTGACAGGTGTGTTTCCGTATCTGGGTTTGACCCCCAACACGTCATTCCTGCAGGGGTTGGTGCCCGTGAACGCCCGTGGGCAGATCCTCACGGACTTGCGTATGCGCACCACAGTACCCGGTGTGCTGGCGGCTGGCGATGTGCGGGCCGAGTCGGCGCGGCAACTGATTGCCGCCGCGGGTGATGGCGCCACCGCGGCGCTGGCGGCGGTGCACTATTTGCGCACGGGCCAGTGGGATAGCGCCGGCTAGAGCAACGTTCCAGCTTGCAAAGCGTCGCGTCTCGCGGCATGCTGCCTGCCTCGCTGGCACGCCCTGGAGACGGTGTCGTGCCTGCGAGACATCAGGGCTGGTTCTCTGCTCTGCATGTATGGTACGATATGATATCGGTGTGAACTTCTAGAGTATGGGATACGATCATGGCAGAGGCACAGCATGACTTTCCGTCTGTCGACGCAATTGATGCAGAATCCCTGGGCACGCCTGGGAAACGGACCTTTCGGATACGGATGATGCGAGGGACGAACTCTGCAGCCCTCTGGATGGAAAAACAACAGCTGGCCGCACTCGGCGAGGCGCTTCCACGCTTACTCGAACAACTCAACACCCCGGATCAGCACCCGCACGAAGAGGGCGACAGCATCGTGGCCTTTCCCTCCGACCCCACCATCGACTTCAAGGTCGGGCGCATGGCCCTCGGCTATGCCGTCCAGGAGGACCGCGTGGTGCTGGTGGCGCACGATGTCGAAGCAGGAGAGGATGAGACGATCCCCCCCATCCTCTCCTGCCGTTTTTCCCGTGAACAGGCGCGGGCCTTGAGTGAAGCCTGCGCTGAGGCCGTGGAAGGTGGACGTCCTCTCTGTCATCTCTGCCACCGTCCGATTGATCCAGAAGGCCATATGTGCCCACGCAGCAATGGCCATCAAAAGCTGACACCCCAGAGCGGCGGGGATGCGTAGACTGTGCCACCTCGACGTGATGCCATGCGACTAGACACGACCCCAGAGGCGCTGTGTTGGCGTCTGGCTCTCCACCACCACCTGTCATACCTGCTGCCCGCTCCCTCGGCGTAGCGCGGTAGTAGCGCGGAAGCGATCATGAGCCAAGCGGATGTGCGTGTACGGATTGCTCCCAGTCCCACCGGCGTGCCCCATGTCGGCACGGCGTATATCGGGCTGTTCAACTATGCTTTTGCCCGCGCCCATGGCGGGCAGTTCCTCATTCGCATCGAAGATACCGACCAGACGCGGTCGCATCGACGCTATGAAGAGGCCATTTTACGTTCCTTACACTGGATTGGCTTGCGCTGGGACGAAGGCCCAGACGTGGGTGGCCCCCACGGCCCGTATCGGCAATCCGAGCGTCTGCCACTGTATCAGCGCTACGCCGACGCACTCATCGCCTCCGGCGCGGCCTATCGCTGCTGGTGTACCCCGGAGCGTCTCGACGCCGTGCGGCAAGCCCAGCGGGCGCAGAAGCACACCATGCGTTATGACGGGCATTGCCGTGATCTGTCTGCGGCCGCCATGGCGGCGCACCAGGGCCAGCCACATGTGGTGCGGCTCAAGGTGCAGGAGGGCGGCACGACGGTTGTGCAGGATGCCTTCCGCGGTGCGGTGCCCTTTGACCACCAGCAGATCGACGACCAGGTGCTGCTCAAGTCCGATGGGTTTCCCACCTACCATCTCGCGAATGTGGTGGATGACCACCTGATGCGCATTTCCCACGTGATTCGGGCCGAAGAGTGGTTATCCTCCACCCCGAAGCACGTGTTGCTGTACCAGGCCTTTGGTTGGGACATGCCGACCTTCATGCACATGCCGCTGTTACGCAATGCCGACCGCAGTAAGATCAGTAAGCGTAAAAACCCCGTGTCGCTGGAATACTACGAACGGCAGGGCTACCTCCCCGAGGCGCTGCTCAATTTCCTGGCGCTCATGGGGTGGTCGATGGCGGATGAGCGCGAGATTTTTCGCCTCGACGAGATGATCGAGGAGTTTTCCTTTGATCGCGTCAATCTCGGCGGCCCAGTCTTTGATCTGCAAAAGCTCGCATGGCTCAATGGCATGTATATCCGCCAGTTGTCGCCCGCCGAGTTCACCGAGCGACTACGCCGGCAGATGGCGCACCCGAAAGCCCAGCGCCTTGAGGACGCGGCCTACTTACACGCCATCGCGCCACTGATCCAGGAACGCCTGCCCACCCTGGGGGATTTTCACGCCATGACGACGTTTTTCTATGACACGCCGCTGGCCTATGACCAGGCGCTGCTCATCCCCAAAGGGCGCAATGCGCGGGACACGGCGCGGGTGTTGAACGAGGTCAGCGAGGTCTTACAGCGCTATGACGGCGCCTGGGAGGACGGAGCGCTAGAAGCGGCGCTGCGCACCTATACGGAGGGCATGACGTGGGAGACACGTGATCTCTTCATGACCCTACGCGTGGCGATCACCGGCCGTACCGCCTCGCCGCCACTGTTTGCCATCATGCAGGTGCTCGGCCCCCCCGCCTGCCTGGCGCGGCTGGAAGATGCCGTCGCCCTGCTGCAAAAATGATACAACTATGAGCACAACGTTTCGTATTACTTTTCTGGGCACCTCAGCGGCTGTCCCAACGGTCAGACGCAATGTCTCTGCCACACTTGTGGCCTATCAGGATCTGAAATGGCTGATTGACTGCGGGGAAGGCACACAACGGCAGATGCTGCGGGCCAATCTTGGCTTTAAGAATCTGACGCGTATTGTCCTCAGTCATGAGCATCTGGACCACATCCTCGGCATGGGCGGATTGCTCGCCACGATGAATATGCTACAGCCGGTGGATGAGGTGGTCGTCTACGGCAATCCCACGGTGATCGAGCGCGTGCGGCAGATGACGAGCTATATTGGCCGTTCTGCCCAGTATCATTTACACTTACAGCCCATTGACGCGGGCCTGGTGTTTACGCATCGGCAGCTGGAATGCTATGCCTTCCCGACGCTGCACCGCGTCAAGCATTCCTATGGCTTTGTGTTTCAGGAAAAACCCCGGCGCCGGTTTTTGGCCGAGGTCGCGACCGCGCTCGGCGTACCCAACGGCCCGGAGCGTCGCCTGCTGCTGGCAGGGACCAGCCTCCAAACGCCCAGCGGGCGGCTGGTGCATCCCGATGAGGTGTTAGGAGCAGAGGAGCCTGGAAAAAAGCTGGTGTACATTAGCGATTCGGCCTATTTCCCGGAACTCAGCACCGTCGCGGCAGGGGCCGATTGTCTCATCAGCGAGGCCACCTTCCTACATGCGGATGCGACCCTTGCAGCAGAAGCTGGACACATGACCGCGGTACAGGCCGCCATGGTGGCGCGGGACGCTGGTGTCAAGATGCTGTATCTCAATCACATCTCGCAGCGCTATGCCCAGTGTGAGTCGCTGTTACTGGAGGAAGCGCGCCCCATTTTTGCCAATACGCATCTGGCGCATGATTTCGATGCCATTGAGGTCTAAGTGCCTCTCCCAGGCGGGGGGACCAGCCGGTCGCCCCACCGAGGCCGCTTGGCGTGCGGATGGCCTCCAGGAGAGGATTGCAGGGCACTCCTCAAGTGTGTCGTTGGCATGCTGCCTCATGGACGTCTCTACTTGCTGTGCTTCAATGAGCCATGCATCTCTCGCAATGTTCTGGGATAGAGCGCCAGGTCACCAGCCCGGTGCCCTCCTCATGCCCGACCATATCTGGCGGGAACAACAGCCGCCTCAAGGCCCGGATCGACACCCGCAGGAACCTAGCGGGGACGACAGACGCGCATCGTGCTTCGCGGACCTGTTGTTCGACTCCCCGAGCGCCGTCGAATCACCGCTCGTCACTGCCGCACACTGCGACGCAGCCAGACCAGACCGCGTCCAATCCATGGCCAATTGGCCATGGATTCTCTCAGCATTTTGATCGCGAAATGGTATGAAAAACCTGCACGCCTGGAGAGAACTGTTGGACCTTCTCTACGTTAGGCCCTATATTAGGACCATAAAATTGGGACGCAAGAAGGGTCATTTTAAGAGGTTATCATGGTGCAAGCGAAATTCAGTCTCGAAGCATCGCACATCCAGTTTCTCCAACAATGCAAGTGGTATGGATTCAAAGACAAAAGCGACGTGGTGCGTACCGCCCTCGACCGTTTGTACACAGCATTAGCCCAACAGCGCTTGTGTGAATCGGCGGCTCTGTATGCCGAGGTCTATGACAATGATAAGGAAACGCAGGGATGGACCGACGCGGCGCTGTCGGAATGGCCGACATGACCGAGTTAAGGCGAGGGATGATTCCACCAAGGGGTCAGAAACAGGGAAAGTTCGACCGTGCGTGATTGTTACCAATAACACGTATAATACGCGTGTCCCAGTTATCCAGGTGGTACCCTTAACGGCATGGAGTGCGCGCAAAGCCCTTATTATCACCAATGTAGAAGTCGCCCCATCCCCACGCAACGGATTACTCAAAAAATCAGTGGCAGATTGCCTGCAAACACGCCCTATCGATCACCGCGCTCGCCTCGTCAAAGTACACGGTGAGTTAGAAGATGAAGCCATGAGCAACATTGACGACGCCTTGAAGATTGTCTTCGATCTCGCGTAAGACTCCGTATGCAGTGGCAAGATATTCGCGAGTATAGGAAATGCACACGGCCTTTTCCACCGCCCGCGTCGCCTCTGCCCCCCAGCCGCCCGCGCGCCGCGGCTGGAGAGTTGCCGGGGAGGGTCCACGGGCGGACTGCCACCACAAGATACCTTGTGCCTTGGCGGCCTTTCCCTAGTTTTCGCGCTGCTGAAGATGATAATACTTGCACGGCATGAGAATGGAGGCAGAGGGTTCCTCACCGTGCTGGGCTACGCCGTCTCTCATCCTACACAAGCCCCGCCTCTGACGGAGAGCGCATTGGTAGGCGCTTACACATGCGGGCGTAGCTCTTGCGTCACACGCTCCGCCAGGAAAATCTTGAGAAGGGATTGGTAGGGCACATCGCGCTTGTTTGCCAGCAGTTTCAAGGCTTCCAGCAGCGCTTCCGGCAAACGGAGGGAAATCGTCTGCATGGACGGCTTGAGCCGTCCGAACGTAGCACGTTGCGTTTTACTCCAGTCTATATAGTCTGTCGAGTCGTGGGCGGACCAAAACTCCGCTTCCTGCCCTGCGTTGTCAAAGCGCGGTATCGGTAGCAGCAGCTTCTTCTTTGGCAGGCTCGTATACTCTTCGCTCTCGCCGACTCATGGGACGGACAGAGGTCACACGGAGAAGAGCAGCGCGGATGGCGAACACGATACAGAGGAGCCGGTCCGCGTCAGTATGCCCCAGCGCATCATACCGTGGGAGCGACTCATCGTGTTGCGCTCCCGTGACGACCACCAGCGGACGATTGAAGAACACCTGTTCCGTCTCACCCTGGAGATACGTGATGTGTGACCCAATTGTTCTCCGCGTTGCCTGCATCCCACTGGAACCCTCGGCATTGTGCAAGATTGTCTGTCATGGTTACTGAGTCTAATCTATATTGCCACAGTATACAATAGATACAATAGTCAAAAGACCAAAGCCGCGCACTTCTGACGCCGAACGCCGGCGGTGAGCGACGGGGTCTGTCAGTGTTCTGGGCTCTTGTCCCCGGTTTTTTCTATATGGGCATAACCTGTGGTTTGGGATACGGCTTCTGCTGGAGTACCCGTGTTGTGCCTGGGGATGGCCTGTGTCCTGAGTCCCGTGTTCCTCTGGCACGAGCGTGTCCGTAGGGACGAGGTGTGGCTGAGGACAACGTGCAGCATGGTGTGCGTCTGGCCTGCGTCCCGGGTGGTTGGCTGTGGGGTGCCGAACGCTCGCCTGCACGGGTGGGCCGCTGGAAGGCGTTGTGCGGCCGCTGCGCTAGGGACCAACACACAGACTTGGCACCGTGAGTCGCGTGAAATGATAGGGCGATGCAGACGTTGACCAAGACCGCGAGCGAGACGTTGATGCTGAGCTGCTGAAAGATCGGCACGTTTGGATCAAGGGGTGTGAGCTGCACCATATGGCATCTTCTGTGATCGGTGTTTGGGGGCAATAAAGAATAAATTATACTAGAACTAAAATATGCTAACGACCAAGGGAACCCGGCGGCGGCGAAGTGACTTTGATGTGTGAATCCGCCTGCTCCGCCGTTCGAGTTGACCGGCTTGTTCGCTGTTACTTTCAGGTTAGCAACAATGGAAACGCGACAGCACCCGCAGGGGTGGCCCAGTTATGCACCAGCTCCGCGACGATGGCGTTCGTTGTTGTGAGACCTACGCCTGCGCGTTCCATCCTGCGCCAGGCCATTTCTTCGGCAATAGGATTTGACGAACCACAGGCATCACAAACCACTTGCACGTTGTAGCCTTCGTTGAGCGCACTGACGGCTGGCCCCACCATGCACACGTCGGTGGTGACACCCGCCATGACGAAATTCCGGCGGCCGGTCTGGCGGCAGGCGTTGGCAAATCTCTCATCGTCCCAAGCATTGACGACCCCCTCACGTTTAATGCGCGAGGCGAATGCGTCCGGGAGAGCGACTTGAAGTTCTGGCATTAACGGGCCTTGTGCATTCAGGTTGGTTTCCTGACTCGAAGTCAGCACGACGGGCATGCCGGTGCCTTTAGCGAACTTCGCGAGGGCCATCACATTGCGTTGCAGCAGGGCCAAAGGAGTTGTGCTGGCCCATTGATTGGTTCCGACTTGGTGGTCAATAAGAATCACTGTGGTATCATCGATTTTGAATCGATACATATGAGTTTGTCCTTTTTCTGTATCTGTGTGATTGGGAAACGGCTGGCACACAACTGTAGCCGAACGTTTGAGTGAAGCGGCAGGCTCGTGAGAGCCTGTCCGCTTGCACGAATTGTTGGGCGCCCACACCGCGTGCATGTTGCCAACTCACCGAACCTGCCCCCGCCGCCCCGATCCTGCCGGAGAGGCCTCGGATCGGCCGAGCTACCTGCCCTGCGCCCCAAGCTTCGCCCGGATGTCTGCGACGATGTTCTCGTCGGAGTAGGGGTACTGCTGCCCAGGCTCGCTCGTGAGGACGCCCGGGTGGTGCCGCGCGAGCTCGTCACGGATGCGGCGGCGCGCGGCCTCCTCGACGGCACCGCCGAGGAGCACGGCGCCCAGTCGCGGCACCGTGGCGATGCGCTGGAGCGCCTCCGCCTCGGTCAAGGTGCCGTAGGCGCTGACGCCCCCCATGTCGCGGAGGAGGCGGATGACCTCGTCCATGCGGCCGGCGGTCCTGCCGAACACGACGAGGGACGGGGCCTGCGGGTCCGGGGAAACCGTGTCCATCATAAGCATGCCTTCGAGGTTCATATGCGTCTCCTTGGGACAAGCACTGGGCTCTTCCACACCGCCTAACGCCTGGCCTGAGCCGCTGCCGGAAGCGGGAGCGCAGCGGACGCTGGAGGCAGTCAGGTGCAAGCCCTGGTTCGTCCGGGGCTCTGGCAAGGATCCCGCCAAGGGGATGTGCTCTCCTCGTTGGGTGAGGAAAACTTGACGGCGGCCCTAGCCGAGTATAGGAAATGCACACGGCCTTGTCCACCGCCCGCGTCGCCTCTGCCCCCCAGCCGCCCGCGCCACCCCGCGCGCCGCGGCTGGAGAGTTGCCGGGGGAGACTGCCCAGGCTGGGGCCAAGCGGCGGATGCAAACGCGATGAGCGGACGGTGGCAGAATGGGGGGGGCGCTGGCAACCACGGGCAGGCCGTGCAGGAGCATCTCGTTGAGCAACCGCGCGACCTGGGGTAGGTCCAAGCCGATACGCTTTGTGTGAAGACACAGGGTGGCATCGTGTGGATGGCCGTGGCCCTGCTGGTCCAGACCCGCTTGTGGCGGGGCAGCGAGGTCAGCGCGCAGCGCACCAGATCCCTGATCCGGCGGCTGATCGAGCGCGGCAGGCGCTGGGCGGCCCATCGTCCTCGGTTGGTCGGTACGGACGGCGTGGTGTCGTACAGCCGGGCGATGTGAGAACCCTTGCGCGCTCCCGTGCCCACGGGGAAGGGCGGACGGCCCCGGCTGCGTCGGGGGCGCAATCTTGTGCTCGCCCCAGTCGTCAAGCGCTACGAACGCCAGCGGGTGGTCGATACGGACCGCCGTATGATCGATGGGACACCGGCACGCGGCGAGACGCTCCGACAGCGTTCGCAGGGCGACGGTGTCCTCCATCCGGCCGACATCGAGCGGCTCAACGCGACGTTCCGTGAGCGGCTGGCCGCGCTGACACGCCGAGGACGTGCGCTGGCACACCGCACCCTGCCGCACCCTGACACTACAGCATGGTATGCATCTGATCGGGACGGGCTATAATTTCTGCACACCGCACGGGAGCCTGGCCCAAGCCAAGGGCGGGGCCACACCGGCGATGGCCGCGGGTCTCACTGCTCATGGCGGGATCGTCCAGGCACTGCTGGCGTTGCATAAGCTCGACTTTATCCATTTGTCACAATTTGAGTCAAAATTGCTCGGCAAGGACATCCCATGTTCTCTGCAACTGCAAGGAGGGGCATGCTCTCCTTGCCGATCGCCTTTCCCAGGGCCATTGGGGTCTTCGCACCGGTCTTTGCTCGTCCTGTTTGGCCGCATGGGCAAGTCCTCAGGACCGGTGCCGTCCTGGCGCCAGGGAAGCGGACGGTGACGGCGATGCTCCGGAGGATGGGCCGCAGGGCGGCACCCGACTTTCAGACGGAGCATCGTGTCCTGCATCACGCCATCTGGTCGCCTCGCAAAGCCAGTCGGTGGCTCCTCAGGCTCCTCGTGGCCGTGTGCCTCCCGCAGGGGGGCGTCGTCTTGGGCCTCGAGGACACCATCGAACGCCGACGCGGCGCTCCGCTGCAAGCCCAAGGCCTCGCCCGCGATC
>SXGT01819206.1_pt1 | contig 16950 bp, 21 predicted proteins | sample 3176221 | NCBI WGS metagenome assembly SXGT01 (sample SAMN11356862, study PRJNA531348) | freshwater metagenome | isolation source: freshwater sample F1-120 | place: China: Fuxian Lake, Yuxi | collected 2017-12-25 | reverse complement strand
CCGACGCGGCTCCGCCCCGATCGCGCCCGCCACCTCTATGATCCGCGTAGCCATGATGCCGCACCAGTGCCTGCCACAGTGCCGCACCTGTGGCTTGCGGCTCACGCCCCGCACAAGGCGGGGCAGACCGGACGGTTACGACTGATGTTCACCATGGGCGTGAACAAGTTCTGCTGGGTGGAACAATGGTTGCAGATACAACCCGAAGGCGAGGGGGCCTTGGTCGTGCATGGGGTGAACCTGCGTGGCCTGCTGGGGTTTGCGCCATCCCAATTTGTCGCGAAGCGCGTCGAGCCAGTGTGTCGTTTGCCGCTAGAAGCGCTCGCGCGCCATCTACGGCCGCCGAGCCGACCGGGAGCAAAACCGGTCCGCCGGCAGAACCGCAGGACCCGGCGGGCGGCTCGGCACCGGGCGCCCTGACGAAGATTGCGCCTTTACCGCGAGCTCTCCGTGAGAAGGTGTGCGGCAGGCAAAAAGCCCAGGCGCGGTTATCTGGCCGTGCGCAGCGGACGTCTATCCGCGACACCTCCTGGGCGGTTCGGTCCCGCGCCGAAGAAGGATGTCGAGGCCCGCACGTGTCAGCGTAAGACCATCCCCAGCAAAGACGCCGTCTTCGGTCGTGGCCTGCAGCCGGATCGAATCAGCTGCAGACAGGCGCATCGACGCTTCCTCACCGCCTTGGTAGAAGTCGATCATCACCTCGCCACCGTTCTGGCAGGTGTAGCGGTGCGTTTCAGTCACTCGTGGCTGGACCTCGCGCGCAGGGGCGGCGATGATCGGCGGTCTGAACTCTGCCGCCTCGGCCTGCTCATCTTCGCTCTTCAAGCCGCCCGAGCAGGCGACGAGCACAACCATCACCAAGGTAGCTGAACCACGCGGAAAGGCCGCAGCACTGGGAGCAAGACCGGTATGCATTCGCCGCATCGAAAACCAACTAGGCATCTAGAAACTCCAGGCACCGCCTCCACACGTGAGCAAACCACGGTCCCGGCAGCGTCGCTCTCGCAGACGGCAGCTTGTTGGTAGGCCCGCACCCGAGAAGCGATGCTCCCGTTTATTGAAGTAGACTATCCGGCATGTGACAACGCCGCAATCCGAAGCGCATCAGGGTCTACTTTCGCCCTATCTCATCTGTGCAATATCCATACCGCTCGATGACCCCTTTTGCCCATCAACATTGGTGTCAATGATGCCGACCATGGGATGTGCGACGATGATGCCGACTCGTTCGACGATAATGGCGTCGATCGTTGTAGACGTACGGACCATCATAATAGCCGCTGTAGGCGGGATGATGGGCGTATGGCGGGGGTGCATAAGCCGTATAGCCATAGCCGTAAGATGGCCAGAAGTTCTGTTGCATTAGGGCGGAATGATGGATCGCGCTTCGTGCATGGCTGCGGCTATGACCGCCATGGTGTCGGTCACGCGCCACCGCCGCCGAGCTGCTCAACATAATGATTACGATAGCCGCCGCCGACCACAGGAGACCCTTCATCATCACTCTCCGCGCCCGCGCGATGCCGCGAACTAGCCCCAAGTTCCTGGTCTCATCGTGCTGAACTGACACTGAACCCGGCCGCCGGGTCGTCATCGCGAGTGCGCGTCTCTGGCTTGCCGATCTTAGCGCATCCGGGCGTCTCGTTGCTCGGCGCTGGACGTCGCGGCCACCTCCTGTCAGCCGGTCGACACTCATACAGCGCCGTCCGACGTGCGCGATGATTGCTTTTACCTGTCCCCCTTTCTCCGCCGAAGTTCAAGGTGCGGCGAGGAGCTTGGCTACTTTCTTAATCATGGTTCGCTCCTCCAGTTCGAGCTTCGCGGCCGGGCCGCCGGATGATAAAAATAGTTCGTCGCTACAGCCTTCCGGCCGTGGCGATGTAGATCGCGCTGATGACGGCAACGCGGTGCGGATCTTAAATCCACTTAATTCAAGGCTGTCCCCGTAACTGTAAGCGGCGAGCATGAAACGCATGTGCTAATCGGCGACGACCGGCGCGGCCACTGGGTAGGCCCGGAACGGGGGGCCTGGGAAGGCCCGGTTCGGGCGTTGAGCCGAAACTCAGGAGACCGCCCGGCGCGAGTCGCTCTTGTTCGGCTCATGAGATTGGCCGGGCGCGAAACCGATTTCGTCTGAGCGACGATAGTGCGGCTGGGGCCGCATTGCCCGTGCTTGGTGGGCGCTCACGCGTCCGTCCCCGGGCGCGGTTGACCGTTCGCGCGGACGCCCCGGCTTGGTCGCTCGACGCGCGGGGTTACGGTTCGATGCACTCGATCATCAAGGCGGCGCTGCTCGCCTCCTGTTTCGCGCCATTGGGCGGGTTCGGCCAGACCCGCAACTTCGCGGCCGTGCCGATACTGCTGGCTTTCGCGGCCGCCTTCGTCGCCTACGAGGCGCTGCTGCTCGAATTTTCATCGGTGGCCGGTGGGACGGACACGTTCGCAGCGGCGATCGTGGGGAGCATCCTGCTTAACGACGGGCTGCGGTTTGCAGGACTGTCGGCGCTCCACGTCGCGCTGACGTGTGCCGTCCCGGGTTGGTTCGGCCCGACGCCGACGGCGCGGCTCGCCTGACGTATGATGAGCCCTCACGACCTCTCGCTCCTGCCCAGCGCCACCGAGTTCGCGATCGCGGTGGGCCTCGGCGGCTTTCTGGTCGGCCGGTAGCACAAGTGCAACTGCCCCCGCCGTCGTCGGCGCCCGGCCGGTCGTGACCTCCACCAAGCTGGAGAAGGGGCTCATCTCCCGCCAAATCGACGACCGGGTCGAGGAGACCCTGCCAAGAGCTCGCGGTCTCTGCAGTCGACGCGGAGGTGCTGCGCGCGCTCAAGCCCGACCTCATCCTGACACAATCGCAATGCGCCGTGTGCGCCGTGCCCAAAACCGTTGCAGCCCTTCACCCGCTTCGCAGCCCAAGAAGATGGATTGCAATCAGCAGCGATGAAAGGCTCCCGACGCCACCGAACAGCCAAAGTCGAAGAAGTGATTTCGCGGCAATGTCGCCTCGGGCGAGAAGCCACCCCCGCGTCCCTACGATCGTACCAGCCAGGTAATAAGACGCGAGCAGCTCGAGGGAAGCAGCCGAAATTACCGCGAATGAGGACCATGGTTGGATATCTTCTATCCTAGACCCGAGCATCACGACGCCGCCGGCCATCAGCGGCCAAGCTAGCAGATCGCGGAACGAGGCCACGCGTTCATTGAATAGGGCTATGCGCCCACGGCGGAGAAGATCCCCAGCAGGCGTTTTGCGCGGCCGTTGCCAAGAGCCTCTCATTGAAGGTGAGAGCCCAGGCCCCCGCATGTGCTTCATAGCCTAGCAACCACAATGGCAAGATCGGTGCGCCGGAAAGGCCTGACCCAAAGCCGAGTTCTCGGCCAGTCGCGACCTTGGTGCGCTTGGGACTAGGTTCCGCCGTGGACGAGTGGGGAACAGGGGGGCTCTGCGTCCCGTCCACCGCGCGGTCCCGCCATCCCAGCGCTCCACCCTTCTGCTTCTAAAGCGGGGCAGTTTGAACACCAAGGACATTGGAACCAAGCTGGTAAGGAGTGACATCTCGCCTTTGGTCCCGGCGCGGTTCTGTCACCCTTGAACAAACATCCTCTTCTAACCTGAACCGCGACCTTGACGAGCGTTAGTATGCTCGTTCTAAAAACGCAGCCCTTTCTGGCGGCACAACCGCTCCCCGCCGCGTGCTCGACGTCCATGGCGTCAACGGAAAGGCCGTTGCAGGACCAAACGCATTCCGAACGTCAGCGCGCAACCTCAACCGCTCACTCCGATCTCCACTGCGCAACACCCGCCACCCCCCTTCGGCTTCAAACTCGCAAGGAGACTAGCGCAGCTTCGGCTCGGTACAGAGTTACAATTCCGTAAGGGATGCTATGCCTCGGGCATGCGCTCGCGCAGATGACAAGAAGTTAATCGTGCATACAGGTTTACGTGAGCCCCTGCGGGCAGATCGACGGATGTCAGATCGCATCGGCACTCAAGGGAGTGTGTTGACGAGCACTCGCGCGCTTGCGCCGTGCTTGGATTGGGCGTTGGTTGAGGCACGAGTACCAGAAAGTAGCGAATTCAGAACGGTTGGTGGTCTGTTGGAGCGCGCCGGCCTTGATGCCGGGCGCAGACGCCCGGCGACCGGCTCCGGGAGAGTTTGGGTGCGAGGAGAGGTCAAACGCATCGGGGGGATAACGGCTTATGTCGGTCGAACTTCGAAGGGAGCATGCACGGGTCAAGTACGGCCGCGTGCTCTCGACACCTTCGCATTGATGACCTGCTTAGCGGCACTGCCCAACTGCTCCGGCGAAAAAAACAGACAGGCCTCTTCAGAAACGGAGATACACGCCAGGGAGCTAGCGCATGATCAGGCGCCCCCGGGTCAGCACATATTCGCTTGTCGGGACGGCGGAACGCTCCTTGTCGACTTCAAGAACCAGGGTCTGACGTTGGAGCTTCGACGACGTGATAACCAGCAACCGCTTCGTCTGACCGCGCCCGCCCAAGGCCTGCGCTTTATGGGCGACAACGCAACCGCGACGTTCGCTGGCGGCGACCTGCAGCTGCAAGTTGCAAAGGAACCGGAGCGCGTCTGTCGGCGCTCGAGCATTTAGTTGCTGCATGATGAGCATCATCGCGAGGACTCCGGCAAACCTGTCGGCCGATTTAATGTCGGTGTTCGAGAAGGCACCCCGTCGCGAGACGGTTCGAACGTTGCCCTCGCAGTTCCGCTGGACGTCAAGGTCCGGCGCCGGCAGGTGCTCGCCGGCATTTGCGCGGGCGCTGGCGCGCTGATGTGCTTGCCTCTGTCGGCAGCCCGAGCCGCGGTCTCGGACGAGTGGGGCGGCTTCGCTACCCAACCGACATGGACGGATATGCAGCATGTCACGGGTGACACCCTCGTACTCTCGGCCAGCGTGAACGGCGCGAAGGTCGATGCGATCGTCGACACCGGCAGCGGCGCAACCATCATCAGCGCTTCCCTTGCGACAAGGTTGGGGATCCCGATTGGTGAGCGCCGCACTATACGCGGGCTTAGCGGCACCACCGAGATCAACCTGGCCGTAGACGTTGATCTCGCGATCGGGTCGGAGCGCCGTCGCTTGCCGTTTGTCGTTGTGACGAATCTCGACCTGTTCTCGGCTGGGCTTGGCCGATCCGTTGATCTCCTCCTCGGCGCCGACATGCTCGGCCACTATGCGCTCGCGCTTGATTTCGACCGACGCCTTTTGGCTTTAGCACCGACCGGCACGTTCGAGGGCGGTGCGTCGTGGCGCACGCTGGCCCTGTCGCTAGGCAGCTACCGTGAACTCCTAACGACGGCCGTGATCGCGGATGCCCCTGCAACGCTGATGGTTGATCTGGGCAGCACGGCGGCCCTGATGCTGTCGCATGTCTTCGTCGAAACACATGGCTTAACTAAGGACATCCGAACATCCACGGCGGCTCTTGGCGGCGTGGAGGGGGTGAAAACCGTCTCGGTCTTCAGGCTTGACCGTCTCACGCTGGCAGGATGGTCGGTACGATCCGTGCCTGCGATCATACCCGCATCCTGGATGTCCGAGAGTTCGGTGGGCAACTTGGGCCTTCCGATCCTCCGTCAATTCAATGTGGTGGTCGACATAGCCGCTCGGCAGCTGTGGCTTCGCCCGGCGGTGCGCCCGGCGGAGATACTAATCGATCGGAGTGGATTGGGCGTGGCGATTGGACAGGGCGAGCTGACGATCATCCACGTCGCCCGCGGGAGTCCGGCCGAGAAGGACGGCTGGGTGGCGGGCGAACGGATCGTCGCGATTGGCGGAGAGCCGATCGACGCAGGCTTCGCGTCTGGCCCGCTATTTCGCTGGCGTCATCAAGCGGCGGGGGCGATTGTGGTGCTTCGCGATGGCACAGGTAGAGTTCGCCGCTTGCGGCTCGACGACTACTTTTGACGTGCCGTACGCTCGGTCATTTCCTCAGCCCGGCAACACCCGCTATCGAGCGCGATGGCCAAGGCATGCTGCCTCGAGTCGAGGACGAGGGGCGACAAGCCCGGCTGTTGCAGTCGCAAAAGCCGTGCGCGGCCAATCAGAGCTCGCTGTGCGCGCCCTATTACGGGCGGGCAGCGTGTCTGCAGCGGCGGAGGAACTCAGAGCTTCCTCCGCCGCAGCCTATTCAGGCTCGACTGGAGCCGCTGGTATCGCGGTGTCCGTGCGGGTCGAGATCGCCGGGCGTATGGCCCGGGTGGTCGTGGTGCTCGCCGGGAGTCTCCTGCTGTCCGCTCGTGTCGCGGTGTCCTTCGGGATCAAGATCGCCGGGCGTGTGGCCCGGATGATCATGGTGCTTGCCTGGCACCTCCTGCTGCCCGCTTTGGTCGCGGTGGCCGTGCGGGTCGAGGTCACCGGGCGTATGGCCGGGATGGTCATGGTGCTGGCCGGGTTTTTCGTCGGGCATATTCACTCTCCTCAAAGCTACTTCGGTCGGAACGCGCGAGGTGCAGATTGGGTGCCGTCGCCTGGTGAGGTGAGCCGTTAGCGTGACGAGGGGTTATACGTCTGCGCACAGCCTTCCTCGCTGCATCAGCGTGGCTTCGACTATGACATCGGCGTTGGGATAGGCGGGTCCGTCCAGCAAGGCCGACGACCAAAGATGAAAATGGAAGGATGCTTAACATGAAGCGTTATGCATACGGATGGATCACCCTTACATTCTTTCTCGTTTCGATCGTCTTACATTGGCTGTTCGGGTGGTGGGCATTCGTGGACACGGCTCTGCAGCATGGTCAGAGCCCCAACTTCGCGAGTTTTGCTACTGAGGCGGCACGCGACACCTTCGAGAACTGGCAGTCTGAATTTCTGCAGCTCATTTGGCAAGTCGTGGGTCTGGCTTATTTTCTTTATGTTGGCTCTCCCGCATCGAAGGAGAACGACGACCGCATGGAAGCCAAGATTGATGTGCTCCTCCGATTGCACGGCAAAGCCGATGGGGAGCGCGCGATAGAGGAGATCGACAGGCGCTATCTCCGAAAGCACGGCCATGCGAAACCTCACGCCTCCGAAAGTCAGCCTGTCAACATCTAGGGTGAACAAGCAGGTTCAGTGACGGGCGCACGAGGACGGCCTTGATCCGCTTCGCGTCGCTCCCGCTTGTTCAGGATTTCCAATCACGCCTTCGCAGGGGCATTTGTCATGCTCGTCGGCATGCATCAGACGGCCGACCGGTATCCCTTTGGTCCCACGAGCCAGCGCAACAGCCTCCGATTTGTTACCACTATCTTGGCACCGAGCGGCGATATGACTCGTATTCGGCCCCGATGACGGTCGCGAGATGCTGTTCTTCAAGACGAACGTGAACCTGCATCAAGACTTCGGCGAGCAGCAGCGCGGCCAAGGTCAGGGCGTTCGGCAGCGTCAGGAACAGCCCGAGCATTGCGATGCGCATCCCAAGGAAGATCGGATTGCGCGATCGACCGAAAAGCCCGTCGCGCACCAGCGGCGGCTGTGTCCCGAAATCGATGCCGACGCGCCATGAACGCCCCACCTGCGCCTGTGCGACGGTGACGAGGACGAGCGACGCGACCAGCAGCGCCATGCCCGCAATGCCAAGCGCATCGTGTTCGGCCCAGGCGAGGCGGCCAAGCCAATCGGCGGGCACGCCGATCGCCAGGACGAAGAGCGCCGCCAGCACGGCTATGAGAACGGCGCCGAACCAGCGGCCGACGATGCCGTGGGCGCTGTCGTCGCTGCGCAGCACGAAGGCGTTGACGCCGGTGGGGCGACGCACGCGCACCGTCGGCAGCACGAATGCGACCGCGAAGTAAAGGAGGAAGAAGGCGATAAGCCAGCCGGCCATCGGCGTCACCTCGCCGCCGCAATGCGGTCGGTGGAAGGCGCGGCCGTGCGCAGCTCACTGCGCGCTTGTGCGATGATCTGGAAGCCGCCCCACAATCCGAGCCCGGCCATCAAGCCTGCCACGATCAGGTCGGGCCATGCCGTACCGGTCCCGAACACGCCCGCCGCCGCCATGACGACTACGACGTTGCCGATCGCGTCGTTACGCGAGCAAATCCAGACGGAGCGCATGTTCGCGTCGCCGGTGCGGAATCGGTAGAGCATCAACGCTACGAAGGCGTTGGCGAGGAGCGCCACCACGCCCACCGCCCCCATGATCTCGGCCTGCGGCGCGGCTCCGTGCGCTACGCTCCACGCGGTCGCGGCAAGGACGTAGAGCCCAAGCAACGCCAGCGTCGCACCCTTCAACAAGGCCGCCCGCGCCCGCCACGCGAGCGCCATGCCGGCGACGCCCAAGCTGATCGCGTAGTTGGCGGCGTCGCCGAAGAAGTCGAGCGCGTCGGCTTGCAGCGCCTTCGATCCGCCGGTGATGCCGGCGACGATCTCGACGCCGAACATGCCCGCGTTGACCACCAAGGCGATCCATAGCGCGCGCCGCCACTTGGGGTCGGAAAGAGTGCTGCCCTTTTCGGATGGGCAGCTCGTACAAGCCATGATCGTCACCTCGAACGAATCGACATGACAGCCTATATGCACCTTGATGTCGCTAGAGGGTCAAGCGCCGTGGCTGAAAAATTGACGATCGGGAAACTGGCGAGCGCAACCGGCACCAAGGTTGAGACGGTCCGCTGGTATGAAAAGGTCGGACTCATCGCACCCCCGGCGCGCACAGGCGGCAACTATCGCGCCTACAGCCCCGACGACCTGGCGCGGCTGTCCTTCATCCGGCGCGCGCGCGATCTGGGCTTTTCGCTCGATCAAGTGCGCGCGCTGCTCGATTTGGCGGGGCAACGGGAGCGCGATTGCGGAACGGTCGATGTGATCGCGAGCGAGCACCTGACCGAAGTCGATCGCAAGCTCGCGGACCTCGCCGCGCTCCGGCGCGAACTGTCCCTGCTCATCTCGGCGTGCAAGGGCGGGGTGGTCGCGGATTGCAGCATCCTTGAAGCCTTAGCGCCTTAGCCCAACTCAGTGATCAAACTCCGATACGTGACTTACCCACTTCCCGCCGCTTAGCTGGCTTGGCGTCGCGCTGGCGTGTGTTGTCGCTTCGTAAGTCTCAATCCACAGAACGTGAGGAACTGCTCCGGCACGTCCTCGTCAGGATGAGGGCGGTCGGGGTTGCTCGCTTACCGCGCGCGCGAGCGGCGACGCTCCACGAGTTCCGGCGGCCATTTGCTTTTGATGAACGCGATCGTGGCCCAAATCTCATCGTCGCTAAGGACGTGTTCAAAGCTTGGCATGTCGGTCTCATACTGCGGTCCAGCGAAGGCTCGAAATCCTTGCTTAGTAACCCTGAAAATTGCGTCGTCGGGATGCTCCCATGTATGTCCCGAAACGTCATGAGGTGGCGCTGGTAGCCGGCCGTTAAACTTGCGTTTCCGCCACTCCGGTTGACCTTCTAAGTTGGCACCGTGACATGATGCACAATGTTGAGCGTAGACGGTTCGACCTAAGGCCACCTGAGCTACGTTCGTCGAGTTGGCACGCTCCTTAAGTTCGGATCGCGAACTACGCACGATAGCGAGCATAATCCCAGCCAAAGCGACTATGGCAATCGCCGCCAAAAGCAGGATGGATCGACCTCTCATCGTTTGTCCTGGCTTCTCATCCGTCCTACATGCCTGTGTTGTGGAAGCTTGAGTTAAGAAACGTCCATACATCGACTTTCGGGCGGCATACCAACGCCCGCGCAGGAACAGGCACCATCGGCGCGTGGTCGATCAGCTCGACGTCGCGCAGCTCCACCATTGCGACTTCTTGGCGCGCTCCGCGCCGACGGGATCGAGATAGACATAGAGGTAGTCGGCGAAGACCGGGCTGTACAAACGTCGGACCACGCCCTTGCGGCCCTCTCTGCGCTTGAACCGCCCGTCATAGGACGCGGCCGGTTCGGTGACTGGGACGTATTGCCAGACGCGAAGCCAGCCGGCGGCCGACGGATCAGCCCCGACGCCGAGGCTCGTCGTCAGGAAGCCTGCCAGGGTAGCCGGATTGTCAATCCGCCCCAACTTCTGACGCTCTCCGGATCTGTCATGAGCAACCGCACCGTCCATCACATAAAGCCCTTGCCGGCATGGTCGCGAAACTTCTCATGATCGCGCACATATTCGGCGACCATGTCGATCGACACGTGCCGGCTATGCTCGCGCATCTTGAACAAGTTGGCGTTCTGCCGCCCCGCCTCGGTCAGGAACCCGGCACGCAAGCTATGGCCTGCAAACAGCTCGGCCGGATAGCCCGCCGCGGCTGCAGCCGCCTTGACCACCAGCGCCACGCCTTTGGTGCTCATCGCCTTCTCGGTCAGCCGCCCTTGCGGGGTCAGCTTGCGGAACACCGGCCCCGCGGTGATGCCGGCCTTCTCCAGCCAAGCCCGATAGTGGCGAACCGCCTGCAACCGGGGCCCGTTGACCACGGCCACGTTCTGGCCCTTGCCGTCCTGGTCGGTCTTCGACGACTTCACCTTAATGAGCAGGCCCTCGGCGTCCTCCGTCACCCGGGCGACGGTGATCGCCACCAGCTCGGAGCGGCGGAACGCGCCGCCCATGCCGATCGCGAGCAGCGCGCGGTCGCGATAAGCGCGCAAGTCTTCGCCGGTGATGCTGCGAAGCATGTCACGGAGCACGTCGCCGTCGGCAGCGCGCTTCTTCAGGACCTCGTCGTCTTTGCGGTCGCGGCGGATGCCGCTCACCGCCATGCCGAGCTGGTCGGCGCCGGGCTGCGAGGTCGGGGGCTCGGCCTTGGCGGCACGGTGCGCGAACACGATCGCGGCGAGCCGGCGGTCGATGGTCGCCTTGGACAGGCGGCGCGGTTCGCGGGCGGCGAGGAGCCTGCCGGTCTTGGAGAACTGGGGAGCGCTGGGCACGAACCCGGTGTCCGCGAGCTGGGTCAGGAACGCGGCCACCGTCGCGGGTGCGGCGGGGAGCGGACGATAGCGCCGCTCGATGCACCAGGCGACGAACAAGGCCCAGTCGGATTTGTAGGCGCGCAACGTCGCCTCGGCCTTGGCGCGCCGGACATAGGTGTCGACGCGCTCCTGGTCGTCGGGCGCGAGATCGGGAAGATAAAGCTCGCGCGGCTCTACCTTATCTAGGACGACGAGCGCGCCGCCGATAATCGCGTCGAGGTCGGCGGAGGTGTGATCGTCGGCGTCGGTCGCCGATCCCGAAATATTGGACTGCGTTCCCGAAATAGCGGACTCGCCCGATGCCAGTGCCGCTGAAACGGCGGACTCGACCGTCGGCGGTGTGTCTGAAGCGGTGGACTCGACGCGCATGTTAGTCAGCGACGCCGGCGGCTTTCCCGGTCGACCGCGACGCTGACCACTGCGGCGATCGCCAGCGTGAAGGCCAAAAGCGTTACCCCGATCGCGAGGGGACCGTTCCACGGTCCTTTGAAGCTCTGCAGGATTTCCGCCGAGCTTAGGTACAGCACGATCAGCAGAGCAATCGCGGTGACCGCGATGACGACGCTCGTGTCACGGCTGCTACTCTGCTTGTCGTCGATCATGCGACCAGTCTCCGAATTGACGTCAGAATCGTATGCCCAGCGGATTCGAAAAGCCACTAGGTTTTTTCCAGGAAGGAATGTTATTGGAATAAACAATCTGCGGTTCTACCGGACGATCTGCATAATCCGCAACCGTCGGATTATTCAGCTCTTGACGATCCACCGGATTATCCGCATCTTTCCTGGGCCGGCCTTTCAGGTCGGCATGCTCCAGGTAACGCTCGGAAACAGACACACGCAATCAAACAAGACCGCCAGACACGATGAAGGCGTCCCGATGTGCAGAGAGAACGGCCGCTGAGGCCGAGCGGGAATCCGCAACGCACTGGTACAGGACAGCCTGCGGGCCGGCGGTTCACACAGATCCTACCACGGTAACCGCGACAAGATTGGAGCGCCGCTCATGGCGAAGAGCATGGAAATCGTGCCGTCAGGCACGCTGCAGAAGCAGTTCGGTCATTATTCCGACGAGGCGATGATCCGTCCGGTCGGGGTCAGCCGCAACGGCCGCGTGCGCTTCGTCATGGTTCCCGTCGACGAATATGAGCGCCTGCGCCGCCGTGAGCGGATCGCCGGGCGCACGGAGGATCTGGATGAAGAAACCATCGACGCGCTCCGCGCCGTCAAACCCGGGCCAGGGAGCGAGGAAGCCGAAAGGCGGCTCCAAGCTGCCGGAGCCGGGTGAAGTCCTCAACTACAGCTATCTCTGGGAATATGAGTTTCGCGACGGCCGCGACGAGGGCGTCAAGGATCGGCCGGTCGCGGTCGTCCTTCTCACCCCCAACAGCCACGGACTCGATTTCGTCCATGTCGTGCCGCTGACCACCCGCCCGCCCGCGCCCGGCGACACGGCGATCGAGGTTCCCGACGCGGTCCGCCGCCAGCTCGGGCTGTCCGCCGAGCGATCCTGGATCGTGGTGAGCGAGTGGAACCGGTTCGCGTGGCCCGGCTACGACACGCGCCCCGTGCCCGGCCGCGAGCCGTCCTCCAGCTACGGGTTCATCCCGACAAGCCTACTCCGCCGCGTGATCGACGCGATGATCGCGGTCGGGGTTGGTCGACCCATCGATCGGGACCATTAGTGGCATCGGGCGCGGCCTCCGCCGAGTATCCGGGATCTGCCGCCAGCGTGTGGCAGATCCTCGACCTCGCTCACGAATATCGGGGTAGCTGCCTCCACCTCATGGCACGCGGCCACGGCAGGGAACCTCACCAACTGGCGCCGGCCCGCGTCCTCGCGATCCACGCGATCGAACTCTACCTGAACGCGCTGCTGTTGAGCGCGGGCGAGAACGCGCTAGCGATACGCTCCCTCCAACACGATCTCGCGAAGCGGGCCATCCGCGCGGCCGATCTCGGACTGGTGCTGCGCGCCAAAACCGCCGCGCACCTACAGCATCTGGCTGGTAGCCGCGAGTATCTGACGACGCGTTACGGACCAGAACTGTCGAGCACCTGGTCGCAGATCAACCGGCTGACCGCCACGCTCGAGGAGGTCGCCGCGAAGGTGACCTCCAAAGTCACGCCGGTCGCCCCGACGCGCGAGGTAGCCTGACCATGCCCGGCAACGCCATCACGACAGAGCAGCGTCTCCCCGTTGCCGGCGTGCGGCTGGCCGCGAGCCGGCTGGCAGCGGCGACGCGTCGCTACCGGTACAAGCAGGGCGGTGTTCGTCTTGCCAAGGGCGCCGCGGTGCTCGGTGCTGCCTATCTCTACGCGCTGGCTTTCCTGGCTAACGACTATCCCTTCGTCCAGCAGGTCGCGTTCGTCTTGACGATGGGCTACCTGATGGCGGGCATGGCTTGGGTGTTCTACGGACTGCCCGGCATCGAAAGGGTCAAGAGCCTCGTCCGCCCCGCTCCGGCCGCCGCCCTCTATCCACCGAACGCGCTCGCCGAAAACTTGCGAGACGTGATGCAGTCGGTCCTCGATATCCTCGCCACGCGCCAGCCGGTCGAGCAGCGGCAGATGGCGTTGGAGGCGAAGGTGCCGGAGGCCGCACTAGCCTTTTCCGGGTTCTTCGGTCGACGCGTCGACCGCGTGAAGAGCGTCCAGCTCGGAGCCGAGAAGGCCGAGGAGCTGGGTGTCGGATACAAGCTGATCGAGATGTTCCCGGCGATGGCGCTCAGGTTCGCCACATACACGAGCGGTCAAGTGCTGCGTTCCGAAGTCGAGGTCCGCGACGCGGGGGTCGACCTGCTCACCGCCTATCGCGACCTGATGAAGCTGCTGGACGTCGATATCGCCCAGGTCCGCCATGACGGCTCGATCATCGATCCCGTCCTGCTCCCCAAGCCCGGCGATGCAGACGCGCCCGAACGGACTTCGATCCTCACCCGGTCCGCGAACCTGTTCGATAGCGTCCCGCCGGTCGTGACGCGCATCCGAGGCCAGGACACGGAGCTCCGCCGCTTGCGATCTCATCTCGCCCCGGAGGATGCGGACGAGTGGACCCGGATCATGGATCACCACATCCCTGGCCTCGAAGGCACGTTCGCGGACGCGTACGAGGCGCTTGGCGCCCTGCCCCAGGTTGTGCCGCCTTTCATCCACGCGCTCGAACTCATCGCGGACAGCCTCGATCTTATTATCGCCCGCGCCAAGAGCGGCGTCGCCGATGGCCTCGAAACCCAGGTGCGGTTTATCTCGGCCCGGCACGGCAATGGCCTATCAACCTCGCTGAAGAGGTGAAGCGCGACCAACGTCGCGATCGACGCCGAGCGACGATCGTCCCGGCATAGACGCCGGTTTGCGGTAGCTCGCCGAGTGAACCAGGGTGGTGCTGGTCGCCTGAGCCCGGCGATCTGGGACAAGGTGCATGGCGCTGGAGACAAAGGGCTTGCGGTCGCTGCCCCCAACGGTGAACATCTGCTCGCGCTCGGTTGGGAGAGGTCGCGTGAAAATGAACCCGAAAAGCGTTTTAGATCTCAATGCGTCGATGGCGTATCTTCTCCTTACGGGTGTGGCGATTACACTGCTAGGGCTCCTCGTTATCAGGCTCATATTGAGCAACGTGCCTGAGGGTACGAGCTGGGAGACAATGCGCGCCGATTACCGGCTCGAGAGCACGAAGAACGTCGCTGAAGGATGTCCAAAGATTGCTGCCTTGGCGAGAAGCGCCCTGATGGATGATCAGGTCACGGAAAGCGAGAACGACAAGGTTCAACGTGCCCTAATTGCGACCCGAGCAGTCCCGGGCGGCCCGATGGCCTGCCCCGTCAGCCCCGCAAGATCCTATCGCATTGCTACCGAACAGGCTCAGCGAGCCGGCTAGGCACAATGATGCCTCTCGGCTGATAGAGTCCCGGCCGGAACAACATCGACAACTCAGCTGATCTGGACCGATCACCGCGGCTTCCTCCTAGCTTAGGAAGTTGACCGCGCCCGTGCTATAGCTATTCGTCGACTTCGCCACTCCTTCGATGACGTCAGCTAGAGCCTCGGCTTCCTCCGCCCACAGCGAGACTTCCCATTCATCCGTTATGGGCTGTATGGTTATAATGACGTCCTCATCTGGCGCTTTGTCAGCATCGACGTAGAGACCAAGCAGACCTATTTCGAAGGAGAGGCTGGCCTTGGCTCTCTTGGCGCTTCGAAGGCGCGAGCAAAGGGCTAGAGCTTCGCTCTTCTCAAGGGTGCAGCTATCGTTTCGATGTTTACCGAAGGTCATCGTTGCGCTTTCCACAATGAATTGGAGAGTCAACGCGGACGTATAAGCCCGACCAACTTCAATCCGGCAACGCCTTGCGTCAGACATCACGCGACGCGCCACCTCAAGAGGCGAGATGTGGCGATCGCCCGTGCGGGCATTGAACGGCAGGCCCGCCCAGGGTCGTGGCATTGCTTCCTGGTCACCGGCCTTTTCCGTTAACTCGCATCGCGAGCGATCCCTTCGTGTAGGAGATTGCTGGTGGTCGTCCGGCCCTGTACAATCACTGCAGTGGAGGACCGTCACAAGACGAGCTTGGTTGTCACCTCGGAAGTGGCTCTATGCTACCGCGAGGCTCCATGAAGGATCTGACAGACTAGGCTTGGTGGTGCTCCTGTCTTTTGGGAGGTAGATGTGATCGTTCCGACGGCCAAGTCCCTGATCTCGGCATGAAGGCGGTCGCGCTCTGTTTTGAACTTGGAATGTGCTTCAGGAAGGTGGCGAGCTAAAGCCTGCTCAACGAGCAACAGATTGACCGAGACGGTGAAGTGAACCCCATCGGGTGCGTCATACTCGCCCCATAGGACAGCCAGGGGCAACGTCGCCTGTCGCGCTTCGTAGTCGGCTTCAGAAAGGACGTCAGGCCTGTATCGGGGTATGATCGACCGTTGCTGGATGAACTCGTTCAGAACGACGCCCCTCAGCGCCCGCCCGTCGTCCACCTCGGACGGCGTCGTCTGGGGTTTCCCTCCTGACCGGTCCTTCTTGCCCATTGGGCATCGTAGCCTCCTTCTCTCGACACCTGCAACCGAGGCTCGCTGCCGCCGACACCGTTCTCGGTTGGGGGATGCCGCTCGTGCGGGTTGAAGCTTCATGCAAATACGGTAAATATATTCTGGCTGTAATTTGAGTATATAGTTGCGCCCTCGGCATCACGTCGGGGACAATAGCGGCTCCGCAGTTTCGAGAGCAGCCGTGCCTTCAAGCGTCAGTAGAGCAGCCGTAAACGCAACCACACGTATAAGATCGGATGCGTTGTTCTTCTGTTCGAACGGCCGCCGGTGGTGCGCATGGCCGGTCGGCGACGACACGTTCCCCGCCGAGATCATCTTCTACGGGCTGGTGATAAGTGTCGAACTCAGTCTGAAAGCCCTACTGCTCCTGGCCGGCGCCTCTGATGACGATAACCGCCGACGCATCGGCCACGACCTTGCGAAAGCTCTGACCGCTGCAGCCGAGGCGGGGCTTCCGCCGCCATCGAGCACCATCACCAAGCTGATCACGATCGTCCATCCGCATTACATGCTCGGTGGCTTTCAGCGGCTGGTGCGGGACGACTGGCCGATCGGCTTTGCCCCCTCCGCGATCCGCGCCGCGCAAGAGCTGAACAGCCAGATCCGTAGCATGATCGAGCATGGCACGGTGCCGAGTCTTGGATGATGCCGCCCTCATCGATGACTTTCCGATCGCGACCGTATTCATCGAGGCAGTCCCGATCCTTCGCCGCCTTTTCCGGCAGTCGGGATTAGGTGAGGAGGCCGAGGACCTGGTCCAGGAGTGTTTCCGTCGGACCCTCGGTTGCCGGGCTCGTCGTCCGATCGCCTATCTGCGGCGAACGGCAACCAACCTGAGGGCGAGGCGCTGATCCCACGCTAAACAACGGTAAGCGCATCCCAGAGGTCAGCGGATGAAATATCCGCTGACACGCCAGCTTCCTTTCTCGCGAGCGAGGACGATGGTTTCGACTGCGTCCGGCTTCGTGGCGAAGCGGGTCTGAAACTGAAGCACCTGATAGTCGCCTG
>SXGT01921517.1_pt1 | contig 16956 bp, 14 predicted proteins | sample 3176221 | NCBI WGS metagenome assembly SXGT01 (sample SAMN11356862, study PRJNA531348) | freshwater metagenome | isolation source: freshwater sample F1-120 | place: China: Fuxian Lake, Yuxi | collected 2017-12-25 | reverse complement strand
TGAGGGCCGCGAGCGCCGCCGATCCGGGCGACGGGCCGGCGGCGGCCCGCTTCCAGGGCACGAAGCTCATCAGGGGTTTCAGGGCGGATCCTCGGTGGTTCGTTCTTCGGGCGAGTCCCTGCTATTGGGGCGGCGGGGCCGGAAAGTTCCCGCGCGGTGCGGTGCGGACCGGCTGTCCGGCGCCGGCGCAGCCTGTCGGCCGTACCTCGACCCGTATCGCGCGGCGCTGGCTGCAGCGGCGGCGCTGCGTACAGTGCCACCATCACCCGCCGAGCCCAAGCACCGATGTCAGCCACCCCCACCAGCAGCCCCAGCCCCCAGGCGGTGTGGCGCCTGCGCTGGCAGAGCTTCTCCACCGCGGCGTTGCGCGCCTTCCACGCCTATGCCAACTGGCTGGTGGGCATCAGCTGGCGGCGTTTCATCGTGCTGGCGCTGCTGCTGCTGATCGTGGTGGGCATCGTGCACGACCTGCCGCCCTTCACCTGGACCGTCACCGAGCATTTCGAGGAGGAGCCCAAGCGCGCCTCGACCGCACGCACACCGCCCGTGGTGCCACCCGTGCCGCCGCTGCCGCCCTTGCCCAAGGAGGTGCCTGTGCGCATCGAGAAGGGCGGCAAGCCCGGCGAAGGCCTGGACATCAGCATCGGCAAGGACGGCATCCGCATCCAGACCAAGCCCGAATCCGCGGCCTCGGCGCCGGCCGACGCTGCTTCGGCGGCCGAGCGGTCGATCCGCATCGTCGTGCCGCCGGGCGTGATCGACGAGAAGGACATCCGCGCCGCGGTGGAGGCCGCGCGCCAGCAGATCGAGGAAGACATCCGTTCGGCGCGCGAGGACATGGAGCAGGCGCGCCAGGATGCCGAAGAGGCCCGGCGCGACGCCGAGGTGGCGCTGGCCGAACTCTCGCGCGAACAGCGAAGCGGTAACCGCAGCGGCCGGCGTGTCACGCGCTTCGGCATCGGCGACTTCCTGATGCAGTTCACGTTCCTGTGGATCGTGGCCAGCGCGATCATCAAGTTCACCTACAAGGGCCAGAAGCAGGCCGAGAAGAAGGCGCAGGTCGCCACCGAGACCGCCGAGGCCGAGAGCCTGCGCCGCCAGGTGGTGGAGGCGCGCATGGCCGCCATGCAGGCACAGGTGGAGCCGCACATCCTGTTCAACACGCTGGCCAGCATCGACCACCTGATCGAGACCGACCCCGGCCGCGCGAGCCAGATGCAGAAGAACCTGATCGCGCTGCTGCGCGCCCGCATGCCGACGATGCGCGAGGCCGCAGGCGGCACCGGCAACGGCGTGCGCGACCTCGGGCGCGAGATCGCGGTGATCCGGCCGTACCTGGAGATCCTCAAGGTGCGCATGGAGGAGCGGCTGACGACGCAGATCGACGTGCCCGAAGGTCTGCACTCGGCCGAGTTCCCGCCCATGATGCTGCAGACGCTGGTGGAGAACGCGATCAAGCACGGCCTGGAGCCCAAGGCCGAGGGTGGCCACCTGCGCGTGGCGGCCGAGATCGTGCACGGCAAGCTGCAGATGACCGTGGCCGACACGGGCCTCGGCTTCGGCAAGGCGGCCACGGCCGGCACCGGCGTGGGGCTGGCCAACATCCGCGAGCGGCTGCAGATGCTCTACGGCAACCGCGCCACGCTCACCGTCGCCGAGAACCAACCCAGTGGCACCGTGGTGACCATCACCGTGCCCTACAAGACCGTGGAGGGCAACGCCGCATGAACACCCACCTCACCCCGACGGGCACGCTGCCCACTTCGCGCCGCCGGCGCTGGCCCTGGGCGCTGGGCGCCACGCTGCTGCTGCTGATCGTGCTGTCGCTGGTGGCGGCGGTGGTGCTCGCGGGCTTCATCGACGGCGCGCGCGAGGGCTTCCAGCTCACGGTGGACGGGGACTCGTTCCCGCTGCTGCCGGCCGGCTTCGAGGCCGGCTTCGGCACCGTCGTCGGGCTGATGCTGGCGTTCCTGGCGGTGGTGGTGGTCGTGCCGCTGGCGCTGCTGCTGGCCGGGCTGGTGGTCGTGACCGTGCTGGCGCTGGTGGCGCTGGCCGTGGCCGCAGGGCTGGCCGCGGCCGCGGCGGCGGTGCTGCTGGCGCTCGCGCTCCTGACCTCGCCGCTGTGGGGCCTGGTGCTGCTGATGTGGTGGCTGCTGCGCCGGTCGCCGCGCACCGCGCCGGCCTAACATCGGGCATGCCCGCTCGAGCCGCCGCACGCGCCCTGCTGGTGCTGGCCTTGGCCGCACCCCTGCCCGCCATGACCCAGCCCGCCGACCTGAACCGTCTGCAGTGGCTCGCCGGCTGCTGGGCCTCGACGACGGCCGAAGCCGGCTCCGGTGAGGCCTGGATGGCCCCGGCCGGCGGCAGCCTGCTCGGCGTGAGCCGCACCGTGAAGGGCGGGCGCACGGTGGCGCACGAGTTCATGCAGATCCGCCCGCTGGCCGACGGCACGCTGGTCTTCATCGCCGAGCCTTCGGGCCAGCGCCGAACCGAGTTCCCGCTGAAAGGCCTCGGCGACAACGAAGTGGTGTTCGAGAACCCGGCGCACGATTTCCCGCAGCGCGTGGCCTACCGTTTCGAGGCGCCCGACACCCTGCGCGCCCGCATCGAGGGCCTGCGCAACGGCCAGCTGCGTGTCATCGAATTCCCGATGCGCCGCCAATCCTGCACCTGAAGATCCGACCCCATGAACGACACTCCCCCTCCCCGCGCCGTGCTGGCCGATGACGAGCGCCTGATGCGCGAGCAGCTGCGCGCGCGCCTGGCCGAGGTCTGGCCCGAGCTGCAGATCGTGGCCGAGGCCAAGAATGGCCTCGAAGCCGTGGAACTGGCGCGCCAGCACCGGCCGGAGGTGATGCTGCTGGACATCCGCATGCCCGGGCTGACCGGGGTGGAGGCGGCCAAGCAGATCGCGCAGCTGCCGCCCGAAGAGGGCGAGGACGATCCCTGGCTGCCCGAGATCGTGTTCATCACCGCCTACGACCAGTACGCGGTGGAGGCCTTCGAGCAGGGCGTGGCCGACTACGTGCTCAAGCCCGCCGAACGCGACCGTCTCGCGGTGACGGTGCAGCGCATCCAGAAGCGCCTGGCCGCGCGCGCCAACCCCGATGCGGCCGATGCCCCGCCGGCGCCCAACATGCAGCAGCTGCTGCACCAGCTGTCGACTCGGCTGAACCCGGGCCAGCCGCCGCAGTACCTGCAGTGGATCCAGGCCACCGTGGGACAGGCGATCCAGATGATCCCGGTGGAAGACGTGCTCTTCTTCATCAGCGACGAGAAGTACACGCGCGTGCAGACGGCGCAGGTCGAGGCCCTGATCCGCAAGCCCATCAAGGAGCTGGTCGACGAACTCGACCCGCGCCTGTTCTGGCAGATCCACCGCAGCACGCTCGTGGCGGTGAAGGCGATCGCGGGCGTGACCCGCGATTTCCGCGGGCGCCAGATCGTCTCCGTGCGGGGGCACCCCGAGAAGCTCGAGGTCAGCCGCAGCTACACCGGCCTGTTCAAGGGCATGTGAGCGGCGGCCGGCTCGCCGGCCGGCGCGGCTGCGGGTCGGTCGCATTTCACGTGCACCCCCCCCCGACTCAAGGCAACAGCGCAGAAACACCTTCGAGCCCCAAAGCGGTGCCGAAAGGGGCTGCCGCGGACGCGGTTCGTGAATCAGTTCACGCGCGCCGGGGCTGCTCTCCTTCCGCCGCACGAAGCGGCGTGCCGCCGCTGAATCATTTGCTCGCAGTCGGGCACCAGCCGTCACTGCAAGTGCCGGGGCGGCCCGCTACCTTCGCGGCCAGCCTGACGGATAGGGGGGACATGTGCAGAAGACACATGCGGGAGCCGATATCCCATGGGTCCTGCCCGATCGTCGGCCGCCGCCAACAACAACCATGCTGCTCTCGACTGCCTTGAACCCGATCCAGCGTCGCTTCGACTTCGCTCGCCGTGCGGTGCCTGCACCGGCGGGCTGGGTCGAGCGCTCGGAAGTGATCATGGGCACGGAGATCCGCGTCGAGCTGTGGGCCGACAACCGGCGCGACGGGGAAGCCGCCGCTGCAGCGGTGATGGACGAGATGCACCGCATCGACCGGCTCATGAGCCCCCACAAAACCAGCAGCGAGCTCAGCCGCATCAACCGCGACGCCGCCGTCGCTGCCGTGCCCTTGAGCGAGGAGATGGCGTCCCTGCTCGCCCGCGCGATCGACTTCAGCGCGCTGACCGACGGCGCCTTCGACATCAGCTACGCGGCCGTCGGCCGGCTGTACGACTACCGTGCGCGGGTGCGGCCCGACGCTGCCGCGCTCGAGCAGGCCCGGGCCTGCGTGGGCTGGCAGCAGCTCGAACTCGACCGCCGCGCGGCCACGCTGCGCTTCGGCCGCGCCGGCATGTGCATCGACCTCGGCGGCATCGCCAAGGGCCACGCGGTGGACAAGGCCGCCGCGATGCTGGTTCGCCGCGGCATCCGCCACGCCTACCTGAGCGCCGGCGGCGACAGCCGGGTCATCGGCGACCGATTCGACGGCAAGACGCGGCGCCCCTGGAGCGTGGCCATCCGCCACCCGCGCCGGGCGGAAGGCGCCGTGGCGGTGCTGCCGCTGGTGGACGTGTCCATCAGCACCTCGGGCGACTACGAGCGCTTCTTCGACGACGGTGCCGAACGGGTGCACCACCTCCTCGACCCCGCCACGGGCCGCAGCCCGGCCGGCGTGCACAGCGCAACGGTGCTGGCCGACGACGGCGTCACCAGCGAGGCACTGTCCAAGGCGATCTTCGTGCGCGGGCCCGAACGCGGCCTGGCGCTGCTGGCCAAGCTGCCCGGCACCGACGCCGTGATCGTCGACGCCCAGGGCCAGCTGCACTGGAGCCCCGGATTTGCACTGCCCGCCATCCAGGCGGCCTGAACCGACCCGAACCCACGCGACCTGCAGGAGACCCCGAGATGAACAAGACCACAGCCTCCTCTTCCACACGAACAGCGCTCGCGCGGCCGGCCACCCTGGCAGGCCTGGCCGCGCTCGTTCTCGTCACGCTCGCCGCCTGTTCAGGCAGCGGCGGCGACGACACCGTCACCGTCAACGGTGATGTGCCCATCGCCTACGCCAAGCGTGCCACCGCGGTGGGCATGAACCCGACCGACGGCGCCAACTTCGCCGCCGGCGGCGACCTGATGCTGCGCGAGAAGAGCAGCGCCAGCGCCACCGAACACAACCTCACCGCAGGCATCACGCAGGGCCGCGGCGACGTCTCCGACCCCGAGGTCAGCTACGATGGCAAGAAGGTCGTCTTCGCGATGCGCTGCCCCAGCAGCAACACGAGCACGGTCGACGGCGTGGCCGCCTGCACCGGCCGCTGGAACATCTGGGAATACGACACCACCGGCAAGACGCTGACCACCGGCACCCTCAAGCGCATCACCGCCAGCGCCAGCGACGACGACGTCGACCCGGTCTACCTGCCCGCCAACCGCGGCATCGTCTTCAGCAGCAACCGCCAGGCCAAGAGCAGCCGCATGCAGGCGCTGGGCCGCGCCTACTTCGCGGCCGACGAGTACGAGCGCGAGCGCGTGATGAACCTGCACACGATGGCCAGCGACGGCAGCGGCATCGAGCAGATCAGCTTCAACCAGAGCCACGAGCGCAACCCGGTGATCCGGCCCAACGGCGACATCATGTTCGCGCGCTGGGAGCACGTGGCCGACCGCAACCGCTTCGCGATCTTCCGCAGCAAGCCCGATGGCACCGACATGTTCGTGCTCTACGGCGCGCAGAGCCGCGGCAACAGCTACCTGCACCCGCGCGACATGGACCCGCGCGGCGGCTACGCCGGCTCGCTGGTCAGCAGCCTGATGCCGCTCAGCGGCACGCAGGAAGGCGGTTCGCTGCAGCTGATCGATGCCGCCCGCTACTCGGAAGACAACACCCCCGCGAACAGCAACGTGCCGGCCCAGGGCGGCCAGCGCCAGGCGGTGACCGACAGCACCAAGCTGCTCTCCGACGGCCGTGGCCTGAGCCTGTTCGGCCGCGCCACCACGCCCTATCCGCTGTGGGACGGCTCCGACCGCATCCTCGTGGCCTGGCGCCCCTGCGAGGTCACCCGCAACGGCGTGGTCGTCTCGTGCACCACGCTCACCGACGAAGAGCGCGCGACGCTCTCCGACACCAACCGCACGATGGCCGTCCGCGCCACCGATGCGGTGCAGGACAACGCGCCGGCCGCCTACGCGATCTACATGTTCGACCCGGCCAAGCAGACCTGGCTGATCGTGGCCGCGCCGCCGGCGGGCTTCATGTTCACCGACCCGGTGGCGCTGGTGGCACGCACCGAGCCCAACGTCGTGCAGCCGACCACGGTCGACGCCGCGCTCGCCGCGCAGAACCTGGCGCTGATCGAGGTGCGCAGCGTCTACGACACCGACGGTCTGAACCGCATGGCCGCGCAGATGCTCACCGCGAGCGACCGCGCTGCCGGCTGCGCCACCGCGATCCCGCAGACCGCCTCGCACGAGGTCGGCGACACGCGCTCGCAGGTGGCCGACATCGCGAAGATGAAGAACCCGGCCGACCCGGCCTACGGCTGCGCGCCGGCGCGCTTCGTGCGCGCCATCCGCGGCGTGCCGCCGCCGGCGGGTGGCATGGGTTCGCGCAACGCCATCGGCGAGACCGATTTCGAGCAGCAGCAGATCCTGGGTTACGCACCCATCGAGCCCGACGGCAGCTTCAAGCTGCAGGTGCCGGCCGACGTGCCGCTGGCGCTGTCCGTCATCGACGCCGACGGCCGCGCCATCCAGACCCACACCAACTGGATCCAGGTCCGTCCTGGTGAACGCCGCACCTGCGACGGCTGCCACAGCCCGCGCCGCGGCGCAGCGCTGAACAGCGGCCCGGTGGTGAACACGATGCCGGCCGCGATCAAGCAGACGCTTTCGGCCCAGCACCAGAGTGGCGAGACGCTCGCCTCGCTGCGCACGCGCCTGGATCCGACCGCGCTGGCGCTGGCCACGAGCCCGGTGTTCACCGACTACTGGGCCGACACCACGCAGAACGGCGTGGTGGCGCGCACCAGCATCTCGCTGCGCTACAGCGGCAACACCGATCCGGCCGATGACCTGGCCACGACCGTGCCGGTGAACGGCGTCATCAACTACCCCGAGCACATCCAGCCGCTGTGGACCCGTGCCCGCGGCGCCGGTGGCGTGAACACCTGCGTGAACTGCCATGCCGACACCACCAAGCTCGACCTGCGGGCCACGGTGTCGGGCACCGGCCGTCTCGTCAGCTACGAAGAGCTGCTGATGGGCGACCCGGTGATCGACGCCACCACCGGCCAGCCGGTGATCCGCCTGCGCGAAGGTGTGCCCGAGGTGGTGCGCGGCGCGGCGCTGGTCAACACCAGCTCCGGCGACGCGAACACCGCGGGCCAGGCGCGCAAGAGCCGGCTCACCGAGATCCTGTGGGGCCAGCAGCTCTTCGCCGGGGCCGAGGCACGCACCGCCAAGCCGAACCCGCCTTCCACCGCGCCCGACCACTCGCAACTCCTGAACAAGGCCGAAAAACGCCTGCTTGCCGAGTGGATGGACCTGGGCGGCCAGTATTACAACGACCCCTTCAACGCCCATTGTGGTGTGCGCACGGGCAGCGGCCTGAGCCAGGAGCTCTTCCTGTCGCAGGTGCAGCCGGTGTTCCGCAGCACCTGCGCCAGCTGCCACCAGGCAGGCATGGGCCGGCGCTTCGTGCTCACCGGCAGCGAGGAGGGGGACTTCAACGTGACGCTCAGCCTGATCAACAACACCTGCACCCCAGGCGCCAACCCGCTGCTGATGCGGCCCTCGACCGTGCCGCACCCCAGCGGCGACCTGGCGCAGACCACCGCGCTGCTGCCCGTGGGGAGCGCCGGCTACAACGCCATCGCCGACTGGATCGCGCGAGGGTGCTCCACCACGCAATGACGGCCCACACCCGCGTCTTCGCCACCCTGATCGCCGCCGCCGCAGGCCTTGCCGCCTGCGGCGGCGGCGGTGCGCTCGACAACCCGAACAGCATCGCCAACCCACCGGGCGTGGCGGGCCAGAAGCTGTCGTTCGCGTACTTCCAGCGTTGCATCAACCCGGTGCTGAACACGCCGCTGCCGGTGAACATCGGTGGCGTGATCACCAACAACACCTGCGCCGCCGCGGGCTGCCACGACAACGCCAGCGGCACCGGTGGTGCCCTGCGCCTGTTCGGCACCGCGCCGGCGGTGGATCTCTCGCTCGCACCCGACGCGGTGCGGGCGAGCGACATGTACAAGAACTTCTACTCGTCGCTGGGCGAGAGCGTGGTCGGCAGCCCGGACCAGAGCCGCATGCTGAACAAGCCGCTCGTGCGTGGCGTGCTGCACGGCGGCGGGCTGATCTTCACGAGCCCCGATGATCCCGCGGCCAAGCTGATCCGATACTGGATCAACCGTCCGATGCCCGCGGGCCAGGACGAGTTCAGCCCCGCGGCCAACACCATGTTCACGCCGGCCGACCCCGCCACCGGCGTCTGCAACACCGATTGATGCACCCGATGTGGAAGACCCTGCGCGCCTGGGCGTGCGCCGGCGCGTGTGGCGCGGCGCTGGCGGCGCTTGCGCAGGCCCCGGACGCACCCGCCCCGGCGCCAGAGCCCCCGGCCGCACTGATGAGCGGTGCCGGCAAGCGCAGCGAGCCCTTGCGCGTGGCCGACCCCTTTCTCGAACTGCACACCGGCCCCGGCCGCGGCTACCCGGTGTTCTATGTCGTCGAGCGCGGCGGCTGGGTGCTGGTGGAACTGCGCCGCACCGACTGGTTCCAGGTGCGCACCGAGCGTGGCCAGGTGGGCTGGGTGCCGCGCAAGCAGCTCGAAGCCACGCTCACCGCCGCCGGCCAGGTCAAGAGCCTGCGAGACACCATCGTCGACGATTACCTGGCGCGCCGCGTGGAGTTCGGGGGCGCCTATGGCCAGTTCAAGAAGGAGCCGATGCTCAAGCTTTGGCTGCAGTACCGGCTGGCCGACACGGTGGGTGTCGAGCTCTCCGGCGGCCAGGTGCAGGGTGTGTTCTCGGGCACCGACTTCTGGGCCCTGAGCGTCACCGGCGAGCCGTGGAGCGACCGGCGACTGTCGCCCTTCGTCAGCGTGGGCGTCGGCGGTTTCCGCAACATCCCCAATGCCAGCCTCGTGAACGCCGATGCCACCAACGCGCGGCTGGCGCATGGCACGCTGGGGCTGCGCTGGTACATCGGCGAGCGTTTCGTGGCGCGCCTCGATGCATCGCTGTACACCGCGATGGTGTCGGACGCACGCAGCATCGAGTACCGCGCCTTCACCGCCGGCCTTGCCTTCTTCTTCTGAACCGGGTCTTCTCGTGATGCGACCAGCACAACACCACCTGTCGGTTCCCGCCTTGCTGCTGGCCGCCGCGCTGCCGGCCCTTGCGCAGACCGCCCCTCCCACACCGCCCAACAGCCAGCCCGCGGCCGAGCAGGTGATCCAGCCCCAGGTGCAGCGGCGCGAGGTCAAGCGGCCCGAGTACCCGAGCAACGATTTCGCCATCGGCCTGTACGGCGGCGTCTATGCCACGCAAAACTTCGGCTCCGCCGGCGTGGGCGGCGTGCGCTTGAGCTACCACATCACCGAGGATTTCTTCGTCGACGCCACCTACGCCCAGACCGAGGTCAGCGACGAGAGCTTCCGCCAGGTGCTGCCGGGCGGCATCTTCGTCAACCGCACCGAGACGCTCACCTACTACGGCGTCTCGGTCGGCTACAACGTGGTCCCGGGCGAGGTCTTCTTCGGCCGCAACACCGCCAAGGCGAGCCAGGGTTACCTCGTCGCCGGCGTCGGCTCCACCGATTTCGCAGGCCAGAAGCGCCAGACCTACCACCTGGGCTTCGGCTACCGCCTCGTGCTGGCGAGCTGGTTCTCGGTGCAGGCCGACGTGCGCAACCACGTCTTCACGCTCGACCTGCTGGGCACGCGCAAGAGCACGAACAACCCCGAGGTCACGCTCGGCGCGACGCTGTTCTTCTGATCCGCACCACCACACCATGCGCCACCTGATCATCACCACCTGCCTCTCGCTGGCCGCGCTGGCTGCCAGTGCCGCCGTCACGCCGCAGGCACCCGCACCCGACTTCACGCTCAAGAGCGCCGAAGGCCGCAACCTGCGTCTGCAGGAGCAGCGCGGCCAGGTCGTGCTGGTGAACTTCTGGGCCAGCTGGTGCGGGCCCTGCAAGGTGGAGATGCCGCACCTGAACCGGCTGCACGACAAGTACCGCGCCAGCGGCGTCACGCTGCTGGGCGTCAACATCGACGACGACGCGCGCCACGGTGCGGCCACGGCCGCCAAGTGGGGCATCCGGTTCCCCGTGCTGCTCGACGCCGACAAGCGCGTGACGAAGCTGTACGACCTGGGCAGCATGCCGGCCACGGTGCTGATCGACCGTGACGGCAAGGTGCGCTTCCTGCACCGCGGCTACCGCGAAGGCATGGAAGCGCAGTACGAGGCGCAGATCCGCGAGCTGGTGAAGGAATGAAATTGGCCCACCCCCGTAGCGCCTTCGGCGCTCCCCCTCAAGGGGGCGCCGCCAGCGGCCCGGCGAAGCCGGCTCCGCGGCGTCCGCTTGTGGCGGCGGCGCTGCTGGTGGGTCTCGCGCTCGGCGGCTGCAGCTCGGTGCAGCCCTGGGTCAAGCCTTACGAACGCGAGCGGCTGTCGGATCCGATCATGCAGTTCTCGCGTGCCGCGCTGGCCGACAAACACCGCGAGCACATCCACAACGTGCGCGAAGGTGCTCGGGGTGCGACGGGTGTACAGGGGGGCGGCTGTGGCTGCAACTGAGGCGCTCGGCCGCCTGATGCGCGTGGCGCGCGAGCGCTGGCGCGAACTGCTCGGCGGCACGATGGCCGGCACCGCGGCCACAGGCGCCGCCGCGGCCACGCTGCCCGCCGACAAGGCCGAGACGATCTACCACGTGTACGACGGCGGCGGCGTCAAGGCCGACGGCCCGGCGCTGCTGGTGCGCAAGAGCCTGGCCGACCGGGTGTCGCTGTCGGCGCAGTACTACGTCGACGCGGTCAGCAACGCCAGCATCGACGTGGTCACCACCGCCAGCCCCTTCAAGGAAAAGCGCACGGCCTGGGACTTCGGCGCCGACATGCTGGTGCGCGACTCCATCGTCTCGCTGGGCTACTACAAGAGCACCGAGCCCGACTACATCGCCGAGGGCATGAACGCCGATCTGTCGCACGAGGTGTTCGGCGGCATGACCACGGTCTCGCTGGGCTTCAGCCGCAGCAAGGATCTCGTGGGCGAGAAGGGCACGCCCGGCTGGATCGACAAGGCCGACCACTGGCAGTACCGGCTGGGCCTCACGCAGGTCCTCACGGCGCGCTGGCTGATGAGCGCGAACTTCGAGGTCGTGTCCGACAGCGGCTACCTCGGCAGCCCCTACCGCGTGGCCTACGTCTTCGGCGCCGCCGAGCAGGAGCGCAACCCGCGCACCCGCACCAGCCGCGCCTTCAAGCTGCGCAGCATCAGCGACACCGGCAGCCTGCTGCCCCGCAGCTCGGTGCGCGCCGAGTACCGCTACTACTACGACACCTGGGACATCCAGGCGCACACGGTCGAGATCGGCGGCGCCAAGTACCTGGGGCAGAGCTTCCTGCTCGACGCCTCGGTGCGCAGCTACTCGCAGACGAAGGCGCTCTTCTACAGCGACAACGCCGACGCGGTGAACCAGTTCAACTCCCGCAACCGCCAGCTCAGCACCTTCAAGACGCTGTCGCTCTCGGCCAAGCTCAGCTACACGCTGCCCGCCTGGGTGCCGGGCTGGGACATGCAGCTCAGCGGTGTGCTGGAGCGCAAGCAGTTCCGCTTCTCCGACTTCACCGATCTGCGCACCGGCAGCCCCTACTCGTACAACGCCAACGTGGTGCAGGTCTATGTCTCTGCCACGTTCTGATCGCAGCGAGGCCTCGATGCTTCAAACCCTTCTTCGCAACACCGCGCTGGTGATCGCCAGCCTGTGCATGGCCGGCATGGCCTGGTCGCAGCAGCCGGCCGCAGCCGCACCGGCCGAAGCCGCTTCTGCGCCTGCGCCAGCCGCCTCGGCGCCGGCCGAGCCCGCCAAGCCGCAGGGTTCTCTCGACACCCGCGTGCAGGATCTCAAGGCCGAGATCATCCGCCTCAACCGCGATCTGCTGATCCTGGAGGAAGAGCTGCTCTACCCCGCCGGCACCCAGGTGGCGGTGTTCGTGAGCATGGACGTGGGCAAGCTCTTCGAGCTGGAGTCGGTGCAGGTCAAGCTCGACGACAAGGTCGTCAGCCAGCACCTGTACACGCCGCTCGAGGTGCAGGCCCTGCACCGCGGCGGGGTGCAGCGCCTGTACGTGGGCAACCTGCGCGCCGGCACGCACAGCATCGACGCCTTCTTCACGGGCAAGGGCCCGCACGAGCGCGACTACAAGCGCGGCGCCACGGTCAAGTTCGACAAGGGCACCGAGCCGCGGTGGATCGAGCTGCGCATCAAGGACTCGACGTCCAAGCTGCAGCCCGAATTCGAGGTCAAGGTCTGGAACTGATGAAGCCCTGGCGTGTGAGCCTGGTCGCGGCGCTGGCCGCAGGGGTGGTGGGTGCTGCCGCAGCCCAGGGCGAACCCGCGCCCATGGTGATCCAGGCCCCGCACTACGGCGACACGCTGTTCGGCTTCTACCAGGACCGCTACTTCAGCACCATCACGAACCTGATGGTCTCTCAGCACTTCGGCCGCGTGGGCCCGCACGCCGACGAAGCCGAGGTGCTGCGCGGCGGCATGCTGCTGAGCTACGGCCTGCACGAGCAGGCGGCGGAGATCTTCGCGCGGCTGATCGAGCGCAACGCGCCGCTGCAGGTGCGCAACCGCGCCTGGTACTTCCTGGCCCGCATGCGCCAGCAGCGCGGCCTGAACGACACCGCGCAGGCGGCGCTCGACCGCATCGAAGGCACGCTGCCCGCGCCACTGGAAGAAGAGCGCCAGCTGCTGCAGGCGCAGCTGATGATGGCGCGTGAAGACTACGTGGCCGCGGCCACGGTGCTGCAGGCCATCAAGCCCGATCCGAAGAACCCGGCACCAGGCCTGTACGCGCGCTTCAACCTCGGCGTCGCGCTCATCCGCGGCGGCGGTGACGAGAACATCGCGCGTGGCACCAAGCTCCTCGACGAGGTGGGCCAGGCACCCGGCCCGAGCGAAGAGATCAAGAGCCTGCGCGACCGTGCCAACGTGGCACTCGGCTTCGCCGCCTTGCAGGACAAGAAGCCCCGCGAAGCGCGCGTGGCGCTGCAGCGGGTGCGGCTGAACGCGGCGCAGTCGAACAAGGCACTGCTGGGCTACGGCTGGGCGGCCTCGGAGCTGAACGACCCCAAGCTCGCGCTCGTGCCCTGGACCGAACTCGCCGGCCGCAACCTCAACGACGCCTCGGTGCTCGAGGCCCACATCGCGGTGCCGTTTGCGATGGCCGAGATCGGCGCCTACAACCAGGCGCTGGACAAGTACCAGGGCGCGGTCGACACCTTCGGCCGCGAGCGCAAGAGCCTGGACGAGTCGATCGCCGCCATCCGCGCGGGCGCGCTGGTGCGCGGCCTGCTGGAGCAGAACCCCGGCGAAGGCCTGGGCGCTTTCGCGCGCATCGACCAGCTGCCCGAGATGCCGCACACGACGCACCTGGTGCCGCTGCTGGCCGACCACCCGTTCCAGGAGACCTTCAAGCACCTGCGCGACCTCAAGTTCCTGGCCGGCAACCTGCGGGGCTGGCAGGACAGCCTGGGTGTCTACACCGACATGCTCGACAACCGCCGACAGGCCTTCGCCGAGCGCTTGCCCAAGGTGCGCGCGGCGGCAGGGGCGGCCGACATGGCCCAGCTCGAGGCGCGTCGCGCGGCGCTGGCCGAAGAGCTGGCCAGGGCCGAGTCGGCGCAGGACGGCGCGGTGTTCGCCAACCCGAAGGAGCGCGAGCAGCTCGAGCGCGTGATGCGCGGGCGCGAGACGCTCGAACGGGCCAAGGGCACGCCCGAGGCCGCCGAACTGGGCGACGCCGCCGAACGCCTGCGCCGCGTGGCCGGTGCGCTCGAGTGGCAGCTCACCCACCAGCTCAGCGAGCGCCAGTGGCTGGCGAAGAAGGGCCTGCGCGACAGCGAGCAGCTGCTGGCCGCCGCGCGCGAGCGCGACGCCGCGCTGCTTAAGGCGCAGCAGGACGAACCCGCGCGCCACGAGCGCTTCGCCGCCCGCATCGCCGAACTCGCCGCCCGCATCCAGGGCTTGCAGCCGCGCGTGGCGCTGCTCGACGCCGAGGTGCAGGCGCAGCTGCAGGACATCGCCACCGCCGAGCTGCAGGGCCAGCAGGAGCGGCTGGACACCTACTCGGCCCAGGCGCGGCTGGCCATCGCGCAGATCCTCGACCGCGCGCAGATCGCGCAGCGCCAGGAACGCCCGCTGATCGAGGTGGCCAAGCCGTGAAGACCCGCCTCACCCTGATCGCCCTGGCCGCGGTGCTCGCGGCCTGCAGCAGCAACAAGCGGCCGCCCGGTGACAACGAGCCGACCCTGGCCACGCTGCGCGACCGCACGGTGGCCATCGTGCCCGACCAGCTCGACGCCAGTGGCCAGAAGGCCGCGGTGCGGCCGCCGGTGGCCGAGGAGCAGACGATCGCCGCCTACCGCGAGTTCCTGGCCGCCGCGCCGCAGGCACCGCAGCGGCCCGAGGCCCTGCGCCGGCTGGGTGACCTCGAGATGGACATGGCCGACCGCAAGTCGGTCGACAGCAGCAACGACGTTCCCGACTACAAGGCCGCGATCGAGCGCTACCAGGACTACCTCAAGGCCTACCCCGACGATCCGCGCAACGACCGCGTGCTCTACCAGCTGGCCCGGGCCCAGGAAAGCGGTGGCCAGCTCGAGGCCTCGCTGGCCACCCTGAACCTGCTGGTCAAGAACCACCCCGGCACGCAGCACGCCGACGAGGCCCATTTCCGCCGCGGCGAGATGCTCTTCGCCACGCAGAAGTACAAGGATGCGGAGGCCGCGTACGCCACCGTGCTGGCGGCGGGCAACCGCACGCCCTACACCGAGCGTGCCCTGTACATGCAGGGCTGGAGCCTGTTCAAGCAGGGCCAGCTCGAAGACGCGCTGAAGCCCTTCTTCGGCGTGCTCGACCTCAAGCTCGGCGGCCTCACGCCACTGCAGCGCGACGAGACCGACCTGGCCGAGGTGCGGTCGCTCACGCGGGCCGACCGCGAGCTGCTCGACGACACCTTCCGCGTCATGAGCATCAGCCTGGCAGCGCTGCAGGGCGAGGCGAGCATCCCGCGCTACATCGCGGCCGACAACAGCGCGGTGCGGGAGGGCTACCAGTTCCGCGTCTACCAGCAGCTGGCCGAGCTGTTCACGAAGCAGGACCGCGTCAAGGACGCAGCCGACACCTACGCCGCCTTCGTGCGCCGCCAGCCGCTGCACGCGCAGGCGCCGCTGATGCAGGCGCGGGTGATCGAGATCTACACCGCGGGCGGCTTCGAGACGCTGGCCCTGGCCGCCAAGAAGGACCACGTCGTGCGCTACGGCGCCGACAGCGAGTTCCGCCGCGCCAACCCCAGCGGCTGGGAACGTGCGCAGCCGCTGGTGAAGACCCACCTCACCGATCTGGCGCGCCACCACCACGCGCTGGCGCAGCGCAACAAGCAGCCGGCTGACGTGCAGGAGGCGGTGCGCTGGTACGAGGCGCTGCTCAAGGCCTTTCCGACCGATGCCGAGGCCACGCAGAACCGCTTCCTGATGGCCGAGCTGCTGTTCGAGGACCGTCGCTTCGCGCCAGCGGCCGAGGAGTTCGAGCGCGTGGCCTACAAGCCCGAGCCGGCGCCCGTGTTCGCACGCGCGGCCGATGCCGGCTACTCGGCGCTGCTCAGCTATGCCGAGCTGGAGAAGGCCGCGCAGCAGCCGGCCGAGAAGGCGCCGCTGCAGCGCCAGGCCGTGGACAGCGCACTGCGCTTCGCGGCCACCTTCCCGGCGGATGCACGCAGCGGCGCGGTGCTCACCAATGCGTCCGAGAAGCTGCTCGCGCTCGGTGACGGCGAGCGTGCCGTGGCCGTGGCCCGCCAGTCGCTGGCGCTTCAGCCACCGCCCGAGCCCGAGCTGCGCCGGGTGGCCTGGACCGTGATCGCGCACAACCGCTTCGATGCCGGTGCCTTCGGCGAAGCCGAGGCGGCCTACGGCGAGGTGCTCGCGCTCACGCCCGAGCGCGCGCCGGGCCGCAGCGAATTCGTCGAACGCCAGGCCGCGGCCATCTTCAAGCAGGGCGAAGCGGCGCGCGGTGCCGGAGACGCCCGCGCCGCCGTCGGCCATTTCAGCCGCGTGGCGGCACTGGGTGCGCTGCCGGTCGGCTCCTCGATCCGCGCCAGCGCGCTGATCGACACGGCGGCCGCGCTGATCGGCCTGAAGGACTGGGCGGGTGCCGCCAGCACGCTCGAAGACTTCCGGCGCCAGCACCCCGGCCATCCGCTGCAGGCGGAAGTGGCTCCCAAGCTCGCGCTGGCCTACCTCGAAAGCGGGCGCCATGCGCTGGCCGCGGCCGAGTTCGAGAAGGTGGCCGCCACGGCGCAGGACCCGGCGATCGCCCGCAGCGCTTCGTGGCAGGCCGCCGAGCTTCACCACAAGGCGGCCGGTGGCGCGCGCGCGAAGTCGCCCGCGCTCGCCACCGCGATCAGGGCCTGGGAGCGCTACCTGCAGGCCTGGCCCCAGCCGCCCGAACCGGCCGTGCAGGCGCGCTGGAGCGTGAGCCGGGGGCGCGAGTTCCCGCGCCAGTACCTCGCCCGACCGTTCGATCTCGGCACGGAGATCGACACGGCGGCGGACACCGCCAGGGCCCTGCTGCCAGTCGGCAAGACCCTGCGCCTCTATCTGTGGACCGGGAACGCCAAACCCTTCGAGGCGGCGGTCGCG
>SXGT01705153.1_pt1 | contig 16962 bp, 14 predicted proteins | sample 3176221 | NCBI WGS metagenome assembly SXGT01 (sample SAMN11356862, study PRJNA531348) | freshwater metagenome | isolation source: freshwater sample F1-120 | place: China: Fuxian Lake, Yuxi | collected 2017-12-25 | reverse complement strand
GGCTGATGGCGAGTCGTCGAACGGTTGGGTGACCGCTTCGCCGCTCGACTCCATCCGCGTGAGCAATTCGATCCGGCGCTCGGCGTTTTGCAGCAATGCATAGCACTGCTTGAGTAGCCGCACTCCTTGTTCGTACTTATTCAACGATTCGGTCAGTCCCACCTGGCCATCCTCCAAATCGTGCACGATCACCGCAAGATTATCGAGCGACTGCTCGAATGATGGCTGGCTGGCATCGTCGGTCGGCGTTGACATAGTTATTCCACGGCTTTCTCGACGCGGCTGGTGATTTCCCCGTCCGCCAGTCGGGTGCGAACCTGGTCTCCTACGTTAACCTCTGCCGCGCGGCGCAGCAACCTCCCATCGCTCAACCGATGCGTCAGACTGTAACCGCGGCCGAGCACCGCCAACGGGCTGAGGGATTCAATCCGCGCCGCTCGCTGATCGACCATCGCACGGGCATGTTGGAGCCTGACCTGCATGCTCCGGTTCGCACGCGCGGCGAGTTCGTCGAGTGTCCGCGAAAGCAACTGCACCCGCTCCATCGGTCGCCGGAAACTGCGCGCCGCGGCGAGCCGATCGACCACCGCGCGGGCCGCCGCGGCTTTGGCCCGCAAGGATTGGGTTAAACGCGACTGCTGCTGCCGCAGGTGTGCCAGCAAATCCTGGATGGCCGGAGCCACTCGCTCGGCCGCCTCGCTGGGGGTCAGCGCCCTGACATCAGCCACCAGATCAGCCAAGGTGACATCGATCTCATGTCCCACGGCCGAGATCACAGGAATCCGAGAATGGAAGATCGCCCTGACCACGATCTCTTCATTAAAAGCCCACAGATCTTCCAGACTTCCTCCGCCACGGGCCACCACCAGCACGTCGACCGGCGGCGAAAGTCGATTGACCAATTCAATTCCGGCCGCGATTTCCGCCGCTGCGCCTTCCCCCTGAACGCGGACGGGCACGATCAGCACATCGACGCCCCCCGCGCGACGCCGCAGGACCTCCAGAAAATCGCGAACGGCGGCCCCCGTCGGACTGGTGACCAAGGCAATCCGCCGCGGAAAGCGAGGGAGTGGCCGTTTGCGTTCTGTCGCAAACAGACCTTCCTTGGCAAGCTTGTCTCGCAGCTGCCGCAAAGCCAGTTCCAGCGCGCCGAGTCCCTTGGGCACGATCTCGTTGATGACCAGCTGATAGCTGCCCCGTGGCAGGTAGAGATCGAGGTATCCTTGGCAGATGACTTCCAGACCATCGCACAGATCGAACTTCACTCGACTGGCGGCCGTGCGCCAAATGACCGACCGCAGTTGCGCGGAATCGTCTTTGAGCGTGAGATAACAATGCCCCGACTGGGGCCGCGAGAAGTTGGAAATTTCGCCCGTCACCCAGACCGTGGAAAAGCTCGCTTCAAGCAAGTCTTTAATCTCGGCGGTGAGTTCCGCGACGGTGAGAACCTTTTGATCGTCAACCAACAATACGTCCTTTCTGGCCCGCGGCTAACAGCCGCGCGGCATGCCGGGAGGGCGTTGCCCTCCGGCTATCAATTCTTTGCTACTTATGCAGTCCCTTCGCTTCACTCCGTTTCCACCCGCCATGTTTTGGCAGGTACGTGGCCACTAAATAATCGAAGTGCCTTTGATCTTTGACTCGCTTGCGGCTGGCGTTCTCAGCGAACCATGTGCGAGGCTTGAGCTTTCGATTAAGGCATCTCGTCAACGACGACTTGATGCTCAAACGCACCTTTTCCCAGGGTCTAAATTCCTTCCAGCTTACGAGTACGTGGACGTGCGTTGCATCGGTGGCAACGTAGTGCAAGCGGATACTTTGCTTGTCGGCGTTGTTAAGCAGTTCGTCGATCAGCACAAGCTGCAGGTCCTCGAAGAAAGTCACTGGCTCTTCTTTGGCTTCGCGCTCGTAAGCCGTCGCCAGTTTTTCGTCCTTCGGCACGATGCCTTCCTTGCGTCGCGTGAAGCCACGCTTGTGATCGGGCATCCAACTGCGATAAGCGTGGAAGGTGAAGAGATAGCAGGGCATCGCGCCCTCCCTTCGAGAGAACTTGTTAGCCCGCGGCTAACAGCCGCGCGGCAGGCCGGGAGGCACCCCGAGAGTACCCGCCCCTCCGGCTATGAAGATACCACGTCCGCCGCGAATTGCGAACGGGCGAAGAAAGGCCGTCGAACGTGATGCGCCGCGTCGATCCGGCGGCGGCGGCGGCGCTCGTAGGCAAACTCGCGCCGAATCAATTGCTCGCCGACTTTGTGCGTGCCGCTTTCCGCCCAGCACTCCGCTTCGCACGTCAGGCGATTCAAAAGCTGCTCCATCTGTCGGCGGTAATGCTCCAAGCCCTGGCGATCGAGATCGGGCGGGATCTGTACCGGCGGACTGATGACCGCGCGCGCGCGCGAGTACGGTTTGGGAATCGCGAATTGGTCCCACGTTGGACTACGCCATGGCCGATCGTAGCCAAATCCCATCATCACCAGCGGGCGCCCCATTTTGCTGGCAAGATACACCGGCCCTTGTGCCATCACGCGGCGGGGTCCCCGCGGACCGTCCGGCGTGATCGTGAGATTCGTATCCCGACCCTTGACGATCAGTTCGCGAAGGGCGGCACTCGCGCCGCGAAACGTCGAACCGCGGACGAACTCAAAACCCATTTGGCGGGCGACTTCCGAAAGCACGTCGGCATCGCGATGGCGGCTCAAAAGCATCGCAAAGTTGTTGTGCCCGCGTAAATACAGCGGCAACAAGATGTTCTCGTGCCAGAAGACATAGATCTTGCGACCCGAGTATTCCGGCCGCGCCGGATCGACCGAGGGGTCATAGTACGCGATGCGATAATCGAGCGTGCGCATCCAGCATCGCACGCTCCAGGCAGTCATGCCGCCGACCAGTTTATTGAGCTGTTTCATGGCATCCTTGCCGTGATTCAAGATGAATGCAGATTAGCCACCGTTCCATTCGCCGCTAAAAACTTCCGTGGCGGGCCCCGTCATGTAGACATGGTTGTCGCCGCTCCACTCCAGCTCTAAATCGCCGCCCGGCAAATGGGCGACAATCTTGTGCTCGGTGCGGCCCGTGAGCACGCCGGCGACACAGACGGCCGAGGCGCCCGTACCGCACGCCAGTGTGATGCCGCTGCCGCGTTCCCAGGTGCGCATTGACACTTCACCGGGCGCGTGGACCTGCACGAAGTGCACATTGATCCGCCGCGGAAACATCGGCGCTCGCTCCAATTCCGGCCCGATGCCGGCCAGGGGCACGGACTTCACTTCCTGGCAGTAGATAATCAGATGCGGATTTCCCATCGATACGCAGGTCCACCTGGGATCGAGACCTTTAAGTTCAAACCAGCGAGCTGAATGTGCGTCATCGGTTCGCGGCCAGGGATGATTCACGACACGCTCGCCGGGCAAGGTCGTCGGTATTTTTTCGGCCTCAAGAATCGGTTCCCCCATATCGACGCGGGCGCGCTTGACCTTGTTATTCTCAACTTCGAGCGAGATCGGCAACACACCGTTGCCGGTTTCAATATTCAGCACGGGCTTGCGGGAGATGCCGTGGTCGTACACATATTTGGCCAGGCAGCGAACGCCGTTGCCGCACATTTCCGACTCGCTGCCGTCGGCGTTAAACATCCGCATTCGCGCATCGGCAATCTCGGACGGGCTAATCAGGATCAGACCATCGCCCCCCACGCCGAAATGCCGGTCCGCGATCTTCACCGCTAGCGCCGCGGGATCGGCCGGCAGCGGTTCCTGGAAGCAATTGACATACACGTAATCGTTGCCGATCCCGTGCATCTTAGTGAATCGCATGATGCAAACTCGTTATTCCGATGTTGATACCGATGCCAACAAAACCGGATGGCGCAATTGTAAAGACAGCCCTGCCAAAGGCAAAGTTCACCCCGTGAGATCCAGCTGACCGCCGCTTTCTCCCGTCGCGTCGCGGCTTTGTCGTTTCTCCGCTTGCTGGTCGAAAGCGTCATCGACCGGCGGTATTGCAACCTCGTGCGCGCGGGGGATCTCCCACGGCCTGCGCCCGTCGGCGTCGCGCTCGTCGGTCTGATGGTCCTTGCCGTCCGCCTCGCCAATTCCCGCGGCTTTTTCCGCGTGCGCTTCCGCCGCGCCCGTTCGGCGTTGGGCGGCGGCGTCGGCCCGGGCTCGATTGACTTCGCCGCTGGTTTGGGCAACAGGAATTCCGGCGATGTTGGCGGGAAGGCCTGTGGAGACGGGGAAGTTCATAAGGGCACCTTTTCGAATGACGGCGGGGCGGGCGCGCATCCGCCGCCCAACGATTCATCTTTTTGGTAGCGCTGCCTCGCGTGAATTACTTTGTCCACCGTTCTGCATTTCCGCTTGCAACGCCTGGATCGCCTGGTTGACGCCGGGAAACGCTTCGCTGCGCGTGATCGGGTCGTCGCAAGCGCCTTCCACGCGGATCTGCATAATCTGTTGGCTGGCCTCGCGCAGCACGTTGCCCAGGATCGGCACCTGGAAATTGGGTTCGTCGCGACCGACCATCGCATGGAACGTCAGGTCGAGCTGCTTGTCAAAGTTCATCTGGCCTTTGCCGAGAAGGCTCACGGCGTCGCCATTGAAGTTGATCCGATCGAAAAGCAGATGCTCGCCTTGCACTCGAAAGTCGATGTCGCTCTTAGTAAAAGCGACGGCATCGGGGGGCCGCACGCTCAGAATCTTCAGCAGCGAGACCATCACGGGCAGCTCATAAATGTCCGCATCATGCAAACGGATCGAACCGCGGCCGACAATCGTGTGCCTGCCGCGACCGCTGCCTTGCAGTTCCAGGTTCGCCAGCAGCCGACCGCTGGCCTGCAGCTTGTTCGAGAAGTGCTCGCTGATCACCTGCTGTAAGTCGGCCTCGGCAAGCTGGGCCTGAAGCGCGTACTGCGGCGACTCGGCGAACAGAATCTGCGCATCACCAGCAACACGACCCTGGCAAAGCTTGCCCGTCACGCGCCGCGGCGGACGCCCCGGTTGCGGCGCTTCGGTCCATGACCCAAACAGCACGCGACTGTTGTCCACCGAAAACGGACCCATGACTTCGGTGAATTGAAATTTCTTGTACGTCAGTGAGTCGAGCGCCAGCTCGCCGCGCGACGTAAACCTTTCGCCATCGCTGCTGCCCGCCAGACGAACCGAACCGAACAGCTGGTCCAAGCCTATGCCGCAATCCAGGTTGGTCTGCAACAGGTCGGCGACCACATCCCAGCGCGTTTGCAATTCGGCCTCCGGTTCACCCGGACGGGAAAACGTGACCATTCCACGTAGATTGACCGGCCCACTCGGCTTGAGCTGGGTGACGGCTCGCTTCAGCGATCCTGGCAGTGCCGTCAGCAAATCGTGGTCGGCCCGCAAACGGTCGACAGAAAAGTCTTTGAGCGTAAGCGACCAGCTTCCGTCGGGCAGAAAATCACACTGACCGGCGGCGGCAAGCGTGGTGCGGCCATGCTCGGCCTCGATTTTTTCCAGTTTCGCGTGGCCGTCGTGATACCGAATCGTGCCGCGCAACTTTTCCATGCGGTAAGGAAACGCCTGTGGCTCGATCGACGTGCTGCCCCCCCGCGGCTCGGCCACCAGCGACACGCTGGTTCGGCGCTCGGCTGAGAAATAGGCCACGTCCGTCGCAAGACTCACCTCGCCGCGCGGCTCGAGCGACCTCCACAGCCGCTGCATGTTGGGGGGCAGGGCCAGCCGAAGTTCTTCTTCCAGCGGCACACGCTCGCCGGTAAAGTGCAACGCCAGTTCGCTGCCCTGCTTCGCCGGCCGCAACGTGCCTTCGCACGTGATCAGACCGGTGTCGTTGGTGCCCACCAGGTTGCGGAAGGTCCACTCGTCGTCCAGCATCTCCGCAGTGCCGCGGATGTTGGCGATTGGATAAGGAAATTTTTCGTAGTTGATCGCGCAACGGTTGAATGCCAACAGCACCTGCTTGTGAACGCGCGTCTCGCCCGCATCGCGCCACAAACGAGTATTCACATTCATCGTGCCTTGAGGATGCATCGACCGGACAACCTCGCGCGGTTTCTCGGGGAGCGCGGCCAGCAGCTTATCGTCGATCGGCACCCCATCTCCCTCCACCTCGACCCAGCCGGTGAACTGCGGTCCCGGATTGTGGAACTCGCCCGTGAGCCGCATCGGCTGGCTCCCCGCCGTGGCCGACATTTGCAGCGTCACCTCGCTGCCCACCATCCGCACCGTGCCCTTCCCCTGTTCCAGGCGATAGGGAAACTTGTAAAAGCGGAACGACACGCTGCGACAATGCACCGTGGCGTCAGGCGTCCATTTCCCGCCGGTGTACACAAGCCTGGCGGTGGCGTCGGCGTCTCCCTCGGGCAGAAACTTGTACCAGGATTGCCGCAGCGCAGCAGGCAGCGCGTCGGCCAGACGCTTCTCCAGCCGCACGCTGCCGGCCTCCAAATCGGCTTCCACTCGGCTGTCCTTGCCGTATCCCACGCCCCGAGCGCTGCCGCGCAATACCGTTGGGCCGCTTTGAGCCCAGAACTCTTCGATCACATAGCCCGCATTGTTGGCTTTCGCGCGCGCGCGAATGTCGCCCAATGCATAGGGCAACCGCGGATCCGCCAGTCGCCCGCCGGCGAGCGAACCCTCCACATGGAATTGCAATGCGGGCCTGGCCTGCGGATCGTGCTGGATGTGAAAGCCGACGCGGCCATTGGCCCGCAGCGATCCGAGCGGGGCGGGGCAGGGGGGAATGTCGCTGGGCAACCTGGCGAGCAGTTCCGGCGAAAGGCGAATTCCCTCGGCCGAACCATCGAGCATCAATCGATTCGTCGCCGCGTCGAGGATGCCGCTGAATGCGACCTTCTCCACATGATCGGCCGAAAAGACCCCCGTGACGGCCAGGGGCGACTTGAGCGGAGAGTCGGCCTGCCGCGTTGGCTGCAGCGATAGCCGCACCTCGCGAATCGAAAACAAGCTGCCGGGTGCTCTCGTCGGGTCGAACACTTCAAGCGTCCCGCCTTCGACCTCAATCGGCGGCGGCGTCGGACCGAACTTGGGAACGGGCAGCAAGCGGGCCGTGGTCCAAGTGCCGTCGGCGTTTCGGGTCGCTCGAACAATTGCGCGGCGAAGAACGATTTTAGAAAACTGCGGTTCGCCGCGGGCAAGCTCTGTCAATTCTGTGTTGCAGGTGAGCAACAGCTCGTCGAAGTACGCCAGCTCGGCTCGCGGTCCCGAGACATTCGGGTCGACGATCGAAACGCCGCGGACCTCGATGCCCTCACCTTGAACGAGCCGCGCTGCGCGCACGGTCACTTTCAGGTGCGGGTATCCGGCCGCCAACCTGGTTTCGACCCGCGTGCGAATCTCATCATCGACGTGCAGAAATCGCTGCAGCGCAGCGGCGATCAGGGCGACCACGGCCAGCGCCGCCCCCCACTTGAAGATCTGCCAGCATTGATCGATGAGAGTTTGCACGTCCGTGTGCTTTCACTACTTTCCAGCCGGAGGGCAACGCCCTGCCGGCACGTCGCCCTCGCCGGGCGGCTATTAGCCGCCGGCTATTAACGGTTTACTTGCCACGTTCTCACTCTTCCCAAGCCATTGCGCGATCAGGCCACTCGCCAGCACAATCAGCCCCAGCATCGCCGGCTCGCGGTAGCGAACGCTGGCCACAAAGATCACGTGCAGCAGCGTGAAATACAGCACCGGCAGCCCGGCAAGCCAGCACGGCCAGCCGAGCCGCGAAAACTTTATCGCGCCGAAACACCCCAGCAAAAACAGCGGCGTAAACGTGACCGCCACGAGCAATTTCATCGGCCACGAGCGAAACATGGCCTCATTCGGAATCACATTCCACATCCGCGAGAACTTGATGCCGACGAGATGGATGACCGGCAGTGGGTGGGCAATACTCCATTCAAGTGCCATCGAACGAAAAGCTTTGTCGGTGTCGTACTCGCTCCGTCGAAAGTTTGTTCCAATTGCATCACCAGAGACGAAATGTTCAAAGAATGTTGGTGATCGCCTTGCGAGCTCCAGTTCTTCCCGCTCGGTGAGTTCCATATTGCTTCTGCCATCGGCGCGAGGATTGAGTCCGTCATGCAAGCTTGCGCCAACTTGCAGCGTCGTCGCTACAAAGTGCCCTGTGACCTGAAAGTTTCGAATCCACCACGGTGTCAGGCAGATGCAGATTGTCGCGACAACGATCGCGCTTTGACTCGCGATGCGCCATCGATGTCGACTTAACACCATTCCCATCATCAACGCAAGCGGCGGAAATAACAGCCAACTCGGGCGCATATAGATCGCCCCGGCCGCCGCCAGGCCCGCCGCCACACAAAGCAGCACTCCATTGCGAGTCGACGTCGCCTTGAACGCCGCCGTTGCGAGCGCTAAATGGGCCACCATCAGCGGCATGAACGGGGCTTCACTGAGCACGAATGAACCCATCGCCAGCGCGCCGGGATAAAACGCCGTGATCCAGCCGGCAATCAGCCCGGTGCGCAGGTCGAACAAGAGCGCGCCCCAACCCACCATCAATGCGGCCGTGACGCCGCCAAGCACCGCACTTAGCGCCCGTCCCCAGATGGGTGAAGCGTTTGCGCCGAACAGCAGAAAGATCGGCGCCAGCACGGCCGGATAGCCTGGCATGCGGAAGACCCGCGCATCCGGCGACTGGTACTGATATTCCTCGCCCGCGGCGATCGTTTGTCCCAACACCCAATAGCCCTCACTATCGCCGAACTCAAACTGCCTGCCCGGCGGCAGACGCGTTTCGAACCAGGCCCCGACCGCCAACCGCAAGGAGATCGCCGCCACGACGATCAACACGACCGAGCCGGGATGTATGAACCATTGGCGCATGGGAATCAGCGGTTGCGCAGGAGGGGCAGAATAAGGCGGAGATGGTACGACCGCGCGCGATTCCCGGCAACGCCGTTTGGCAGTTGAACGGGGAGCAAGCCCCGCTGCTTAACGGGAAATCGTAACCATGCACGGGCCGGGGGACTGGCTCATTTTCCCGGCGAATTCGCCAGAAGTGCATCCATCTGACAGGAGGTTGTCCAACGGGATTCCCGGGGAAATGTGTCTGTCCCCCTCTCTTGGCCCCCATCCCGCTGGTGTGCTAGCACGTAGTTCGATGGCGTCAGGCGTCGGCCGGTCCGGCGACCCCGCCGGTGAATTTCGCATCTTCGGCCGCGTGGCCGGTGAGCACTTCGGCCTGGTAGCCGCCCTTGCTCTTAAAGTAAACGATCAGGATCAGATACCCGCCGAGCATGATCATCGGAAAAATGGTCATGTTGGCCAAGGCGCTTTGCGTGCTGCGCGCGCGGACCGAGGCAATCTCCTCCGTGACCTTACCCTGCTCCAAAGCGGGGAGCTTATTGACGAGGGTGGTGAGCTTGGCATCGTCGATGGTTTTGTACCTGATGATCTCGTAAATGCTCTTCTCATCGAGCACGGTCAACTGCCCGTTGCTGAGAAGGCCGGGGACAGACTGCGAGACCTCGGCGGCGGTGACGGCCTGGATGTTCTTATCGGCCTGGAGGGCTCCGATGTAGGGGAAGCCCAGAACGCCGACCGCGAGCATGCCGATGCCGGAGATTCCGTTGAGGCTCAATGCGCCCCCTTTGGGGGTCTGCTCGGAGACGACGCCGAGCATCGTGGGCCAGAAGAACGTCTTGCCCAGGGCATACAGCGTGGCGGCGACGAAGATCATCGCTCCGGTCGCGCCCGAGAGCATGAACAGGCCAACGATGGCCAATACCGAAGAAGCCGCCAGCAATCCCAGCGGCGAGAGGCTGTGCACGATGGGCCCTGCGCAGAATCGCAAAAGCATCATGATCACCGAGGTGTAGACGAGGATCCAGCCGGGGTGGAAGTGGCCCTTGGCGACGCCTTCCATGATCCCCGTGATCCAACCGTCGGTCCCGATCTCCGTGGTTGCCAGCGGCATCATGATCAGGATCATGAAGAACAGAAATGGGCGGCCCAGGCTTCGGGTATACGCGCCGAAGCCGACGACGATGGCCGCGCCGATGGTAATGAACAGGGCTTTGTTGGCGTCACCGAAAAAGTCGATGAGCTGCAGCGAGACGAGAAAACCGACGACCGACGCGCCCAGGACGCCGAACTCCGCGAGCATGTCCCGGTACGAAACGCCCGCCGCCTCGCGCTCCTGCACGGGGAACTTGAGCGGCAGCAACATGAAAAAGTAGAGCAGCGCGGGGGCGGCGAGCATGCCAACCTTGATGTACCACTCGGCGCTGCCCATAAAGATCGTGATCATGCCGGCGATGACCAGCCCGCCGGGCCAGCCGGCGTGGAGGATGTTGAGCCACTTGGTCTTGTTCTGGCTGAACATGGTGGCGACGACGGGGTTGATGAACGCTTCCACGGTGCCGTTGGCCAGGCCAAGGATCAGCGAGCCCCAGTAGAGCATCGAATAGGCGGTCGTCGTGTCGCCCCCCTTGGAAATGAAGTAAGCGCTGACGCCCATGATCGCCCAGATGATGTGGCCCAGGAAGGCGAAGACCATCGCAACCTTGTAGCCGATCTTATCAATGATCAAGCTGAACCCGATGATCGACACGGCAAACGGCCAGATCCCAATGCCGGCGAGGCGGCCAGCCTCCGCGGGGTCCAGGCCGAATTCGCTGGCCCACGTCCCAATCAGGAACATGCGGGCGATGAACCCGAACGCCGTCGTGATCAGGGCAATAAAGCAGCCCCAGAACAGCAGCTTGTCGTGGGCGCTAGGCTCGGCGGGAATCGGGTTGGCGAAAGCGGTGGACTTAGACACGCGATGCCTCCAGGAATGGTAAGATGGCGCAACGACCCTAAATCGTGTGAATCCACGTGACAAAGTAAGCACCAGCGTTGCGTATGTCAACCACACTTAACCCGATTAAGTCGCCAGCGACCGCGACGAACCAAGTCGCGTCAACCCAAGGGACGCACCTTTTTTTTGCGCTCGCACGCGGCCGGGCAATTCAATCGCCTGCGCGGCGTCGGCCAGGGCCAGCGCGGCCAAACGGTCCCACTCCGCAAAGCCCATCTCGCCAAGGGGCCAGCCTTGCCGCTTCCAGATCGTCGTTAGCACTTCTCGCAGGAGCGGGCGGTCCGCCCAGCGAAGACCATGGCAATCGACGAGCACGCTGTCAGGAGAACCGATCTGAACCCGCGCGTCGATCCATGCATCCGTTAGCCCTCCGATGATCGATTGCGCATCGGCCGCCAGGTGTCCGAGCCGCCCCACGGCCTCGGCGACGTTCGGGTTGTAGTTGCGCGCCAAGAGTGGCAGCAGCTCGTGGCGAATTCGATTGCGGGTGTAATCGGCTTGGGCATTCGTGGCGTCTTCGCGGAAAGGCTGGTCGAGCGTTCGCAGGTAGTCAACCACGTCGCGGCGGGTGATCCCCAGCATGGGCCGCACCAAAACGACGGCATCGCCGAGCGGCCGCGTGCGTGGGATTCCGGCTAACCCTCCGATGCCGGTGCCGCGAATGATGCGGTGCAGAATCGTCTCAACCTGGTCGTCGGCGGTGTGGGCGGTGACGACGTAGCGCGCCCCGGCTTGCTCGGCGGTCTGCTGAAGGAATCGATGACGCTGGGAACGCAACGCGTCTTCCGACGAACCCCTGGAGGAACCGTCGGCCCGCCCGACGCTCGCCTCAATCCCAAGTCCCTTCGCCAATTCGACGACGAATCGCTCGTCAGCCTGCGAGGCCTCTCCACGCAAACCATGATTGAAATGAGCCACCAACAGCCGGCCGCCCGTGCAGACCTCATGCCCCGCTTGAGGAACATCCTGCGGCGTCTGAGGAGGACACTGCCTGTCTCCGCGGGTCGTGAGCACATGCATGGCCCGCAGCAGGGCCACGCTATCGGCGCCGCCGGAGATGGCCAACAAGACCCTGCGATGTTGCCAGTTTTCGGGGGGCCAATCGGCGGCGAGTTGCTGCTCGAAGGATGGCATACTGGCAGTATTGTCGTCGTCCGGCAGGCTGGAAAGCCTGTCCCACACGGCCGATCCGTTTTCGTGAGGGCATGCGGAAGGGGTAACCGTTCACGGGCCGGGGACTGGCTCATTTTCCCGGCGAATTCAAGAAAGGTGTCTCGTGCTGTTGGGTGGTTGCCCAACGTGGTTCCCGGGAAAATGTGCCTGTCCCCCTCTCTTGGCCCGTGAACGGTTACCGGAAGGGAATGGGGGCCGTCCCAGTTTGAGCAACGGATCGGCCCTGGCCTGTCGCACCAGCCGCTTGCAGTTTGACGCCAACGTGATACATTGACATTGCGGGTGCGAAATCAACCAATTTCGCGCCTGTGAACGAAACTCAACGAAGAACGTCCGTCGGTCAAGCCGCGAGCGCTCAACAGCAAACATCGCGGCAGCCAGGGGCGGTTTAACGAGGGTCATTTCGACGTGTCTGGCGGTATGGAAAGCATGTGGCAGACTCGGCTTATGTCAACCGGGAAAGTTCCGGCGCAAAGCCCAGGATGCCGACGCTTCTCCTTCGCTCACGAAAAGTTCTCCGAGGGAGTTGATTGAAAAGATGCTTCTGCTTTTCTGGTTACGTTGCCTGCTCAGCTTCCGCGGGGAGTTGCTGCGCGCCGTGACCATGATGGCCCCTTCGCGACGCGGTATGAGAATGGTCAAACCCGGCATCGCGACCTGTCAGAACACTCTGGAAGTACGGATCGGTTGGTCGACCGTCGGTCGCGTGCCCTATGGCACCTGTGGCGGCCCCTGTCGAAGCGATTGCTTCGTCGGTGGTTGGGCGGCCGGCCGCTCCCGGAGTTGGTCTCTCCTTTTCTCGACTCTCTTGCGGTTTCTTGGTGAGCCCCACCAGTTTGTCTTGATGCCTGCGCTTGCGCGCACTCGCTGAACGGTTCGCAAAGACAGCGCTCTTCTTGGCGGTCGGGCTCGGGCAGCCTGACGCAACGAACCATGTCGGGCTCCCAATGCCTGACCTAGCGAGGAGCTAACCGTGGAAGCAGGAGCAGTCATTGCCGTTGTTGCCGCCGCGCTGATTGCGGCCGCCTTGACAATCGTGCTGGTAAAGATGGTCGACCGGCTGCGCCGCAAAGACGCCGAGTCGGAAGCCAGGCAGATCCTGGACAAGGCCGAGCAAGACGCCGCGCAGCGTCGCAAAGAGGCCGAGCTGGAAATCAAGGAGCGCTCCATCCAAGCGAAAGCCGAAGCCGACCGGGAACTTTCGAAATCCAGGCAGGAAATCCACGAGCGTGAACGGGTTCTCGACAAACGTCACGACACGGTCGAGCAGCAGTTCGAGCAGTTGCGCCGCCAGGAGAAAATGGTCGAGAATACGCAGCGTAAACTCGCCGAAAAAATTGAAGACACGAACCGCCGCAACGAAGAGCTGAGCAACCTGCTCGACTTGCAACGGCAAACGCTGCATGCCCTCTCGGGACTTTCAAAAGAACAGGCCACGCGGCAACTTCTGGAAACTTTGGAAAACGACTTGCGGCACGAGGCGGGGCAGATTATCCAGCGCCACGAAAAGAAGATGGCCGAAGTCTGCGAGAGCAAATCTCGCGACATCCTGCTGACCAGCATCCAACGTTATGCCTCGGCGCACACCGGCGAAACGACCACCAGCACGGTCGACATCCCCAGCGACGAAATGAAAGGGCGCATCATCGGCCGTGAAGGCCGCAACATACGCGCCTTCGAGAAGGCGACCGGGGTGGACGTGATCATCGACGACACGCCCGGCGTGGTGATCGTCAGCGGCTTCGATCCCGTGCGGCGGGAAGTTGCCCGGATGGCGCTCAATAAGCTCATTGCCGACGGGCGAATTCATCCGGCCCGGATTGAGGAAATCGTCGCCGAAACGACGAACGAGATGGAGCGCCACATCCAAAAACACGGCGAAGAAGCCGGTCAGGAAGCGGACGTGCCGGGGCTGCATCCGAAGATCATTCACCTGCTCGGCCGTTTGCGGTTTCGCACCAGCTACAGCCAAAACGTGCTGCGACACTCGATTGAAGTTGCTTTTCTTGCCGGGATGATCGCGGAAGAGATCGGTTTGGATGGTACGCTGGCTCGGCGTTGCGGTTTGCTCCACGACATTGGCAAGGCGGCCGATCACGAGGCGGAAGGGGGCCACCCCAAGATTGGCGCCGAATTGCTTAAGCGGTATGGCGAAGGGCCGGACGTGGTCCACGCGGCGCTGGGGCATCACGACGACATCCGCATCGATCATCCGTACACGGTTGCGGTGGCCGCGGCCGACGCGATTAGCGCCAGCCGGCCCGGCGCCCGCCGCGAGACGCTGGATCGGTACATCAAGCGAATGGAGGAGCTGGAAAGAATCGCCACCAGTTTTGAGGGCGTCGAGCAGGCGTTCGCCATTCAAGCCGGCCGCGAGCTGCGGGTGATTGCCTCCGCCAGAGACACCACGGACGCGTCGGCCGCCAAGATCGCCCACGACATTGCCCAGGCGTTTGAGCAACAATTGACCTATCCCGGCGAGATCAAGGTTACCGTGCTGCGCGAAATGCGCATTACAGAAATTGCCCGCTGAACATGACGCATCTCTCAATGACCTGTGCGCGTAGGACCCATGGTTAGTTCGTCATTCGTGCTTCGTCATTCGTGACTTTCCTATGCGGATTCTGCTGATCGGCGACATCGTGGGAAGACCCGGCCGGCAAATCGTGGTTCGCGCCGTGCCTAAGCTTGTCGTCGACGAGAAGCTCGATCTGCTGATCGCCAACGGCGAAAACAGCGCCGCCGGGTCGGGAATCACGCCAGCCAACTACCAGGAGTTGATCGGTGCCGGCGTGGACGTGATCACGCTCGGCGACCACATCTACAAACGGAAAGAGATTGCGACGGTTTTGGCTTCAAAAGGCAATATCGTCAAACCCGCCAATTTTCCACCGGCTGCGCCGGGCAAGGAATGGTGCGTGGTAACAGCCCGCAACGGCGTTAAGGTCGGCGTGTTCAGCTTGTTGGGCCGGGTCTTTATGCGACCGGTCGATTGCCCATTCGCCGCGGCCGACCGCGTGCTGGCCGCAATCCCGGCCGAGGTGAAAGTGCGCGTGCTCGACTTTCATGCCGAGGCCACCAGCGACAAGCAGCTCATGGGCCGGTATCTGGATGGGCGCGCCAGCGCGGTCCTCGGCACGCATACCCACGTGACCACGGCCGATGAACAAATTCTGCCTGGGGGCACGGCCTTTCAATGCGACGTGGGCATGGTCGGCCCGCACGAAAGCATCCTTGGCCGCCAGGTGGATTGCGTGCTGCAAGCTACGATCACGTTCAATCCCACGCACTTCGAGGTTGCTAGCGGCGACGTGCAGCTGCACGGCACCATCGTGGATGTGGACGAATCAACGGGACGCGCGACGGCAATCCGGCGAATTGTGCTGCGCGAGTGCGATCTCGGTTGAGCGCGAAGGCAAAAATGGGCTGGCATAATTCGACGGGCATTCCTATGCTTCGTTCCCGTTTCGGTTGTCTGCGTCGCATGGATGATGCGATCGGCGGGCCAAGGATCGCAGGCCAAGGATGGTGTGCCGGCCCTTGATGCATTCCTAACTCAATCTCGGGGATTTGCGATGGACCGCTTGAACCGGCGCACGTGGGCCGCGACTGCGTTTTCCTGGTTGGGCTTGAGCCTGCTGGCAACCGGATGCAACACGCTGGCCACGTTTACGTACGTGCTTACCGGCACCGATACCGAAGCGGAGTTCAAAGAACTGCCCGGCAAGAAAGTGGCGATTGTCTGCCGGCCAACGACGTCGCTCGATTTCAATAATTCGAGCGTGGCCACGATGCTCGCCCAGCAAGTCGGCATTCGTCTGCAGCAGCAGGTCAAGAAAATCGAAATCGTGGACCAGCGTCAAGTCAGCGATTGGACCGACGAAAACACGTGGGAAGACTACGTGGAAATCGGCAGGGCACTGAACGCCGACTTTGTCATTGGAATCGACCTCGAAGAGTTCAATCTCTATCAGGGGCAGACGCTGTATCAGGGCCGGGCCAACGTGCACTTCGCCGTGTACGACACGACGAAAGGCAAACTGCATGTCTGGGAAAAGTATCTGCCCCAGGTCGTCTATCCGCCGACCGCCCCGATTCCTGCCAGCGAACGACCCGAAGGGGAGTTCCGGCGCAAGTTTGTCGGAGCGTTAGCGGAGCAGATCGCCAAATATTTCCATGCTCACGACTCGACGGCGGATTTCGCGGCCGATAGCACGGTGCTGTACTAAAACCGCCATCTCCTTGATGACTGCTCCGTACATCGTCAAAATGACGAATTTACATGATTCAGGGTGCCGCGCAGCGGCATGAACGGCTGATAGGATTTTTGATCCGCTCGCGGCCCGTCGTCAACGTTTCGCGTAACCCGTCACACCCCGGAGAGGATTGAGGGGGCGGGTTGACCGGCGCAGTGGGCCTGGATGGCGGCGGCGAGGTACTCGAAGCTGTTTCGAGATTGCCGATGGCAGGTTTCCACGACCGTCGGAATCGTCTCCACGAAGCGGCTTCCCCTGACCCTCTTCGTGCCAAACGACAGCTTCCGCCAGATCACCGCGGGACGCACGGCGCGCTTGCTGGCGTTGTTGGTCGGCTCGACCCCCTGCACGTCCAAGAATGACCACAGCCAACTCTTCCGTCCCCCTTCCTTCGTCGGCGATTCGTTGTTTCCCGTCAAGTGCTTCTCCAGAATTTGGCGAAAGCGCTCTTGGATTTCGGAGATTTCCATCGCGATTGCTCCGCGTATAAAAGCTGCCATCGGGAGCATTGTTGAATTGCAGCAGGGCGCACCGCCACGAAACCACGACCACGCGGTTTCACAACGGGGCCGATTCGGAATCGCTGGCCAAAGTTGCGGCTCTACACGACGCCAGAACCTCCCGCCTCTTTCCACAATGGAGCAAGTACGCGATCGCCGCCAGCGATGGCCATGAATTCACGGCCCCGGTAGGCAGCTTTCAACCCAAT
>SXGT01703759.1_pt1 | contig 16963 bp, 3 predicted proteins | sample 3176221 | NCBI WGS metagenome assembly SXGT01 (sample SAMN11356862, study PRJNA531348) | freshwater metagenome | isolation source: freshwater sample F1-120 | place: China: Fuxian Lake, Yuxi | collected 2017-12-25 | reverse complement strand
TGATGGTGATGGCGGCATGGAGATCGACATTGGCAGCGTTGATGCCGTTGACGGTGGCAAGATTGAGGGCCGCCTGGCCGACGGCGGCATCGGTGGCGACGTTGAAGTTGCCAGCGCGTTCCAGCCAGTTGATGCTGAGCTGCTCGGTCGGCGGATTGACGGCGAAATCGTCGTTGAATCCCGGCGCCTGCGAGGTTGGCAGGTTGAGGGCGGCGACGGCGAAGTTGTCGAGGCCTGCCCCCTTGTTGGAGCGAATGCCCACGGTGCCCGTGGTATAGGTGGAGTCGTAGGCGTAGGTGACCAGGCTTTCCACGCCGGCTGTCGGGGTGAAGAACAGCTTGAGATTGTTGCCGGCGACCGCGAGCCGCAGCGTGCCGGTGCCGCCCGTTACCGTCGCGGCGGAGCCGAGTTGCGTGGTCGTGTTGGTCACGCTATTGAAGCGGAAGAGGGCGGCGGTGAAGACGCCCGCTGATTGAATGACGCGGCCGAAGTAATAGCTGCCGTTGGCCTGGTAGCGAGCAATGACTGCGGCTTGCTGGGCGGCGCCGACGATGATCTCGGCGGAGACGGAGACGTTGGGGATCGCCAGTCCGTTGACGATGGCGAGGTTCAGCGTGCTGTTGTTGCCGATAAGTACATCGCCGACGACGCCGTAGTTGCCCTTGCGTTCGAGCCAGTTGCGCGAAAGCTGCGTGCCGTCGGCGCCGTTGAAGTTGTCGCTGAAGGAGAGGGCCGGCGTGGTCAGCGTAATGGCTTCCAGCGCGAAGGTGTCAACCTTGTCCCCGGCACTGACATAGACGCCGGAGAGGTTGGCGCCGGCCAGGGTCGCGGTGGAGTCGAAGGCGTAGGCCGCCAATTCGAGGCCCGCGACGTTCGGCCCGTAGAAGAGCTTGAGAGAGTTTGCGACCACTTCGAAGCGGACGGTGCCGGTGCCAGTGGCGGTCGGGAGGTTGGCGGTGGCGAGCAGCGTCCAGACGTTGCTGACGCGTTTCCAGATGGTCGCGGTGATGACGCCGTTGACGCTGGTGATGCGCCCGTTGTACATGTTGCCGTTGGCCGAGTTGTAGCGTGCAACCAAGCCAGCGACATGCGTTCCGGCGGCGGGGAGGTCGATCTCCTCTTGCGCCAGGGAGTCGGCGATCGGTCCGTTGACGGTGGCGATACTGGCCGTAGTCGTGACGGCGCTGGCGACGATGGCGTTGTTCGTGATGGTGAACAGGCCCTGGCGCTCCGACCAGTTGGTCGAGTAGGTTGTCAGCAGCGTGCCGTCGGCGGCCGTGAAAAGTTCGTCATAGCGGAGCGACGGGGTGGTCGGCGCAAGTGCGGCGACGCTGAAGTTGGTGTAGGTCGCAGTTGCGCTCACGCTTGATCGCATGCCGACGAAGCCCGCGAGGGAGATGGTGTTGCTGAAAGCGTAAGCCAGCAGCGACTCGGAACCCGCCGTGGGCGTGAAGAACAGTTTGAGCGAAGTGCCGGAGACTTCGAAACGCAAGAGGCCTGCTGCCGTCGCCGGCAGGGCGAGTGCGGCATTATTCAGCTTGGTGAGAACGCCGCCGACGGATTGATAGATCTCGGGGGTGAAGACGGTACCAGCCGTGTTGGCAACGATGCGAGCGAGGTAGAAATTGCCATTGGCTTGATAGCGGGCCAGCACGCCGGCCTGTTGCCCGGCGGCAAGCGTGATCTCCGCCGCGACGGACGCATCGGCAAGCGAGACGCCATGCACGGTGGCCAGGTTGGTCGCGGCGTTGCCGAACGCGGACGTGCCGGTGTCGGTGAAGTTCCCCTGGCGTTCATCCCAATCGCGGGAAAGCTGATTGGTGTTGATCGGAGCACCGAAAGATTCGGTGTAGGGGAGGGTCGGCGTGTTTGGCAGGATCTCATCGGCGTTGAATGCTGCAAGCACGGCGTTCTTGGTGGCGTGCATGCCTGTCTGACCGGCCGCGGTGAGCGACTTGTCGAACGCGTAGGCCAGCAGCGTCTGCGAGGGGCCAAAGAATAGTTTCAGGGACGAGCCGGACACCTCGAAGCGAAGCGTGCCGACTCCGGACGGCGCCGGCAGTGTCGCGGCGGCGGAGTTCAGTTGCGTGAGGACTCCGCCGATGGACTTGAAAATGCCAGCCGTGAAGACGGTATTGGCCGCATTGGCCGTGATACGGGCCAGGTAGAAGCTGCCATTCGGCTGATAACGGGCGACGAGGCTTGCCTGCTGCCCGCCCGCCAGGGTGATGTCGGCCTGGACTGCTGCGTTGACGATCGAGACGCCGTGAACGGTGGCCAGGGCCGTGCTGGAGTTGGCGACGGCAGTGCTGCCGGTGTCGGTAAAGTTGCCTTGCCGTTCATCCCAGTCACGCGAGAGCTGATCACCGCTGTTCCCCGTGGCGGGCTGACTGAAGTTGTCCGCGAAGGGGAACGTCGGTGTGGTGGGGACGATCGTGTCGAGAGCGAAATTGTCGAGAACGACGTTCTTGCCGCTGCGAATGCCGGAGAATCCCGTCGCCAGCGAGGTGTTGTAGGCAACAAGCTTGAGGACGAGGGAGCCGGGGGTGCCGTGGAAGACCTTGAGGTTGGAGCCGACGACCTCGAACCGGAGCGTGCCGACGCCGCTGGGGACGGTCGAGGTGGCCAGTGTCGTGGTCGCGCTCGGTGTGACCTTCTGAAGATTCAGTGTGAAGATCGTGCCTGTTGCATTGGCGATGACTTGTGCGAAGTAGTAGTTGCCATTCGCGGCATTGTAGCGTGCGACGAGTCCGCCATTCTGTCCAGCAAGGACGGTGATGTCGGTCTGGACCGCGGCGTTGGCCAGGCTGACGCCGTGTACTGTGGCCAGGTTTTGCGAAGCGTTCCCCTTGAGTTCGCTGGTGCCGGTGATGCTGAAGTTGCCCTTGCGTTCATCCCAATCGCGTGCGAGTTGGTCGGTATTGACGGGGGCGCTGAAGTCGTCGGTGAAGGGGAGCCCGGGGGTGGTGACCGGGAGCGTATCAGCCGTGACGCTCGTAAAGGTCGTGGCCGCGGTCGAACGCAGGCCAACGACGCCGGTCGTGAACTGGGTATCGCTGGTATAGGCAGTGAGGACGTTGTTCAGGAACAGCTTGAGGGAGGGGCCCGCGACTTCGAAACGTGCCGTGCCGGAGCCGGCGACGCCGGTAATCGGAGCGGACAGCAACGATACGAAGCCCGTCGACGGGGTGAACTTGAGGATGTTAGCCGTGAATCCGGCGCCCGTGCTGGCGATCTGTGCGACATACATTCCGGCGGCGCCATAGCGGGCGACCAGACCGGCATTCTGCCCCGCGGCAGTGCCCACGGTGTAGTCCGCCTCGATTAGTGCATCGGGATTGACGCCGTTGATGGTGGCAAGATTGACCGACGATGTCCCTTGCAGTGTGGGGGCGACGGCGATGCGGAAGTTGCCCGACTGGTTCTGCCAGTTGCGGGTGAGCTGGTCGCCGTCAATCGGCGCGGTGAAGTTATCGGTGAACGGGGTCGCGGGACTGGTCAGCGTGATGGCGTCGGTTGTGAAGTCGTCGAGGCTCATACCAGCGCTGGCGCGAACGCCCGTGGCACCGCTGACGTGCGTGGTGCTGTAGGCGAAGGCGACTTGCGTAAGAACGCCGGGGCTGGTTTCGAAGAACAGCTTCAGCGACGAGCCGACAGCTTCCAGACGGACGAGGCCGGCGCCGGAACCGATCGTCGCGCCGGCCAGCTTTGTCAAGATGCCGCCGGAGAACTTCATGATATTAGCCTGGAACCCGCTGGTGGTGCTGATGACCTGGCCATAATAGTACCCGGCGGCGCCATGGCGAACGACCACACCGGCCTGATTGCCCGTACCGACCACGTTGACTTTCGCTTGCGCCAGCGAGTGAGTCAGGTTCAAGCCAAAGACGGTCGCGATGCTCGTCGTTGTTCCTAAAACGGCAACAATCGACTGGGCGTTGACGCTGAAGTTGCCAGACTTGTTGACCCAGTTGTTGTTGAGCTGGCTGCCGTTGGCTTGCGAATTCCAGTTGTCGCCGAAGGGGAGCCCCGGCGTGGTGAGGGTGATCGCGGTGGCGGCGAAATTGTCCGCGGTAACGCTGCCCGACAGAGTGCGGAAGCCGGCCGTGCCTGCGGCGGCAAGCGAGGAATCGTTGGCGAAGGCGACCAGGCCCAGCGTGCCGGCGACGGGGCCGTAGAACGCTTTCAGTGAATTGTTGGCAACTTCAAACCGAAGCGTGCCGTTGCCGAAGCCGACCGCTGCGCTGGCCAGCTTGGTTAGCGCGCCATTGATATTCTTGTGGATCTCAACAAAGTAGTTGCCGGCGGTGTTGACGACGCGGGCCATGTAGTAGTTTTTGTCCCCCGTCCCGGCATAGCGTGCGATCAGGCCAAGGTCCTTGCCGGCGGCGACGTTGACGTCCGCTTGTAGCGCGAGGTCGGCGACGGCGAGTTGGTTCAAGCTGGCGACTGCCGGGCCCGCGGCGGCTGAGGCCTTGGCGAGGGCGACGGAGAAAGTCCCCAGATTCACGTTCCAGAACGGGCCAAGGAAGGTACTGCTCGCGCGATTGAAATTGTCGCTAAAGGGAAGTGTCGCAACATCGGTAACGAGGAGTTCGAAGGTCCGGGTGGTGACGCCGAGGTTGGCGTCGGTCACTTTGATTTCGATCAACACGGTGCCGACCAGACCAGCCGCCGGCGTAATCGTCAGGGTACGCAGCGAACCCGATCCGGATAGCGTGAGGTTGGCCGGCGAGTTGGGAACCAGCGTTGTGTTGAACGAGGTCGCTTCCACAACGAGTGCGTTGGCCGCAGTCTCGACGTCCCCGATGATGAAATTCACCGGCAGAGCCTGATTCCGTAAGGTCACCTGTGGCGTCACGGTCGAGATGGTCGGCAACTGGTTCACGAACGTCACCGAGACCTGGAACGACTGGGAATAGGTGAACCCATTGGGGCCATTCAGGGTGATCGTGATATTGGCGACGCCGTTCTGCGGCGTGTAAGCGTTGAGCACCGGGGTGAACTTGATGGTGCGGTCCTGCCCCGAGCCGGCCAGGACGATGGCTCCGTTCTGAACTAGCGTCTGGTTGTCCGAAACCGCCGAGACGGTATAAGACCCTGGCGTCAGGCCCGGATCGTTGATCGTGAACGGGATTGCGTTCGAGGGGGTGTTTTCCAGGACGACCTGGTCCGGGATGAAGGAGATCGGCGACGTGTTGATCGTGAAGACGCCGCGGCCCAGCGTGGCCGCCGCCAAAACATCCAGGCGTGTATCGAACTTGAGATCGACGACCGGCACGTTTGGCATGCCGAATCCGAGGCGATCCCAGTTGTCGCCGTCGTCCAGCGAATAGAAGACGCCGACTTCGGTGGCAAGGTAGAGCTTGCCGGTAGGCGCGCCCAGGCCGGGCTCGCGATCGACAACCATGGCGTAGGCGGGGACATCGGGCAGCGTGGCGGACACGTCGGTCCAGGCAATGGCGCCGGTGCCGGGATCGATGGCGCCGCGGAACACGTGGCTGGCCGTGCCGGTGCCGCCGTACATCACCCAGACCTTGCTGACGTCGTAGGGATCGGACGCGATCCCTTCGACATAGACGCCGGGAATGCCGACGGGGAGGCCGGTATCCTGTTCAGGCCAGTTGTCGCCGCCGTTGCTGCGCGTGTAGAAGAGCTTGCCGTCAGTCGTGCCCGCAAAAAGGGTCTGTCCCAACGGATCGCCGGCGCCGAAGCTCAGCGCCGAGATGTTCTCGGTCGGCGACAGCACGCCGGAGATTTGATCCCAGACCGTGCCGCTTGTGCCGGTCAGATAGACAACGTTAGCCCCAAAGGCGAGCAGGGTCTGATACAAGCCGCTCTGCAGGACCGGATTCGGATTGACGGCAAAGGCGGGGAACGTGCCCGCAGGGGTGTTCTGGCTGATGCCGGTGCTATTGATGGAAGACCAGTTGGCGCCGTTGTCCACGGACGTTTCGGGCTGCAATGCTAGTTGATTGGCATACTGCCAAACGCGATAGAGCGAAACCGGCGTGCCTGCCGGCGCCGGCGTGCCGTAGTTGCCACCGCCCGTGTAAGCGCCGTTGCCGGTGCTGCCATCGAGGGAGAAATGGTCGGCATCGACAAAAGTGATCGTGAAGGTCCCGTTTGCTGCAGTGTTGCCTTGAACGGCGCTGACGACGATCTGGGTGCCTGTTGTCAGGCCGTGGGCTGTCGCCTCGATGACAATCGGAGAAACCGTGTTACCGGTGACATCGACGACGTTGCCGAGGAAAGTCGGCGCGGGTTCCGAGGTGAGAACCGAGCCAGCGTTGGGGATGCCGAGGTTCTGCCCCTGTACGGTCGGGCCGGTGAGTCCTTGCGAGATCCAGACGAGCGGCTCGGTAGAGCCGGCGACGCCGGTGTCGTTCTGCGTGGTGAAGTAGACACCGCGCTGGAATGGGTCAATGGCGACGCTGGTCATGCCGGCGATTTGCAGGTTGCCGTTGATCGGCACAAAGTTCATCGCCGGGGGATTGAATCCGCCGCCGAACCCGCCGAATCCCTGAGCGAGGATGCCGCTGCCGCCGCTGTCGAAGTCGTAACCGAAGCCATAGGGAACGCCGCGCCAGATGCCTCCGATGGTGCCGACGAGCAAACGTCCCTGCGCGTCCATGCTGAGCGACGTGATGGCGGGGGGCAGCAGGTTCACGTTCCCGCCGCTGTTACTGTTATGCTCGGCGAGGTCATACCAGTAGGCGCCTTCAGGGACGTCGTAAGGATCCGCCGGCGTGCCGGTCGAGTTGTTCGGATCGTAGAAGCCCCCCTGGGCGGCTGCGCGATTTTCCTTGTCGATGTCGTCGCCGGTGTTGGTGCCGCTCGTGTCGTTGATGTTGCCGGTGTCGACGCGAATCAGGATGTGGTTTAGCGGGTTGTTGGCCGCCCAGCGGCTGGAGCCGCCGATGTAGACGACATTGGGGTTGGACGGATCGGTGATCATCGCGCCCGCGTTGGCGGCGTCGGCTGCCAGGAGTTCGATTGGCTGGAAGTCGTGATTATCGGCGTCCGGCACCGGCGGGCCAGCAAACATGTCCTGCGACAACACCACGTTGGTGAAGTTCAGCATGTTGTCCTTGGTGCGATACAACCCCATGTAACCGCCGAAATCGACGTTCGGCGGCGTGTTATTGCCCGGAGGGGTGCCCATGAGGACGTAGACGTAGCCTTCGTTGCCCGTTCGGCCCTGGCCGATGGCGAGGGTGATGCGGCCAATCACATCGCCGTTATCGAGTTCGTTCGGGAGGCCGTTGTTGGTGATGAGGGCGTTGTCCGCTCCTTGGATAAGCCGCCAGCTACCACCTTGATTGGCGCTGGCCCAGACACCGGTCGTGCCGTTGGCGGGGACCAGGCCGATCGTACCCAGGCCGAGGATCAAGCGGTTGGAGTTGGCCGGGTCGATGATCAGATCGGTCACGGAGTCGAGGGGGATGCTGAAAGGCGCGCCGGTGCTGAGGAAGGTCTGGCTGCCCGGGTTGGTCGGGTTCGTGAGATAGCTCATGTTGTCGGAATTGAGGACGTTGACCCAGGTCAAGCCGCCGTCGCTCGTCTTGTAGACCGCGCCAGTCTGAGCCGTGGGATCGGCAGCGGCGGCGACGTAGGCGACGTTGGGGTTATTCGCATCGACGACAACCTTGGTGGCGCGAGCGCCGCCGAGAATCGTCCCGGAGTTGCCAATGAGCGTCCAGGTCTTGCCGGCATCCGTGGACTTGAGGACGCCGACGCCGGGGCGGGAGTCAAGCTGGCGATCGCCGACGCCCGTGGCGGCGTAGAGGATGCTCGGATTGGAGCGTGACTGCCCAATCCCGCCGACGGCGACGGAAATCGGATTGCCGCTCGCGTCGGTGACGTCGTTGGTGAGAGCGACCCAGTGCTTGCCGCCGTCGGTCGTTTTCCAGATGCCGCCGTTGGCGCTGCCAACGTAGTAGGTGTTCCCCAGCGGGTCGGCGAGGTCGGCCACGGTCGAGGTAATGCGGCCCGAAACGGTCGTGTAATCGACGTTGGCCTGCCCGGAGACGTCGATCCCCTGCGGGCCGACGGCTTCCCACTCGGTGACGCTGAAGGACTGCATGAAGAAGCTGAATGTTTTTACGGTCACATTGCCGGCCTTGTCGACAACCCGGACGCCGATGGTGTTGAGACCTGCCGGCGGGTCAACCAGCTTGAAGGTAAAGTTGCCCGCGGCATCGAACTGGGTGATCTTGGAGTCGGTGGCGGTGCCGAAGCCGTCGTTGGTGGGGTCGAATTCCACGTAGGCGATGTTGCCGAAGCCGCCGTTGTCGTCGATTTTGCCGACGATGGTCGGATCGTTGGTATGGGCGACGCCGGCGCTGATGAAGGACGGATTGGAGACGTCTAGCCCCGTGAGCGTGGGCTTGACGGTGTCGTCGAATCGGGCCACGAGCTTGACATTATCGACGCCGACGATGAGCCGGCCCTGGTTGTTGGCCGACGCGATGCGGAGTCGAATCGTTTGGCCGGCGTAGGCGAGAAGATTGATGTTTTGCAGGGTCGTGTTGACGATGCCGGCGGTCGTCGTGTTGGTGAGGAAGAGGGTTTGCAAAACGCCCGAAGGGCCGGCGGTGATGGACAGATTGCCGGCGGCCGGATTCATGATGTCGATGCGGACCTGCTGGTTTTCGGCCGCCGTACGGTAGTCGAGCGACGGATTGGTCGCCGTGTCCGAGAACAACGACGTGAGACCTCGTGAATCCGTGTTGTCGATATAGAGGCTCAGCGAGAGCGTTGCCGCGGTGGCGTTGACGGGGATGGTGATATCCTGGTAAAGCGTGTGCGAGCCGGAGTAGGTGTCCTTGGCGTTCGGGTTGTTGTTCCCCTGGTACGGGGTGAGATTGTTCTGATCGAGCATCGCCCGGTAGCCGCCGGAGGGGGGCGAAACGTTGGTCCCGCTCAAGGGGCTGATGGTGCCGGTCTGCGCCATCCAGCTTCCGTAGCTGCCGCCGGGGCTGGTATTGAAGTCGAAGGCCTGCCAGCCGAGGAGATTGCCTTTCTCGCCGTTCAGATCCGTCGCTTCGAAATCGCCGTTGTCGAGCAGGTTGACGCTGACGACCTGGCCGCCGGAGGTGAATGTCGTGACGCGAATCAAGGTGGTCGGCGTCACGGCCAAAGCGCTGGGGGGCAGGGCAGGGCCGCCGACGCCGCCGGCGACGTAAGGGACCGCACTGGCGAACTTGGCATTGCCGAGGCCTGCCAGGACGAGGACGTTGTCATCGAGGCGTGTCCAGAAGTCGGTGGTGCTGTTCGAGTAGTTCCCGTTGCCTGTGGAGTTGTTGAGCGAGAAGGTATTCGCGCTGACGACCGTGATGGTCCAGGTGCCGTTGGCGGCGGTGTTGCCCAGGACGCCGGTGACGGCGACGCGCTGGCCGGTGGTCAGGCCGTGGTTATTGCTGGTGATGACAATCGGGCCGGCGTTGGTGGCGCCGGAGATACCGGCCGTGGGCGCTGCCGCGGAGACGATGGCATCGACGAAGCCGTCCTGGTTGATGTCGGTAGTGACGAGCGAGGTCAAACCGGTGCCGGGTTTGACGGGGGTCTGCTGCGCCGTGCTAAAGCCGGTCCCCAGCGAGTTGGGCAGGACCGCGACGCCGCCGGTAGTCAAGGAAGTGGAACTGCTGGCCACGATGATGTCGAGGTAGCCGTCGCCGTTGAAGTCCGCGGTGCGCAAGGCGCTGGGATTGGTGATGACTGTCGAATACGACGAACCGCCCGAAAAGCCCCCCGCGGCATTGCCGTTGTTCACCCACACGCGCCCAGCGCCGAAGCCGCCCGGTTGCTCGGCGGCGGCGATGTCGAGGATGCCGTCGCGATTGAAGTCGCCCAGGGCGAGGGCGACGATGCGGCGGTTGGAATTGACTTCGAAGCTGGGCTGGAACGTGCCGTTGCCGTTGCCCAACCGCACCGTGACGCCGCGCTGCGAGCCGCTGCCGCCGTTATGCGCGACAGCCATGTCGAGCTTGTCGTCGTCGTTGAAATCGCCCAGGACGATTTGCAGCGGATTGCGCCCCACGGTGACGGACGGTGCGCCGCCGCTGGGGGCAAAGGTGCTGCCGCTGATCGGGTCGCCGAGCGCCGCGATCTGATTGATCAAGAAGCCCACGCTGTTGTCGCTGTTGTTGTTGTCGGTGAAGGCGATATCGAGCTTGCCGTCATTGTTGATGTCGCCGATGGCCAGGCTGGAAAGGTTTCGCAGCGGGGTGCCGACCGAGAAATCGATCGGGGTAGCGTACGTGCCCCCCGTCTGGCCTTGCAGGATCGTGATCCTGGTAGCCCCGTTGCTCGAGTTGTTGTTGATGACGACCAGGTCGAGGATGCCGTCGCCGTTGACGTCGGCGATGTCGATCCCTCTCGTGGTCGTTGGCGTCAGGCTGATATTGGTGGCAAGTTCGAGCGTGCCGTCGCCGCCCCCGAGGAGGAGCGTGAAGGTGTTCGCGGCACTGTTGACGGTGACGACGTCGAGGTCGCCGTCCTGATTGGTGTCGCCGAGGGCGACCCCCGTCGGAGTGGCGTCGACGGCGTAGGGACTGCCGGGGAAGTTGACGAAGCTGGCGGCCGTCGTCCAGGTTCCGCCCGTACCGGTGCCGGTGATGGCGCTTGTGCCGTTGAGCGTGAAATGATCGTGGCTGGTCCAGGTCCCGCCAAGGCCGCTGCCGGCCGCGGCGCTGGCGGTGCCGTCGAGCGTGAAGTTGTCGTTGTCAACAAAGGTAACGACAAAGGTGCCGTTGGCGGCAGCATACGCGCTGCCGGTGATCGTGATCGTGTTGCCCGTGGCGAGGCCGTGGGCGACGCTGTTGACCGCGATATCGGTGGATCCCGAACCGGTGGCACTGACGATCGCAAGGCTCACCAGGGAGATCGGATACGTATTCCCGTTCAAGCCAGCCAGCGCACTGCCGGCAATGGTGACGGCGGTGCCCGCGACGAGTTGATGATTCGGACTGGTGATGATGACGTCCGCCGTGCCGCCGGGGCCGTTAGCATTGGCAATGGCGCCGGTGAGCGCCCAGGTGGCGCCGCCGGTGTAGCCGAACGCGCCGGTCGAGGTGTCGAGCGAGAATTTATCGTTCGTGGTCCACGTGCCGTTGGTGGCGCTGCCGACCAAGGCACTGGTGCCGACCAGGCGGAACGAGTTCGAAGTGAAATTCGTGGCAGAGATTGTGAACGTGCCGTTGGCGGCAGCGAAGGAGCTTCCGGTGATTGTGATGGATTCGCCGACGGCGCGCCCGTGGAGGAAATCCGTCACGAGGATATCTTGTGTCCCGTTACCGACGATGTTGGAAATGGTGCCCGTCGGGACGGTAATGGTCCAGGTGCCGTTCGATGCCGTGTTGCCCTGGGCGCCGGAGATGGTGACCTGTTGTCCCGTTTTCAGGCCGTGGTTCACGCTGGTGACGACGATTGTGCCGCTGGTGGTCACGGCGGTGACGCCGCCGCCGATCGTGGCGTTTTGCAGGAGAGTGAGTCGGCCATTGATGGTGCCGTCCGCGACGGCGCCGTTGCTGATGACGATGTCGGCCTTGCCGTCGCCGTTCAGGTCGCCGACGGCGACACGTCCCGCGGTGCCCGCGGGGACAGCCACCGTTGTGGGGGGCAGGAACGAAACGACGTTCGGGGTGCCGGTGTAACTGTTATTGCGGTAGATCTCGACTGTATCGGCGGTCGTCGTGGCCACGAGGTCTGGGCGGACGCCGGAATCGAGCGTGCCCACGGCAAGCGAAACGATGCTCGCCGCGCCGAACAGCACGGGTTGAGCAAAGGTAATGCCCCCGCCGCTGGTGTTGCGCAGCACCGCGATGCCATTGGCGCCGCCGACGGCCAGATCGATTCTGGTATCGGGATCGAACTGGCCCGCGACGATGCTGGTGGGGCTTGTCAGCCCGGCGGGGAGGACGTCCCCAACGCGCACAGCGCCGACGAGTCCGAACGTCCCGTTGCCATTGCCAGGCAGGATATCGACGCGATAGTCGTTGTCGGTGGTTGGACTACCCGGTAGATCCGAGACCGCGTTGCCGATGGCAACGGCGAGGTCCACGTTGGTGTCGCCGTCGAAGTCGCCGGCCGCAAGTCCGACTGGCACGGAGGCCACGTTGTCGAGCGCAAGATTGGAACCCGCACCGAACGCGAGATTGCCCGGCGTGGAGGCATTGATGAACAAGGTGACGTTAAACGTCCCGGAGTTCGATACCACGAGATCGAGCTTGGAGTCTTTGTTGAAGTCAGCCAACAGGATCGCGTTGCTGACCGCGCCCGCGGCCAGGTTCAGGCTCAGATCGGCGCTGAGACCGTAACCGCCGCCGGTCTGTCCCAGGAAGAGGGACGCCTGGTTGGTTCCGGTGTTGAGTACGACGAGATCGGTGATGCCGTCGCTGTCGAGGTCCCCCATGGTCACAGCCCGCGGGTTGGCAGCCAGCGCGCCGACCGTCGGGAGGTTATAGGTCGAAAGGGCGCCGAGAGTACCGTCGCCGGGAGCATTGACAATAGCGACACTATTGCGGCCGCCGTTGGCAACGATCAACTGTCCCGGTTGAGCCATCGCGAGGCCATCATTGACGTCGTAGATCTGATCGCCGCGCAAGAAGAGGGTGTAAGTATCAACAACGAGAGAGGCGCCGCCGTTGTAGGAGAGCTGGACGGATGAGTCGGTCGGGCCGCCGATCTGCACAAAGTTCACCGAGTCGATCGTGATCGGGTTACCCGCGGCGCCGAGTAGTAAGTAATTCTTCGCATCGGTGGCGGAGGCGCTCATCGTCTCGGAGAACTCGACCTGAATCACCGGCGTTCCGGTCAGCGTGGTGGAGCCATCCACGGGCAGAATACCTGCGGTCACCAGGGTTGGAATGTTGCCCGCCAGCAACTCGCGCTGTTCGAGCAACTCGACCAGCAGCTTCGCGTTGCGGCGTGTGATTGGCCCCCTGGATTTGCGTTTGCCCCACACCTTGGACAAGGATTGAACAAATGACTTGAATCGCATGAAAACTGCCTCCGACTGCCCGCGGCCAGCGTCATAGAAAATGATGATTACCTGTACTGAATCAACGGGTTAGGAAAAATAATATTGTACTGGCGATCTTGACAAGATAGGAAGCCTATTCCGCCGTTTTTCCGCGTGCAAACGGGACGGATGGTCGTGTTGCATGCCTGATAACGGATACACCGGTGGAGCAAACGATTCGCAAGAAGCACGGCATTCAACCCACCCGCCTGATGCGCCCCACGATTACGTCGCGTTAGCCGAATGATAGTGTACGCATGACAATTACTCGCCCGGTTGGGGGCTGGCGTCCATCGCGGCTGGTGGCAAGGGCCTATCGACATACAGTGCTAACGCCCCAGTGGGTTCGGTGTTAGTACGTCTACTGCCCGTTTTCCTAAGGCAATCCGCACGCGGGTCAAAGTGAGTAGGGCAGAATTCATGGGGCATCGGCTGGACGGGACCACGGCGAGGTGGATCGCCACGTTCAATTGAAATCAGCTCCTTGACGCGGGCATTGGCGGGTGTGTAAACTCGGAGCAGCGATAAACCGGCACGCCGACGTTTTGACGGTCGCGCCGGCTTTACCTATCAATACCTACTTGCATGGGAGCATCGTGATGCGCGGATCTTTTCTCCTGTCCCTTGGTTGTGCCGTGGTGCTGGCATTCGGAAGCGTGGCCCGATCGGGCGACGACGACGCCCGCGGCGTCATCAACAAAGCAATCGAAGCCATCGGCGGCGAGGCCAGACTCGCCAAGTTCCAGGCTGCGACTTTCAACGAAAAAGGCACCTACTATGGAATGGGCGACGGGCTCCCCTACACAGGCAAATACGCTGTCCAGTGGCCCGACAAATTCCGCATGGAGATCCAGGGAGTTTTCACCATCGTTTTGAACGGAGACAAGGGCTGGGTCAAGGGGAACGACGAAGCCAAGGAAATGTCCAAACAGCAGCTTGCCCAACAGCGCAATGATCACCGCGCCAGCTGGGTCAGCTCGCTCCTGCCTCTCAAGGACAAGGCGTTTGAAATCAAAAAACTCGCCAACGCCAAGGTCGAGGGAAAAGCCGCGCAGGTCGTGCAGGTCTCACGCAAGGGGTATCCGACCGTGAAGCTGTTTTTTGACAGCAAGTCAAACCTGCTGGTCAAGAACGAATTTCGCAGCACTGCCGCCGAGATGGACTTCAAAGCAGTGACCATGGAAACCTATTACAGCGATTACCGTGACGTCGCAGGCGCGAAGTTCGCGCACAAGTTCGCCTTGAAACGCGATGGCAAGATTTTCGTGGAAGCGGAAATGGTGGACATGAAAGCGGCCGAAAAACTCGACGCGAAGACGTTCGAGCGGCCGGCCGATTGATTTCTGGAGAGACGGCTCGCACGCCCCACCAAGATTCTGCCCAATTCCTTTGCTATTTCCCGGCGATCCGGGGTAGAATCCGATAACGGTGGGCCGTCGGGCTGATCCGCGGAGCTACGCACCAAGACGTAATCCATTTTCATGGTTCAGCCGCTTCCTGCGGCAGTGGCACGGCTTCGGCTGTGCCTTGCCGTGAACCGCGGCGTTTTTTGAAGGAGACCTCCCTTGAAGCGATCTCGTCTAATGTTGACCGGCGTATCGGTCCTTGTGCTAAGTGCCGCCTTTGTTGGCGCATCGCAGGACCCCGCTCTTCCGGTTCCCCCCCTGCAACCTGGCGATGTGAAAATATTCCCGTTGCTTCCCCCCGGCATCAGCGGCAGCGAGTTGCTTGCTGCCAAGGGGGTCGAAAAACTTGCGCTAACGAAGGAACAGAAGGCGGATTACGACAAGCTCAATGCCGAATACAAGGCGAAACACAAGGAGCTTGGCAACACTACCAAGGCCATCCCCACGGAAACCGACCCCGAAAAGCTCAGAGAACTGCTGAAGAACCATGTCAAGGCCCAGACCGAGGCGTTTGCAGCTATTCAGAAACTGCGTCCTGAGTACCTGGCCAAGGTTGAAAAACTGCTGACGGACGACCAGAAGAGGCTATTCGACGAAGTCCGTCGTGAGGCGCCGTCGCCGGTCGGACCGATCCTCGGCGTCCCCCCGGCTCACTTCGGGATGCAACGCTCCGGGCAATTCCTGCCGGCCGATCTCCAGCAGCAACTCAAGCTCTCGGACGAGCAGCGGAAGAAGATCGACGAGTTTCAGAAAGACCTGGAGACCAAGGTCCTCAACTTGCTGACCGACGATCAGAAAAAAGCCTTCGAAGACATGCGCAAACTGCGCGGGCCCGGCATCGGCATCCTGCCGCCCAATCCGCCGGTCTTGATTCCCCCGCCGCCGCTCAAGAAGGAAGTCGAACCGGAACCCAAGAAGATTCCGGAACCCGAACTCAAGAAGGACGGCAAGTAGGGATTCTAGGTCAACAGATTGTCAACAAACAAAGCCCAGGGGAAGCCGTCCCTGGGCTGTGTGTTTTCTTGTCGGCAAGGCGCGAGGAGGAATGGCAGGGATATTGACGACCGGTTTGTCGGCCCGAATCTGCAGGAGATTGGTGAGCGTAATGCGGCTTTGTGTCTTTGCGCGCGATTCTTGGTTTCAGTTCTCATACTCGGCTCGCCGAAAACGTGTCAAATCCGACCGCGTGCAGGTTATGCCACGGGTGCCCCTACCCCCCCCAACTGTTGAGAAATCACCAGAATTTGTGTCGTAACCGATTGATCTCAAAGCAGTTGGGTTGATGCAGTGATTTCCACATGCGATTCCTCAGATGCTAGAACCAGCGCTGTAGTCCAAATTCGTGAGGCGCACAGGCGCACCCTTCGCTTCCTGTTGACATTGACACAAGTCGGGCACTTTTCTCTAATTGCACACGATCCCATCACTCCAGGGAAGGAGAATCAACACATGGCAAAGAATCGCGCTTGGCTGCATGGCAGCCTGTCGGTGGCGTTACTGTTCGCGCTGGCTTCCAATGGGTGGGCGCAGGCTGTTACTGCGCCTACGGCTGGCGGAGCGATCCCCAGCACCAAGCCTGCGGAGAGCAAGGCAGCGTGCTGCAAGGTCTACTCACTTGCGGATCTGGGCGAGGATCCCAATCTGTGCAAATGGATCGCCGACACGATTCCCGATGTGATTCAGCCTGGAAGCTGGGTCTACGCCGGTGGGGCCCTCGGCGGCGGCGAGGCGAAGCGGACAATCAGCTACTTTGCGCCGGCCAAAGTTCTCGTCATCAATCACACTCCGGCAGTACACGCTCAAGTCGATGAATTCCTCCAGAACCTGAAGAAGTCGGTGGCACAGTCGAAGGCCGCCAAACGCGAGCCGCAGATACTGCCGGCGACATTCACGATGCCGGACAACCCAAGGCCGATGCCTGTGCAGGGGTACCAGTCAAGCTATGTGGTGCCGCCCTCGGTGCAGGCGCCGAAGCACCTGTTTCATTTCATCATCCGCTACGAGGGGGCAGGCGTGGTTGACAAGAATGTGGTGAGCTTGATCAAGGCGCAGAGTAGCAGTCCATCGAACTGCCCGATAACACCGTACATCACGCCGTCAATGGGGCCGACGGGATCTGTCGAGGCGAGCGATCCGCTGACGCCGGCCAGCAACTTGCAGCCAAGGTTGGAGAAAGTACCAGCACCCGGGAAGGCGCCCTACATGCCCCCGGCCGATCCCGCCACTCCCGCGGTGCTGCCAAGCCTTCAACCGCCGCCCGCATCCGTGTTGCCTCATGCTCCCATGTTCCGTTCTTGAAAACGGATTCTACCAACAGTATACGCAAGCCCCAATCGGCAGCGCCCAGCCGATTGGGGCTGCTTTGTTATTCGTTGTTTATCCGTGGCGCACCGGGCTAGCCCGCAATTCTCACCAGTAGTGGGCAACGCCACACTATGGGAGTTTTTTGCCGATGGAGACTCGATTAGCTTGAGGAAGTTGCGTTCGGCGGACCGGTCCGATGGTTTTGTGTTTGGTCGGTGAGCGTTCTTGG
>SXGT01231976.1_pt1 | contig 16965 bp, 15 predicted proteins | sample 3176221 | NCBI WGS metagenome assembly SXGT01 (sample SAMN11356862, study PRJNA531348) | freshwater metagenome | isolation source: freshwater sample F1-120 | place: China: Fuxian Lake, Yuxi | collected 2017-12-25 | reverse complement strand
GAGATCTCTTTACCGCGTGGAAATATTTTCCACCGTGATCTAGCTTTTCCATTTAGAGAAGAGGGCTCAAAACCTGGCTGGGGAGTAGAAACAGACGATCCTAGAATTTTCATTTGTGGTGCAGGTGCTATTCGTGGTGGCGGAGTCAGTGGCATTCCAGGCCATAATGCGGCAATGGCTATACTAGAGAACTCTTAAGTGTAGGCTACGTAGCTGTTTACCCTGTCGGCAGCCAGCGACCTCTTTCATGCCCCCTCGGTCAGAAAAGTTATCCCCCTTTTTTTATGGGCTCTGCCCCTCGAGAAGTTTCTGACTATCGCGAATCCAATTCTGAATAACAGTCTTTTCTTCCTCTGTGATCTTCATGTTCGAATGCATCATCCTATAGCTCCATAAAGGCATGCTCCCCTCGGTTACCGACTTTTCAATGGCTTTAAGATCCTCTATGGGAGATCCATGGCCCGTAAAAGGAAAATCACTGGAGAGATCCATGTGCTCCAAGCCCTCCTTGATGTCCTTGTCTATAAGTGAGCGAACGCCTGGAATTTTGTAGTACCACGGGTAGTGGGTGGACTTGCTATGGCAGTCGAAGCATTTTTTTTTGAAAATTAGTTTTACCTTACTTTGATAGGCAGAATTTATCTGTGAGATCTGCTTACTGTAATCTCTAACGCCCGGCTCTTCATTCTTGGTTTTCGATAAGTCCTTGTGAGTTTTTCCTTGATGGCCAAAGGTGGTCGTCGCAGCCCCTAGCAGTAGAAGTAACAAGAGCCCCAACTTGTGAAGAGGAAGATCCATAGTCATTCCGCTAGAATTGAAATTGAACTCCAGCCCCGATACTCTTTTCTGTCCCCATTAGCCCTCCAGCCCAATGCCAGTTTGGAGCGTACATAAGAGTGACTTCAAACTCAGACTCGAGTTTTTGTCTTATCGTCACATCGACGTCGGTAAAAAAATATTTTGTCCACTGAAACCGTTTTTCAAGATCCAGTCTCAATTCCGCTTTATGATCTATAAGAAGGGTAGCTTCAATTAACATAGGTAAAAGATAGCTAACCCCAGCTATAGCTCGATAGTTGTCATGTACGCTCGACGCCCCTGCAACGATATTAAAATACTGATTGAACCATCTTCGGTAGAAGAGATCCCACTCGATGCCCCAGTTGAAATCCCTTCTTATCTCAAACCGTCCATTAAGTTCATTCCAAGTATTGGAAAAATCTAGGTGTGCCTGGCCATGATTGGTCGCAGCCTCGATCATTCCCTTGAAATAGAGATGGTCGTGGTTATGGGGATCCTGATACTGAATGCGCGCGATTTCAGATCTCGGCGTGTAGCTTGTGTATTTCACAATCCGAGCCATACCTGTTTTCATATGATAGAGATTATGACAGTGAAGCATCCACTCGCCTGGCTCGTTGGCGTAGAATTCAATCGTTCTCGTTCCATGGGTAGGCACATCAACCGTGTGCTTAAGTGGCGAAAGAGGGCCACTCTTTGTGAGTACTCTAAAAAAATGGCCGTGAAGATGCATCGGGTGATGCATCATGGTCTCATTAACGAAAGTAAATCTAACTACATTTCCTTCCTGAATTTCTATCGTGCGATCTTGATGAATGGCTTTGCCGTTGATGTGCCAGATGTAGCGCTCCATATCGCCACCTAATATAAGTTTCAGATCGTATACCTTTGCATTTTTGGGAAGCTCGGTACTCCCCTTTGCTTTGAGATCATTCACGGTGAGACTCTCAATAATGGGGCCGAGATTTTTCTCCTTAGAATGGTCTTTGTGCATGTCATGGCCAGCGTGAGGGGATGATCTCTCTTCAAGCGCGGGAGTCTGAGGATGATGCCCTTCATGGCCCTTAGAGTGGCCAGAGTGGTCCATGGTCGCATACATATCGGGAAACGGTTTTATCGGAGCTACAACTTTTTCACCCATTCCGATCCATGCTGAAGCCGTGCCGGTTCCATCTTGAGCCGTAATCTTAAACTCATAATTTTTGTGTTCAGGAACTTCGAAAAGAAGATCGTAAGTCTCCGCCATTCCCATAAGAAGCTCTTTGGCCAAGACTGGCGAAATATCGATACCGTCGGCAGAAACAACTTTCATGGGAGTCTTACCCAACGCCACGTGAAAGTAGGTGGATGCTGCGGCATTGATAATCCGGATTCTCACCTTTTCTCCAGGATGGGCTACCAAAATCTGGGAATCTTTTTTTCCGTTAATCAAAAAAGCATCGTAACCGACGTCTGAATAATCCATTCCCCCCATCCGGGTCCACTCGTTATAGAGATAGTTCCCAAGTGAGTTCGCTTGGATTGCACCGAGCCACGAACGCAGGGTTCCTTTTTTATAGAGGTAATAGTCGCCGTCTTTGCGCAAATTTTTTAGAATCGAGTTCGCATTTTCATCCGACCAATCACTTAGAACAGCAACCACCTCTTTGTCATAGGCGATTGTTGCTTTCTTGGGATGAATGATAAAGGCTCCATAGACCCCCTTTTGCTCCTGAACATTAGTATGGGAGTGATACCAGTACGTTCCAGATTGCCGAATCTTAAACCGAAAGGTTAAAGCCTCTCCGCTTTTGATTGTAGGGGTCGTAACATAAGGAACACCGTCCATTTCCGGGGGCAAAAGAATTCCGTGCCAGTGGATCGAAAGTTCTTGATTAGAAACCTTGTTCCTCACAATGATTTCAGCATCATCCCCTTCATTGAATTCCAGGACAGGAGCCGGAATTTGTCCGTTGATAGCAATTGCGAAATCAACGCTCTTCTGACCGCTTAAATTCACCTCTTTTTGTTCAGCGACGAGTTCGTAGTGAACGAGTTTTGCAGTGGCGAGATTAGAAACAATAAGGCCCCACAAGATTAAAAGAGAACTTTTTCTCATCCCCTCATAGCCCTACCTCACAGAAGCCCTAACAAAATTGGGGTGGGTGACGGGAATCGAACCCGCGACACCCAGAGTCACAGTCTGGTACTCTAACCAACTGAGCTACACCCACCACAGTTTTTATCTTCGGTTTTTAGAGGAGCTCTATTGACACACCCTCTCACAAAAACCGCTTTGAAGCCACACATCATGCTTTGTTTAGTAACCTCCGTCAAGACAGGTTGTTTGCCACTCTCTTTCCAGGTAGAATAATCTTAGGCTTCAATAATTTCTAACTCCTAATTCCTAAATTCGAATAAAAACTTATGGCACAATCTCAATCTCCATTTAAGTTCGATCATCGTGAAATGACAGTCATATTTAGTCTGTTTATTTTCACTTCCCTACTCATGTTTACAATAGGCATTGTGGTGGGAAAAAGCCTAGCGCAAACTAAAAGCTCTGACGTGGCCGCCACGGAAACTGTCGCTAAAACGGAAACAGGCCACGAATCCGAAGCCCATGTCACATCACCTCATACCCCAGGGACTTCAGTCTCAACCGATTCCCCTACCCTAGATACCAAACATGCCAAACCCTCCCATTTAGAATCGGTGACCGCCGAGGTCACAGAGCCTGAAACGCCCCCTGCGCATCCAGCCCCCCCCACACTTTCGTCCTCTCATGAAGCCCCAGTAGCTAAGAAAGAGCCTCTTAAAACTCATGAAAAGTTAGATTCTTCCATCGAGCACTCAGCTCCGACAGCAGAACTTGAATTGATTCCCGAAAAGCCACGAACAGGCGATGTTAGAGCTACTCTTGCCGACTTAGCTGATCAAGATGAAGTGGGAAAAGCTCTCAACAATCCCAAAGTTCAAGCCCTTCTTGAAAGCTCACCTCCCACCAAAATGAAGGCTAAAAAGCGAAAGGTGGCCTCAGTAGCCCCTTCCGATATTCCACCTAAAAGTTTTCCCGAAGGAAAATATACGGTTCAAGTGGGATCTTATCCCTCTCAAGCCGATGCGACTTTGCGAGTAGACCAACTTAGAAAGCTGGGATATCCCTTTGCTTATCTCTCTACAAAAGAACTTGGAGAGAAAAAAGAACCCTGGTACCGTGTTTGGCTAGGGTATTTCGCAGACTCAGAAACTGCCAAAGCTAGTGGTGAACTACTTCAACAACGTGAAGAGGTTAAAAGTTATCTTGTCCGAAAATCTGACACAAAAGAAGATTGAACGCGTTGAAAAGCCATGGGGCTACGAGCTTATCTGGGCCCATACACAAGACTATGTGGCTAAGATTTTATTTATAAAAGCCGGTCACGCTTTAAGCCTTCAATTTCATCATAAAAAAGAAGAGACTATGTTCATAGAGTCGGGGCAATGTCAGATCGAAACAGGCCCTAATGAGAACAATCTTACCTCTCTTCCCTTCTCTCCTGGTGAAACTTTTCATATTCCACCAGGTCGGCTACACAGAATTCACGCTCAAACCGATTGCCGAATTTTTGAAGTTTCAACTCCACATCTAGACGATGTCGTTCGACTCCAAGATAAATATGGCAGAACTTCCTGAATCTTCTTTTGTGGCTCTAGTGATGGCGGGGGGCAGCGGCACCCGTTTTTGGCCTATGAGCCAACCTCAAATGCCCAAACAATATCTCACTCTGTATGGGAACCGCTCACTCATTCAATCAACTATCGATCGATTGAAACTTAAAACTTCACAAGAAAATATCTTTATCTGCTCCGGGGAATCCCAAAAAACTATTCTACAAAAACAACTCCCCGAGATTTCTCAATTTATTCTCGAACCCACAGGACGAAATACAGCCCCTTGCCTCATGCTTTCAGTCGCAACACTTCTAGAACAAGGCTTTGCCCCTTCAACTGTCATGGGAGTCTTCCCCGCAGATCATTTTATTGGAAACGAATCTGCTTTTTCAGCTCTTTTACAAAAAGCTATCGATGAAGCAAAGAACTTTAAAACCCTTGTAACCTTTGGAATTAAACCCACCTCACCCCATACGGGCTACGGCTATATCGAGGCTGGAGAACACTTTAATAACAACTCTTTTCAAGTTAAAAAGTTTATTGAAAAACCCTCTCTGGAAAAAGCCAAACACTATTTAGCCCAGGGGAATTTCTTTTGGAATGCAGGCATCTTTGTCTGGCGAATAGACTCCATTGCTGAAGCTTTGAAAACCTACTTGCCTAAAGAATGGGAGCTAATTCAAACGGCGGTCAAAAACAAAAAGATTACAAAAATCTATAACCAACTAACTTCTCAACCCATCGATATCGCTGTTTTGGAAAAAGCCTCCCATGTTAAGGTAATTCCTGCCGATATGAGTTGGAGCGATATTGGTTCTTGGAATGCCCTTCTAGAACACCGCCAGCAACTAAGCGGAGAGAATAATATTATTCTCTCTAAAAATCAGGAACAGGTAAGTTTACTGGACACCCAAGACTGTTTAGTTGCAAGTGACTCCACGAAGAAAATAGTTCTCATCGGCGTCAAAGATCTCATCGTAATAGAGAGTGAGCACGGGCTTCTAATCACCCACCGCTCTCAAGACCAACGGGTAAAAGAGATTCGCTAAAACTTCAAACTCTTTTTTTGCCAATTGCTTTAAGTAACGGTAAACTTTTTTCCATGGCCTTTACCGTCGAAACTTACTGCACAGGGTCTTTTCAATCACCCCATTGCGAAGAAAAAACCCTGGAATTTCTTACAAACTACAAAAACTCTATTGGAAATTACTTTGCAGGATTGGAAAGCTTCACAGAGGAAGAAGCCGACACCTACCGCTGGACATTTAAATCGCTCAGTTATGGAGCCTACCATTTACAAATTACATTTTTGACCCGGTTTGAAAAATCGGGAACTCACGAAATTCAAATTATCCCTATAAAAGAAGGGGAGAGAGCATTTCTATCGGGCCGTTGGCAATTAACCCCCTTAAAGGAAGGAACCCAAGTCTCTTTTGAAGCTACCTTAGTGGGGGAGCTTCCTCTTCCTGGACTAATGAAACCCATAGTGACACCTCTTGCCCAAAAAGAGGTAAAAAAACTTTTTGACCGGTATATTACAAATGTGGCCAAAGCTATCTAAAAATCCATGGCTACTCAGCGCTCTGAGCGGAGTTTTAGTTTTTTTAAGCTTTGAAAAATTTAATTTCCCCATTTTAGCTTTTGTATTTCCCATTATTTTTAATAGCATTTCATTTCACAGCAAATCGCTAAAGAAAAGTTTCTTTCTAGGTTTTGTTACCTCATTCATGATCATGTTGGGTGGTTTTTATTGGATCACTTATGTTATTCACGAATTTGGTTACCTCCCTTGGTGGCTTTCCTTTCTTATCTTTCTTACTTTCTGCGGATTTGGAGCTCTAAATTTTCCCATCTTTTTTACTTCGATAACGTATCTCCATCACAAGCTTAAACAGACTAAAAGAACTGCCTCTTTTTGGGCCTTTTGGTTCTCTCTATTTTTACCCGCTTTATTTGCCCTTATTGAATATCTCTTTCCTAAGATTTTTCCCTGGTATCTTGGCCACTGCCTTTATAAAGCTACCTATTTGATTCAAATTGTAGAGATCACGGGAAGCCTATTCTTAAGCTTTCTTATTTATAGTCTCGGAAGTTCTCTAGGACTTATCCTATTTCCCCCCATAAACCTTGCTCGACGCCCTTGGGAAGCTCTCTTTATTCCTTTAGGACTCATAGCTTTAGCATTGCTTTTCAGTCAGTATCGAATAACCCATCCCCCAATTCCTGGAAAAACATTAAAGGTTGCTCTAATTCAAGCCAACATTGGAAGTCTTGAAAAGATTCATTCAGAGCAAAGGATTGGAAATTTAATCGATCAAGTGATCGCTAAATACTATTCACTCACAGAAGAGGCTCTAAAATCCTCACCCGATCTCATTCTATGGCCTGAAACTGCTATGCCCTTCGCTATGGGAAATGGACAGATCCGTTATGAGACTTTAAAAAGTCAAGTAGCTCAATGGGGCAAACCTCTTATCACTGGTAGCTACGCCAAAAGCGAACGAAATAGTTTTCGTGACTACAATGGGGCTTTTCTCCTTGAACCCGATCTTAAAGGTTCAGTCTCTACTCAAAGCTACATGAAAAACATTCTTCTAGCTTTTGGTGAATACTTCCCATTTGGAGAATATTTTCCGATTATCTATCGATATTTTCCTCAAGTAGCCGATTTCGAAAAAGGAACAAAACAAGATCCTCTTATCTTAAAGGACGGAACTCGTCTTGGGATTACGATCTGTTACGAAGCAATTATTCCTAGCTTCTTTAGAAAAACAGCTAGTCATCCTATCCATGCTGTAATCAACTTAACCAATGACTCATGGTTTGGTCCCACCTCAGAACCTTTCCTTCACGGCGCCTTAACCGTTTTTAGAGCCCTGGAATCAAAACTTCCTCTTGTGCGAGTAACAAATACTGGTATTTCATTTGTAGTTGATTCCCTTGGAAATCGTTCACCCCTCACAGCTGTTTATGCTCCTGGTATTCTTGTCACTAAAATTAATTTACCTGCCACTCCTCCTCAGTCATTTTATATGCGTTACGGTGATTGGTTCGTGTTACTATTAATCGGCATAGTGGTTTTATTGGGTGTTCCTACTTTTTTAAAACGAGACTGAAAAATATTTATGCATCCATTCTTACTAGACTGGGTTATCGGAGGATTTCACCTCAAAATTCCCACGTACGGGTTTCTTTTAGCAACGGCCTTCTCAGTGGGCTATCTGATGGCACTCAAACGAGCTGTTAAGTTAGATATATCAACTAAGCATGTTGAAAATTTTTTTCTAATCACTGTTTTAGGCTCAGTTTTTGGAGCCAGACTTTTCCACGTAATCTTCGAGGAATTTTCTTACTATTGGGCACATCCCGCAAAAATTCTTGCAATTTGGGAAGGGGGTTACACTTTTTATGGCGCTTTTCTTTCCAGCCTATTCTTCATGTACCTCTACACTCGAATTAAAAAGATCTCCTTCTTAGATATGATGGATATCTGTACTCCCGGAGGTGCATTAGGTCTCTTTATCGGGAGAATGGGCTGTTTTTTTGCGGGCTGCTGCTGGGGAAAAGCCTCTTCTGTCCCATGGGCCGTCGCATTTAATGCCCCCGAAACATTGTCCCCTTCGGGTCATGTTCGTGTTCATCCCACTCAAGTGTATGAAGCTCTCGTAGGACTTGTAGTTTTCTTTTATCTACAGCGAAGATTTAAACATAGAAAATATTCAGGCCAAATTTTTCTAGAAGCCATTACCTTTTATTCATTAGCCCGATTTGGTATCGAGTTTTTTCGAGGTGATGACTACCGGGGTTACCTGTTTGGAGGCTTGCTCAGCTATTCCCAGTTCATCTCTTTAGCGATTCTCCCCTTCACTCTCAGTGCGATAATTCTTTTCTCCAAAAAAGTGCAAAGGCCAAATAAGAATTCAAGTAAAACCCGAAAAAGTTAAAATTACTTAGTGCATTGTGCGGAAATCAGAAAAATATATTAAACTATTTATATGAAATGGTTATTCCTTATCATTGTTATCATTAATCTCAACATGGCCAATGCAGCACCAGAGCCATCTCCAGACTACTGGTGGAAAGGCAATAAAGTATTTCAGAAAAAACAAGATGAAGTGTGGCGAGAAGTCGCTCCTGATTCTGTGACGTTAAAACGTCCAGAACCCACTGGAAATTTTATAGTCGATAAGGGGCAGATCTTTAAAGAAACTCGAGGAGTTTATAAGTTTTTTCGCAATATCACTATCGAAGATCTTATCTTATTCGAAGAAGAGAAATCTAATTCGGAGACTAAAGGGTTAGTAAAATTTAATCTAAAACCATTTCTTTCAGATAAGGAACAATTAAATATCATACTTCAGGGGCTTAGCTTTGCGATTAATTCGATCAATACGACCTCTTCTAAAATTTTCAATCCTTTCGAAGCCATTAAGGAGAAATATAAAGACGCAATACCAGCGAACGGTCAGATTGAGCTTGACCTATCAGCTTATCTCACTGAAAAGCAGTTGGAGATTCTGGCTAAACAGGTTATTGAAAAAGACCCTTATCAATGTAACTCAGTAACTGGCACGAGACCCGATCACTTTATTTCATCTGTTCTTCTTACTCAACCCACCACATATTATCAGTTAGTAGAATTAAAAGATGGATTCTCAAATGAGATTCCAAAACCACAAGAATTTAATAGAGAAGGGGGCAGATTAACTGCCCTTTTTGCTGATGAGGGGGAATCTGGAATCGCACATAAACAGAGAGCTATATTTGCCTATGAGCTAAATGATGGAAGAGTGTTCTCCAGATCTCATGATTTAAGTCAAAATACGCCAAACCTAAAAGATAAAAACAACTGGTTCAAGAATCCTCATGGGGTACAAGCTGATGCACATGAAGAGATTGGAGAGCTAAAAAACGGTTTTCGTATTTATTCTTTAAGAAATTCTCAAGGCAAGTTGCAAGATGAAGCTCCAAAAGACATTGTTTTTGAGGATATTAAAAATCCCATCTCTTGTTTTAGGTGTCATGATTCGTTTGGATTTCGATCAGGAAAATCGAAAGATGTTCTGATCGGATATGAGGGAAGAGAAAAAGATAAAAATATTGCCACAGAAAACTTTTATGCTGTTTTTGGCAAAGGACAAGGTGCCATTGATCGATACAATAACCTGATTAACCCCTCCAATGATCGCTATAAAAAAGCAAAAGAAAAAGCAGGAATCAAAGAAGGAATTAATGGAATTATAAATTCCTTTAATAAGATCACCATTGACTCTCTCCTGCAAGAAATGGGTGCAGACCCCACTCAAAAGGAGCTATTAACAAAACTACTAAAAGAAAAAGAAATTGAAATAAGTGCGAAAGGGACTGAAATTCGCAAAAAGCTAGAAAACAAAGACAGCTCAGGAAAATCGATTTTCTGTACCTTAAAGAATAAACTAACTTATGGTAGTAATCAAAACAACTCAACACAGACGCAAAGAAGTCATTAAAAGCTAGAATTCAAGTAAAACCCAAAAAAGTTAAAGATGGCTTTCAATCCGCTGAAAGATCTCTCCAATCCTTGGATCCCGATACCATGAGCTCTATCCAATCCTCTACGTTAATTCCGTGAGATTGTGGCAGCAAAGTTTTTGGCATCCCCCAACTAGAAAGAAAAGTAGCAACATGCCATTTCCCCACATCGTAAAAATAGTGATGTTCAAAGGCCCTTTCCATAAGAGTTGCAGCCTCTTGAAGTGATTGTGCAACTGCATCAGATTTGCCGCCCAAAAGACTAAAATAGGAACCAATAACTACATCCTCGGTGGCTCCTAAAAGAGCAAATCGAACACTTCCATATTTAGCCGAGTTATATTTATAAATATCTTCGAAGTCTACCATGTCATCTTTGGGCAGATCCTTAGGAAGCGAGTCCTCTACATTCCAATATTTAAGAACCTGCTTTACCTTGATTAAATCGAGATAACGAGAAAAAATGGGAATTCCTGAGTCGTTAATAACTGAGAGATTAGTATCACCAAAATTTTCTACAATATGATGAAGATTATAGCTACCCCCCACCCCTCCCGCACTTGCTCCAATGACAACAACCTTTTTCACATTAGGAAATAGGGCCTTTGCCTTGAATAAGCTCAGCTCAAAATTTTTCGCACCATAGTGTCTAACAAGCCGAGGGAAAATCTCGGCCCCATAATTTGCTATTCCTGCCCCTGTATAAACATCGCCAGTACAATAGACAATTTCAACGTAATTTGCTTTTCCAATGGGATTATTTTCACTCTGGCTCCATGGATGTATTTGAGAATTCATCGGAGGACGAGAAAGATACCCTACAGTCGAACCCTCTCCACCTTCGTTTGAACCTTTACATTTTTTTTCCTTTAACCTACATCCACACGTTACCGCATCAAAGCAAGCGCCACCGCCCTGAACATAAATAAAAAGATTCTCCGAATCACGGTCGATATAATTAATGTAAGACTGTGAACCATCTGCACACTGGGCGCCTGGAATATCTAACTGACACAGTTGTCCCTTCGAACAATCTGCCCATCCGACAGTTGAAAAAACCATTAAACTTAGAATTAATATTCTCATGTTGTAACTCCTTAAAGTTGGCTCAGTTTGTAGATTTAAATGGTCGCAAGCTGTCTGGCAAGATCATCTCACTCGAAGTCTTCAATAACCCCTTTTAGAAGAGCTGTTCTTCAGTGAAGCTTCATCTTTTTTTCAAAGCCATTGACGGTATATTAGAATCGTTTATTTTATTGAGCCATGAATCCTACAACCCTTCCCATTAAGCAGGCCCTCATCAGTGTTTTCGATAAATCCGGTTTAGATTCCCTCTGCATAAAACTTAAAGAGTGTGGAACTAAAATTTACTCGACCGGAGGAACAGCTCAACATCTCAAAGATAAAGGCTTTGAAATCACCCCTATTGAATCGGTGACTCAATTTCCAGAGATGATGGATGGAAGAGTAAAAACACTTCATCCTAAAGTGTTTGGTGGAATTTTAGCTAGAAGAAATGTATTCGAAGATCTAAGTGCCGCTCAATCTCACCATATTCCTCTTTTTGATCTGGTGGTCGTTAATTTATATCCATTTTGGGATCACTTAAACGACACTCGTGAAGTCCAAGCTAAATTTGTTGATATCGGTGGCCCATCTATGCTGAGAGCGGCTGCGAAAAACTCGATTAGTGTAACAGTTCTCTCCTCAGCTCAAGACTATATAGAATTCATTAATGAGATAGAAAAACATCAAGGCACCACCCAGGAATTTAGATACTCCATGGCCGCTCGCACATTCCAAAGAACGGGCCAATACGATTCTATGATTGCTCAAACCTGGGCACCCCAGATTCAAAGTTTTCCTTCACTTTTGTCATTAGGAAAGCTTACCTCTCTTCGCTATGGAGAGAACCCCCATCAAACTGCAGCCTGGGGCTCCTTCAATCAGGACTGGAAAATACTTCAAGGAAAAGAGTTATCCTACAATAATCTTTTAGATGCTGAATCAGCAGTTCGTTTAAACAGCGAGTTTACTCATTCTGCAGTCACCATTGTTAAACACAATAATCCTTGCGGAGTCGCCTCCCACAATATTTCGATTAAGGAGCTTTTTGAAAAAGCCTTAGCTTGTGATCCAAAATCAGCTTTTGGCGGAATTGTCGCGAGTAATAGAGAGATTGACGCTGACGCCGCCGAAGTCATGGTTAAATTATTCCTTGAAGTTATTATTGCCCCCAGTTTTTCTTCAGCGGCTAAAGAACTTTTCTCTCAGAAAAAAAATCTAAGACTTATTGAATGGTCTAATCCCACAGCAAATTCCATGGAAGTAAGAGCCAGTCTTGGCGGCTGGTTAATTCAAAGTTCAGATTCTTTAGGGGTTCCAGATGAACTTAAAGTCGTGACTTCAAATAAATCACTTTCTGCAGAGATTCAATCCGACCTCATGTTTGCTTGGCTTGTATCAAAACATGTCCGTTCCAATGCCATTGTGATTGCTAAAAACGGACAGACCCTTGGAATTGGCGCGGGTCAAATGGCTCGGGTAGATGCCGTACAGATAGCGCTTGAAAAGGCTAAGGGAAAAACTGAAGGGGCTGTGCTCTCCTCAGATGCCTTCTTCCCCTTTCGCGATAATATCGACCTCTTAAAAGGGGTGGGAATCTCTGGGATCATCCAACCTGGAGGCTCTCAAAGAGATGCCGAGGTGATTCAAGCCTGTAACGAGCAAAATATCTTAATGGCTTTTACCGGAAAACGTCATTTTAGGCACTAGACTTAGGCATCACTTTTTGTCCTACTTGAGATTTTTTTTTAGATCCATTAAAACCTTCCATCCATTGGGAGGTTCTTAATGTTTCGATTTTCGTTTCTTTTAGTCACCTGTTCTCTCTTACTTAGTTCTCTCTCTCATGCAGACTATGAAACGGTTAACGGATCTCCTCAATTCACTCAAACAAAAGATCAATTTGGATTCTACTGGAGCTTGTGGAGAAATCTTTCCCTTAAAGAACGGCAAAACATAGGGAAGTCTGGGAGCTTAATATCTCAAAGAAATATAAAGTGGAATATTTCCGAATGTAACTCTCTAAAGACTCACAGTGACCAGGAATCTTTCTGGTATTGGGATCCCATTCGATTTGATGAAGAGGGAAAGATAATTCCCATTAGAGAAGCCACTCGCAAAGGTTATCTTTATTTAAATCTATTAACTTTAGGATCATCGAGGCTCTGGGGAGCTGAGCCTTCTTCTCCCAAAAACTCTTGGGGAGAGTTGGAGATTGAGGCCATTCATCATATCTACTCAGAATATCTCAGTGTTAACCCTAAAGAGTTTCTCCGATTTCCTGAATATGTAAATCGTTCTCACCCACTCTACGAAACAATGAACAGGTATAGCCCTTACCGATGGCCAATCTATTATGATGAAAGAGCTCATAAACTACACTCACTTAAAGAACCTTCATTTTGGAATGCAGAGTTACCCCCCATCACAGAAACCGTTATTAAGGTGAAACTGCTTTGGAACTGGTGTGATAATGATTCAGGATTAAAGTTTAAAGTTCAAGTCCCTAAAGGACAGCTCTTTCCGCCTGGACCTAATCGCCCAGGAAGATCCGATTCTGGGGACTCCTCATTACAGATTGAAGAGATTCCCTAAACTTTTCTCACTGAGACTTTTGATCCTTTAACAACAAAAGTAGACTCTGGCTTTTCCCATTTTTGGTTAGATAATTTATAACTAGGCCAGCTCTTGGGTAGAACACTCTCATCTAATTCCCACATAACCCATGGAGCTCGTTCTTCAAAGTACACCGAAACCTTCTCGTGATGAGAAATAAAACGATACTGTTTTTCTGAAGTAAAACTTTCTAAATAACCTGCCATGATAGGTTGCGGAGGGCCTAAAGTTCTAAGCCGTAAGATCTCAGGGGTATTCGACCCTTTAGTTTTCCATTGATACTCAAAAATACCCCGAGAGCTTTTCTCATGAGGTTCAAAGTAAACCGATCTTTCTATTCCAAGAGACTCTTCATTGCCTAATCCCAACCAATAATTTAGCCTTTTAATTTTAAAGCCAGAGATCCATGACTCGAGAGTGAAATAGCCCTTAATCCAACCCTTTTCTTTTCTTTGTTTCACATAGGTCCTAAGGGTTAACAGATAGGCCTGTTCTCGAACTTTCCATGGCAGCCCCCAAATTTTTACATCCTGAAAAGTCGAAGCCACCCATGACACTATAGGTCTCCCCTCAAAAAGATCTAACTCCAAAGAATGAGGGATTAAGTTTTTAACCGCATCTGCCGCAACATGATAATTCACATATAGATGATAATAATGGCCTAACTCTACGATTTTCATCACTTCCAAGAGATACTTTAATTGAACTAATTTCAAGCTCCATTTTCAACGTAAAATATCACTCTTGAATTATTGATTCTGGAGTTTTCTTAATTTTGGGGGATATCTTTATTTATTAGTATATGAAAGAATTGCCAAAGAGATAAAGGACTACATGACTAGCTTGCAAAAACGCTTAGAAGAGCAATCCTCTAAAAAAAAAGCTGCCCTTCTCATTTTTATCATAATCCTGCTACTTACTTTATTTCTCATATTCATTGAAGTCGGAAGTTTTTTCTTTCTCAAAATAGTAAGTGGGAAGGAGAAAGTGAAAATAAATCAAGAAGAAATAATTTCCTTGCCATTTAAAGGAGCAGAGGACTCTGCAATTGTTCGTAAAACACGGAATGGAGAAACAAATTGCCCACCTAATCGTTTGATTTACAATAAGGATTCTGAATCTCCCGAATGGGAAATTAAAGATGTAACCTGTAATGGGGCCGAAAATATTAAAAGCGGTTTTCGAGTCACAACAGGGCAACCGGAAAATACAGAGCACCAAGTTCATGTCTTTGGAGGCTCCACAATATGGGGTTCTGGTAGTTCAGATGCGTTTACCATACCTTCTTTAATCCAAAGATTTATAAACGAAAGAGGACTAGATTGGAGGGTCCAAAACTATGGATTTATTACGTTTACTTCTCATCAGCAACTGGAACGATTAAAAAGAACTCAGATTGCTCGAGGCGATCTTGTGATTTTCTATGATGGCGGAAATGATATTTGGCATGGGGTAGTATACGGGCGACCTAAGGGAACTATTTTCGGTTATAATGATGAAAATCGAATTGGGATTTATATCAATAGATTAAAATTCTATTTGAATACTAAAAGCCATTTTTACCGTGTGCTTGGCTGGATTAAAAACAGATCTCAAATCGTTATTCTTTGCAAAAGTATTGCTAAAAAAGAAATAGAAGAAAGGACACGTATAGCTTTTGAGGTTTATAAAGCCAACATTGTGGCTGCCAAAATAATTGTTGAAAGCAAAGGGGGGTACTTTTTTCATTTTTTCCAACCTACAGTAATTTCACGAAAGCCCAATTCGCCGCATGAGATTAACCTTATTCAAAACTTATCTGATGACGCCCATTGTGGGCTTATCCATATGCAGCAGGCAACGGAATACTATCGCCGTCACTACAGAGAAATTGATCCAAAAATAAATGCAACCGATCTAAGTCAGTTATTACAACCAGGTAGATCAGGAAAAGAATATTTTTTTGATTGGATACATATATCTTCGATAGGAAATAAAGAGGTTTCAGCCTCAATATTTTTGACAATACTACCTCTCCTTACTGGTGAGGGTATCTCTGACCATTTTTCTTTACGTCATTAAGTTCCAGCTCTTTTTAGCATCAGTTCAGTAGTTCTCGGTGAATAAATTTTGAGGCTAATTGAGGAGCACTATAAAAACCTTTTCGCAAAGTCTCGGTGTGCCATTGGGATGATTTTATGAGGGTTTATTCAAAAAATTGGATATGAAAGTGGGGCGTACAGCGACTTTTCTTGGAGCTGATAGCCCCACTTTCATATCCAATTTTTTGAATAACTCCACTTTTTATCATGCTCTGTGGCTCACCGAGAATCGCTGGCATCAGTTGAACTGACTTGAGCTTTTCGTTGTTAATTGCTATTTTACGATCCTAAATTTTTATTCTATGACAAAATACCGACGCACAACTGTCTCTTTAATATTTCAGCTTGATTGTAATCTCCCCACTCAAGGCTCGATTGATTGCGTCATAGTCCATCTGATTTACCACTGACATACCCCCCTATACTCTATGGCCCATAACATCATAATTGTCCTCCTCTCTAGTTGCGTTACGAAAGGATTCCATTCGATTACTTAGCATTTGAATCGAAGAGGAGAAAATTGCTTGGGAATTGAGGGGCGACAAAGCGTATTGATTCATAAGTCGATCGCACCAAACTGCCGGCAAAAACTGTTGCGGATGCCACTGAAAAACTTCATTAGTATGCTTTGCAGTGAAAGATTAAAGTTTTCTTCAAAATTTTGAAAAGCGGATGCAGGGTCAAAGATTCGAAACTTCGGACGGCCGAGGCCCTGTGTAAGCTTATCGCCATCTATAACGTTCTCGCCTGGCGCATTTTCTGAGTAACGATGCTAAACCTAAAATCTCAAACTCTGGCGCCACAATTTACCCTCTCCGATATTGAAACTAGGATTCTAGATTACGCTAAACCCAACAAAAACCCGGGCAAAAAAACTCTAGCTAGTTACATTCTCAAGATTGTGAAACCCGGACGTATTAATTGTTGAAATAGTTCGATACAATTATCACAATAGAGAGCCACTTCGAGATCTCAAGTATGATTATCTTATCGAAACAATAGATACTTTTGTGAAATCCAAAATACTAAATCAAAGGACAATTAATATTATGCATACATTTGCGGATAAAGTTTAGTAATGATAAAGGGTAAACATTCAAATCCAGCAATGTTAAATGCATCTACAACGGTTGCTCACCTAGAGCCTATTGCGAACCCTGTAATTAATGAGCAAAACGAACAAATAGGAGCATTGAATGGTCTAACCATTTTGCGTTTTATTCATTCTATGGAACTAACAGGCGGAGTTGGGAACCAT
>SXGT01942088.1_pt1 | contig 16966 bp, 19 predicted proteins | sample 3176221 | NCBI WGS metagenome assembly SXGT01 (sample SAMN11356862, study PRJNA531348) | freshwater metagenome | isolation source: freshwater sample F1-120 | place: China: Fuxian Lake, Yuxi | collected 2017-12-25 | reverse complement strand
GTAGCTATGTACGGATGGGATAAGCGCTGAAGGCATCTAAGCACGAAACCCACCCTGAGATAAGATTTCCCTGGGCCGAAAGGCCCCTCAAGAGCCCAAGTAGACTACTTGGTTGATAGGCCGGAGGTGTAAGCGCGGCAACGTGTTGAGCTGACCGGTACTAATTGCTCGTGAGGCTTGGTCTTAGTTATACGTACTCATAACAAGCACTTCAGCATTGCGCCGTCCCACACGCGCGACAAAGAAACCCTTGCATTCACTGTCATCGGCTTTTGCCGGTGGCTATAGCGGCGGGGACACACCCGTTCCCATTCCGAACACGGAAGTTAAGCCCGTTCGCGCCCATGGTACTGCACGGGCAACTGTGTGGAAGAGTAGGTCGCTGCCGGCTCATTATCGAGCGCCCGGTGATTCAAACGAATCACCGGGCGCTTCGCTTTTCCCGCTGCTATGATTCGCCCGGACCGCCGGAGGCGCGAATCCCATGAAATTCACCACCGAGATCGCCGTCAACGTTCCCCGTGAACGCTTCATTGAACTCTTCGACAATCCCGACAACATGAAGCACTGGCAGCCTGGACTGGTCAGCTTCGAACATCTGAGCGGGACTCCCGGCCAGCCCGGCGCAAAGTCACTCCTGAAATACGTAGCGGGCTCGCGCGAAGTCGAAATGATCGAGACCATCGTCGCGCGCAATCTCCCCGACGAATTCAGTGCGACCTACGACGTCAAGGGGATCCACAACATCGTCAAGAACTACTTCACCGCGTCGACGCCAACGACCACACACTGGCTCGCCGAATATGATTTCCAAATGACCGGGTTCATGAAAGTCATGGGCTGGTTTATAGGCCGCGCGATCAAGAAGGAACCCCAGAAACTCATGGACCAGTTCAAGGAGTTTGCGGAGAACACCAGCAAGTAACGCGTATCGTCAGGCGTCGATGGTGCAGCATGAGCAACTATGTGGAAGAATAGGTCGCTTCCGGCTCACTACTGAAACCGCCTCTTTGCGAGAAATCGCGAAGGGGGTTTTTCCTATTCTTTGTTTTTACCAAATATATAACCGGCAACAGTGCCAAGAAGTGTTCCCACGCCTTCGGGATTTAGCTTATTTCCGGCGCCGAGAATTATTACGGTGAGGAGTAAAAAGGCCATGGAAACTACTCTTACAAGTGAGTTGTTCTCCACCAGCGACTTTGCAATCTCGCTACTGAACAATTTGAGGCTAGCAAACATAAGGACTAGCGCGCTGATCATCCAATAGACGGCCGTGATAAGCCGCGCATCTATGGTGACTTGTCTTTCCTCAACCTCCTTCAAACGTTTTTCTAGTTCTGGCAAAGTTGCATCAGTAAGTTTAGTAATCTGAGTTGTTCTTGATGTGATGGCGCTCTGAAGGCCTTCTTTCATCGCTACAAAATAGCTTCGGAGTTGATCTAGTTGAAGCTGAAGATCTTTTCCGACCGCCGCTGAATCCAGACTAGCTATCGTGTCAACGACACTCTTCAGCTTCGCATCCAGCTGGGATCTCGAAGTGGACTCCTCAAATTCGAAAGCAAAGTTCTCGAGGTTAATTAGAGCCATCATAGCCGGCAAAGAATCATATCTTTCTATTCGCGAGTTTTGCGCGCGCTGGATGATCTGTTGAAGCTCGCTATCGAGCGGGTCGGTGCTTCCCGATCTCATTCGTGGCGAAGTGTAAATAGAGGTAAAAGATAGTTCGATGGGGTTTCCAATATCAAACATTTTGCTCTGAAATCGACTAAATGAAACCTGAAACTTACTTAAAGCATCCGAGACCAAAGTAAAGTTTGCGTCGGCCGGAAGAGAGGCCAGTTCTTGGACCGATTCGTTTAGATTAGAAAGCTCATCATTGATCAAGCTCGGGTCAACTTGGGTGTCGTTAACGGTTTTTTCCGCATTCAAGACTTCGGTGAGCAACATATTCAATCTAGCTATCTCGTTGTCCAGTCTTTCAATTTCATTGAGCGTGGCATCGATCCTTCGTTGTGTTACGTAACTTGACTCATTCCGAGGTGTAGGGGGTGTATCTTCTTGGGAAAAAGCATACGGTGAAACGACAAATCCGCTGATCAGGCATACCGCCCGAATGATAGGTCGAAATTCGACATAAAGATGCATCTTATTACACCTCATCTGTGTAGGGAAAGTATGTAAGGATCTACAGCATTTATGTATAAGTCAAATTTTTGAGTACACGAGGATTTTGTCCCCTTTTTTGATTCATTGATATGCGTCAAAGAGAGTAAGTATTAGAAGTATTCTTTCGTTGTTTATGCCATCGAAATTTGCAAGGATTGCAGGATTCAACCTGAGGAGACATACATGAACCGCTATGCCATTTTCGCCATCGCACTCATCGCCCTCGCAACGGGACTCGGACTCGGCCTGGCCGCCGCGCCTGCCCTCGGCCAATCGGAGAACAAAGGAATGGTCTACGAACTACGCTCGTACTACGTGCATCCCGGCAAAGGTCCCGACATCCACAAGCGCTTCCGCGAACACACGATGGCGCTCTTCGAAAAGCACGGCATGAAAAACATCGGCTACTGGTCCCCGGCCGAGCCCAAGGAAGGTGACCCCGAACTCGTCTACATCGTCGCGCACGCAAATCGCGCGGCAGCCGACGCCAGCTGGAAGGCCTTCGCCTCCGACCCCGAGTGGCTGGCGGTGCAGAAAGCGTCTGAAGCGAACGGCAAGATCGTCTCCAAGGTCGACCGCATGTACCTCAATCCGACCGACTACTCGCAGCTAAAGTAACCTACACTCTGTCATTCCGAGCGATGCGAGGAATCTCCCCGTCGGCTTTGCTCGGAACCGCGCATTTAGAGGCTTTGTCGTGAAAAAGAAGTAGGGAGAGATTTCTCTCTTCACTCGGAATGACAACAAGGCAGAGTCATCCGTGTTTATCTGTGTTCATCTGTGGCAAAAAAGGTCTCCATGAACGTCATCGAGGTCGAAGCGCTCGTCAAGGATTTCGGCGACATCAAAGCCGTCGCTGGCATCTCCTTCAACGTCCAACAGGGCGAAATCTTCGGCTTCCTCGGCCCAAACGGCGCCGGCAAGTCCACCACGATCAGCATCCTCTCCACGCTGGTCGCGCAAACCTCCGGCCGCGCGACCGTCGCCGGCTTTGACGTCGGCAAGCAGCGCGATGCCGTCCGCAAAAACATCGGCCTCGTGTTCCAGGATCCCTCGCTCGATGATCGCCTCACCGCCGAGGAAAACCTGCGCTTCCATGCCCGCCTCTACCAGGTCCCGCGCGACGAATACCGCCGGCGCATGGAAGAAGTCCTGCGCCTGGTCGACCTTTGGGACCGCAAGGACGGCCTCATCCGCACCTTCTCCGGCGGCATGAAGCGCCGCCTCGAAATCGCGCGCGGCCTGATTCACTACCCCAAAGTGCTCTTCCTTGACGAGCCCACACTCGGTCTCGACCCGCAAACCCGTGCACACCTCTGGGAGTACGTGCTCAAGCTCAAGCAGGAGCGCGGCATGACGATTTTCATGACCACGCACTACATGAACGAGGCCGAGTACTGCGACCGCATCGCCATTATTGATCGCGGCACCATCGTCGCGCTGGATACGCCCGCGAATCTCAAGGCCGGCCTCGGTGGCGACGTCATCCGCATGCAAAGCAAGTCGCCCGACGCGCTCAAGGCCGAGGTCGAGCGGCGCTACGGCAAACAAGTGACCGTCGAGCAGGGCTCCGTATACTTCGAAGTCGCTAACGGCGGCGCATTTCTGCCGACCCTGCTGAAGGATTTGGAATCCAGTGTCGACGGCGTTGAGCTGCGCAAGCCCACACTCGAGGACGTGTTCCTGCGCATCACGGGCCACGCGATCCGCTCCGAGGACAGCTCCGGCAAGGAATTCGCCCGCAGCCTCATGCGCTCCGGTCGCGGACGCCGGGGATAAGGCCGCTGCCGATGGGATTCCTCTCCGCCGTCGCCGTCATCACTCACCGCGAAGTCCTGCGTTACGCCCGCGACCGCATCCGCATCGCCACCTCGTTCTTCCAGCCGATCATGTTTCTGCTCATCTTCGGCGGCGGCCTGCGCAATGCCATGGCCGCGACCGATTTTGGCGTGGACTACGTCAAGTTCATCTTCCCCGGCATCATCGCGCTCAACGTCATGGGCGTCGCAATTTTCTCGTCCCTCTCCACCGTATGGGACCGCGAATTCGGCTTCCTCAAAGAAATCCTCGCCGCCCCCGTGCCGCGCTCCGCGATCGCCTTGGGCAAGGCCAGTGGCGCAGCCGCCATCGCATCGATGCAATCCTTCCTTCTGCTTCTCCTGGCGCCGGTCGTCGGTGTGCACATCGGAGTCGTTCAAGTGCTCGGCCTCTTCGCGTTTACCGTGCTCTTGGCTTTCGCCGTGTCCGGTCTCGGTCTCGTCATCGCCTCCCGCATGCGCTCCATGGAAAGTTTCGGTATCGTCATGCAGGTGCTCGTCTTTCCGATGTTCTACCTCTCCGGCTCCTTCTTCCCGCTCACGAACGTTCCCGGTTGGATGACCGTCGCTTCGCGCCTCGATCCGCTGACCTACGGGGTCGACGCCTTCCGTCGCATCCTTCTGCGCGATGAATTGCCGCCCGCCGTCGCCGATGTCCTCATCATCCATCCGCTGTACATCAATGCGCTGTGCCTGCTCGCCATTGCAACCGTGCTGCTCGCAATCTCCATTCGCGGTTTTGAGCGGAGGTATTGAGCATGACTGCGGAATCTCGCCTGAACATCCGTGCCGCTACCGATGCAGATACTCCGCAGATTCTGACCTTCATCCGCTCCCTCGCCGACTATGAAAAAATGACGCACGAAGTCATCGCGACCGAGGCGGACATCCGCGCAGGCCTATTCGGACCCAAGCGCGTCGCCGAGGCCGTGATCGCCGAATGGGAGGGGACACCCGCGGGATTCGCGCTGTTCTTCCATAACTTCTCGACCTTCGTTGGCAAACCCGGGATCTATCTCGAAGACTTGTTCGTACTGCCCGCGCTCCGCGGCAAAGGCATCGGCCGGGCGCTACTCTCTCATCTCGCCAAGCTAACCCGCGATCGCGGCTGCGCACGCCTCGAATGGGCCGTGCTCGACTGGAACGAACCGGCAATCGGTTTTTACCGTGCCCTCGGCGCCGTTGCGATGGATCAATGGACCGTAAATCGTGTCACGGGAGACGCGCTGAAACGCCTGGCTGATAACGCAAGGTGATGGTTACGCCAACGTCTTCCGGAAACGTCGCGCGCTGAGCAGCAACACAACAACGCCGATTAACGCCAGCCACAGGCCTTCATCCCACAAATCCTCGAAACCCGCGCCGCGCAAAATGATACCGCGCAGAATACGCAAGAAATAGGTCACGGGGATCACGTGCGCTACATAAAAAATCGGCCGCGGCATCGTTTCCAGCGGGAAGATAAATCCGGAGAGCAGAATCGACGGTAACATAATGAGGAATGCCCACTGCATCGCCTCGACCTGCGACCCGGCAATCGTCGAAACGAGCAACCCAATTCCGAGCGCCGTGATCAGAAAGAGCACCGCAAACGCTCCCAGCAGCGGCAGGCTTCCCATGACCGACACGCCAAAGACGACGCGCATCAGCACAAGCACAACGCAGGTCTCGAGCGCGCCGATCACCGAGTAAGGCGCCAGCTTGCCCAGCATCAGCCCCAGGCGCGACACCGGCGTCGCCATGAGCTGCTCCAGTGTTCCGTTTTCTTTCTCGCGCACAATCGAGAACGCCGTCAGAAATACCGTCACCAATTGCATGATGATGCCGACCAGGCCCGGCACCATGAAGTTCGCGGTCTTCATTTCTTCGTTGAAGAGCACGCGCGGCAGCGCCTCGACGCGCGGCCGCGTGATCACGGGTAATTCGTTCGCGACGACATGCAGCGATCGGCTCGACGCGATCCCCGTCGAGACATTCAGCGCCTGCCGCGCGATGGACGAGTCGCTGCCGTCAATCAGCACCTGGAAACTCGCCGTGTCCCCCGCGAGCAGCCGCGCCGTGTAGTCCGGCGGAATCTTGATGCCGACTTTCGCTGTTCCGTCTACGATCGCGCTGTTCAATTCTTCGTCGGACTTAGCATGCACGATAACGTCGAAGTACGACGTGTTCTTGAAAGCATCCACCAGTTCCCGCGCCGGCGCCTTGCGGTCAAGGTCATATACGACGGTTGGGATGTGCTTCACGTCCAAGTCAATCGCAAAGCCAAATATCGTCAATTGCAACCCGGGAATCATCAGCATCAGAAACAACGTGCGCGGATCGCGCAGGATGTGGATCGTTTCCTTGTACAGGATCGACGTGAAGCCTCTAAACATGGGCGGCGGCTCCCCGGTGCCGCGTGAGCGTCACAAAGACGTCCTCCAGCGTCGGCGGCACGCGCACAAAGGTCGCCTCGCCGAAACCGGCATCGCGTAGCCGTCCACGGAAAACATCTTCCGCGCCCAACTCCACAAGAATATGCATGGCATCGCCAAAAATAGTCGCCTCGCGCACGAAGTCCATCGTGTGGGCCAGTGCCATCGCTTCCGTGATGCGCACACAGCGCACTTCAAAGCGTTCCGTGCCTTCTGGCGAAAGCTCGGGCATACGCTTCAGATCGGCGGGTGTCCCGGACACGACCAGTTTTCCATAGTGGATATAACCGACATGCGTGCAGCGCTCGGCCTCGTCCATGTAATGCGTGGTGATGAAAAAATTCACACCGCTGCCCCACAATCGATACAACAAATCCCAAATTTCGCGCCGCGCGACCGGATCGATGCCGGCCGTCGGCTCGTCGAGGAAAAGAAGCTTCGGCCGATGCACCATCGCGCACGCCAGCGCAAGCCGTTGTTTCCAGCCGCCGGAGAGCTGACCGGCCCGCCGCTTGCGATAAGGCTCGATGTCGACCACATCAATCACCTTGCGCATCCGTTCGGCACGCTCGTTCCTGGGCACGCCATACACTCGTGCATAGAATGAAAGATTTTCGTCGACGGTCAGGTCCGGGTAGAGGCTGAATTTCTGCGACATGTACCCAATCGATCGCTTGATCGTTTCCGATTGCGTCGCCGCGTCGTAACCCAGCACTGTGGCCTGGCCCTCGCTCGGCCGAAGCAGGCCGCACAGCATCCGAATCAGCGTGGTCTTCCCCGATCCATTCGGACCCAAAAAACCAAAGATGGATCGGTCCTCCACCGTCAGATTCACCTGATCCACCGCCGTGAAATCGCCGAAGCGCCGGGTCAGTCCTTCGGTAATGATGGGCGCGGCCATGGCAATCAGCGGCGGGGAATCGTGACCGTGCCGGACATGCCCGCGCGCAGTTTGCCGTCGCCGGAGCCGGTATGAATCTTGACTGCAAAGACCTGTTGCACGCGATCTTCTTCCGTCTGCAAGTTGCGGGGCGTGAACTCGCCGTTCGACGCGATGAAGGAGATTTCGCCTTCAAAGGTCTCCGCGCCGTGCGAATCTGTCGTGAAGCTCACGCGCTGTCCGACCGCCAGGTGGCCGAGAAGCGCCGCGCCGACGTATACGGTGAGATCGAGGTCGTTTGGATCCATGATGCGCGCCGCCGGGCCTGCGCTCACAATGTCGCCCGGCCGCAGGTCGAGTGTCTCCACGACACCGTCGACCGGCGAGGCCACCGTCATCTCCGCGAGTGTCACTTCACCCCGTTTCACCTGTGCCGCGGCTTGGTCGCGTGCCGCCCGCGCCGCATCGACGTCCTCCGCGCGCGAACCGTTTCGCAGTTCGTCGAGCTGCGCCGTCGCCCCGTCAAAAGCGGCCTTCGCCATGGCAATCTGCTCATCGCGAGTACCCTGCACAAGCAGGTCGAGCTGTTTTTCGGCGGACTGAAGCGTGCCCTTGGCAGCCTCTAAGCGATGACTTGCCTGGTCTTTCGCCGCGAAAGGCGCGACGTTCGCGTCAAAGAGGTTCGCCTGCCGTTCAAATTCCGACCGTGCTTCGTCCACATCCGCGCGTGCAGCATCGGCCAACGCTCGGGCCGCCTCGATCTCCTGGGAGCGAGCACCCGCCAGTGCCTCGTCGTAATGTGCTTTCGCGGATGCGGCCGAGGCTTCCGCGGCAAGGATTTCCTCAGGTCTTGGACCAGCCTCCATCTTCTTGAGCTGCGCTTCGGTCTGCGCAAGCGTTGCACGCGCCGCCAGAAGCTCCGCCTCCGCCTCCGCGGACTCAATACGGAAGAGGACATCGCCCTTGCGCACAGACTGCCCTTCGCGCGCGAGTACTTCGCTGATGCGCCCTCCGACGCGCGAACCGACCGCGATCGGATGGCCCTCGATCTGTCCAGAGACGCGCACCGTGTCGGACGCGCGATCGCATCCAGAGAGCGATGACAAGACAAATGCCGTGCAGAAGGTGATTAGTATCGAGCAACGAAATCGATTCGTGGAAGAATTCATACCCTCAATACCTGATCGATGTTACTTTTTTGCAAGTTTCTCGAAGAGACCCTTCTCCCGCGTCCAGGCACTGGAGTAGATCGCGTCGCGCAGCGTCTTCATCTCGCTTTCGTCAAACACGCGCTGGCATTCCTGCGCCAGTGCAGACCACGCAAAGACAAGAATCTGGCCGCCGACCACCACCTCGACCGTCGCCGTGCGCGCGCGGCCGGGTGTGAAGAGTTGGATCTCGCCGAGGATGTCCGGAGCCTCGATCGTTTTGGAGACGCCGTCCTCCGTCTTCACGCGCACCATCCCCTCAAGGACAAGCACACCTTCATCCACGTGTTTTTCGCCCTGCTCGATGAGGTGCTGCGTGCGTGAGACTTCCTTCGTCTGAGAAATCCAGAGCAGCGCAAGCGTGAAGCGTTGATGCATCGCCGCCGGCAATTTCTTTACCAACGGCGTGGAGAGAATGCGCTCTCGAATGCTGGACAGATCCATGGTCGGGCTCCTGGGACGTGGTAGCCCGACATGGTACGCGAACGCGATTGCGATCCGCGATTTCCACGAACTCTTTTATGGTGCTGGCGTGGCGGCTTTGGGAGCTTCAGCGGCCTTCGGCGTTTTCGGTGCTACGGGTTTTTCGGCGTAATTCAGGACTCTCTCGGCCTGTTCTGGCGCAAACACCCCGCGACGTCCCATCAGCCCGCCCTCGCGATAGGGGAGTCCCTCTGGAATGGATGGACCGGCGACGTTCAGGGCGCGATCCTGCGTGGTCACGAAAACGCCATAGTCGCGAACGATAAAAGCAAGGCCCTGGGCGTCCGCCATGGCCGAGAGCGCCTGCGCCAAGGTCACCTTCTTGAGATTTGCCGTGATTCCCATGCTTCGTACTACGGGATCAAGGACCGCATTCAGACCGTATTTTTCTCCCAGTAAACGTACGACGTCTTCCAGCGCCATCTCCTTGAAGTCTAGATCAAACTTCTCTCCATTCAATGCCTCCCGGATATCCGCTGGGGCTGTCTCAAGCCCGGGCCGGGGTTCTGTCGATCCTGGAAACGCGGGGGCAAGTGCTACGATGTCGCTACCATCAAGAAACTCCATACCCCTTGGGCGGTCCTGCGTTACGCGAAGCGTCGTCTTTGGAGAATTCGACCCAACGAGATACTTGAATTCAATGTCGCGCGCGGCGATTTCCGCGTCCAGTTCCATGAGTTCTTCCGGCCGCTTCAGTTTCTTTTCGACCAGTTCCCTGTCTTTTTCTCGCTTCTCCTTGAGCCGCCGAATCTCGACCCCTTTGCGCGCCACGTCTGTCGCGGTTTTCATTTCAAGCTGCTTGAGCCGGGCCACGAGCGCCTCGATCTCTGCGCGAATGGCGCGGATCTCCGGATTAAATTCGAGGCTGCGATCCATCACGATGCTGAGCTCTTGGGTCTCGCCGCTGTCGTCCACAAAATAAGCGCCGTCTTTCCCGACTACTCGAATCGTGCGGCGTTCATCAGGAGCCGTCGCCGGTTCGACGATCTCGATTTCACTCACATCGCTCGCCGCCTCGGGTGGAGCCGGCGCGTCTTGCGTGGGCGCCGGTGTCGGCTGCGCCGCCGGCGTAGGCGTTGTTTGTCCCAGCGCGGATATAGACCCTGTGAGTACAAGCGCGACACTGCACCACGTTGCGAATTTCATCGTTTATCTCCTGTGTCTGTCATGCCGGTCGTTTGAGATGCCATCAAGCGTCACTGGTCTTGCTTCAGACTGGCCAAGAGCCAGGTATCAGAGCCGTCGAATTCCGTCCGCACCTGCGGGTCGGTTTCGTGCAACAGCTGTTGGTAGTAGCTCAACGCCTCGCGAAGGTCGCCGCGGTCGTTGAGCGCATGGTCGCCCGCAGCCTTCAACAGGTTACGGCGTTCGTCCTCGCTGGCCGCGTCATATACGCGCGCAAACGCTTCCGGATCATTGAACAGCGCCGCCGCCTCATTCTCGATAGGCTCCGCCGTATTCGCAGGTGTCTGGGCGATGCTCGTCTGTGGTAACGGTTGAGTAGTATTTGCCGGCGTGCGGATCGCACTCATCGTAATCATGCCCGACACAAACGCAAGAACAACCGCGGCCAGTTGCGCCCCCGCGCGCCACCTCCGCCGCTCGCGGATTATCCTCGACGTCGACGCAAGAAGTTCGTCGCGCGTTCCTGCGTCGAGCGCCGGCAAGTTCGCGGCCGCTGCTATTCGTTCCTCTGACTCCCACTCGTCCTGCATGTTCATGGTTCGTTCCGTTTCTCGTGTTTCACATACGCCTCGCGTAGCGCCGCCCGCGCACGCCCAAGCAGCGACTCGATCGCCTTCGGCGTCCGTTTCCAGCGCTCAGCAATTTCAATCATCGAAAATCCCTGCACATATTTCGCGTGAATCGCGTCTTGATACTCCACCGGGATTTCCGTGAACGCCAGCGCGAGCCGTTCATCACCGGGAACGGTGCCATGTTGCGGATGATTGAGAGCAGCTTCCAGCGGTGCTTCGGTGTTGTCCCGCCGGGCCCACTTGCGCCGCTGATTGGCCAGCACGTGCTCGAGGATGCCCTGCATCCATGCGCCAAATGTCCCGCGCGTGGAATCGAAGGTCCCCAACTTGCGCACGGCAATCATCCACGCCTCCTGCACCGCTTCCTCCGCGCGATCGCGGCGGCGCGCCGATCGGACATAGGCATACCGATACGCCGCGTCGGCGTGGCGGTCAAACAAGACGCGCCACGCATTTTCATCTCCTCGCCTCGCCGCTTCGGCCAAGGCGCGTTCTTCAAAATTGTCCGGCATGCAGCGCCTTTATCGGCGGTTCTATCCCGATCTTGTCGCGAGTATGGCGAAATCCCTCGCGGCAGCGGTAAAATGGTGTGAATTAACGCCCAGGGTACCGCGATGCACCTGTGTTCCGACCTTTTGAGCACCTCAAAGGCCAACCTCTGCGATTTCGCATTTCCGGTGTATGTCTAACACAACCCCTAGCGAACTCACCCCCGCCGCGTCTGCGGATCCCGCGCGGATCGCGCGGTTTCGTCGGATGGCGATTCCGATAATTTCGTTCATTCTCGTCGTCTGTGTCGTGGGCTCGTTTGCGCGCCCCATCTATTTTCCCGAGCGCGAAGGCCCAGACCTCAGCAAGATAATCGGCGAGAGCTACGCCAATGTCTATCTTTACTTCGGTGCGCCGCCGACCGAGGATGACGACGGCCAGGGCGGCCGCGTGTTGCACTACGACGAGTTTCAGGTTATCGGGGATCATTTCGAAAAACGACAGTTCCACATCTACGTGAGCGCCGATGGACGCGTCTACAAATTTGAGCGAGATTGACGACCCCCTCGCCCCCGCGCTGGACGCCCCCATCGCCGAGATCGCGCTCGAACCGCCGCCACTTCCGCCGCTGACTCCCGAACCGGTCCCTGTCCGCCCGCGTCCCAAGCCGGTGGGGGAGGAGGATCGCTTCGTCACGTTGGACGTGATCCGTGGCGTCGCCCTTTGCGGCATCCTTCTCGTCAATATGGAAAATTTCGCGATGGTGCGCGAAGCGCGGTACGACCCCGCGCTTAGCGGCGGCAATTCCGCGTTCGATCACCTCGTCTGGGTCGTCACCTATCTCTTTGCGGACACAAAGTTCATCGCAATTTTCACGATGCTCTTCGGCGCCGGCATCGCCGTGGCGAACCAGCGCCGCCGCACCGGAGGATCGCGCGGCGCCTGGGCCGTGCATTACCGCCGGATGTTCTTCCTGCTCGCGGTCGGCGCTGCGCATGGACTGTTTCTCTGGCGTGGCGACATCTTGTACTTCTATGCGTTCTGGGGCATGTGGCTTTATTTCGCGCCGCGCCTGCCTACATTGCTCCTGGGGATCGCCGGAGCAGTCTTCTACACAGTCTTTTTGGAAGGGTATACGTGGCAAGGCCACCATCTGGAGGGCTTCGCGCACCAACTACTCGACGGGCCAGAGGGGTACTCCTGGTGGGAGCGCGAGATTTACCAAGGCGATTGGCACATTCAGTACGAATACCGCATGCAATCCGAACGCTATTACTTGACGCGATTGCCGTTCGATTTCGCCACACACCTGCTCGGCCTCATGTTCTTCGGCATGTCGCTCTTCAAGTCCGGATTCCTCCCGGGGCGTTGGCCGGCCTGGATTTATTTCGTACTGTCGGTGGTGACGTTGCCGCTCGGCGCATGGCTCGTCGTCGATGGCACGGCAATGGACACGGGTTTCGCCGGACTCTTTGAGGCCAGAGAATTCGTGTGGGGCAGTCTGCTCTTGTCGATGGGATACATGAGCGCAGCTATCACACTGACGAAGGCCGTCGGCCTGCGTTTCGGACTCGGCGGATTCGCTGCCCTCGGGCGCATGGCCTTCACGAACTACCTGATGCAAACGCTGATCTGCACGACCCTTTTCTACGGCTACGGTTTCGGACTCTTCGAGCAAACGACCCGGAGTCAGCAATTCGGCATCGTCGCGGCCATCTGCGCTTTTCAAATAATGTTCTCGTTCGTATGGCTGCGCTTCTTCCGCTTTGGCCCCTTGGAATGGATCTGGCGGACCTTCAGCTACTGGCGCTGGCAGCCGATTTTCCGCGAAACCGCGCCGTCCGCCGACCCGCCGATCACCCTATGATCGCGTCTGTACAGGCATGTCGCCTGTGATATGATCGTTGGACTCGATTCGATGTAGGAGGCGAGGGCCATGAGAGCTCCGGCAGATACGCAAGCGCTGGTCTGGCTGCGTGCGATGAAGAAAGAACTGCGCGAGGTCAATCGGAATCTGGATTTCTGCATCCACGGGCAGGAGTCGGGCCGGCTCAGCCAGGACCAATTCGATCACTTCCGCGAACAGGTCACGCACCTGGCCAAGAAAATCATCATCAGTGTCGAAGGCGACTACCCCGAGTAAGCACAAATTTTCGAGTAGCTGCGGCCCCCGTGGCCACCCTAATGTGCTTCTTCGGGATGCGGGCAACCCACCCATTTCTCCATGCCTACGTGCTCCGGCCGGCCCAACTCCTCGACCCAGCCCTCGCGTGAGGTGTAGTACCCAAAAATCGTACGCGACTTCAGGTCCGTGAAGAAGGACGCCCCGGGTTTGAGCGCGTCGACGATGGTCTCGTTCGCGTCGCTGACCGTCGTAAGCGCAGCGGCGACTTCTTCACTGCTCGCCTCCGCCAGGCTTTTTTTGGACTGCTTCTGGCAGTGACCTTCCATCCACGCGATGCCGTCACGAAATCGCTTTTGCACAGGCGCCGTATCGATCGAGAGCGCGAGATCGATGTATTCGTGCACGCGCGCGTCGTGCGCGCCGGGTGTGTCCGTGCGCGGGATGATCGCCTCGCAGAGTGCCGCGAGCTGCCGCCCTTCGGCCTCGGTGAGATATACGGGCTTCCACGCCGCTGTCTCCGAGGTCTGCGCTTTCACAATGCGGCCATCACTCGCCACGCGGAAGACCCAGTTTGATCCACTCAGCGCAGTGGCTGCCCCCGCGGTCATCTTCAGCAGGCTGCGGCGAGAAATCTTGTCGTTCATCGTCCGTCTCCTTGATTACGCGAAGTTGCCGCGCTTGTGCTCGGCCACCATGTATTCGCAGGCGCGAACCGTGAGCGCCATCATCGTCAGTGTCGGGTTCTGGCACGCGATCGACGGGAACGCCGCGCCGTCGAGGACAAAAAGGTTCTTCACGTCGTGCGCCTGGTTCCACTTGTTCAGCACCGATTTTTTTGGATCGGTCCCCATTCGCGCCGTGCCGCATTCGTGAATGCCAAAGCCCGGCGGCGCAGGCACAGTCGACGTCGTCACATTCTCCGCGCCGGCCGCTTCGAGCATGGCGGCCGCCTGCTCGACGATGTCCTTCGCCATTGCGCGTTCGTTGTCGCTGTGCGCGCAGTCAATATGCAGCACCGGAATCCCCCAGGCGTCGTTTTTCTCTTTGTTGATCGTGACCTGGTTCTCCCAGCGCGGCAGCATTTCACCGAAACCAAGCAGGCTCGCGCGCGAAATGTTGCCGTCGCGCACACCTTCCTTGAACTCCTTGCCAAAGCCCTTCATCGCATACGCGTGTTCCCACACGGTTGCGTTCTCGCCGCCCTGATAGCCGTACCCGCGGATGAACTTGTCCGTCTTGTCCGCGCCGAAATTCCGGAAGCGGGGGATATAGATCCCGTTCGGACGGTTCGCCACCTCCGGTTTGCGGCCCAGTCCGGGGAAAGTACCAAACGCACCAATCGCATACATGTGGTCCATGAGGTAATGACCCAGCGCGTCGCTTGAATTGCCCAGGCCGTTCGGATGTTGCGCATTGGAAGAATTGAACAGAATACGGGTTGATTCGAGCGATGACGCGCACAATACGATAATCTTCGCCTTGATCTCCCGGCTTTCTTTCGAGGGTGAGTCGAAATAGAAGACGCCGTCCGCAAGGCCCTTGTCGTTCGTGGTCACGTGGCGCACAACCGCATTCGTGATGAGCGTCATCTTGCCCGTGCGCTCGGCCGCGGGTAGCGTGCTTCCCGGCGCGTTGAAGTACGAGTTCGTCGAGCAGCCGCGGTGGCACGGGCCGCAGTAATGGCACGCCGTGCGCCCGCGGTGGTTCTGCGTAAGCACCGCCACGCGCCCAATCGTGAAGCCGCGGCCCATGCTATTCACGGCCTTCTTCATCGCGAGCTCGCCGCAGGTGAAAGCCATCGGCGGCAGGAACTGGCCGTCGGGCAATTGCTCGAAGCCTTCCTTCGATCCGCTCACGCCGATCCAGCGTTCGACGGTGTCGTAATACGGCGCGATTTCGTCGTAGGTGATTGGCCAGTCTTCGCCGAAGCCGTCGATGCTCGCCGCCTTAAAATCCAGATCGCTCAGGCGGTAACTCTGCCGGCCCCACATGATCGTCCGCCCGCCCACGTGCCGCCCGCGGACCCACCAGAATGGCTTGCCCTGCGGCACCGTCCACGGATTGTCGACCTCGTCGACAAAGAAGTGCGCGTTCGTTTCTTCGCAGGCGTAGCACCGTGCGCCGATCGGCCGCCGCGCTTCAATCTCAGGCTCGGCCTGTTTGTTGCGGTACTTCATGTCCCAGGGCCGCGCGTGCTCGGAGTAGTCCGTCGCGGGGTCGAGCTTCTTGCCCGCTTCGAGCAGCGCGACTTCCATGCCCGCTTCGCACAGTTCCTTCGCCGCCCAGCCGCCGGTCGCGCCCGACCCAACCACGATCGCGTCGTACACCTTGTCCGCCATGATGAAGCCCTCGATGACGCCCTGCGATAACCCTAATACAAGTGGCCTCGGGTTGTACAGACGTGCATCCACTCTGGGCAGCTCCCCGCTATAATCCCGGTCCATGATCGATCCGCGCGCACAACATCAAACGGGAGGGATGGGTTGGGGGACGAAACTCGTCCTCATCGGCTTTGCCGTGGGCGCGGTGATGATGCTGATCCTCATTGCGTTGTCATTCATCGTGCCGCGCCTGATCGACAGCGCGATCGAGACCTACACGGACGCCGCGCCCTCCGTCCCGGCGCTTCCGGAAACCACAGCAGAGGAGCGCGACGCGATTCAGGCGCGCGTAGACGATTTCGCGGATGAGCTCGACGCTGGCACTGCGCGTGAATCGCTCGTACTCACGGAGCACGACGTGAACGCCCTCCTCGCGGAATCGCTGGAGGACAACGAGGACGTTGTCGTCGGGGTGGAGTTGTTGCCCGGGCAGGTCCGCGCCCAACTCAGTTTGCGCCTGACGCAGGCACTACCACTCGGTCCGTGGACCCGCGATCTCACAGGGCGCTATCTCAACGGTACCGCCACCTTCGATGCTGCGGTGCGAAACGGCACCCTCGATCTTCACCTCGCCACATTCGAAGCGAAAGGTCATCCGCTCCCCGAGCGTGTGTTGAATATTCTCCGTGACGAAATCACCAAGTCTGGCGTACTCGATGACGAGGGCGTCCATGAATTTCTCGATAAGGTAGGTTCCGTGGATTTTCAATCGGACCGGGTCGCCATCACGCCGCCACGGTAGAGTGGGCCAAGACCCGCCCTACCATGACGACTAAGCAATGCCGCGTCCGCTCGTCAGCCGGATCAGCGCGGAGATCAGCGCATCGATGTCGGCACAGGTGTTGTACAGCGCCAGCGACGGACGCACGGTGCTTTCGACGCCAAATCGGCGCAGGATGGGTTGCGCGCAGTGGTGCCCGGAGCGCACGGCGATGCCTTCGCGGTTCAGCGCCGCACCGATGTCTTCCGTGCGGTAACCCTCCAGCACGAAGGACAACACACCCGCCTTCTCCGCAGCCGTACCAATCATCCGCAAGCCCGGGATGTCTTTCAGAAACTTCGTCGCGTAAATCAGCAACTGATGTTCGTATTCGGCGATACGATCCATGCCGATCCGATTTACATAGTCAATCGCCGCGCCGAGCCCAACCGCGTCCGCGATGTTCCCGGTGCCAGCTTCGAATTTTCCGGGAGCCGGCTGGTACAGCGAACGCTCGAAGGTCACGTCGGAGATCATGTTGCCGCC
>SXGT01867761.1_pt1 | contig 16968 bp, 21 predicted proteins | sample 3176221 | NCBI WGS metagenome assembly SXGT01 (sample SAMN11356862, study PRJNA531348) | freshwater metagenome | isolation source: freshwater sample F1-120 | place: China: Fuxian Lake, Yuxi | collected 2017-12-25 | reverse complement strand
TGCGCTGCGCGATTACCGTGTCCTGCGGGCGGTTGAAGGTGATACGGCCGACGCCGTCGCGGATCTCGTAAAGCAGCTCGTCAGTCAAGGCGGTCCTCCCCGAATAGAGGCCGCACTATGGCATGAGCGCCTGCCGGCGCAAGGGGTGGCGATCAGGCGGAGGCGGCGGCGGCCAGGATCCGACGGCCGCCGAGTGCGCTCTCAGCCGAAGCGAAACTGTGCACCCCGTTCAGGGCAGAAAACCACCGACGTGCCGTCGCCATAGGGCGGCGTAGGGGCCGTTGCGCGCCAGCAGGGCGGTGTGCGGCCCCTCCTCGACGATCCGTCCACCGTCGAGATAGAGGATACGGTCCATCCCGGTGATCGTCGACAGACGATGCGCAATGGCGATCACGGTACGCCCGGCGATCAGGCGCCACAGCGCTTCCTGGATCAGATGTTCGGTTTCTGAATCAAGCGACGACGTCGCCTCATCGAGCACAAGGATCGGAGCGTTCTTGAGAAAGGCCCGAGCGACTGCCACGCGCTGACGTTCGCCGCCGGAGAGCCGGATCCCCTGCTCGCCGACGATCGTCGCGTAGCCTTCGTCGCGCCGCGCAATGAATTCATGGCAGTGCGCCAGCTTGGCGGCTTCGACAACTTCCTCATCCGTCGCTTCCGGCCGGGCATAGCGGATATTGTCGCCGATACTGCGATGGAAGAGCCCCGGTTGCTGCGGCACCTCGCCGATCGCGCGGTTGAGAGTGTCGAGCGTAACGGCGGAGATATCCTGCCCGTCGATGGTGATCTGGCCGGCGTCAAGGATGAACTGACGGCGCAGCAGCTTGACCAGCGTGCTCTTGCCCGCGCCCGAGGGACCGACGAGCGCGATCTTCTCGCCCCCGGCAATCGACAGGTTGAGCCCTTCGAATACCGAGAGGTGGTCGCTGTGAGCGAAGTGGATCGCGCGAAACTCGATCGCTCCCGCCGGGACGGTCAGAGGCCGGGCGGCCGGCGTGTCGACGATTTCATGCGGCAGGCTGACCAGCGCGATGGCCTCCGCCACCGTGCCGTAATTCTCGAAGAACTCGAGGAATCGGGTCGACAGTCCCCAGATCTGGTTCGAGATCAGGGTCGACAGCGAAATCACCATGACGAAGTCGCCGACGGTCATTCCGCCGCCGAGCACCTCGGCCACTGCAATACCGATGAGCAGAAGCGCGAAGACAAGTGTCGCGCCGTGCTGCACCAGCTGCATGACGGCCAGGAACCAGCGCAGGCGGCGCGAGGCGTCCATCTCCCGCTGCAGGAAGACAGAGATGAAATCGCGCTCGAAGGGAGCCCCCGCGAAGGCGCGCACCAGCTCGGCGTTGCTGATAACGTCGATCATGCGGCCTGTCGAGGTCGATATCTCGTCGGACAGCGTCCGGGAGAGCGTCAGGCACCGCCGCGCCAGACGCGCCGAAGCCGTCAGATAGAGGACGGTCCACGCCAGGATCACCACCGCGAAGACCGGGCTCGTGGCGATCAGCAGGCCGATACCCATAGCGAGGATCGTGATGATGCGCACGACATCGTGCAGCACGATGTTCATCAGCGAGAGCGAGCTCTGCCCCGCCTGCTTCACCTTCTGTCCGAGGCGACCGGCGAAATTCTCCTGGAAGTAGCGCGGCGAATGCTCGATCAGGTACGAGAACAGATACGCCTGGATCATGTAGCGCAGCGGCGGCGAGAAGCGGATGTCCGAGAGCTGATAAAGCCGGTTGCAGATCGAGGAGACGAGCCAGGCCCCGCCCAGGGCAGCCAGCCAGAACAGGACGGCCGGCGTCCACGTTCCGCTCCCGGCCACGCCCTGCAGCTCCTCGACGAAGCCGCGCAGCGCCGGAGCCTCCAGCGCCATCGTCGCCATCGACATGGCCGCGACGAACATCAGCCACAACGCCTGCCCACGCAGGCGCTTGCGCACGAACAACAGGGTCAGCGCCCAGGGACTCTTGGGGATCGGCCCGTCGGCAAAATTGCGGTAGTAGAGCGACTCGGTCGGCGACATGGAAGTGACTGGTGATTATCGGCCGGCTGCCCTATCAAGGCGATAGCATGCCTGTCTATCGCGACATGGACCAAGCGGAGCTTGATCGCCAGTACAACGCGCGTCTGCACGCTTCGACAGCCTCGGAAACCATCGCCCGCTACAAGACCAGGAGCCAGGACGTCGCCGCCAGGTTTCGCTGCCTGCGCGACCTGCCCTATGGCAGTGACCCGGAGGAGAAGCTGGATCTGGTCCTGCCGGCGGAGCCGAAAGCGGCTCCGGTTCTGCTCTTCGTGCACGGCGGCCAGTGGCAGTTGCTGACCAAGGACGACGGCCTGTTTCCTGCTTCGCCCTTTGTCGAACGCGGGGTCATCTTCGCGGCAACCTCGTTCGGCGCAGTCCCCAAGGCACCGCTTGAGCGGCTGGCCGAGCGCAACCGCCGGGCCCTGGACTGGCTGGCCGCCAATATCGCGCAGCATGGCGGCGACCCGCAGCGGATGGTGATCGCGGGGCATTCCTCAGGGGCCCATCTGGCCGCGATGGTTGCGGTGACAGAGGCCGCGCGGCTCAAAGGCGCAGTCCTGGTCAGCGGCCTTTACGACCTCGAACCGGTGCGCCTGAGTTACCGCAACGAGGTGCTGAAGCTGGACGCGCCGCGAGCAGCGGCGCTGAGCCCGTTGCGCAATCTGCCCGCAAAAGGCTGCCCGGCCGTGGTCGCCACTGCGGAAACCGATTCCGCCGAATTCATCCGTCAGGGGGCAGAGTTCGCCAACGCCTGGGCGAACCGCGTCGCCCCCGTGACGCGACTGCATGTCATGGGTCAGGACCACTATACCCTGATTGAGACCTTGGCCGATCCGGCAAGTCCGCTGGGGGAAGCAGCTCTCGCCCTCCTTCGCCCGGAGGGCTGACGATTAGTTTTGGTACAGCGGTGGCAGAAATTTTCTCGTTTGTCCGGCGTGAGCTCCGGAGCCATTTGGAGGGGCAAGGAGCCCTTCAATGACCGTTCCCTTCAGGCATACCATTCACGAGCGGCAGCCGCGCGATTTCGCGACCTACCGCGACGATCCGGAACCGCCGCTGAGCGACCTGTTCGCGGACCCGACCCTGCAGGCGCTGATGGCGCGCGACGGGGTTGATCGCCCTGCTCTCGAGCGGCTGGTGTCGGCCACGCGGCGCCGTCTCGACCTGCGGCCAGCGCTCGGTTCGCCGCAGGCTTTTGAGGCCGCGCTGTTCGCCGAGTGCAGGCCGGTTCAACCCCCGCCGGCTTGAATTCAGGTTACGATTTATCTTCAATACATTGAGATATAAGTATTTTATCGGCACCCTAATTTGAGCTTGCGTGTTTATCCCTTGACGGCAAGTACCGTTAATATATTATCCCCGGGTAGCAAGGGAGGGGATAAATGGCGACTTACACATTTAAGCAGTTTCAGGCCGAGTACCCGGACGACGCAGCTTGCCTCGCCGCGATCATGAAACAGCAGCACGGCGGCACGATCCTTACCTGCCCGGCTTGTGGCGTGGTCGGGGCCAAGTTCCACCCCATGAGCAAGCGCCGCGCCTACGCCTGCCAGGAATGCGGCCGCCACATCTACCCGTGCGCCGGGACCATCTTCGAGAAGTCGAGCACGGCGCTGACCAAGTGGTTCTTTGCCATGTACCTCATGACCAGCACGCGGCACGGCGTGGCGGCGAAGGAAGTCCAGAGACAGGTTGGTGTGACGTATAAGACCGCGTGGCGGATGTGCCACGAGCTGCGGAAGCTGATGGCACGTGCCGACTATCAAGGACCGCTACAGGGCCACGTCGAGATTGACGAAACGCTGGTTGGCGGTCGCCAGCGCGGTGCCGGTAAGGGCAAGGGCACGCGCAAGGGCAAGACAATCGTGTTCGGTATCGTCGAGCGCGACGGCGTTGTTCGCGCTGGCGTCATTCCCAACACTCAAGGCCGCACGTTGGAACCGCTTATCGAGCGCAACGTCGCCCCCGGTTCGACCATCAGCACGGACGAGCACGGTGGCTACAACGCTTTACAGGTGAGCCCCTATATTCACGGCACCGTCAATCATCTCCGCAAGTAGTACGTTCGCGGCATCCACCACACGAACACGATTGAAGGCTACTGGGGGCACTTAAAGCGGTCGCTTCGCGGGACGCATGTTCACGTGTCGCAGAAGCACCTTTGGAAGTATCTCTGCGAGTTTTCGTACCGCTACAATCAGCGGCGCTCGCACACGGCGATGTTTAATCGCCTTGTTTCTTCGTTTTCGCTGCCGCGTGTAGTAGAGCCGTGAAATCCTCTTTATGATCGGGATTAGCTCCCTTCTTGGTCTTGTCTGTTTCAATCGTGGCTACTGCCGGCTCCGCGCCGCCTTCGACCTCGGCTTGGCTCACGAGGTTTTTATCAATCTCGTCATGGCGCTTCGTCATGGCCTGTGTCTCCAAAAGCTCTAGCACCTTCCACGCGGGGATGACGCCATTGAGCCAACTGTTTTCGCCGTCCTCCGGATCAACGATGTAGCCCCAGCATACGCCGAGAACGCCCCAGAAGGTTTCAACCGTTCGTTCCGAGAGAATGGTGGCTGGGGTTCTATAGACGGAAACCGGCGCACCGCTAAAGCCAGTACGAGACCGCATCTCGACCGCGTAACTAAGCTGGTCGGCGTTGATCGCCTTGTTCCAAACTGGCTCGGGCATCATGCTTATTGAGCCGAACCGAACAGCCGGCTTGATTACGCCTCGTCCCTGATGGTTCAGGAAGCGACCTATCATCACAACCTCGTCGCCAACGCCTAGCTCAAGCGCCAGCGCTCGTTCGGATGTAATGAAATCATGAGTGGGGACACTTGATAGGTGGTCTCTCACCATATCGACGTAGTTGAAAAGGTTCAGCGCTACCAGATCGTCGCCGTCAGGATGCTCGGTCCAGTCGGTCGGCTCTGATCCCAATATTCGCGTGCCGCCATCGCGCCGGTTCCAGCGCATAACGCTAGAGCCGCCCGTCCAAACGACGTGACGACACGAAACCATGTAGGGGCAATAGGCCGGGTATCCGAGCTTCGTGGACACCCGCTCAAACTTCTTTGAGACGATGAAGCCTGTTCCCCCGAGCCTTGCGTTCTTAAGGGCGTCGTCCTCAGTTGGGTAGAGGAACGCTACCCCCTGAAGCGGCTTGTCCGGAATCCGAGGCATGCCGGACGGTAGCACGGAGAGGCGGGGGGCCGTTTGATCGGTCCAGCACCCTCTCGGCAGCCAAGGACCTACTATTGCTCGGGCAACCATCCCCGCCATACTTGCCGAAAAGGGATAAACAATTGAGCTTGACCGATAGAACAAAACAGGAACATAGTGCCTGCCCTAACGGACGGAGGCGGACATGAGCGGGTTTCTCAATCGTGTTGGTGAAGGCGCCGGGCTGGCAGCAGTCATGACCTCGATCCTGATGTGGTCGAGCCTGGCGGAGGCGCTACTGCGCTAGGAGGCCTTCGTGGATTTCGCGATTGCTCCCGCGCCAGCCGCTGGCGGCAGCCAAGGCTGGGACGTGATCTACCTGTTGATGGATCGCGGGGCTGAGCGCGCTTTGCGCGTGGCGAGCTTTGGCTATCGGGCCCATGCAGAGGCGTTCCTCGAGGATCTGCTGACCGGTGAGGCTTATCCCCACCATGGCTGACCCGGCGCGAGCCATGGCTGGCCGGCCCGGTGAGGAAGCGGCTGAAGCTCTGGCGCTCACGGCCCTCGCCTACCTGCTTGAGGATCCCGGCCGGACGAGCCGGTTTCTGACGGCCTCCGGCCTCGATGGCGAGGCTCTTCCACCCCGCCTGTCCGACCCGCTCTTTCTCGGCTGCATCCTCGATTTCGTACTCGAAGATGACGCTTTGCTCCTTGCCGTTGCCGAGACCGCCGGGCTTCGCGCCGAGCGTGTGTCGGCCATGCGGCGGCGCCTTCCTGGAGCCTTGCCGCAGGGCTGAGCCACCGCCGGATGCCGCAAAGATCGAGTCGCTCCGCTGCGAATCGTCATCGGATGCAGGAAAACTCTACATTCGCATTGCATCGACTGACGAATCGGCTCAAACCAAATGAGCCACGGCGGCCCCGAATCGGCATTCCGCCTGCTGGCGCTACCGCTCTCAACCCGGAGGTTTCCCCCCATGAGCAAAGCCACCCTCGTCGACGTCGTCCGTGAACACACGGAATGCACCGTCAACTCGGCCAAGGAGGCCGTCGACGCCATTTTCGAAACCATCGCCAAGACGCTGAAGAAGGAAGGCTCCATGCCGCTCGTCGGCTTCGGTACCTTCAAGGTATCGAAGCGCGCGGCGCGCACCGGCCGCAACCCGCAGACGGGTGCGACGATCAAGATTGCCGCCAGCAAGACCGTCCGCTTCAAGGCTTCGAAGCAGCTCAAGGGTGGGCTGTAAGCGGCGCGCCTTCGGAGCCGAACGCCGCAAGGTGATCGATCCGAAGGGCTGATTCGGGCCCGGGCCCGGCGACCAGGCCGGCCTGGACATCAGATGTGGCAAGCCACCCTGGCCGCGTAATTGCAGCCAGGGTGGTTTTGTTTTAGCGCACGAACTGGTCGACGAACCGCTCGCCCAGCCCGGCCGCGATGTAGTGCTTCCGGCACATATCGATCTTGGTGAACACGTCCTCGAAGCCCGTGTTCCGGTCCTGCTCGTCGACGTAATACATGCAGCCCGAGATGTTGAAGAAGGTGATCATCTCCGGCACGCCGGGATCGACCACGAGGGTGTGCGTCTCGCCCGGAGGTTCGAACACGTAGGAGCCTTCGCTGGCCACCCAGTCGTGCTCCAGGTAACGCCAGGAGCCTTTCAGGACATAGCCGTGGACGGGGGCCGGGTGACGATGCCGGCTGAGCACCCCGGCCCGCCGCACGCGCAGCAGATTGCACCATTGCCCGTTCACGGTGTTCAGCATCAGCGGCCGGAACCAGACGTTCGGGGCCTGGGGGACCCAGACCCGCTCATCCGCCGGCACGGCCTGCACCACGATCTCCGGCGGCGACAGGGGATGCGCAGGGCTGGCTTTGACGGCGGCGACGTTCATGGCGTTCTCCCGGGTTCAGCCCCTGATTATCCCATAGCGTGACGCCGGCGCCACCGGTGTAGCGCGACCAGCGACCAGATCGCCTCGACCACGCCGAATGGCCAGGCCCCCTGCAGGAATCCAGAGGCCGAGGCGAGAGCACAGGCCGCGGCGAACGCCAGGACGAAGCCGGCATGACGCTCCTCGAGCGCGTAAAACACCAGCATCGCCGTCACGGCAACAAGCCCAAACACTGTCAGACTGTCCATATCGCCTCCCCTGCTCGCTGAATGAGGCCCCCGGCTTGCCCGCCGGCAGCCCCGCTGCTAGCGTTGCAACATGGGGTTCAGCGGCGTCGATCCGTGGCGCTGGCAGTATTTCGCGCACCAGCCGGTTCCGGGAGCGTTGATCATCCCGATCGACGACGCAACCGCCTGGGATATCTACCCGCGCCATCGCTGGATCTACAACAAGCTGAAAATCTGCGAGACGCAGAGGCTGCCGGCCGGACCGCATGGCACCGAACCGCCGGCCTATCCGGTCTTCTCCAAGCCGATCTACAACTTGCGCGGCATGGGAACCGGCGGCCACGTGGTCCGCTCGGCTCGCGGCTATCGCGCCTCGCTCACGCCCGGTCACATGTGGATGCCGCTGTTCACGGGAGCGCATGTCAGCACCGACGTGGCGCTCGCCCGCGGCCGGCCGAAATGGTGGCGGCACACCACCGGCAAGCCCGGGCCGCACGGGACGTTCGACTACTGGACCGTCCATGCGGCGCGCCGGCCGGCACTCGAGCGCACTCTTGGCGCCTGGTTGCGGCGCTCGCTTCCCGGTTTCAGCGGCATCGTCAACATCGAGACCATCGGTGGCCGCATCATCGAAACCCATCTGCGCATGGCCGAGCAATGGCTGGATCTCAACGGCCCGGGCTGGCTGGCGGCGGTCGTCCGGCTCTACCGGTACGGTGACTGGAGATTTTCGGATACGGACCGTCGCACCGGCTACAGCGTCGTGCTGTTCGGTGAGCACGGCCGGCGCTGGAGCATCGATCCCGGCGCCGTGGATACTCTGCGCCAGCGTCCGGGCGTGTCCTCGATCCAGATCACCTTCGATGCCGCCAAGCCGCCGGCCGACCATGCCATGCCGCCCGGCGGCTTCCGTCTGGCGATCGTCAACTGCACCAGCCTGAAAACCGGCCGGGCCGTCCGCGAGGAGCTGCGCCGCGTGTTTCGCTCGGCGCCTGAAGGCTCCGTGCCAGCCCCATCAATGGATGTCGTCGGCCTCGCCCATCGCCCGCTTCAGGGCCTCGACCGTGAAGCCGGGCTTCTTGGCAGCGTTCAGGATGACCGCCTCCCGGCGCGCGATCAGGGCGGCCGCCTCGACGACCTTACCGGCCATGCCGGCCGGAATGACGACCGCACCGTGGCGGTCGGCGTGCACAAGGTCCCCTGAATTCACCAGCATGCCGGCGACATTCACCGTGCTGCCGAAATCGACCAGGTGTACCCAGGCGTGCGACGGAGCAATCGAGCCCGCCAGCACGAAAAACCCTTCGGCCATCATGTCGATGTCGCGCACGCAGCCGTCGGTCACCGTACCCAGGCAACCCAGAGATTTATGCACGTTTGTCTGGACCTCTCCCCAGAAGGCGCCGTAGCCCCGGTCCTCGCCGTCGACGTCCTGCATGATCATGATCGAGGGGCGCGGACCGCCCTTCTCGATGTACTCGAAATAGGCAAGACGCTGGGCCTTGGCTTTGTCCTTGGCCAGCGGGCTCGGCTCCTTGGAGCGGATCGTCGCCGTACGGGCGTAGGCCAGGACCGGCTTCATCTGCGGAAAGGGCGCCACCAGCGGTCGCACGGTAAAGCCCTTGGCGCGCCGCTCCGGGTTCGTCAGTTCGAGCGCATTGCAGATTGTCGGGGTATCGAGAGCCAGCAGGCCGTTGCGCTGGGCGTCAGTCAGGCTGTCGGTCATTTTTGTAAGCGTCTCCTCGGGTTGAATGCCGTCCTTATAGCGTACAGGTGCGGAACCCGGCGAATACGTCGCGGCGCTCCGGCGTGAAAAAGTTGCGATAGCCGGGCCGCGCGATGCGCGGGCTGGTGGCGAAGCAGCCGCCGCGCAGAACCTTGCGCGTGCCGAACCAGGGTTTCGAATAATCCTCATAGGGATCCGGGGAGAAGCCGACAAAGGGCTGGAAGTCGGACGATGTCCACTCCCAGGCGTTCCCGACCATCTGGCGACAGCCGAACGCGCTGTCGCCCGCCGTGCACGCAGCAACGTCCAGTGGCCGGTCGTAGGCAAAATCAAGATTGGCGCGAAAGCGGGCGGGCGCTTCGTCGCCCCAGGGCCAGCGCCGCTTGACCTCGGAAAGCGACCCGCCATCGGGATGCGGCTCGCCCACGGCCGCGACCTCCCACTCGGCTTCGGTCGGCAGCCGACGCCGGGCCCAGCGGCACCAGGCTTCGGCCTCGTAGTAGTTCACGAACATCACCGGCGCATCCGCGGCCAGTGCCTCGACCTGGTCGTAGCGCCGCCAGGCGTATTGATGGTCCTCCTCGATCCAGTAGACCGGCCGGTCGGCGCTTGCCGCTTCGCGCCATGCCCAGCCGGCCTCGCTCCAGAACTCCTGCCGTCGGTATCCGCCCTCGGCGACGAAGACCGCGAACTCGAGGTTGGTGACGGGGGCGAGCGCGATATGAAATGGTGCAATTTCAATGGTATGCGCCCATTTCTCATTGTCAAAGATGAAGCCGTCCCGGGTCCCCGCTCCGAGCCGCCAGCGGCCTCCGGGGATCGCCGCATCTCCCTGAAAGGGCCCCGCGCCCTCGGGCGCCACATCGCCAAGGTCGGGAGCGGAATAGCTCAAGATCTGGCGGGTGCAGGTCAGCGCCTCGACATGCATGTCCTCGTAGCGCACCACCAGGTCATAGAAATAGCGGACGTCATCACCGAGATTGCTGTGCTCGAGGCGATCCACCTGTCGTTTGAGCACTTCCTCCAGATAACCGAGCGTGCCCTCGAGGTCCGGCCCCGGAAGACCCCATCGGGTGGCGTGTGGCACGGTGCTCGCGTTCCACAGGCGGTCGCCGTCGTCGCGCAAGGGCGCATCCCCATGAACATGGCGCAAGGTCCAGTATTCATGGAACCAGCCGATATGTCCCAGCTCCCAGAGGATCGGGTTGACGATCTCCATCCGGGGACCCATCAGCTGCCCCGACGAGAGGTCTTCGACCAGCCGGTGTGTCCGCCGGCGGACCTCGCGCAACTGCGTGGCCAGTGCCCCGGCGCTTGCCCCGCTGGTTGGTCGGTCCATCCCCATGGAGATCAGTCTTATCACGCCCGCTGGGCCGACCGCACGACCCGGGACCTGCCGCCACAGGCATGGCCGCCCCGGACCGCTACGAGGTCATCGACCATTGCCCCCGGGAATTATCTACGGCGCGCGCAGGAGATGGAGGCTGAACAGTTCTTCGTCGTCGAGCCAGACATGCTCCGGCTCGAAACCGGCACGCCGGGCGACGCCCTGCAGCCCCTCGATGGTGAACTTATAGGAGTTCTCGGTGTGCACGCTCTCGCCCTGGTTGAAGCCGAAACTGCGGCCGGCGACGCTCACCCTCTGGGCTTTTCGGCTGACCAGGTGCATCTCGATCCGGCCAGGCCCCGGGTTATAGAAGGCGTAGTGATCAAAACTCGCGAGATCGAACGTGCCATGGAACTCGCGGTTGATGCGCGTCAGCAGGTTGAGATTGAACTGGGCGGTCACGCCCGAGGCATCGTTGTAGGCCGCGTGCAGGCGCACCGGGTCCTTACGCAGGTCCGCACCCAGCAGCAGGCAGCCGCCTCCAGAGAGCCGGCGAGCCGCCTGGCGCAGGAAGCCGAGCGCCTCGTCGGGAGCGAAATTGCCAATCGTCGATCCGAGGAACAGGGCCGTACGCGTACGCGCCGGGCGCTTGGGCGCCGGTACGGAAAACGGACGCGAATAGTCGGCGACGATGGCCGTGACCTCGATTGCCGGATACTCGAGCGCGAGGCGTTGCGCCGCCGCATCGAGATGCTCCGCGGAAATATCGACCGGCGTGTAGGCCGCCGGCGTCTGGAGCGCGTCGAGGAGCGGCCGCACCTTCTGCAACCCGCCACTCCCGTACTCGATCAGATGCGCGTCCGGACCGATGCGCGTCGCGATATCGCCGGCATGGCGCAGCAGGATCGCGGTCTCGGTCCGGGTCGGATAGTACTCCGGCAGGCGGCAAATCGCCTCGAACAGCGCCGAGCCCCGGGCGTCGTAGAAATACATTGGCGGAATCGATTTCGGCATGCGCGCCAGTCCGTAGAGCACGGCGTCGCGAAACGACACGACCTCCGGCGCCAGATCAACGAGGCGGGCTGCGTTCTGTGGCATGCGTTTCCCTGGGTGCAACTCTGCCACAACCGGCCGGCGCGCTGCGACTTCAAATCCGCGTGATGATGCTATTGTAGGCCGCTTGCCACTCGGGATGACCATGCGCCTCGACGACCTCCCTACGCCCTCTCTCGTTCTCGATCGCACACGACTCGAGCGGAACATTGCCCGGCTCCAGAGCCGGGCGCGTGATCTCGGGGTCGCCCTGCGCCCGCATCTCAAGACCGCCAAATCGGCACGGGTCGCGGAGCTCGCCACGGGCGGTAAAGGGCCGATCACCGTGTCGACGCTCGCCGAGGCAACGTACTTCGCGCGCCACGGGTTCCATGACATCACCTACGCCGTTCCCATCGTGCCGGCCAAACTCGATGCGGTGGCGCACCTGCTGGCGGATGGTGTCGATCTCAAACTGATTACCGACAACGAGGTAGTGTCTAAAGCAATCGCGGAACGCGGCCGCGCCCTGGGCGTAACGTTCCGCGTTCTGATCAAGATCGATACCGGCCTGGGCCGCGCAGGCATTTCCGCAGATTCCGTCGACCTGTTGCCAATCGCCAACGCGTTGCGTGGCCCGGGAGCCGCACTGGCCGGCGTGCTCGCTCATGCCGGCCATTCGTACAACGCGAGCAGCATCGAGGAGATCAGGGAGATCGCCGAGGCCGAGCGCGCCGGTGTCGTCAGAGCCGCTGACCGTCTGCGTGAAGCCGGCCATCCCTGCTCCATCGTCAGTGTCGGCTCCACCCCGACTGCCATCCACGCTGAAAGACTCGATGGCGTCACCGAGATGCGCCCGGGCAACTTCGTGTTCTTCGATCTCTTTCAGCTCGGCATTGAGTCCTGCGAGGTGAACGAGATCGCTGTTTCGGTCCTGGCCTCGGTGACCGGCCATCATCGCGAGCGCAACCATATTCTCATCGATGCCGGCGGCCTCGCGCTGTCGAAGGACACCGGCGCCAATCGCAACGCGCCGGGTACCGGTTATGGCCTCGTCTGTCTGCCGGGAGGCAAGGTGCCTCTCCCTGGCCTCGCCGTGCTTGACGTTCACCAGGAGCATGGGCTCGTCGGCCATCAGCGGGGCCTCGACGCCGTCAACAAGCTGCCGTTCGACCGCTTTCCCGTCGGCAGCCGGCTGCGCGTGCTGCCCAACCACGTCTGCATGACAGCAGCGATGTACGACCGCTACTATGTCACCGACGGCGGCACCGAGGTGGTCGACGAATGGGGCCGAGTCAACGGCTGGTAGCTAATCCAGATCCCTCGGATTGCTGATCGCCGTGCGGGCACGCGCCTCGATCAGCAGCGCGTCGTAAAGCGCCCTGTCGTTGTCGTGCCCGCCCCCACGGATATTGACCACGGTCACGGCGGGAAGCGGCGGCACGGTTGTCGCGAGTTCGCGGGCCGCCATGGCGAGGGCGCTGGACACCATCAATCCGGTGAGGCGCCTGTCGGGCGGCAGGAACGGCAGCACCTCGTTGGCCAGCGCCGCGCGAGCGATCTCCAGCATCTCCTTCGCGTCAGGTCTATCGGTCATGGGCCCTTCCGATTCACGGAGAAGTCATCTGCAGCAGCTGATACTCGAGCTCCGCCACGCGTCGGCCGGTGAGCGCAAGGTCGAGGGACGGCTCGGCGCCGGAGACATGTCGTTCCCCCTGCTGCAGGGCGATAGTCGCCCAGCGCGCATGGGCCATGGTTTCCCAGTAGAGCACGGCCTCAGGATCGACCTTGCAGCCTGACTCGGCTTCGTAGCCTGCAATGAAGTCGCCGCGGGCGCCGATGCCGCCGGCCTCGCGTTGGTTGATGCCGAAGCGCCAGCAACGCGAGCAGAACCAGCCGATATCCTCGTGCCGCTCGCCCCAGCCGGCAAACTCCCAGTCGAGAATGCCCGTGAGGCCATTGTCGTCGACCATGTAGTTGCCGGTGCGGAAATCGCGATGGCTGAGCACCAGCTCGCCGTTGATCGGAGCGTGGCGCTCCAGCCAGCGCAGGCCCCACTCAAGTGCCGGACGCGGCTCGCGATAGGTGTCGAGCCACGCGCGATATCCGGCGATGGCCACCAGCGCCGGCCCCTTCTCCGGCAGTGGCAGAAACCCAAGATCGTCGCGCGGCGGACGGATGGTGTGGATCTTCGCCAGCTCACGCCCGAGCCGGGTGGCGAGAGTGGCGCGATCCCCCTTCCAGCGATCGTCACGCACCAGAACATGTCCGGCGGCCGTGCCCCCGACGCGTTTCATCACATAGAACGGCCGGCCGATGATCGCCTTGTCCGTGCACAGCGCCAGGGGCTCCGGCACGGTCACGCCGGCCGCATGGGCAGCCTTCAGCAGCGCGAATTCCTGCGCTCTCGTATGGCTGACGGCAACACCTGAAGGCGCATCGGTGCGCAGCACAAGTTTTTGCGGGCCGGCCAGCGCTCCGCCGGCGACATCAACATCGAGCGCGTAATTCTCCTGGATGGCGCCGCCGCCCAGCTTGCCCATCGTCCGCACGGACACCGACCGCGCGCCAAGTCCGCCGATCAGGTAACGGGCGATTGCCGCCGCGCTGCCCGGCCCGACGCCCGGACTATCCGAGCGCCCTATTTCCACCCCCAGAACTCCGTGCCTTCCGCCAGCAGGGCGCGCGCCAGCACCATCTTGTGCACCTCGGAGGCGCCATCGACCAGGCGCGCCTGGCGGGCGTAGCGGTACATCCACTCGAGAGGCGTGTCGCGCGAATAGCCCCGTGCGCCAAGCAGCTGCATTGCCGTGTCGATCGACTTATGCAGCACGTCGGCGACGGCGACCTTGGCCATCGAGATCTCCTTGCGCGCAAAGTCACCCTGATCGAGCTTCCAGGCCGCGCGCATGGTCAGCAGGCGGCCGATCTCGATCTCCATGGCTGCCGAGCCGAGCAGCCACTGCACGCCCTCGTGATCCGCGAGTTTCATGCCGAAACTCTCGCGTTCCTTGACGTAGGCGAAGCATTCCTCGAGCGCGCGCTTCGCCATACCCAGCCAGCGCATGCAATGGGTCAGTCGTGCCGGACCAAGCCGGATCTGGGTCACCTTGAGGCCGTCACCGACCTTCATCAGCACGTTCTCGTCGGTGACCTCGAGCCCCTTGAACTCAAGCTCGCAATGCCCGCCATGCTCCTCGGGCCCCATGATCGGGATACGGCGGACGATCTTCCAGCCGGGCTGGTCGGCGTCGAACAGGAACGCCGTCAGGCCCTTGCGGGTATCGTTCGAGGTGCGGGCGATGAGGATGAAATGCTGGGCCTCGCCGGCGCCGGTGATGAACCATTTGCGACCCTTGATGACCCATTTCTTTCCGCGCTTCGTCGCCTTGGTCAGCATGGTCGATGGGTCGGAGCCCGAGCCCGGCATCGGCTCGGTCATGACGAAGGACGAGCGAACCCTGCCGTCGATGATCGGCTGCAGCCAGCGCGTCTTCTGCTTTGCGGTGCCGACCTTGTTGAGCAGCTGCATGTTGCCGTCGTCGGGCGCCGAGCAGTTGAACACCGCCGGTCCGAACAGCGAACGCGCGGCCTCTTCGTAGCAGGCGGCCATCCCGACATGGTTCAGACCGAGACCGCCGCGCTCCTTTGGCATCTGCGGGGCCCACAAGCCGGCAGCCTTGGCCTTCTGCCGCAACGTCTCCAGTCGGTCGAGGCGGATATTCTCCCCCTCCCCCCAGTTCGAGGGATCACGCTCGGCCGGCAACAGCTCCTCCGCGACGAAGTCACGGATACGCAGCCGGATCTTCTCTGTTGCGGCGGGAAGGACGAAATCCATCGGCGCCTCAGGCCGGGGGCGTCCAGAACGGTGCCGGGCGGATGATTTCGTTCTCCATGTGGACGAACAGCTTCGCGGCCTTGCCGAGATAGGCATTCCACTTCGGATCGGCCTGCATCCGGTTGCGGCGCTCCTGGCGGTCAGCAAGGTCCTTGTAGGCCCAGAGATGGACCAGCTGGTGCTGGGGCCCGATATCCGCGACGTAGAAGCCGATGCAGCGGCCCAAATGGCCAACCTGCACCTCCAACCCCTCGGCCTGATAGAGCTTCGCCCACTCGCCAGTCTTGCCCGGCTCGACGAAATACGTCCGCTTGTCGACGATGCCGATCTGCACGTTCCCCGCATGCTTCATCGGCCAGAACGGCGCATCCTTCATGATGCGGTTCTCCTGCGCGACCATGTACTGGGCCGAGGTGGCGCGATAGGCATTCCAGCCCGCGTCCGATTCCAGCGCAGCGCGCGCCTTGGCACGCTGATCGATGCTCTCGTACTCCCAGACATGGACGACCCGGTTCTGCACGCCGATATCGACCGTGTAGTAGCCGAGGCATTTCGGCAGGTACTTGTTCTGGATCGGCCAGCCATTCTCGCCATAGAGCTTGAGATAGGCCCCAAGCGTGCCCGGCTTCAGCGTGTAGGTGCGCAGATCGACGATCATGAGAAGAGGCCTTTCATAGGAAGCCGAGACTGTGGCCGCCATCGACCACGATGACACTGCCGGTCATATACCGCCCGGCATCAGAAGCAAGCAACAGCAGCGCGCCATCAAGATCCGCTGGTTCTCCGTATCGACGCAGCGGGACCCGCTTGAGCATCGCCTCGCCGGCCTTGCTGGTCAGGAACTCACGGTTGAGATCCGTCGTGATGTAGCCGGGCGCGAGCGCATTCACCCGGATGTAGTGGCGGGCCAGTTCAAGCGCCATCGTCTGGGTCAGGCTGAGCAGAGCCGCTTTCGCCGCGGCGTAGGCCGAGACCTGGCCAGCGGGGCGCAGACCCAGTACCGAAGCGATATTGATGATCGATCCACCATGTCCATGCTTCGCCATCAGGACAGCGGCCGCCTGGGCGACGCGGCGAGCCCCGTCGAGATTGGTGTCGAGCACCTGCCGCCACTCACCCTCGTCCTGCTCGAGAAACGGCTTGGTCGTCGCCACCCCCGCGTTGTTGACCAGGACGCCGATCGGCCCCAGCTCCGTCTCGATCGCCGCAAACCCGGCGGCGACGGATTGCGGATTGGTGACATCCATGACCACCGGCAGTGCCCGGCCGTCGAAAGCCGCAATCTCGGCATCGAGCTCCTTCAGGCGGTCTGCCCGGCGGGCGGCGAGACCAACCTTGGCTCCGGCGCGCGCCAGGGTCAGGGCGAACTGCCGCCCGAGACCGGACGAAGCTCCGGTGACGACCGCGACACGGCCGGACAGGTCGAAAGGACTGCTCACGCTTCACTCTCCAGGCTCTTCGCACGCTCGCGCAACACGAATTTCTGGATCTTGCCGGTCGAGGTCTTGGGCAACGGACCGAAGACGACCGTCCGCGGCACCTTGTAGCGCGCCAGATTGTCACGGCACCAGTCGATGATCGCCTCGCCGGTGATGGAGGCCGCGTCCGGCTTCAGGGTCACGAAGGCGCATGGCGTCTCGCCCCATCTTTCGTCGGGCCTGGCCACGACAGCCGCTTCCATCACCAGCGGATGCTTGTAGAGCGCCTCCTCCACTTCGAGCGAGGAGATGTGCGCGCCGCCGG
>SXGT01105508.1_pt1 | contig 16969 bp, 13 predicted proteins | sample 3176221 | NCBI WGS metagenome assembly SXGT01 (sample SAMN11356862, study PRJNA531348) | freshwater metagenome | isolation source: freshwater sample F1-120 | place: China: Fuxian Lake, Yuxi | collected 2017-12-25 | reverse complement strand
TGGGCAAGATGATCGACGCGCAGAGCATCGTCGTCGCCGCCGTGGCCACGGGGCAGCACAATCAGGAAGGCCCGATCCTGCGCTTCGTCTTTTGGCACAGCCTGGTGCTGGCGGTATTGATGGGGCTATTGGTGTTCTACCAGGCGTACTGGGGAGCGTGGATGATTCCGTAACCCGGAAGGTGGAAAGCGCCCAGGTAATGACAGTCAGGTAATTGGTGTTTTCTCGGTGTGGCTCAACCTGAGCCTACAATTCGCTTCGGAACGCCAGGACGCGCCGAAAGCAAGATTTTTCTCTGTTTCGCATGGCAGCATCTGCCCCGTGACGCAACAGCGACAACACAGATGGCATCGCACCGCCGATGTGGTAGGATAACTCGTTGATCGCATCCCACCGGCCGTCCCGGAGCCCGCGCCATGCTCAACGTGCCCCAGAAGGTGCTCGACCTGGTCGAGATCTTCGATCGCAATTCGGACGAATACCGCGCCGCTGAATTCAACGAAGCCAATCTGCGCATCCAGTTCGTCAACCCGCTCTTCAAAACGCTCGGCTGGGACAATGCGCGGGGCTATGCCGATGTTTTCCATGATTCCATCAGCGCAACGCGGCCATGTGCTGCCTTGATCGGAGACTGCCCACATGGATGAAAATGCCGACTTCATGTCGCTTGGCCCAAAATTACCCTCGGGGTTGAACGCAAGACAGCTCCTGCAGGAAGCGGCCACCGCGCTCGACGCCGGGGAGTCTCGGGACAGCATCGTCGAGCGTTTCCAGGCAATGGGAATCGACGATGAGATTGCATGCGCCCTCGTAGATGTGATGGTTCCAGCTCAAGCGGGCTGGGCGGGGCCGACGGAGATGGGCACAGCGTGGAAAACCAGCGGCGTGACGATTGCCTTCGATAAGGATCCGGGATACGCTCAGCACGAGCGTCGGTCGGCACGGCGGCGGCACCAGCAACGCATCGTGATGGCCTTGCTCGGAGAGGAGCCAGCGCCGGCGAATCCAGAATTCAATTTCGAGGATCCCCAGCCTCCGGCCATGCCGCCGTCGCTGGGGGAAGGCCGCAAAACTTGGAGGGGAACCCTGCTGGTCCTAATTGGCATCGGGATGTTGATCACGGTGCTCCTGATGTTCTTTCTGAGTGTCCTACGGTTCATGCTTTAACCGCCGCGGTGGATCGGCACATCGACCGGCTGGCCTATGAACTTTTCGGGCTGAGCGCCGACGAGATCAAGATCGTCGAGGAGGGGACGGCGTAATCTTGCCCTCTTGAGCACCGAAGGTGCGGCATATTACAGCCCAGGGCAACGCCCTGGGAAAATGGCGATGCGCGGCGATGAAACCCTGAAAGGGCGCGACCGGTTTCGCCCTTTCAGGGCTTGGGGTGTAGGGTGCCGATGTACCCCAGGTGCGTTGCCCTGGGCTGTGTTATGCCGCACCGTTGGTGCTCAAGACTCGCCGCCGCCAAGACGCCGCATGAGCAGACGGTGCTGCAAGCGCAGATCGCCGCGGCGGATCGGCACATCGACCGGCTCGTCTACGACCTCTACGGCCTGACCGACGACGAGATCAAGATCGTCGAGGAGGGGACGGCATCGTGAAACTCCCTTTCGTTCGCGCTGCCGGCTGGTTACAATGATCGCAAGGGGAGACCGCCATGTTTACCATACAAATCACCGTTGAGGTCAAAGACGATCGCAAGGTCGTTCTCACGCTGCCGCCGGAGGTGCCGACGGGGCAGACCGAGCTGGTCGTGACAGTGTCGCCGCAGTCGGTTGAGAAGAAAAAACCGCGCACAAGCCTGGCGGAATGGGCCGACGCCAACGCCGAGGATTGGGGCGATAAGATCAGCTCGGAAGATGTGGAAGGATTCACGGGCCGGAGGTATTGATCGTGGCCCAGCGCACCGTTTTTCTCGACAGGAGCTTCGTGATCGCGCTGGAGAACAAGGACGACCCGCACCACGCGCGGGCCAAATCGCTTGATGACCAGTTGTTGCAAGAAGATGCGATCTTGATGTTTCACTGGGGCATCTTGATTGAGATCGCAGACGGCTTCGCCCGACTCGCGCGTCGAGTGCGTGGCCTGGAGTTGCTCGCGAAACTCACCAGCGAGGCAGGATACAGCCTCCTGCCGATCACGGAGAGGATGCTTCAAGAGGGCTTGAATCTCTACCGCGCTCGCGCGGACAAGGAATGGAGTCTTACGGACTGCATATCGTTTGTTTTGATGAAAGAGCAAGGCGTGACGGAATCGCTGACGGCCGACATTCATTTTCGCCAGGCTGGGTTCAAGGCACTGCTGTTGGATACCTCCTGAGCAACTCACCGCCGCCAGGACGCCGCATGAGCAGACGGTGCTGCAAGCGCAGATCGCCGCGGGGCCAGAAAAAGGCGGCGGGAGTCGTTATAAGAAAGGTTGTGTATATCGGCGCTAGGGCCCTGAACTCGCATCACTTGCACAAAAGCAAGAACGCCTCCGCGAGTTTTGTGGCCATTGCGTCTACGTTGGCGCAGTTCTTCTGCCAGTCGGCGTCGCTCATGCCGTGCGGGCAGGGAGCGGAGCAGACTTCGATATACGCTTTCGCCTTGGGTTCGGTGCCGCTGGGGCGCAGGGCGATGCGGGCTGTGTCGCCGAGCTGGAAGATCAGAACGTTACGCGAGGCCTTGTCGGTCGCTCCCTTGTAGGGACCCATCCAGCCGTTCTCGTCTTGCAGGTCCTCGAATCGGGTGACGGCGAGCTCGCCAATCTTCTGGGGCGGCGCTTTTCGCAGTTGGCCAAGCATTCGTGCCATCAAGGTTTTCCCCTCGATGCCGGGCATGACGATGTTGCGTACGTCGTTCTTGAAGTAGCCGAATTGCTTCTGGATGCCGTGCAGATAGGCGACGACGTTGCTGCCCGCGCGTTTCCTGTCGAGCGCCATCTCGGCCAACAAAAGGGACGAGCCGCCGGAGTCCTTGTCGCGCATGTGCGGCGTGACGAGGTAGCCATGGCTCTCTTCGCAGCCGAGGACGTAGTCATCCGGTGTGCCTTCAATCTCCTCGTAGCTCCCCTTTTCTTCGAGTTGCCAAAGCACCTCGGCAATGTACTTGAAGCCGACGAGCAGGTTGTCGACGACCTGGGCCTTGAAGTGGCGAGCGATACGCGTCACGAGGTTGGAGGTGACGATCGTCTTGACGACGACAGGGTGGCGAGGCATCCGGCCGTTCTCGGCGAGCTTGCTCAGCTTGAAGTGCGTGAGCAGGGCCCCGATCTGGTTGCCGGTGAAAAAGTGAAAGTTTCCGTCGGCATCGGGGGCCATGGCGCCGACGCGGTCGGCATCGGGGTCGGTAGCAATCACGAGGTCGGCCTTGATGCTTCGGGCCAGTGCTTCGGCGCGGTCCATCGATTTCGGGAATTCCGGGTTCGGCAAGTCGGTGACGTTCGGGAACTGACCGTTCGGTTCCATCTGTTCTTCGACAGGGCGCACGCGGAAACCTTGCGCTGTCATCACTTCCATCGCCCCCATGCCGCCGACGCCGTGCAGCGGGGTGAAGACGATCTGAATCTCATCGAAGCGCGGCGGGTTCGCCAGACTCTGCCGCCGGCACAGGTCGATGTAGGCTTTGTGCGGGACGTTATCAAGGAATTGCACCTTGCCGCTGCGCACGGCTTCCGCCCACGGGAGCTCCTTGATGAGCGTCACCTGCTCGACGATGTCAGCCATGATCTGGTCATCGGGCGGCACCGGTTGGCCGCCGCGCTCGTCGTAGAACTTGCCGCCGTTGTCGTCGGCCGGATTGTGCGAAGCGGAGACATTCAGTCCCCCCTGCGTTTGCAGGTGGCGAATCGTGAAGGAGAGCTCGGGCGTCGAGAGATAACGTGTACCGCTCTCGGGGAGGATGTGCGCATAGATTCCGTTCGCAGCATAGACGCACGCGGCATGCTGGGCGAATCGCTTCGACGAGAGATGGAGCACCGGGTTGGGCAGGGCCGGGTTGTAGTTCTTTTTCTGATCCTCGAATTGCCGCACATCGTACGCAAGGGCCACCGCAATCTTTGGCATGCTTGGGAAACGCTCGCGCAAGTAGACCGCATGCCCCTGCACGGAGGCGCCGAGCGTCCACAAGTTCATGCGATTGGGCCCGATGCCAACCAGGCCGCGACGCCCGCCGGTGCCGAAGGGCATGATCTGGTAGAATCGATCGAGCAAGCCGGCCCATTTCTTCTGGTCGATGAGCCATTCGATCTGCGGCAAATATGCGGAGAACGCCGGCTCGGTCAGCCAGCGCTGGAGGTTTTTGCCGGCTTGATCCTTATAGGCGGCATCGGCATCGATGGTCTGAAAACCGGCGATGGCTTGTTGCAGGCGGTCCATGGAAGCGTCCTCGCGCAAGGGCTTGATGTTCGCTGTTGATTTACCGCGCTGCTTTGGTGTGGGCAATGAGCAATCCGATCTGCTATCGTATCCTTATGGCCAACCTTATTTACGATTACGACGTCATCGTCGTCGGCGCCGGGCACGCCGGCATCGAGGCGGCGCTTGCGCCGGCGAGGCTGGGATTGCGCACCATGCTGCTGACGATGAACGCCGACACCGTCGGCGCGATGAGCTGCAATCCCGCGATCGGCGGCGTCGCCAAGGGGCAGATTGTGCGTGAGATCGATGCCCTCGGCGGCGAGATGGGCAAGGTTATCGATCAGACCGGCATTCAGTTCCGCATGCTCAATCGCACCAAGGGGCCCGCCATGCATTCGCCGCGGGCGCAGGCGGACAAGAAAGCCTACCAGTTTGCGATGAAGCAAATCGTGGAAGGCCAGCCCAATCTGACATTGCGTCAAGAGATGGTCGAAGCGATCTTGATCGGAGAAAATGCAAAGTACGAAGAGCAAAATTCGAAATGCGAAGAAGAGACCCTTGATCCTTCGAACTTCGCTCTTCGCACTTTGCCCTGGAAGCGTGTACTCGGTGTGCGAACGGCAGGCGAGACTCTCTATCGCGCTCCCGCCATCATCTTGACCACGGGGACTTTCCTCAAGGCACTCATGCACATGGGGGAGGCCAAATCGCGTGGCGGCAGGGCAGGGGACCAGTCGGCCGAGGGGCTCAGTGACAGCCTCCATGCTTGCGGCATTCAGCTTGCACGCTTCAAGACCGGGACGCCGTGCCGGCTGAATGGCCGTACCATTGACTTGTCGAAATGCGAAGACCAGCCAGGCGACGCGGATCCGCGCCCCTTCAGCTTCAGCACCGAGCGCATCACGCAGGCGCAGATGCATTGCCATATCACGTACACCAATGAAAAGGTCCACGAGGTGATCCGCGCCAACTTGCAGCGGGCGCCGATGTATTCCGGGCAGATCCAGAGTCGCGGGCCGCGCTACTGCCCGTCAATCGAGGACAAGGTCGTGCGGTTCGCCGACAAGGATCGGCACCAGATCTTTCTGGAGCCGGAAGGGCGGAATACCTGGGAATACTACTGCAACGGCATCAGCACCAGCTTGCCAAACGATGTGCAGGCGGAAATGCTGCGTAACATCGTTGGCCTGGAAAACGCGGAGGTGATGCGCTGGGGTTACGCAGTCGAGTACGATTACGCGCCGCCGACGCAGCTGCATCCGACGCTGGAAACCAAGACGGTCGCCGGGCTCTACTTCGCTGGCCAGATCAACGGCACGACAGGCTATGAAGAGGCCGCTGCTCAAGGCCTGATGGCCGGCATCAACGCGGCATTGAAGATCAAAGCGGAACCGCCGCTCATCCTCGATCGCAGCCAGGCGTACCTCGGCGTGCTGATCGACGATCTCGTCACCAAAGGCGTCGATGAGCCTTATCGTATGTTCACGTCACGCGCAGAATACCGCCTGCTGCTTCGGCATGACAACGCCGATCGCCGTTTGACGCCGCTCGGCCGGCGCGTCGGCCTGGTGAACGATGCGGACTGGGCGCGACTTCAGCGTAAAGAAACGGACATCACCGCCTTGTCGGTGCGGTTGCAGGCGGAAAAACACGACGGCGATACCCTGGAGAAATGGCTCAAGCGTACGCAGACAACGTGGGATGAGGTCGCTGCCTGGTGTCCGGCGGTGACCACCTTCACGCAGGATGTCATCGAGCAGGTGACGCTTGAAGCGAAGTACGCCGGTTACATCGATCGGCAAGCTTCCCAGGTCGAACGCTTCCAGCGCATGGAGTCGAAGGCGATTCCGCCAACGTTCGACTTCCACGCCATCCCGCAACTGCGGCAGGAGGCCAAGGAAAAGCTGCACACCATCCGGCCCGCCAGCCTCGGTCAGGCGAGCCGCATCAGCGGTATCCACCCTGCCGATCTCGCGGTGCTGGTGCTCTACCTGGAAGAACCCGGTCGGATGGCGGAAGCCGTCGAGTAACTATCCATCCATCAATCGGCGGTGATCCTCGCGCGCAATATTCTCGCCTGTGAGGACGACGCATATCGGCTCTTCCAACTCGGCCGCATGGGCCTTGACGTACGCCAGCGGCACCGCGCTCGATGGCTCGATCACCAGTCCCTGCGTTTCAAATATCACTTTCAGCGCCGTGCGGATTTCGGTCTCCAGGACCAGCGGAATCGCCACGCCGCCTTCGCGGATCGCCTGTTGCACCACAGGATGAGGCGTCTCCAGCAGCAATCCATCCGCAATCGTCGTCGAACGGGTGTGCTCAAAGCGGCCATACTTCGGGTAGTTGTAAGGCTCACAGCCAAACAGCCGGACCCGGTTGGGCTGTTGCCGTAGGTGGGCGAGGAGCCCCATCAGCAATCCGCCGCCGCCGACGGGGAAGACGAGCGACCGACAATCAGGAAGTGCGTGCAAAATCTCTGCGGCTATCGTTTGGTAGCCATCGGTCCAGAGCGGGTCGAGATGGGGATGAACGAAGTAACCGCCGCGCTCCCTGGCGAGGTCGGTGGCATGGCGCAACAAGTCGCTGCCGCCACCGGCGATCTTGATCAACTCGACCCCCAGGGCGCGCAATTTCTCGTCCTTCGCTCGTGCAATAGTCGTCGGCACCACGCCGGTCATCTTGAAGCCGAGCGCCTGAGCGCCGACCGCGGCGCCGAGAGCCGTATTCCCCATCGACGGCACAATCAACGGCGGCGTGCGTCCTTCGCGGCGCAGATGCTCGAGGAGGTGTACGGCCCCGCGAATCTTGAAGCAGCCGGAGGGCGCGAGGAATTCGCACTTGGCGTATACCTTGCGAGCCGGAAAGAGATTGCCGAGCCGAACCAGCGGCGTTTCTGCAAGGGGAAGCATGAGAAGTTTCCTGCACCAGATGATGTCAAAGCCCGCACCGATTATTTGCCAGGCCGGCCACGGGTGCAAGCGAATTGCCGATTGCGCTGCCATTTCGTGCGGGACATGGGCTGGTGGCGGCATGGTTCAACACCAAGTACCGATGCGGCTCGATAGCGTTCAGTCCACCGTGCACGAAATATTGCGCTCCAAGTCCACGGCATACAAGAGGTAAACAAAATGCTTTCGTGCTGACACACACACACTTCCAGGACAGCATTTCATCCGTCGCGTTGGTGTTGCCATGCCATTGTTTCATGCGCCAGGCGTTGGAAGAAAAAAAACGTCGTAACGTATTGGCAAAACTGATCTTGCGGATATTCTTCCAATCCGCTGATACAACACCCCTTTCCTTGGAGGGATCTGGCTTCAAATGTATTCAGTTGGCTGCTACTTCAAGCCGCAGCGTTTGCCCGATGGACAGGCGGCCCGGGGCCAAAGTGGGAGCGGGAAACTTGGCACAACTGAGTTTGACAAATGACTGCCGGCATGATTTGGCAGTTCGTTGAAAACGAAGTTGAAAGGCCGGCGATTTTCGCGGATGATGGGGGGCATCGGATCGCTACGAGGGAGCGACCGAATTTTGGAGTTGCCGCCCATGAGTCAGAAAACGGTTTTCCTCAGCTATCGGCGCGATGACGTCGGCAGACACTTCGCTGGAGAGATTGAGCAGTTCCTCACTCTCAACGGCTACGACGTCTTCCTCGATGTTGATGGCGTTGGCTCCGGCAAATGGCCAGCACAAATCATTACCCAAGTGACACTCCGCGCGCACTTTTTGGTTCTTCTCACCAAGAACGCGCTGGATCGCTGCACGAGTGAAGACGATTGGGTCCGCCAGGAGTTCTTGCTTGCGGTTCAGAATAACCGGAACATCGTTCCCGTTGTCGAAGAGTCGGTCGATATCAACGCGATGCGTCAGTCCTGCCCTGATTGTATGAAGCCGCTATTTGACTATCAGGCCCACACCATTCGGCAGGTCTCGCGCAAAAGCGACTTGCAGATCTTGATTACGAGGTACATTCCTCCGCAGCAGGCGCCAACCACTGCTACGCCGCTAGCGGCTGTAGTGGCCGTCTCCCGCCTCACCCACGCCGCCGACAAACTCATTGGCCGCGAAGCCGAACTCAAGCGACTCGACGAGGCGTGGCAGGATCCGAAACAGCATGTGCTCATCATTCGCGGGATTGGCGGGGAAGGGAAGACTTCGCTCGTCGTCGATTGGACGAATCAACTGGCCGCGCGCGACTACGATGGCGCGTCCTACTTCGACTGGTCGTTCTACAGCCAGGGGGCCAGCGATAAGGCCAACGCATCGTCGGACAGCTTCATTGCCGCCGCCCTCGAATTCTTCGGCGGCGTCGAGGGGAAGAGCCTGGCGAACAGCGCGACGGCCGCCCGCGACAAGGCCGTCAAGCTGGTCGAATACATCCGCCGGCGCAAGACGCTGCTCGTGCTCGACGGCCTGGAGCCACTCCAGTATCCACCCGGTCCGCAGGCCGGCATGTTGCGCGACCCGGCGATGGCGGCACTGCTCAAGGGGCTGGCGCAGAAGAATCCGGGCCTGTGCGTGGTCACGACCCGCGAGCCAGTGGCCGACCTGGCCGCGGCCAATGGCACGACGGCGCCCGAGTGGGAGCTGGAATGCCTCTCCGATACCGCCGGCGCGAGCCTCCTTCAGTTCCTCCTCGAACCCAAGAAGCCGAAGGGGGTCCACCAGGTCAACAGCACGCCGAAGGAACGGATCGAGATTTGCCAGGCGGTCCGGGGGCACGCGCTCACCCTGCGGCTCCTGGGAGGTTTCATTCACAAGGCATTGCGCGATGTGCGTCGCTGGCGCGAGGTGGACTATGCCAAGGCGGACGAACAATACAAGACCAACCCGAACGACCCCGAGGCCCGCTACGGCCATGCCTTCAAGACCATCGAGGCCTATGAAACCTGGCTCGCGCGCGGCGACGCCCAAAACGTGCGCCAGCTTGCCGTCTTGCGCCTCCTGGGCTTGTTCGACCGCCCGGCCATCGCCACCAGCCTGGCCGCGCTGCGAGCGGCACCGATCATCCCCGGCTTGACCGACCCGCTCGTCGGCCTCGCCGAAGACGATTGGAACACCACCGTAACCGACCTGGAAACCTGCGGCCTCGTCTCGGTGAAGGATCAGTCACTCGACGCCCACCCGCTGTTGCGCGAATACTTCGCCCGCCGGCTACGGAGCCAGCAGAACGATGCCTTTCGCGCCGCCCACCGGCGGCTGTACGCACACCTTTGCGCGAACACGAAGGAGGGGAAACAACCCACCATCGAACAACTCCAACCGCTCTACCAGGCCGTCGCCCACGGCTGCTTTGCGGGGATGCAGCAGGAGGTCCACGACGAAGTTCATTTAAGCCGTATCAGGAGAGGCAACGAAGAGTACAGTGTTGCCAAGCTCGGGGCATTGGGCGCTGAAGTCGGCGCTGCGGCCTGCTTCTTTGAGCGGCTTTGGTCGGTACCTTCACGAAATCTGAAAAAACGAGATCAGCACATCTTGCTCGGCAATTTGGGTTTTCTGCTCGGCGCTTTGGGCCGACTCACGGAGTCCCTCGAACTGCTAGACGCTGCGGTTACACAAATGAGCAATGAAGAAGATTGGGAACAATCTTCTTTTGCCGCCCTCAACCTGGCCGGCGTGAAACTGACGCTGGGCCAGGTGGTAAGCGCGGTGAGTGCGGCCGAGAAGTCCATCAGCTATGCCGACCGCAGTGGAGGCGCGTTCCAACGATTACGCGCACGTGCGCACCGCGCGGACGCACTATACCAAGCGGGCCGACGTGACGAGGCCGAGCGATGCATCCGGGAGGCAGAAGAAATCCAGAGGAACAGAGAGCCCGCGTGCCCACTGCTTTACTCAGTCCAAGGCTTCGTCTATTGCGATGTGTTCCTGGCCGCACCTGAACGCGCCGTATGGCAGCATAGTATCGACATCCGACACACGCGGTCCGGCGTAAAATTGGCATCCATTCCATCGGCACGCGGTAACATACACTTCGAACCCCCAATCAGCCGTGTTGGGCTAGTCGAAAACTGCAACGCAATCGAGCAACGCGTGACGCAAACGCTCGGGTGGACATTCAAGGATCGATGGCTCGTCGACATTGGTCTCGCCCACCTTGCCCTCGGCCGCGCCGTTCTCTATCGGTCGATTCTGGGGAGTACAGACACTGACTTATCTTCGAAAGGACTCAACGGCGGGGATGCCGTTTCGACTTTGACAAAGGCCCGCACCCACCTCGACTCCGCCGTAGACGGCCTCCGCCATGCAGGCTTCCAAGACTATATTCCCCTCGGCCTCCTCAGCCGCGCCTGGTTCTTCTGTGTCGAAGCCACGTTCCACCGCCAACTCGGCGAGCAGGCGCAGGCCGCGGAGTGCGAGACGCGGGCGCAGGCCGACCTGGACGAAGCGTGGGAAATCGCCGAGCGCGGCCCCATGCGGTTGCACATGGCCGACATCCACCTCTACCGCGCTCGGCTCTTCCATGCCGTGTCGCCGTATCCCTGGCCCGGCGGGGCGAAGGGGGACCTCAAGGCGGCCCGTGCCCTCATCGAGCAGTGCGGCTACTGGCGGCGCAAGGAAGAACTTGAGGACGCCGAAGCCGCGCTGGCGTGATGCAAAGGCCTTTGGTATACTTTCGACATGAGCACTGCAACTTCCTCTGTCTTGGACCAAATTGTCGAGCCAGTCGTCCGCAATCTCAATGTGGATGCGGCCCGAGCGCTCCTGGGCATTCGCGCGAGCAAAGCGGCGGCGCGGCGGATGGCTGTCTTGGCGAGGAGATGCAATGAGGGCGCGTTGAGCCCGGCGGAGCGGGCCGAGTACGAAACGAACGTAATGGCCAGCGAATTTCTCGCATTGTTGCAAGCCAAGGCGAAGGCGCTCTTGGCACGGAGGAAAGAGACTGGTTCAAATGGCCATTGAACCACGGGGGAAGAGGGGGCCAACGGGGAGAAGACCGAGGAGGAGAGGATCGGATATCTTACTCTCTTCGTATTTTTCCCGTTTGCCCCCGTGCTCCCTGTGGTTCAGTTGGCCTTCCCCCGCAAACATTTCGGTACGAATCGCCCGTCCAATCTTTGCTGGTCGTGCCATTTGTGTAATCTCTTCAAATCGAGCAATCTGAGCGGCGTTGACCACGTCACAGGAAGGGTCGTGCGTTTGTTTCACCCGCGCCGACAGAAATGGCACAGGCATTTCGTATGGGTTGGCCCGCGACAGGTTGGGCTGACCGCCTCCGGCCGTGCGACCATTGCCTGTTTGGGAATCAATTTGCCCCATCGCATTCGGATGCGGCGTTTTTTGATCGCGGCAGGTGTATTTCCGCCTTGATGTCATTTGGCGGCGCCAGGAAAAACTCGATGACGCCGAAGCCGTGTCGGCGTGACCTTGGCACTCCCTACTTTCAGCCCGCCGCCAAGAAATCCCGCGGCAGTTTGGCGAAGGTGATGTTCTCGTACGCGTGCTTGTCGCCGCGCTCGTAGAGGCAGCCGATGGCGCCGTCGGGCAGGGCGGCGAGGCAGGAATAGGCGGCGGGGCCGGCGTGGAGTAGCGTGGCGAGCGGCCAGGTTTTGCCTTCATCGCGGCTGAGGCGGATGGTCATCTTCTCGCGTTTGGTGCTGGCGGGGTTGGAGAAGAGTAGGCCGCCTTTCGCGCCGGGATAGCGAACGATGCTGGCCTGGCAGACCGGTTCGATGAGGGTTTTGTCCTCAAGGAGTTCGCCGAAGGTTTCGCCGCCGTCCTTGCTGAGGGCGACGAGTCGCCGGTTGTTGCCGCGGTAGCTGCGGATATTGAGCATGAGGTTGCCGTTGTCGAGTTCGACGATTTGCGACTCGTTGCATTTGGGTCCGACGATGCCGCCTAGCTTCCAGGTCTTGCCGGCGTCGTCGCTGAGAATGACGTGAGCATACTGGGCGCGTGAGCCGGCAAGGTAGTGGTCGCAGGGGACGACGAGCCTGCCGCTCTTGAGCTGAATGCCGACGCCGGGGCCGGTGGCGTACCAGGTCCAGTTCGGTTTGCGCAGGCCCTGGGTGATCTCGATAGGCTTGGTCCAGGATGCGCCGTCGTCCTCGCTGCGTGCAAGCCAGACGGTGCGAGTTCCCTTGCTGGTTCCTTTTTCGATCATCGCCTGGCTATCGCTGCCGATATTGTGCGTCAGGAGCAGCGAGATGGCGCCAGTTTTTTGATCCACGACGGGGCATGGATTGCCGCAGGTGTTGGCGGCGTCGTCCCAGACGACTTGCGTCTTGGTCCAGGTCCTGCCGTTGTCGAAGCTGCGGCGGAGAAGGAGATCGATATCGCCGGCGTCGCCGCGGCCGTTCTTGCGTCCTTCGCAGAAGGCGAGGAGGGTGCCTTTCTTGGAGACGATCAGGGCGGGGATGCGATAGGTGTGATAGCCGTCCTGGCCTGAGCTGAAGAGGGCGGTTTGCTCCGGCTCCGCGGCGAGAGCCGGCGCTACCATCAGGAGGACGAGAAGCATGGTGGCAGTCCTTTCGAGAATTCGGAGTGGCGACGCGTTCTTTGTACCCGGGCTTTTTTCGAAAGTAAAGAAAGTTTCAGCGGCGGAAGATTCCTTGGCGGACGGAAGATCCTCCGCGTATACTCGGAGCAGCAGCGCCGAATCGACGATCCGGCACAGATGTTTTTTAGGCTTCCCTCTCCGGCGGGTTTATGAACACCGTTTCCATCGGTTATTTCTGCGTCTTTTTGATCGAATCGAGTGCGATCGGCGCCGGGACCGTCCACACGGAAAAGGCACGCTACCTTCGACCGGCGGGGAAACAATTTGCGACCGAGTGTGAGTTTACGCTCACGCGCGCCGGCAAGGAGTCTACGACGGAAAGTGTGACGTACCGTGGCCAAACGAAGATGTCCGTCACGGCCCGGCATGATGACAAGGGAATGCTGGCGACTGCCGAGGTCGTTCTGTGGACCGGCGAGCAAAAGAAATCGGCGCAGGTCAAAGTGGCTGGGGGAAAGGCAAAAGTTCAGCGGGAGGCTCAGCCCGTGCAGGAGTTCGAGGCGGCGCCGGGCGTCATCGTCACGTCGGCGCCGGACTGGACCGACACGTTTTTGCTATGCCGGCGCTACGATCGAAACAAGGGAGGCAAGCAGCAGTTTGCCGGCTTGTGGATTCATCCGGTGGAATCCAGCCAGCATCTGACATTTACGATCGAGAAGCAGGGGCAAGCAGTGATCGAGCATGCGGGCAGGAAGTTGACGCTTGATCGACTCGCCATTTGGTTGCGGGGAAATAGTGCATACGCGGCCTGGACCGACGGCGAAGGCCGCATGATCAAGCTGCTGCCGTTGCCGACCAAGGAAGGGGCGACAAACTGGCTTGTTCTGCAAGGTTACGAAATGTCCGCGGCGGGGCTTCGTCCATGAGGCGGCGCCTTATTTGGCGGTCCCTTCGTTGATGGCTTTTAGAGCGAGAGCGAGAGATGGCTTGATCTCCCAGAGTTCATCGAGCCGCGTGATGCGCAGGATCTCCGCTTCATGTTCGGAGAGGTTGCAGAAGGCCATGTGGCCCTTTCGCAACTGGATTTTCTTGAACAGGCGGACGAAGAAGCCGAGAGCGGTACTGCCAAAGTAGTCGCAGCGATGGAAATCCATGATCAGATTCTTGATTGATTCATCGTTGAAAAGGCCGTAGACTTCTTGGATCACGGACTCGTCATACTCCAATTCGTTCAGGTTGACGGTCGGCGTCAAGGTGAGCGTGGGGCCATTTCTTTCGACGAGGAAGATGTCGGCAAGGGGCATGGGCATTACCTCCGTTATTTACGTCGCTTGACCATGGTGATTTCGTTACCGGTGGCGTTGAAGCTTACTTCGTCCATGAAGGTGCGGATCAAAAGGACGCCGCGGCCGCTTTCGCTATCGAGATTCATCGGATCCGTTGGATCGGGCAAGGTGGACGGATCGAAGCCGGGGCCCTCGTCGCGGACGACGTACACGGCCTCGGCACTGGAGAATTTGGCAAGGACGTGAACTCTGCGATCACAATAGGGAGGCTCCTGACGGCGTCTCTCGACGAGTTCGACATAGGGACGGCGGTTATCCTGGGCACGCAGCGCCGAGGGGACTTCCAGGTTGCCGTGCTCGATCGCGTTGACCAGCGATTCGTGCAGGGAGGTGCCGACGCGAATCAAGCCATTCTTGTCGGCGAGTTTCAACTGGGCCATCACGTCCTGGAAATGGCCGATAAGCGGTTGAATGCGTGTAACGTCATTATTCAGGACAAAACGTAATTCGCTTTCGCTCAAGCAGTCGAGGATCATCTGCTGGTTGCGACTGGCCTGAGTCACGCTCAGCAGGCTTTCGACAGTCTTCACCAGATCCCTCGCCAGATTGCGTTTGGGAACGTAGCTTGAAGCTCCCAGGCGGAGCGCGGCAACTGCGATCTCCTCGCTGCCGTGAGCGGTCATCAAGACGACAGGCACGGCGGCAAAATCGCGGCGGACCGCTTCGACGAGTTCCAGGCCGCTCAACTCGGGCATCTGAAGATCGGTGAGGATGAGGTCCGGCACGCCGCGGCGCAATATCGCCAGGGCTTCGCGCCCGTCTTCGGCATACACGACCGACCAGCCGGCGTGCTCTTCCAGTAGAGAACCCGCGAGAAAGCGGTCGAGTGCGGCATCGTCGACAACAAGCATGGTGGGCATGGTGGGCTTCCCTTTGACTGCTGGCGGGTTCGCGTGCCTCAATACGCGATGGATGTCCGGTCGCTCCTTCGTGATCCGTGCGTCGCCCGCGGTTAGCGAGCGTAGGTGGCCAACGCCTCGGTTAGCCGGTCAATCTCTCTGCTCAGATCGGCGAACGCAGCCTCGGCGTCCGTCAGAATTCCGTCGCGACCCATGAGTTCCAGGCGCAGAGCCGCAGCCACTGCTGGTTCCGCAGCAAAGCAGTCAGCCGAACCCTTGAGAGAATGGGCCACGCGCCGCAACTTAACGTAATCGGCGGCCTGGATTGCCGCTTGAATCTCATACAGAAGTTTTACGCTTTCCTTGGAAAAGAGCTTCACGATTTGTTTGAGCAAGTCGGTTCGGCCGCCGACGCGTTCGAGGGCAGCGTTCCAGTCGAGTACGTCCTTGACCTCACCTGGAGCTGGCAGTTTCTCGGGCACCGGCTTCGGCGCCGGCGTAATCTGCTCGACGGTTTCGTAGAGGACGTTGGCATGGATTGGCTTGGAGAGATAGCCGTCCATACCGGCGGCAAGGCATCGTTCGCGGTCGCCCATGAGTGCATGCGCGGTCATGGCAAAGATCGGGACGTGCCGGCCGGTTTTCTGCTCTTTGAGTCGGATCGCGGCCGTTGCTTCAAACCCGTCCATGTCCGGCATGTGTACGTCCATGAGGACGAGGTCGAAATTGCCTTTTTCGAGAAGGTCGAGCGCTTCCATACCATTATTGGCCAGCACGACTTCGTGCCCGCGAACTTCGAGCAGTCGGCTGGCAACTTGTTGGTTGACCAGGCCGTCCTCCGCCAACAAAATGCGCAGTGGTTGCACGGCATCCGCAGCGGCGAGCGTCGGTTTAGCTCGCGAATCCCGTTCCGCTGTCTTGCTCAATACACGCAGGATGGCCTCACGCAGGTCCGAATGTTTTGCTGGTTTGATGAGGCAACGAAGAATACCAAGCTCCAGGCAACGCGCGGTATCCTCCATGTTGCCGGCCGAGGACAGCATGATCATCGGACAGCCGGTGAGTTGAGGATCGTTGGTGACTTGTTCCGCTAAGCTGTAGCCATCGATGTCGGGCATCATTGCGTCGAGCAACATGAGTGGGTACGGGTTTCCGGCACTTGCGGCACGCCGAAGTTCGACGAGGCCTTCGGCGGCCCCGGAAACAACCGTGGGGCGCATGCCCCAGCTCGTGAGGACGTCCTTGAAAATTCGCAGATTGGTTGCATTGTCATCGACAACGATTACGTTAAGGTCCTTCAAGATACCTGGATCGGAAATCACAGGCGCTGCTTCGGACTGGAGTCCAAAGCGAGCGGTGAAGTGAAACGTGCTGCCGCGACCTACTTCACTTTCGACCCAAACTCGGCCGCCCATCAGCTTGGCGAGTTGCGCAGAGATGGTCAAGCCGAGGCCCGTGCCGCCGTATCGGCGAGTCGTGGACGCATCGGCCTGACTGAACGCAGCGAATACACTCTCTTGTTGTTTGAGCGGGATGCCGATGCCTGTGTCGGCAACCGAGACGTGAAGTTCGACAAAGTCGTCTCCGCTTGACTCGACGGCGACGCTGACCACAACTTCGCCTCGCTCTGTGAACTTGATGCCATTGCCAACGAGATTGATTACGATCTGGCTCAGTCGCCCCGGGTCGCCGATGAGCGCATCAGGCACATCGACTGGGATGTGACAAGCTAATTCCAGGCGTTTCTGAAACGCGCGGACGCTGAGCGTGTGAATCGTATCGGCCAGGTGGTCGCGCAGGCCGAATGGAATGGATTCCAGTTCAAGCTTGCCTGCCTCGACCTTCGAGAAGTCGAGGATATCGTTAAGGAGCCTGAGCAGCGATTCGGCGGACTGCAAGACGATGTTGAGGTACTCGCGCTGTTCCGGGGCGAGTTTGGTGTGCAGCGCAAGCTCGGTCATACCCATGATGCCATTCATCGGCGTGCGGATTTCGTGGC
>SXGT01684647.1_pt1 | contig 16972 bp, 12 predicted proteins | sample 3176221 | NCBI WGS metagenome assembly SXGT01 (sample SAMN11356862, study PRJNA531348) | freshwater metagenome | isolation source: freshwater sample F1-120 | place: China: Fuxian Lake, Yuxi | collected 2017-12-25 | reverse complement strand
GGCGGCGGCTTCCTCGGGCTCGAGATGGCCGAGAACCTGACGCACCGCGGGCTCGTCGTGACCATCGTCGAGAAGGCGCCGCAGGTCATGCCGCCGCTCGATCGCGATGTCGCGCTGCGGGTCGGCGAGCATCTGACGACCCACGGGGTGACGCTGCGTCTCTCGGAGGGCGTGAGCGCGATCGAGTCGGTGGCGGGCGAGCGCCTCTTGGTCAAGACCGCCGCGGGCAGCGCGATCGAGGCCGATCTGGTCATCCTCGCTATCGGGGTGCGGCCCGAGACGACGCTCGCGCGCGACGCGGGGATCGCGCTCGGCGCGTTCGGTGGGGTCGTGGTCGACGCGAGCATGCGCACGTCGGCGCCGGGGATCTGGGCGGTCGGCGACGTGGTCGAGAATTACGACGTGGTGCTCGAGCGGCCGACGCTCATGCCGCTGGCGGGTCCGGGGAATCGGCAGGGGCGCGTCGCGGCCGCGTCGATAGCGGGGCGCGAGGGTCACGTCGCCAGCTTCCGGGGCATCCAGGGCACGGCGATCGTCGGTGTCTTCGGGATGATGGTCGCGACGACGGGCGCGAGCGAGAAGGGCCTCACGCGCGCGGGGCGCACCGACTTCGACGTCGTGCATCTCCATCCGGGAAGTCACGCCGGGTATTACCCGGGTGCCAAGCCGATCCACCTGAAGCTCATCTTCGAGACGCCGTCGGGGCACGTGTTGGGCGCTCAGGCGGTCGGCGCGGATGGGGTCGACAAGCGCATCGACGTCATCGCGATGGCGCTGCAGCTGGGCGCGACGGTCTTCGACTTGGCGGAAGCGGAGCTCTGCTACGCGCCGCAATTCGGCGCCGCCAAGGATCCGGTCAACGTGGCGGGCATGATGGCCGCGAACGTGCTGAACGGCGACATGCCGCAGGCGACGTGGTCCGAGCTCGCGGGCGCGGACCCGGCGCAAGTCACGCTCCTCGATGTGCGGCAGCCCGAGGAGTTCGCGCGCGGGCACGTCCCGGGGGCGCTGCTGATGCCGTTGCCGACCTTGCGGCAGGCGTTCGAGACGCTCGATCGGCGGCGCCCGATCCTGGTGTATTGCGCGGGCGGCCAGCGCGCGTATTACGCGCAGCGCTTCCTCCTGCAGCAGGGGTTCGAGGTGCGGAGCCTGTCGGGCGGATGGCTGACGTACGTCGCGAATCGCGAGTCCCCGGCGCCCTGAGCCCCGCGCGGACCCCGTGGCCCATGGGACGACTCTCGTGCTGTCCCATGGGACGGCCGGCGGCGTGAGGCCGCGGGTCGCCCTGTCATGCGGTCGTGGTGGTGGCGCGCGGCTTGCTCTCACGACTGCCTGCGCACATCGCGCATGAACAGGAGGCAGGTCGTGAGAGCGAGGGCTTGGCGTCGCGGCGGCGTGGGGGTGGTCGGGGCGCTGGTGGTGGCGTCGGCGCTAGGGGGCCTGGCGGGCGCGGCGCGCGCGGGTGCGACGTGCTCTCCGCTCGGCGATGGTCGCGAGCAATGCATGGCGGGGATCCGCAGCGACACGGTCGAGGCCACGGTGGCGACGGCCGGTGGGCAGCGCATGTCGCAGTGGTGCTGGGCGGCGAGCATCGCGATGGTGTTCCGCTACTACGGCTACGAGGTCGCGCAGGAGCGCATCGTGGCCGAGACGTTCGGTCAGGTCGTCAATATGCCGGGGACGACGCAGCAGATTCTGACGACGCTCAGTCGCGAGTGGCAGGACGATCGCGGGCGGCGCTTCCAGGTCACGGCAGGGCTCGTGTCGCGCGAGGATGCGGCCCGCGAGCTGGCGGCCGACCGACCGCTCATGGTCGGGACGCTCGGGCACGCGATGGTGCTGACGGCGCTCGGGTACGTGAAGGATCCCTGGAACGGTGACAGCGTGACGCAGGCCATCGTGCGGGACCCGTGGCCGGGTCGCGGGCGGCGCGAGCTCATGCCCGAGGAGTGGAATGGGGCCGACATGCTGCTCGGGATCCGGGTGGCGGGTCCGCAGACAGGGCCGGTGGCGCGGGCGAGCAAGCCCGTGGCGATGCCCGCGCCGGTCGTGGCGCCGCTCGTGGCGCCGGAATTCCAGGAGCCGCTCAGCGAGGACTTCGACGGGGACGAGGTCGCGACCGAGCCCGATTGGGACGCCCTCCTGCTTCTGCTCAGTCAGCTCTGACACGGTGGTCCTCGGGGTATCCTCTTCCCCCCTCGGCGCCGCGAGGGGGATACGGTAAGGTGCGCGGCGCCGGGTCGGAGGCGGCTCGGCGGGCGGCACGGAGGAGGGCGAGGATGACGCGCGGGTGGGTCTGGATGGCGTTCGGGTTGGTGGCGTGCGCGGGGGATGGGGCCGAGCGGGGCGAGGTGGGTGCGGAGGTCGACGCTGTGACTGCGTCCGACGTGGCCGAGGCGAGCGTCGCGCCAGAGGTCGAGGTCGAGATCGAGATCGCGTCCGAGACCGAGTCCGAGACCGAGTCCGAGTCCGAGTCCGAGATCGAGTCCGAGATCGCGTCCGAGACCGCGTCCGAGACCGCGTCCGAGACCGCGTCCGAGACCGCGTCCGAGACCGCGTCCGAGGTCGAGTCCGAGACCGAGCACGAGTCCGAGTCCGAGACCGAGTCCGAGACCGAGTCCGAGATCGAGTCCGAGATCGAGTCCGAGACCGCGTCCGAGATCGCGTCCGACAGCTCGCCGACGTTTCCTCCGCTCGACGCGGAGCCCGATGTCGCGCCGGTGCCCAACACGCGCTCGCTGGTGTTCGATGGCGTCGACGACCTCGTCCACGTCGCGGACGCGTCGGGCGCCGTCGCGCAGAGCGGCCTGACGCTCGAGGCCTGGGTCAAGCCGTCCTCCACGGGCGCTCCCCAGAACATCGTCGTGAAGGTCGCTGCCGGCGGGACGCCCGAGTACGGGCTGCGCCGTACCGCCGACGGATTCGCCGAGGTCGTCGTCGGGCTCGGCAACGGCACCTCGTGCATCGCGTACGGCGGCTCGCTTCCCGAGGGCGTCTGGAGCCATGTTGCGCTCACCTGGCAGACCATCCTCAGGTACCCACGCCTCTATGTGAACGGCGTTCTCATTGCGACGAGCGGCTGCGACACCTACATCGCGCACGACGCCCGTGGCCTCCTGATCGGCGCCGCGCTCGAGAACGGCGTCCCGGGGCACCGCTTCGCGGGCGCGATCGACGAGGTGCGGATCTGGGACTACGCTCGCAGCGAGGCCGAGATCGCGGCGGCCATGACGCACACCGTCGCCGGCGCGCCGGTCGGTCTGGTCGGCTACTGGAACTTCGAGGACGGGAGCGGCGACGTCGCGACCGAGCTCGCGGGCGGGGCCAGCGACGGGCGGCTCGGCGACGCCGACGGGGCGGACGGGGCCGATCCGACCTGGAGCAGCGAGACCCCTTTCTGACAGGACGGACGGTATGACCGAAAAAGCGGGCGTATCGCGGGAGCGAGGCTGGCAAGTGCCGCCCTCGCCGGAGGCGGGGATCGCGCTCCTCGCGCACGCGTTCGCGTCGGACCCGTTCTATGTCTGGCTCTTCGGGCGCCGCTCCGAGCCCGCGCGCGAGGCGCGCTTGCGCCGCTTCTTTCGGGCCGCGTCCATGTCGCACGCAGCGAGGAGGGCCGCGCCCGCCACCGCCAACAGAACCGTTCGCCGTCCCATGGTCTCCTCATGCCGAGCGTGAACTCGGCGCCAGCGAGCGCTTCTCGCGTTTCGTGTGCGATGTGACGTGACATACATCGGCCGTCGCGTTCCGCCGCATGAGGGAAAAGTGCGCGAGCGCCCACCCGAGCGGACTGGGGACGATGTCGCCATCCAGGTGACACAGATGATGGTCGTCCCGGCGTGACTCCAAAACGGATGTTGCAGTGGGCCGAACCCCGTCACGAGGACGGAAACGCGCATGGCGCCCTGCGCGCGCGAGGCTTTGAACGTCGACGTTCAAAGTGGCGAAGGACCGCGCGCAGAGCCGAGTCTAGGAGTAGATGCAACTCGATTGCACATGGCATTGGGGCGCGCGGCGGACCCGGGCGCTCGCGCTTTTCTCAGCACCAAGCCGTGTCGTTGCCGCCGCTCGAACAGCAACGCGTTTTTTGGCTCGACCGGCCATCCCGCCTACTGGGCGTTGCAGCCGTGGAAGAGCTCGGTCACGGTGTTCAGCCAGTAGTTCGGGACCCACATGTTGGCGCCGTCGAAGGCGATGCCGTAGCCACCGAGGGCGGCGTAGGTGCCGACTAGGCTGCCGTCGCTGGCCTTGCGCCTCGTCACCACGTTTGCGCCCGTCGTCCAGATGTCCGCGCCGTCGAAGGCCATGCCCGTATTGGCGCCGAGGTCGACGCTGTAGGTGCCGATGACACTGCCGTCGCTCGGGTTCACCTTGCTCAACCCCGCCCCCCAGGTCGTGACCCAGATGTTCGTGCCGTCGAACAGAATGTAGACGGGCTTGTTGCCGACGACGTAGGTGCCCACCAAGCTGCCGTCGCTTGCCTTGAGCTTGGTCACCGTGTTCGAGCCGTGGTTCCCGACCCAGATGTTCGTGCCGTCGAAGGCGATCCCCGTGTACGGGGTGGCGCCGACCGGGTAGGCGCCGAGCACAGTGCCGTCGCTCGCCCTCAGCTTCTGGACGTTGTTGCTGTAGTAGTTGTTGACCCAGATGTTCTGGCCGTCGAAGGCGAGGCCGCCGCCACCCGCGGACGCGACGGAGTAGCTTCCGACCAGGCTGCCATCGCTCGCCCGCAGCTTCGTCACGAGTAAGGATTGAGAGTTGTTGACCCAGATATGGGTGCCGTCGAAGACCATGCTGAAGGGGTTGGAGCCCCCGGAGGGGTAGGTGCCCACGATGGTGGCGTCGCTCGCCCTGACCTTCGTCAGGTTCGCCGAGCCCAGGTTCGTGATCCAGATGTTCGCGCCATCGAAGGCGGCGAAAGTCGGATTGGTCCCGACGGCGATCCCGACGCAGGGTGGGGCGTCGCAGAGGCGGTCCGCACCGCAGACCCCAGACATACAGTCGCCGGCCTGGAGGCACTTCTTGCCGGTGTCGCAGGCCGCGCAGCTCCCGCCGCCGCAGTCGAGGTCGGTCTCGGTGCCGTCGGCGACTCCGTCGTCGCACGAGTCGGTCCCGCAGTGACCGCCTGAACAGTAGAGACTCGTGCTGCTGCCGCTGCAGGTTCCCTTGCCGGACCCCGTGCAGGGTTCGCCCGCGCAGCCGCCGCAGGTCGAGGTGCCGCCGCAATCAATGGCGCTCTCGCCGTTGTCCTTGGCGCCGTCGTGGCAGGAGTCACTGCCGCAGGTTCCATTGGCGCAGTAGAGCCCGGCGACGCAGTTGCCTTGTCCGGTGCCCGTGCAGGCTCCGCCCGCGCACGCGCCGCAGGTGGAAGTGCCGCCACAATCGATGGCACTCTCGCCATTGTCCTTGGCGCCGTCGTGGCACGAGTCGCTGCCGCAGATTCCGTTCGCGCAGTAGAGCCCCGCGAGGCAGTTGCCCTGTCCGGTGCCGGTGCAGGCTCCGCCCGCGCAGATGCCGCAGGTCGAGGTGCCGCCACAATCGATGGCACTCTCGCCGTTGTCTTTGGCGCCGTCGTGGCACGAGTCGTTGCCGCAGGTGCCGTTCGCGCAATAGTACCCCGCAAGACAGGTGCCCTGTCCGGTGCCGGTGCAGCTCCCTCCAGCGCAGGCGCCGCAGGTGGAAGTGCCGCCACAATCGATGGCACTCTCGCCGTTGTCCTTGGCGCCGTCGTGGCACGAGTCATTCCCGCAGGTGCCGTTCGCGCAGTAGAGGCCCGCGAGGCAGTTGCCCTGTCCGGTGCCCGTGCAGGCCCCTCCCGCGCAGACGCCGCAAGCAGAAGTACCGCCACAGTCGACCGCGCTCTCGCCGTCGTCCTGCACTCCGTCGAAGCACGCGTCGGTCCCGCAACGGCCCTTGGAGCAGTAGAGCGCAGTCGGCGTGCCGGCGCACGTGCCCTTGCCGACGCCGGTGCAGGCGTCATTGGCGCAGCCGCCGCACGGGCCGCCGCAGTCGACCTGGAACTCGGTGCCATCGGCCACGCCGTCGTGGCACGAGTCGGTGCCGCACTTCCCGTTCGAGCAATAGAGGGCGGTCGGCGTTCCGGCGCACGTGCCCTTGCCGGTGCCCGTACACGCCTCGTCGGCGCAGCCGCCGCAATCCCCGCCGCAGTCGACGCCGGTCTCGGCGCCGTTGCGCACGCGGTCGTTGCAGCTGGCGGCCACGCACTGGCCGGCCATGCACAGGCGGTCCCCTTCGCAGACGGTCTTGTCGGGCATCGGCGTGTACGTCGCATGCATCGAAATGCAAGCGTCGTAGGTACACACGTTCGCGTCGCCGGGGGTCGGCGAGGTGCGGCCCGTGTTCTGGCAGGCGCCCTGAACGCACGCGTCGTCGGTGCACGGGTTCTGGTCGTTGCACGTGGGATCCACGCACGCGTTGGACTTGCAGCAGGCGCCGCTGCAGAACGAATCGCTCGGGCAGTCCAGGTCCGTGCCGCAGCTCGTGCCGCCGTCGGGACACGCCGGCGGTCCGTCTTCGCACGCGCATACGTCGTCGGCGCAGAGGCAGACGCGGCCGAAGCGGCAGTCGGTGGTGCCGGTGGTGCCCGGTCGGCACTGGGGCGCGACGCATTCGTACGACTCGCAGATCATCGTCGGATCCACGCAGTCGTTGTCTTTCTGGCACTGAATGCAGCCGAGGTTCGGGACGCAGATCGGCAGCCCGAGCTTGTGGCAGGTCGCCTCGTCGCAGGTGCCGGTGCTCTGGCAGACGCCGCTCTCGCTGTCGCAGATGCGCGCATGACAGCTGTCGTCCCGATAGCAGCGCGCGTAGTCGAGTCCGACCTGCGTGCACACCTGATCGAGGCAGGCCATGCCGAGCGCACATGCGCCGTCGGTGCCACAGGCGCCGCCCTCGGGCACCGAGCAGCGCCCTTGGAGGCACTCGCGCGGCGTGCGGCACTCGCTGCTCTCGGTGCAGCCGGCCGTCGGCCACTCGCAGATCCCCGCGAGACACTGCCGCCCGAAGATGCACTGCGCGCTGTCGGTGCAGCCGACCGGCTCGCAGAGGCCGTCCATGCAGGCGCGGCCGGTACCACACGTGGCCCCGTTCGCGACGGGGGCATGGCTCGCTTGTCCGTTCGTGCAAGTATCGGCCGTGCACATCTTGCCGTCGTCGGGCGCCACGGTGGTCGCCAAGTTCTGGCAGGTCCCCGCCACGCAGGCGTCGTCGGTGCAGGCGCTCGCATCGTTGCAGCTCGCGTCGGCGCAGGCTGCACCGCAGCAGCCGTCCTGGCAGACGAGCCCCGACGGGCACGGGCTGTCGGCACCGCACGGCTCAGCCCCGCCGGTGCAAGCCGGCGCGTCCTCGCAGGCGCACGCGCGGCACAACCGCCCGAAGCGGCACGCGTCGTTCGAGTCACAGCACGGCGCCGCGCAGCGATCCCCAGCGCACACCAAATCCGGCGGACACTGACTGTCGACCGTGCATCCGACGCAACGCCCGGCGACGCACGCCGGACCGACCTCGCTGTCGGCACAGTCCGCGTTGGACTCGCACGCACCCGGCGCGGGCACGCAACGCCCGAGATTCGCATCGCAGATCCGGCCCGCGCTACAGCTGTCATCGCGCCGACAGCCGAGGAGCCCGCTCGAGGTGCACGTATTCGCCAGGCACGAGAGCCCGCGCGCGCACTGCGTGTCGAACGCGCATTCGCCCGCGACGGGCAGGCCGCAGATCCCGCCCTCGCAGCTCCGCCCCTTGTCGGTGGCACATTGCGCATCGGCGGAGCACAGGCCGCCGTCCCAATCGCAGACGCCCGCCTGGCACGTGCGCTCGAGGCGACATTGCGCATCGTCGGTACAGCGCGCGGGCAGGCAATGCCCATACGCGCAGGCCTCGTCGGGCCCGCAGTCCTTCTCGGACTTGCACGTCAGATCAGACTTCGTGTCGTCCCCGCCGCACGCGGCGAACGATGAAACGAGAACCGTGGCCACCAGCGCGAGACGACGCATAGACACTCCCGATGCGCGGCGTGCCGCGCATGACAAGACGGCGCGTGACCAGGAAACCGACGCCGCTCTTTCGAATCGCCAGCGCGAGCAGGCACCGCCGACGCCGACGGGGCGCGGGGATCCTGCCTGCGCGCACCATGCGCCAGCGGGACGTGCGACGCGTTGACGGAGGTCAAGCCCGGTCGATGTCGACCGTGGGGGATTGGCGATTGGTGACACGGCGGCCGCGCGCTCCGCGCGGTCACCCGCACCGGACTCGGGGTTGGCACGGTTTCCCTTGAACCGGGTGCATGACGGACGTTGGCGCGGACGTGGCGACGCGCCTATGATACGGGCGATGACAGAGGTCGCCCGCGATGGTTGGAGTGCCTTGACGCCAGCCCAAGAGCGTCGTTTCGACGAAGGCGTCGCGCGCGCGGAGAGGTTCTTCATCGGCACGAGCCGAGTCCAGCAGGCGATGCGCAAGCTGTGTGCGGCGCTCGAGGCCGACGGGATTCCGTACGCGGTGGCGGGCGCCATGGCGCTCAACGCGCACGGATGCGAGCGCGTGACCAGCGACATCGCTCTGTTGCTCACACGCCAAGGTCTCGAGGCGTTCAAGCAGCGGCACCTCGGATTGGGATACCTCGAACGCTTCCCTGGTTCGAAGGGCCTACGCGACACCGAGCACAACGTGTCGATCGACGTCTTGATCGCCGGCGATTATCCGGGCGATGGCAAACCCAAGCCGGTGCGGTTTCCGGATCCCTCGATTGCCGCGCAGGAGCACGGATTGCGGGTGCTGCCGCTCAAAGATCTCGTCGAGCTGAAGCTGGCGTCGGGCCTGTCTGCGGAGCACCGCGGCAAGGACCTCGTCGACGTGCAGGAGCTCATACGGATCGTCGATCTGCCGCTCGCGCTTGCGGAGTCCCTCGACGCGTCCGTCCGGGACGAATATCGCCGGCGCTGGGAGTTCGCGCAGCTGGCCAAGCGGGACGAGTATTGAGCGCACGCGCCCGCCGAGGCCGTTGCATCCGACGCAGCGCCCAGGCCTCGTCGGGCCCGATCTCCAGCGGCTGGCGTGCGCGATCCTTTACGTGCGCAGGCTTTGAACGTCGACGTTCAAAGTGGCGCGGGACCGCGCGTAGAGCCGAGTCTAGGAGAAGATGCAACTCGATTGCACATGGTTTTGGGCACGAACGACCGGCTCACGGCTCGACGTTGAAGAACTCGTTCATCTCGGAATTGTTGTAGCTCTCGTAGTCGATGACCCAGGGCTCGATGTCGGTGCGCCCCTCGCGGTAGCGGATCGTCAGCGCGGTCGGAGTCACGTTGCGGTAGCTCGAGCGCTCGGGCAGGTCGAGGTTGTTGGCGCCGCCGGCGCTGAAGAGCGTGATGAGCCGCAGGTCGGGCTCGTTGTAGCCGACGAGGTAGCCCACGTCGACCTTCTCATGGCCGCGGATGAGGGTCCTGACACCCATGCGGTGCATGAACTCGCGGGCCTGCTCGCGCCCGAAGGCGAAGCGGTTCGTCCCTTCCTGCAGCTCCTCGGGCACGTAGTCGGCGCTCGACGGGTCGCTCCACATCATCTGGTGGCGGATGTGCGGCTCGTTGAGGCTCGACAGGTCCTGGTAGTCCTCGCGGATGGTCGAGTCGCGCGGGATGCCGGCGTGAACCATCAGGATGTCGTCGAAGAAGAGCATCGCCGGCATGGCCTCGAAGAGCTGCCGGTAGGACTGGAGCACCTCGACCGGCGCGCGGCCCTTGAGGCTGTCCATGCCCTCGGCGGGCCTGACGCCGGGGTACACCGCGCCGTCTTTCTCGAGGAAGTGCTCGTGGTTGCCGCGGAGCACGATGACGTGGCGCGGCGCGAGCGTCATGAGACCGAGCACCGCACGCATGACGCCCTCGAAGCTGAAGATCCCGCGGTCGATGGAGTCGCCGAGGAAGACCAGGAGCGGCTCGGGGTGGTGCGCGGGCGACTTCGTGAACCTCTCGACCTTGGTCAGGAATTCGGACTGGAGCAGCGCCGCCTTGAGGCAGCTGTAGCAGCCGTGCAGGTCGCCCAGCACCGTGATGTCATAGCCGGCGGGGCGCGTCGGCGGGATGACGTGCACCCAGCCGTCGAGGAAGGCCTCGCGACCGGCGAGCTCCTGCACCATCTGGTGACCCCCGAGCGTGCCGCGGTTGCCCTGCCGCTGCTGCTCCCAGATCTTCATGACCTTGTTGACGCGCTCCAGGTCGGCACTGAGCTGGCGCCTCAGCACGTCGGGCTCGGGCGCGAAGTGGCGCTCGAGCCGCGTGAGCATCGGGTGGTTGCCGCTGGTCTGCGGGCGGCCGACCTGCTCGTGGACGACGATGTAGTTCCCCCAGTGGCCGCGGTCGCCTTCGGCGTGCGCCGGCGTCCCGCTCGTGTGGGTGCCCGCCATGATGGACAGGAGCTCGTCGCGAAACTCGACCTCCTCGGGGTCCGCGACGCCGTCGGCCATGAGCAACTCGTCGACGGCGTTCATCAGGGCCTTGTAGGCGCCCTCGGGGAAGCTCTCGAGGATCTCGTAACAACGCAGCTTCATGCGGTTGCGTACGAAGGTCGGCGCGCGCTCGCCCTCGGCCGTGGGCTCGTCCCACATGGCCGCCAGCTCGCCGTCGATCCGCTGGAACCTGCGGTCGAGCTTGTCGATGAGCGCGGCGCGGCGCGCTCGTCCCGCCGGCGTCACGGTGTCGGTCTCGTACGATTCGGCAAGCGTGAGGATGAACTCCTCGATGTACTCTTTCTCGCTGCTATCGAACTGGCCATCGATGTAGCCGAAGGCTGTGAGGTAGTAGAGCACGGCCTCCATCTCGCGAAGGGCCTCGGCCGGGTCAGCGCTGAAGGTCAACATGGCTTCGAACACCTCCTTTCGTAGCGCATAGCAGATGCGAGCGGGCTTGGCTCGCGCGGAAGTGCGGTTTCCCCCTGCAGGCTGGCAGTCAGGGTGGTCGTGACGGGGCCCCAACGGCGTCGTAGCGCCGCGGGCGCCCTTCTTGATCCACGCGGGTGTTTCGGTTTGGGCCGAGCGGGGGGCGCGCGAACGGCGCCGGGGCGCGGAATCTGCGCGCGCACGGGCTTTCGCCTGCGCGCCGCAGGTGCCGACGCGACTCCGGCGGCCATTCCCGCGGCAACCGAGCCACGGCGCACGTGGCATGCGCGCTGCACCGAATCCGGATGCGGGCCGCGCTGTGGGCGAGTCCGCGGAGGGCAAGATGGAAGGCCCAGGTTTCGGCGGCAAGGTCGGCGGGTTGCCCGCTCACGCAAGCCTCGGACACGCGCTCGCCGCGCGCCTCGGCACCTACCGGGACCGCGACGACGTCGTGGTGCTCGCGCTCGGGCGCGGCGGGGCGCTCATCGCCTTCGACATCGCGCGCGCGCTGCGCGTACCGATGGACGTCTTCGTCGTGCGCACGCTCGGGGCCCCCGGAACCCCGGAGCTGTCCATCGGCGTTATCGCGTCCGGTGGCACGATGGTGCTCAACGAAGATCTCATCGCGTACCTCGGGCTCACCCGGCGCGAGGTGGACCTTGTGCGCGCGGGCGAAGAGCGCGAGCTCGAGCGATGCGAGCGCGCCTACCGCGGCGACCGTCCCATGCTCGGCGTCTTCAAGAAGACCGTCATCGTCGTCGACGATGGGCTCGCGACCAACGCCACGCTGCGGGTCGCCATCCGGGCGCTCCGCGAGCTCGCCCCCGCCCACCTCGTGCTCGCCATGCCCGTCGCGGCGCCCGGCCTCTCAAGCGACGTGCGGCACCAGGTCGACAAGCTCGTGTGCCTGTCGGCGTCGGACCCGCTGCGTGCGGTGGGGCTCATCGGCGATTCCTTCGACCCGATTTCGGACACCGAGATCGAGCATCTCCTCAAGTGGGCACCGCGTCGGAGGACCAGCCCCTGAGCGTGCGCGAAGGGCGACCGAACCGCCGTTGCGGCCGACCTCCTTAGATATCCTGCGATCGCCGCATCTCCTTGCCCTGTGCGACCGTGCCCGCTTTGCGGGGCGCCGCGAAACCGGCGTAACGTGCCCCCGGTGGGAGGGTCGCATGGAAGTACACGACGTCGTCATCGTCGGCGGTGGGCACAACGGTCTCTCGATCGGCTGCTATCTCGCGCGGGCGGGTCTCGACGTTCTCCTCCTCGAGCGGCGCGGTGAATTCGGCGGCGGGCTCTCGACCGAGGAGTCGACGATCCCCGGCTTCATGCACAACCTGCACTCGAACTTCCACGGGGCGATGCCGTTCTTCCCGCCTTGGTCGGACCTCGATCTGCCAGGCCATGGCATCGAATATTTGCATCCCGAAGCAAACCTCGGGATGCCGCTGCGCGACGGGCGCGCGCTCGTCCTCTACGTCGACGAGCTGAAGTCCTACGAGCAGATCGCGCGCTTCTCGAAGCACGACGCGGAGGCCTGGCTCGAGCTGCGCGGCCAGCTCAGCACTCACATCGAGGACCTCATGGCGGTCGGCTACGGCCCGCCGCTGGTCGGCAAGGTCGCGCAAGACGTCGTCGCCGAGCGCGTCCACGCCTGGTTCGGGCAGGACCTGCAGAACCTCACCGCGCTCGAGTTCGTGCGCAGTCGCTTCGAGAACCCGCACGTCCAGGCGTTGCTCCTCTTTCACATGGCCGTCGGCGGCTGGGACGTGCGCCTGCCGCAGACCGCGGGTCTGGGCGCCGCCTTCCTCGGCTACGCCACGAACTGGCAGCTCTGCCGCGGCGGCTCGCATCACCTCGCGCATGTGCTCGGCGCCATCTTCGTCTCGTCCGGCGGCGATCTGCGCGAGCTCTGCCACGTCTCGCGGATCCTTCATACGGGCGGTCGCGCGACCGGTGTCGCGCTCGCCGACGGGACGCAGATCGGCGCACGCATGGCCGTCATCTCGACCGTCGACGCCGAGCAGACGTTTCTTCACATGCTCGACCCCGCCGACCTCCCCGCCGGCATGGGCGACCGCGTGCGCGCCATTCGCTACGGTCACGGCGATGTGCTCCTCGGCGTCCACGTCGCCCTCGCCGAGCCGCCGCACTACGCGGCCGCGAAGTTCAATCCGGATCTGGACCGCACCTTCAATGTGAACGTCGGCTACGAGACGCCCGAGGATCTCATCGAGCACCTCGAGGAGCTCGACCGGAACGAGCTCCCGAAAACGCCGCGCCTCGAGGTCGGCGTCAACACCCTCTTCGACCCGACCCTTGCACCGCCAGGCAAGCATACGGGCCTCCTCTGGCAGTTCGTTCCGTTCGCCCCAGGCGGCGACGACCCGGCCGTCTGGGACACGCTCAAGAAGGACTACGCCGAGCGCTGCCTCGCCGAGTGGCGCACGTACGCCCCGAACCTCACGGCGAAGACGATCCTCGGCGTCTACGCGTATTCGCCGCACGACATCGTGCGCAAGATGATCAACATGCGCCGCGGCGGTTTCCACTGCGCCGCCGTCAGCGCCGACCAGCTCGCGAAGGGTCGCCCCGTCCCCGACACGGCCGACCTGCGGACGCCGATCAAGGGCCTCTACCTCGGCGGCGCGGCCGCGTACCCGCACGGCGGGATCCTCGCTGCGCCCGCCTACAACTGCATCCAGGCGCTCGCCGAGGACTTCGATCTCGCGCCGCGTCTCAAGCTCACGACCAAGTTCTGGGATGCCGCCCGCAAGGACCTCGTCGCCGCCGTCCGCGCCCGCCAAGGAGGTGTCCGATGAGCACCCCGCCAGCGCGCGAACCGACCTTCGACGTCATCGTCATCGGCGGCGGTCACAATGGCCTCATCGCCGCCAATTACCTGGCCCGCGCGGGCCTCTCGGTCTGCATCTTCGAGCGCCGCCTCGAGATCGGCGGCGGCCTCTCGACCGAGGAGTCGACCGTCCCCGGCTTCTACCACAACCTGCACTCCGTCTTTCACGACGCGGCCGAGCACATGCCGGCCATGCGTGACCTCGATCTGAAGAAGCACGGCGTCGACTACATCCTGCCGCCCGTGCAGGTCGGCATGGTCCTCGGCGACGGCCGCGCGCTCACGGTCCACACCGATCGCGACAAGACCCTCGCCTCGATCCGGCGCTTCTCGGCACGCGATTCCGACGCCTGGGCGCAGATGGACGACGACTTCCACGACTTCATGGAGACGCTCGTCATCCCCGCCTTGTATGCGCAGCCGCCGCTGCCGTCCGAGCACGCGATGGCGCTCGAGAAGTCGCGCGAGGGGATGTCGTATCTGCGCCTCTCGCGCTGTACGCCGGCCGATGTCGTGACCGAGCACTTCGAGCACGAGGCGACGCGCGCGGCGGCGCTCTTCCAGCTCGCGATCCCGCGCGGCGTCGTGACCGACTATGCCGGGCTCGGCATGCTCGTGCCGCTCGTCGTCACGCAGGTCGAGCGCTCGCACCTCGCGCGCGGCGGCTCGCATGTCGTGGCGCATGGCCTCTGGCGGGCCGCGTTGTCAGCGCAGGTGAAGGTGCGCGGCACGCGCGAGGTCAGCCAGATCCTCGTCGACGGCACGCGCGCGACCGGCGTCCGGCTCGCGAGCGGTGAGCGGATCTTCGCCAAGAAAGCGGTCATCAGCGCGATCGATTTTCCGCAGACGTTTTTGGAGTTGCTGAGCGACGCCAAGCTCGATCCCGGGTTCGTTCAGCGCGTACGCGGCTTCAAGCTCGACGAGTTCTCGCTCTTCGGCGTGCACCTCGCCTTGCGCGAGCCGCCGCACTACCGCGCCGCCAAATTCGATCCCGATATCGATCGCGCGTTCAAGGTCGGCATCGGCTTCGAGGGCCTCGCCGATTTCCGGGCGCTCTTTGGCGACGTTCGCGAGGGGCGGGCGCCCGATCCGCCGCGCCTCTATGCGTGCACCCCGTCGCTGCACGACCCGTCGCAAGCCCCGGCCGGGCATCACACGGCCTTCTGTTGGGCGCCGGCGCCGTATGCCCTCGCGCAGGGAGGCCCCGAGGCCTGGGATGAATTTGGTCCCGCGTATGCCGCGCGCTGTCTCGAGGTCTGGCGCGAGGCCGCCCCGAATATGACAGCCGACAATATCCTCGGGATGCGGATCCTGCATCCGCTCGACGTCTTTCGGAAGCTGAAGAGCATGCCGATGGGAGGCGTCTTCCACGGGCGTACGAGCCTCGATCAGATCGAGGCCTTCCGGCCGCTACCCGAGCTTTCAAGCGGGCGCACGCCGGTCGAGGGCCTCTACCTCGCGGGCGGCTCGATGCATCCGGGCGGCGGGATCCTGGGCGCGTGCGGCTTCATCGCGGCGGGGGTCGTCTTGGGCGACCTCGGCATGAAGCGCTGGTGGGAGTGACAATGTGAGAGTGACAAGAAGGAGAGTGCCATGCCGCGGATCGATGGACGGGTCGAGGTGCGCTGTACGCCGGAGCGGGCTTGGGAGCTCTTCACGCGCTTCGACGACGTCGCGCGCCTGATTCCCAGCGTCGAGGAGGTCGAGATCCAGGGCGACCGCGTCCTCGCGCGGGTGGTCGTCAAGCTCGGCGCGCTGCCGATCTCCAGCCGCATCGTCCTCGAGGTCACCGAGCAGAAGCCGATGTCGTGCCTCAAGGCGGTCGGCGTTTCATACCTCGGCGAGACCGTCGTCGAGCAGCTCGCGAAGAAGGAGCTGCGCGAGATCCAGGCGGACTCGGTCGGGCGCCTCGATCTCCATCTCGATCTACGACCGGGCGCCAGCGAAGGGATGACCGCCGTCATCTACGAAGCGAGCGTCGAGGCGGACGGGCGCCTCCGGCGGATCTACGATTCGATCCTCAAGACGAAAGCCCCCGGCATGATGCGCGAGTTCGCCGAGAACCTGCGGACGACGCTCGAGGCGCCGCTGCCCGCGGGCCGCGCGATCGCCCCGGCTGCGGCTGCGACGGCCGTCGACGCGCTCACGCCGTCGGGTCCGGCGCCGACGGAACCACCGGCCGCGGCCGCGACGATCGCCCCGACTGCGCCGCCGCCGCGCGTGGCCGCGTGGAAACGGAAGTCGCAGACGCCGCTCTTCTGGCGTCTCGTCGAGGCCGTCGTCGAGCGCCTGTGGCGCCTGGTGGAGGGGCGCCGATGAAGATCGAGAGCAAGTTCCTGACGGCCGATGCCGAGGTCGTCTCGATCCGCCTCGAGGGGCGCGAGGTCGTCCTCGAGGGACGCGTGAAGGGGTTCCTGCCGATGGTGATCCGCGTCGGGCCCGACGACGCGCGCGCGTTCATCCGAGCGCTCGTGCAGAGCGCTCGCACGGCCGTCGCGCGCAAGCTTGGCAAGACGACCGAGCCGCCGACCTGACATTACGGCCAGATCTCGCACGCGGGATGCTGCGCCCGAAACTGGTCGATCTCCTCGTCGGGCACCAACGTCCCCGCGATGCTCAGGAGGCGCAGCGCGGGCAGGTGCATGATCGGCGCGATCGAGGCGATCGGGCAGTGCGCCAGGTAGAGTCGCTCGAGGCGCGTGCACGCGCTGAGTGGCTCGAGCGCCAGCCGCTCGGCACCGTTGCACGAGACATCGAGCGCCCGCAGACCCCCGAGCCGCGCGAGCGGTTCGAGCGTCGCAAACCGACCGAAGTCGGCGTACAGGATCTCGAGCGCGGTAAGTCGCTCGAGGCCCGCGAGCGAGGCGATCCCCGTGCTCGACACGTTCAGGACGCGCAGGCGCGAGAAGCCCAAGAGTGGCGTCACATTCGCGAGGGCCACGTCCTCGCAATCCAGGAACTCGACGTCGGCGGGAACGCCCGCGAGGCCCTCCTCGGACGGTACGTCCGCGCGCAACGCGTGAGGTTCGACGCGGCGGAAGATCGGGTCGTCGAGCTCGCTGACCATGGGGTGCCTCCTCGAAGGGGACTAGAACACCGAACAGAATCTAGGAAGCGAGCCTGTCGGCCGTGATCAGGTTCTCGACCGCGGCGGTGCGGCGTAAGTCGAAGACGTTCTTTCGGACCCCGCGGTATCTTGCGCGCGGTCCTTGGCGGCGTGTGAGGTG